>Ga0207683_10004830_pt1 | contig 11607 bp, 13 predicted proteins | sample KBSM73metaG_FD_184333 | JGI IMG/M metagenome (GOLD analysis project Ga0207683, IMG submission 184333) | Miscanthus rhizosphere microbial communities from Kellogg Biological Station, Michigan, USA - KBS M7-3 metaG (SPAdes) (version 2) | ecosystem: Host-associated > Plants > Roots > Rhizosphere >...
CACGAGAATGGATGTAGTGGCGGTCGAGAACGCGAATGCGCCAATAGCGGCTGGCCTCCTCGCTAACGAGGTCGCGGTTTACCGTGCCTCAACTTGTAACGCGCTCGAGGCGCACAGTGAGGAGGACAGCCATGAAGCATGTTGCCATCGATCTCGGGGGCCGGGAATCTCAGATCTGTGTCCGTGGCGAGGACGGTACGATCCTCGACGAGAAACGAGTCGCGACCAAGTCGCTGCCGAAGCTCATGACGCAGCTCGATTCGTCGACGGTGATTCTCGAGACGTCGGCGGAGGCGTTTCGCGTTGCCGATGCGGCGAAGCAGGCCGGTCATCGAGTCGCGGTGGTCCCAGCGACTCTTGTGAAGCAGCTTGGGGTCGGAGCACGTGGTGTGAAGACCGATCGGCGCGATGCGCAAGCATTGAGCCTCGCGTCCTGCCGGATCGAGCTGACCTCGGTCCACATCCCGTCCGAGAACTCGCGCTTGCTCAAGTCGATCTGTGGCAGCCGCGAAGCACTCGTGCGGACAAGGACTCTCCTCGTCAACAATGCCCGCGGCTGGCTGCGCACGCAGCTGCTGCGGCCACGCTCGGGGACCACCCGGACATTTGGCGCGCGTGTACGCGAGCATGCAGCGACGCATGGATTCGAGCTGCCCTCGCACATCGAACGCGACCTGATCGTGCTCGAGACCGTCAACGAGCAGATCAAGGCGTCGGATCAACAACTGCGCGAGCTCGCTGGGGGCAACGACGTCTGCCGCAGGCTGATGACGGTGCCGGGCGTGGGCGCGCTCACGGCTGTTCGCTTCTTTGCAGCGATAGACGACGTCTCTCGCTTCCGCACGGCACACGCGGTCCAGTCGTACCTGGGCCTCACGCCGGGCGAGCGCTCGAGCTCGGAGCGCAAGCAAACGACGGGCATCACGAAAGCAGGTCCCAGCGAAGTGCGCCGGACGCTTATCCAGGCGGCACTGGTCGCGAGAAGAATCCGGCCAAACGATCCGATGGTGCAGTGGTCGCTTCAGATCGAGCAGCGGCGCGGGCGCTTCATCGCGGTCGTAGCACTGGCGCGCAAGCTTGCTGGCATCCTGTATGCGATGTGGCGCGACGCGGCGACCTATCAACCGACGCACTCAGCGAGGGCCACCATCTAGCGCCCCCGAACCATCTCTTCTCGCCGCTTCCAGGTGACGGCTGTCCAAAGGCAGTGACCGCGATGCAGAGCGTGTGGCGCACCGGCTTTGCCGATGTCGACCAGGTCCACGCGAATGCGGCGCTGCCTACGGACCCCATTTATGCGCCGATCTCGAGCGCGGATAGTCGACTGAGACAGCCCGACACCACTACGCGACAGCCCTGCACCCATGAACGTCGAGGAGATCAGCTGCCGGCGGTGCCGGAGGGGAGAGATCCGTGCTTGACGCGACTGCCACCACATAGTCGCTCTGCAGTACTCTCGCTCGAGGGTGGCCACGCGCGCTGTGCGGGGCGTTCGTGAAGCCGCTCGACGTTTCGCGTGCGCGATGCCAGACGTTCGTGAAGCCGCTCGACGTTTCGCGTGCGCGATGCCAGACGTTCGTGAAGCCGCTCGACGTTTCGCGTGGGCGATGCCAGACGTTCGTGAAGCCGCTCGACGTTTCGGGTGAGCGATGCCAGACGGTCGTGAACGGATCGACGTTTCGCGTGCGCTAGGCCGGGCGTTCGTCGGACCGTAAGGGACCGTGCTTGCGCCAGCCGGTCGTGAGCAGCCAGACCGTAGCCTTCGCCGTCGGCCTGTCGAGCGCGAGCAGCTCGCGCTTCCACGGTTCATCCGCGCGGATCGGTGTCGCCCAGCCGTCGAACCATGCGGCGCTGGAGAACGGATCGATCCATGTCTTCGTGAACCGCTGCTCCACGGCGTGATGCTTGCGGTTGAGGAGCACGTAACGGAGCGCGTTGCGCACTTCCCTCGGCGTCTTCAAGTACCGAGCGTGATAGCGCTGCGCGAAGAGCTTGCCCTCGCGATTCAGTGCCGAATTCAAGCGGTACGCGACCCGACCCGCGAAGCCCTGGACGCCGGTCGAGAGTGCACGCTTGTCGGCCGCCTCGGTGATCAGGTGAAGGTGATTGCCCAGCACGTTGAACTCGACGATGCGAAAGGCCGCCTTGTGCGAGGCCTTGACCGACGCGCGGATAATCTTCAAGCACCCTTCGCGCGCGAGCGATGGCACGCCGTCGCCGATACGCATCGTCACGTGCTGAGGAAACCGCCCGCGCTCGCTGGGCCTCGCGTCGTGCGAGACCGCGCCCGGCTTCTTTTTTCGACCAGCGCCCGGTCGCCAGCCGCCATGCCTGCCATCGGGCCGCCGCGCCTGGTCGAGGGACAGCTGCACGTGCCGCGTGCGCGGACGCGTCCCACGCTTCGGCCTGTTCGCAATCGCGGACTCTTTCGTTCGTTTGGTCCCGCGGAACCTCGCCGCCCTTGTCCCTTCATTCACCAACATGATTTCCGCACTGTTTCATGCCGGTCTGACATCGTCGACATCGATCCCGATGGAGTCTCGCGATCGGAGTCGCGATGCGGTCGCGGGCTCCGCGCAGCGCCGCTACGGCTTCGCGCGGCGGCGGCCGCGCACGAACAGCACGAGCCCCGGAATCATCACGAGCCAGATCAGCACGAGGCCCACGACCGCGAGCACGCGATCCAGCGTGCGGTTGCCGGTCCACGACAGGTAATGCAGCCGGTACAGCCAGTCGATGCGGTCGGTATCCCGGCCGCGCTGCGAGATCGAGCCGCTCGCGCGATCGACGTCGACATCGGCGCCGGCGAACGCAACCCGCACGTTGCTGCCCTCGATGCGCGCCGCACCGATCGCCCCGTAGGCAGCGCGGTGAGTGGAGCGCGCGACGGCATCGGCCGCGAGCGCGCGCGCGTCCTCGAGCGAGAGCGGTGAGCGACGGTGCAGGCTCGCGTCGAGCAGCACAGGCACATCCGCGACGGTCACGCGGTAGAGCGGGCCTAGCGCGCTGCCGAACAGCTCGACGCGCTGCACCGGGCCGCCGGCCGCCGCCGCGAGCGCATCGAGCGAGACCGCCGGTGCGGTGATCGAAACGGCCGCGGGCGCCGCGGCGCTCGAGTGAACCGGCGCCTCGAGCGGTCGCTCGTCGGACAGCATGTCGTACGCGCGCGCCCAGCCCGGCTTGAGATGAAACAACAGCCCGGTCACCGACCACACGACGAGCGGCAGCACCAGCACGATCGCGAGCCAGCGGTGCAGACGATTCCAGCGGAGCCAGGCCACAGCCACGCTGCCAGCTTGCGCCGCGCACCACCTTCACACAACGCCGCCGCACCCGGGATCGGCAGCGCCGCGCCCCGTGCTCAGGCCTGCCTGCGGAGCAAGAGGCCGAGAAGCCACGCAGCGGCTACTGGCAGGACAATCACCACCGCGCCGAACGAGGTCAGGCGCGCGATCGGATCGTGCGCATTCACGACGTAGTGGTAGGCCACGAGCGCACTGCCGAGCACGCCGATCACCGGTAGGAAGCCGCGTGCGATCTGTGCCCCGGCGGAGTCCTTCATGCGATCAACGTGCGGACGAACCGCACCTTGTCAACGCACCACGCGGGCGAGCGGAATCCGCGGCTTGCGGCCACGCTCGAGTCGGCGCGCGCCGGCGCCGAGCTCGCCGAGCACCCAGAACACGACGATCGGCACCGGATAAACGATGAACACGCCCTCGTGAAAGACCTGCAGGCTGTCGATCGACAGCACGAACACGATCGCGAGGGTCAGCACGGTGCCGGCGAGCCGGAACGCACCGCGGATGCGCCTGTCGCCCTGCGCTGCGACGAACGCATCGATCGCGGGATCGCCGGTCACGAGATTCAGACACGCGGGGACGCGCACCGTTGCGAACGCTAGCAGCGCACCACGCGGGCGAGCGGAATCCGCGGCCTGCGCGCCCGTACCATGCCGCGGACGGCGACGATCGCGCGCCCGAGCAGCCAGCAGAGTGGGAGCGGCAGCGGGAACCAGTACTTGTAGCCGTGCCAGAGCCAGCCGATGTAGGTCACTCCGACGAACAGCGGCAGCGTGGCGACCACGGCCGCGAAGACGCCCACGACGATCGCGGCGCCGCGGATGCGGAGATCGACCTGCGCGGCCTGAAACGCGTCGAGCTGATCCACGACCTCCAGACACACGCACATCCGGGCGGTTGCCCACCATGTCCGAGATCGTGTCCTGGTGCGTTGCGCGCGCCGGGCCTACCAAGAAGGCGTGAAGAGAATCAGATGGCTTTGTTTGGTGATGATCAGTGTGTGGCCGTGCTCGCGGGTGCCGGTGCGGCCGATCGTCGGTGGGGCGCCGGTCGCGCGAGCGGCGGTGGCTCTCGACGAGGAGACCGTGGCCGGTGCCGAGCACTTCTGGAGCGGGTTTCCCGCGGAGGAGGAGCGCGGGGTGAACGCGGTGATCGAGATCCCGTGTGGCACCACCGGGAAGTTCGAGGTCGCCGAGGGGGACGGCTGGCTGCACTGGCAGCACGACCGCGATACCGGTGAGCGGCGCGGAATCGATTACCTTGCCTATCCCGTGAATTACGGGATGGTGCCGCGCACGCTCGCCGAGGACGGCGATGCGCTCGACATCGTGGTGCTCGGCGCCGGCATCGAGCGCGGGCGGGTGACGCCGACCCGCGTGATCGGCGTGCTCGAGATGGGCGAGCCGGGCGAGCGCGACGACAAGCTGATCGCCGTGCCTGTCGAGGCCGAGCTCGCGAACGGGTTCTCGGGATTGCGCGACCTACCCGAGCTCGACGCGAGCCATCCGAACGTGCGCGCGATCCTCGAGCTGTGGTTCGCGAGTTACTGGGGCGTGGGACGCACGCACGTGCTCGGCTGGGGCGATGCGGCGGAGGCGGCGTGGATCCTCGAGGCGAGCAAGCGGGCGTTCGAGGCCGGCGGGGGCAGCGCGGCCCGGGCGCCGCGGGCGCTGCGCTCTGGGCGACGCGGCGCAGCAGCTCTTCGTCCTCGAGCATGGTGGCGATCCGATGGGCACGCGCGTTGAGCGCGGCCGCGGGCTCGCCTTCGAGGACACGCGAGAGCATGTTGAGCGCGCGCACGCGCATGCGCACGAGGCCGCCGTCGCCCGCCTCGTCGATCGCGCGCGTCGCCCAGCGGGCAGCATCGGCGTGATCGCCGAGGGTCCAGGCGCAGTACGCGAGGCCGATCGCGCGCGAGCAGGCGACGAACGGAATCGTCGACTCGGGGATTGCGGCGTAGTGGGTGCGCGCGCCGGCGACATCGGGCGCGCCGCCGGGCGGTGGGCGCGTGCACAGGACGGCGCGCTGGATCGCGAGGCGCGCACGATAGGGCAGGGCATCGGCGTCGGGCAGCTGCGCACCGCGCAGGCGCTCCTCGACCAGCGCGAGCCGCGCCGGCGCCGTCGCGTGGCGCCGCGAGTCGCTCTCCGCCTCGACGCGCGCGAGCAGCAGCTCGATCTCGGCTGCCGGCCCGGCGCCCCCGGCGTGCAGCTCCGCGCGGGCGAGCCAGTGATCGCGCGCCTCGTGATCGAGATGGCTGTGGTGCGCATGCGCGATGCCGAGCTCGATCCAGCACACGAGCGGCGTCTCGGCGATCGGCGGCCGGTTCCACAGCGTGAGCTGCTCGAGGCGCAGGCCGCTCGGCAGCTCGGTGAACCGCGAGTGTGCGGTGCCGAGCCAGCGCAGCCACTGCTCGACCGACGACGTGACGCCGAACAGGCGCAGCATCCAGCGGCCGTACTGGCCACCCGGCTTGTGATCGCGGCGCGCGAGCCGCCGCAGCCCGCGCTCGATCGTCTGCGGATCGTCGGGCACCTCGAAGCGGCCGCGGGCGCGCGCGATCACCTGATCGGCGAGCGGCAGCCAGCCGCCGCAGTCGTCGACCCAGCGCGCGATGTACGCCGCCCACGACAGGCCCGCGGGCGGCAGATCTGTCACTGCGGCATCTTCTCGGTGACCACGGTGACCGGCACCTCGGCCTTCGTGCGCCACACGGTGACCGTCACCGGCTTGCCGATCGGATTGCCGGCGACGATCCAGGGCAGCGACTTGTCGTCGACGTCGCGGTCGCCCCAGCGGATGATGATGTCGCCCGCGCGCAGGCCGGAGCGCGCCGCCGGCGAGCCGGCCTTGATCTCGGTGATCAGCGCGCCGCGCGCATTCGGGAGCCCGACATTCTCGGCGAGATCCGCGGTCACCGGCTTCACGAGCGCGCCGAGCCAGCCGCGCGCGACCTGGCCGTAGTCGCGGAGTGCGTCGAACACCTCGCGCACGCGGTTGATCGGGATCACGAACGACAGCTCGCCCGCGCGATCGCCGGTCGCGACCGCCACGCCGACGACCTCACCCGCCGCGTTGAGCACCGGGCCGCCGCTGTTGCCGCGGTGGATGCGCGCGTCGGTCTGGATGAACATGCGGTAGGTCATCGCCGCGCCCTGGAGCAGCGAGGAGGCGGCCTCGCGCCCGGTCGCCGACACCACGCCCACCGACGCCGTGACCTCGTCGCCGAACGGATCGCCGAGTGCGATCAGCCACTCGCCGACCTGGAGGTCGTCGGAGTTACCCATCTGCAGCGCGACGAGCCGCGGCGTGTCGACCGACAGCAGCGCGAGATCGAGCCGCGTGTCGCGCCCGACGACCTTCGCCGGCACCTCGCTATGATCGGGCAGCACGACGCGCAGCTCCGGTGCCGCCGCCGCGATGTGATCGTTCGTGACCACGAACACGCCCTTGTTCTCGATCAGGAACCCCGTCCCGAGCGCGACATCGGCGACCGACTCGGGCGCGCCCGGGAACATCGCCGCGGGGCCCGACTTCACCGGCGATCCCGCCCGGATCCCCACGACCCCATGGCGCGACCGGCTCACCAGATCGACGAACGACCCCGGCCCACCGGAGTACAGCATGCGCGGCGCCTCGGGCGCGGCCGCGGTCGCATGCGTCACGGGGGCGGTGGCCGGCCGAGCATCGAGCGGTACGTCGCGCTCTCGACAGCCGAGCAGCAGGAGCGCAGCGAACGCGAGCCTCATGCCTTCTGCTTCGGCTGCGCGTCGACGTACGCGACCCGCAGGTCGTAGATCAGCGATGCGAGTAGCTTGCCCTCCGCCTCGTCCAGGTTGTTCTTCGTCTTCGCCTCGAGCATGCCGAGCACGTCGATCAGGTGGCGGGCGGTCTCGAGATCGAGCGGGTGCGGCTGGCCGTCGGGCGCCGGCATCTTGCCGAGCGAGATCAGCGCGGACGACGCCAGCGACAGGATATGAGTCGAGAAATCGACGGGTCCCAGCGCGACGGGCGGCGAGTCGGGCATGGGGGGACCATATCGCACCTCCTGCGGGCACCTGGCGGGAATCCGTGACATCGTTCGGGGGGTTCCATGGATACCTTGCGCGACCCGGTTCCCCAGAAGCTCGACCTCGCCGGCGGCCTGACCCCAGCCTCCGCAGATCCTGCACCGGCGGTCGACATCTCGGCGCTCACCGACCAGGTTCACAAGGAGAGCGGCTTCCTCGACGACGTGTTCGGCGAGGTCAGCAAGGTCGTCGTCGGCCAGCGCGACATGGTCGAGCGCGTCCTGATCGGCCTGCTGACGGGTGGCCACTGCCTGATCGAGGGCGTGCCGGGCCTGGCCAAGACGCTGACCGTGAAGACCGTCGCGCAGACGCTCAACGCGACGTTCTCGCGCATCCAGTTCACGCCCGATCTGCTCCCGGCCGACATCACCGGCACCATCATCTACAACATGCACACCGGGCAGTTCACGCAGAAGCGTGGCCCGCTGTTCGCGAACCTGGTGCTCGCCGACGAGATCAATCGCGCACCCGCCAAGGTCCAGAGCGCGCTGCTCGAGGCGATGCAGGAGCGCCAGGTCACGATCGGCGACTCGACGCACCCGTTGCCGGATCCGTTCCTCGTGCTCGCGACGCAGAACCCGATCGAGCAGGAGGGCACGTTCCCGCTGCCCGAGGCGCAGCTCGATCGCTTCATGCTGCTGGTCCGGATCAGCTATCCCACCGCCGCCGACGAGCGCGCGATGCTCGATCGCATGACGACGCTCGATCCGCCTGCCCCGCGCGAGGTCGCGACGATCGATCAGGTGCGCGCCGCCCGTAAGGTCGTCAGCTCGATCTACATCGACGATCGCGTCCGCGATTACATCGTCCACATCGTGCAGGCCACCCGCAAGCCGCGCGACTACGGGCTCGCCGAGCTGTCGCCGCTGATCGAGTACGGCGCATCGCCGCGCGCGACCCTGTCGCTGGCGATCGCGGCGCGGGCGCACGCGTTCATCCGGCACCGCGCGTACGTCACGCCCGACGACATCAAGGCGATCGCGCTCGATGTGATGCGGCATCGCGTCGTCGTCACGTACGAGGCGGAGGCCGAGGAGGTCACCTCGGACGACGTGGTGCGCCGCGTCTTCGAGTACCTGCCGGTGCCCTGATGGCGCTGACGACCGCCGAGCTGTTCAAGAAGGCCAAGAAGATCGAGATCGCCTCGCGGCGGCTCGTCGACGAACAGCTCGCCGGTCAGTACCACTCCGTGTTCAAGGGCCGCGGTCTCGTGTTCAGCGACGTGCGCCCGTACTACGCGGGCGACGACGTGCGCTCGATCGACTGGAACATCACGGCGCGGATGAACGCGCCGCACGTCAAGCAGTTCGTCGAGGAGCGCGACCGCACGGTCAACCTCATGATCGACATGAGCGCGTCGGGCTACTTCGGATCGCACGGCACCACGAAGCGCGAGATCGCAGCGGAGCTCGCGGCGGTCGTCGCGTTCTCGGCGATCAAGAACAACGATCGCGTCGGGCTCTACATCGTCACCGACAAGGTCGAGCGCTACGTGCCGCCGAAGAAGGGCCGCCGCCACGTCATGCGCGTGATCGGCGAGATCCTCGCGTTCGAGCCGACGTCGCGGCGCACCGACCTCGCAAAGGGCCTCGACTTCCTCGGCAAGGTCGCGCGGCGGCGCAGCGTGGTGTTCCTCGTGTCGGACTTCCTCGGCGCGGGCGACTGGGAGCGCGCGATGCGGATCGCGGCGCAGCGCCACGAGATCGTGCCGGTCGTGGTCGCCGACCCCCTCGAGCAACAGCTGCCGGATGTCGGGCTCGTCGTGCTCGAGGATCTCGAGACCGGGCAGGTCGTCGAGGTCGATACCAGCTCGCATGCGCGGCGCGACTTCGCGATGCGCGCCCGCAAGGCCGCGGATGTGCGCGACCAGGCGCTGCGCCGGATCAACCTCGATATCGTCGAGGTCGATACGAACCGGCCGTATGTCGATGCGCTGATCGCGTTCTTCAAGGCGCGCGCGAAGAGGATGGGGCACGCATGAAGGCGCTGCTCGTCGTCATGGCGCTAGCGGGCGTCGCGTTCGCGCAGGCCGGCTCGGGCTCGGTGCAGGCCGGCTCCGGCAGCAGCGCGGGCAGCGCGGGTAGTGCGGTCGTCATCCAGCTGCCGCCCGACGTCGATGCCCCCGAGGTCAGCGCCGCCGCGAGCCCCACCGAGCTGATGCTCGGCGCCCGGTTCACGCTGTTCGTGACCGCCGTGTACGGGCCGGGCGTCGAGGTCAACCTGCCGGCGCGCGTCGATCTCGGCGATGACTTCGAGGTGAAGAAGACCTCGAGCGAGGATCACGTGCGCGCCGACGGCAAGCGCGTCCGCGAGTGGCAGCTCGATGTCATCGCGTGGGACCTCGGCGACGTGCGCGTGCCCGGTGTCACGGTGACGTTCACCGTGAACGGCCACGGCGGCCAGCTCGTCACGAACTCGGTGCCGCTGCGCGTGAACGGCGTGCTCGGCGAGGCCGACGATCCGAAGCTGATGCGCGCCAACGCGCCGCCGGCGATGCTGAAGAGCGCCGACTGGTTCTGGATGTGGATCGGCGGCGGCGTGTTCGTCGCGGTGGTCGCGCTGGTCACGTTCCTGTGGTTGCGCTCGCGGCGGCGGCGCAAGGTGCAGTCGCTCGTCGGCGGCCTGGTGCCGGCGCGGCGCCCGCGCATCGACATGACGAGCGAGCGTGCCCTCGAGCGGCTGCTCGCGGTCGAGCAGTCCGGCGTGCTCGCGCGCGACGCCGAGCGCAAGGCCGGCTACGCCGAGATGGTCGGGGTCATCCGCGACTACCTCGGCGCGCGGTTCCGGTTCGCGACGACCGAGCTCACGAGCAGCGAGCTGATGCGCGGGCTCCGCAAGCGCGCGAGCGAGGCCGATGCAACGCTCGTCGAGCAGTGGCTCGCCCACTGCGACCTGGTGAAGTATGGCGGCGCGCGCGCGACCGAGAGCGAGGCGCTCGCGGTGCTCGCCGGTGCGCGCGAGGTCGTGATGAAGACGACGGCGGAGCCGCCCGGCGCGAAGGAGGCCGCATGAGCCGCATCCTGCGCGCCGCGTGGCCGTGGGTCCTGACCGCGGTGCTCGGCGGCATCGGCGCCTACGCGATGTGGCACTACCTCCAGGGCGAGCGCGGTGGAGAGCCGATCGTGTGGAAGAACCTGCGCGCGTTCTGGCTCGCCGGCGGCGCCGTGCTCGTCGGGCTCGTCGTGTTTCATTTGCACCGCCGGCGCACCGCGACGATCGGGTTCTCGCAGGTCGGGCTGGTCGGTGCGCGCGGCGCGGGCGCCTGGCTCGCGGATCTGCCCGGCGTGCTGCGCGTGCTCGCGATCGCGGCGCTCGCGGTCGGGCTCGCGCGGCCCGAGACCTATCGCACCGTGAAGCACGAGGTCGACACCGTCGACATCATGCTCGTCGTCGACATGTCGAAGTCGATGGAAGAGATCGACATGCCGAACAACCGGCTCGATGCCGCGCAGCGCGTGATCCGGCGGTTCCTGCGCCGCACTAAGAACGACCGCATCGGCCTCGTGATCTTCGGCCAGCAGGCGATGCTGCAGTGCCCGCTCACGCAGGACACGAAGCTGCTCGAGCAGATCGTGAGCGACCTCGGGATCGGCGACGTGCCCGAGCTCGGCACCGCGATCGGCGATGGCCTCGCACTCGCACTCGCACAGCTGCGGCGCAGTGATGCCAAGAGCAAGGTCGTGATCCTGCTGTCCGACGGCGACTCGAACTGGGTCACGCGCTTCGATCCTGACGAGGCGGCGCGGACCGCGCAGAAGATGGGCGTCAAGGTCTACACGCTGCTCGTCGGTCGCGAGGAGACCGACCTGTTCGGCGGCGGGATGAGCGTGAACCCCGCGACCTTGCGCAGCATCGCGACGCTCACCGGCGGCGAGTTCTTCCGCGCGAGCGATTACGAGTCGTTCGATCGCGGGTTCCAGACCGTGCGCAACAAGCTCGACACGACCAAGCGCACCGTCACCGAGCGCATCCCCGACAAGCAGCTGTTCGTCCCGCTCGTCGGGCTCGCCGGGATCCTGATCGCGCTCGAGCTGCTGCTGTCGTACACGCGGCTGCGGAGGCTGCCATGAGCTTCGAGTACCCGCTGCTCGCCTGGCTCGCGCCGGCCGTCGGTGCGGCGGTCGTCGCGCTGTACTTCTACGATCGCGCGCGGCGTCGCTACCTGACGCGCCGGCTCGGCGAGCTGCCGGTGATCGGCAAGGTGATGGCGACCGCGTCGCCGCGGCGGCGTGCGA
>Ga0207683_10004835_pt1 | contig 11599 bp, 11 predicted proteins | sample KBSM73metaG_FD_184333 | JGI IMG/M metagenome (GOLD analysis project Ga0207683, IMG submission 184333) | Miscanthus rhizosphere microbial communities from Kellogg Biological Station, Michigan, USA - KBS M7-3 metaG (SPAdes) (version 2) | ecosystem: Host-associated > Plants > Roots > Rhizosphere >...
CGAGCCCTGCATCGACATCAAAGACCTCTCCTGCGTGGACGTCTGCCCGGTCGACTGCATCCACGAGTTCGAGCGCATCCTCGTGATCGACCCCGAGGAGTGCATCGACTGCGGCGCCTGCGAGCCGGAGTGCCCGGTCGAGGCGATCTTCCCGGAGGACGCGCTCCCGGCGAAGTGGGAGCCGTTCGTGAAGATCAACTACGCCTACGGGGACGGCGCCGACGTGATCAACAAGCTCACCGACGAGTACGCCACCGAGCACAACGTGCAGAACGAGCCGCTCGAGTAGTTACAAATCCGCCGCTGCGGGGATCGGTCCTCCAAGCAACCGAGGAGGGATCAGATGCCTCAGCAAGCGTGGAGTGGAAAGCGCGAACGGCAGTACGAGCACATCAAGGACAGCGAGCGCAAGCAGGGCCGCTCGACCAAACGCGCCAAGGAGATCGCGGCGCGGACGGTCAACAAGGAGCGGGCGCGCAGCGGCGAGGCGCGTGAGTCGTCGCGCACCTCGCGCGAGGACATGTCCTCGGGCCGCCGCGGCGGACAGCGCTCCGGGACGAACCGTCCGAAGGGCCGCACGAAGGAGCAGCTGTACAACGAGGCGAAGCGGATGAACGTCAAGGGCCGCTCGCGGATGAACAAGCAGCAGCTCCAGCGCGCGGTCGACCGCAGGAAGTAGCCCGTGGCTATGCTCCGGCGGGTGCAGCCGGAGACGCTCGACCACGTCGCACTGTGGGTCGCCGACCGCGACCGGATCGCCGACTTCGTCACCGCGAAGGCGGGGATGCACGTGGTCGACCGCACCGACGCGTTCACGCTCGTCGGCTCCGACGCGCGCCGCGGCAAGCTGACGCTGTTCGCGGCCGAGGGGCCGCGTGAGCGCGGCGCGCTGAAGCATGTCGCGCTGCGCGTGTCGAGCCTCGAGGAGGCGATCGGCGGCCTGAACGGGGCGGTCGATCGTCCGCGCGAGGGCGAGGCGTACGTCGACGTCTCCGAGGGCCTGCGGCTCGGGTTCGTGGAGGCGCCGACCGAGGTCGAGTACGACCTCGACCACGTCGCGCTCTTCTCGACCTCGCCGGAGGAGACCGCCCGCGAGTACGAGTCGCTCGGCTTCACCGCCGCGTCGCCTGGACCGTCCGGCACGCCGCGCGTCGAGGTCGGCGGCGCGTTCGTCGAGTTCCACGACGGCCGGCCCGGCGACCCGGAGCGGCCGCTCCTGAACCACCTCGCCGTGCGGGTCGAGTCCGCCGAGCAGCACATCGAGGCGGCCCGTGAGCTCGGGCTAGAGATCGACAACATCGTCGACGCGGCCAACACGTACGCGGTCTTCGTCTGGGGCCCCGAGCGCGTGCGGGTCGAGTACGTAGAGCACAAGCCGACGTTCTCGCTGACCTGAGTCAAAGGCGGCGCTTGCGCTGCCGATGCCAGGGCGCGCAGGCTTCGCCTGTGCGCCCGTCTGAACCGACCGGTCGAGACAAGTGAGCAGGGACGGGAAACGCGTGTGGGTACTCGGCGCGGGCATGGCCGGGCTCTGCGCGGCCGCGCGGGCGCGCGAGCTGGGCGCGGCACCGCTCGTGCTGGAGAAGGGGTCGCGGGCGGGCGGTTCGATGCTGCTCTCGAGCGGCGTGGTCTGGCGCTATCGAAGCTTCGACGAGTTCCGGGCGCAGTGCCCGGGCGGCGACGAGCGGTTGCAGCGGCTCGTGTTCGACGGGCTCGACAAGGGGCTCGAGTGGCTCGAGTCGCTCGGCGCGCCGGTGGTCGAGCGCGAGACGGGCAACCCCCTGACGAGCGGCGTTCGCTTCGACACGCAGGGCCTGACCGACGCGCTCGTGCGAGCGGCCGGCGAGGTCCGGTTCGGCCAAGGCCCGGGGACTGTCCCCGGGGCATGGCCCGAAGGGACGGCGGTGCTCGCGACCGGCGGCTTCCAAGGGGACCGCGAGCTCGTCGAGCGCTATGTCCGGCCGGCGGCGCCGCTGCGCGTTCGCGCGAACCCCTGGAGCACCGGGGACGGGCTCCGCGCCGGGCTCGAGCGCGGTGCGGAGCTCTCGGACGGCCTCGACGAGTTCTACGGCCGCAACATGGCCGACGTGGACTTCGGCGAAGGCGAGTTCGTCTCGCTCGCGCAGGTCTACGGCCGGTACGCGCGGATCGTCAACGAGCGCGGGGAGGAATTCTTCGACGGCGCAGCGGTCAGCTGGTCGGAGCTCGACCTCGTCCAGGCGACGGCGCACCAGCCGGGAGCGCGTGCCTGGTACCTGCTCGACGAGAAGGCGCTGGAGCAGCGCGTCCGCTACGGCACCGTGGGCGACCTCGTCGCGCAGGCCCCGACGCGCGTCCCACCCGACCAGCTGTCGTTCCCCGCGGACGGAGCGGCCGCGGCCGTCCGCGTCGCGGCCGCGATCACGCACACGATCGGCGGTCTCCGCGTCGACGGGCGGGCGCGCGTGCTCGGTGTCGACGGGCAGCCGCTCGACGGCCTCTACGCGGCCGGCGCGGACGCGGGCGGCATCTCGACCGGCGGGTACGCGAGCGGCCTCGCCTCGGCGCTCGTGCTCGGCCGCGCGGCCGCGGAAGACGCGGTCAGGTGAGCGGCTGCAGGTAGGCGCAGCGGCGCGAGTCGCCCGGCAGCGGCGAGGGCGCGACCTTCGTCACGCGCAGGCGCTGCTCGCCCTCGTCGACCGTGTCGCCGACCCCCGGCACGTCGCCCTCCCGCTCGCGCAGCTCGTAGCCGTTGGGGGTCCAGACGAAGCGAAGGTGTCCGGCCGGCCGCTGCCCGTTCTCGTCCATCACGATCCTGATGCTAACCGTGCGCGACGTACGACGGCAGCACGACGCGGACCGCGGTGCCGCCGTCCTCGCCGGCCTCGACCTCGAGCTGGCCGTTCAGCGTCCGGGCGCGCTCCTCGATGTCGTCGAAGCTGGCGCGCCGCCGCTCGCCTGCGCCGTTGTCGGCGACGATGGCCTCGACGGTCCCCTCGCCTCCCTCGGCGACCGTGATCGAGATGCGCGACGGCGGCCCGCGGCGGATCGCCTGGTTCACCGCGTCGCGGATGATCTGGTAGATCGCGACGCGGGCGTTCTCCGCGAGCCCGTCGGCGGCGTCGACGTCGAGGTCGACCTGGATCCGGTGCTCGAGGCCGACCTGCTCGGCGAACGCGCGCACGGCGGGGCCGAAGCCCTGGTCGCGCAGCACGACCGGCTCGATGTTGAAGGAGAGGTCGCGGAGCGCGCGGATCGTGTCGCGGTGCCGCTGGAGCGCGTTGGCGAGCACCGAGGTCGCCTCCTCGAGGCGCCCGCCCTCGAGCGAGTCGATCACGGCGTCGAGCATCAGGCTCACGCCAGAGAGCGACTGCACGGCGCCGTCGTGGAGGAAGAGCGCGAGCCGACGGCGCTCCTCCTGCTCGGCGATGATCAGCTGGTCGGAGAGCCGCGCCCGCTCGGCCTCCCGCACCTGCGCCTCCGCCAGCAGGCGCGCGTTCTCGACCACGCGGCAGGTGAAGTCGGCGAGCAGCGTCGCGCGTGCCAGCTCCTCGCGGTCGAGCGTCTTCGCGCGCATCAGCTGCAGCGCGCCGATCTCCTCGCCGCGGATGCGCAGGGGCAGGACGACCGCGCCGAACGCTCCTGGCTCGCCGGGCGGCAGCAAGGTCGCCTTCGCGCCGAAGAGCTCTTTCGCCTCGCGACGCGCCCGCTCGAGCACGGCGGCCGGGTCGTGCGCGGCCGCGATCGAGCCCATCGACTCGATCAGCGCCTCGAGGAAGCTCGACTGCGCCGAGAGCTCCTCCTCGACCACCTCGTGCCGCCGGCGCTCGGTGACGATCAGGTGGAGCGCGAAGCCGGCCGCGCCGACGATCGCGACGCCGAGCCCGGCGAACGCAACCCAGCTGGAGCTGAACGCCACGCCGAGGATCGAGACGACCGCACCCAGGGCGACGACCCCCACGAGGAAGGCGGCTCTGGTCGAGGTTCCGAATCTGGTCCCGATGGGTCGACCGGTCATTTCAGACGGACGCACGGGCTAGGCCCGCACGTCCTGACGCGGCATCGCAAGCGACGCCTTAGTCGATGATCGCTTCACGAAGCGCAATCGCGACGGCATGCGTGCGCGTGTCCGCCTCGAGCTTCGTGAGGATGTGCCGCACGTGGCTCTTGACCGTCTCCTGGCTGATGAAGAGCTTCGCGGCAACGTCGGCGTTCGACATCCCGTCGGCGAGCAACTGCAGAATCTCGCGCTCGCGGCCCGTGAGCATGTCCTCGCGGTCGCCCGAGAGGAAGGCCGGCATCAGCGCCGGGTCGACGAAGCCCTCGCCGGCGACGACCTTGTCGATCGCTTTCAGCAACGTCTGGTGCGGCGCCTCCTTGAGGATGTAGCCCTTGGCGCCAGATTCGAGCCCGCGGCCGAGCAGGCTGCGCTCGCTGTACGCGGTGAAGATCAGGACGGCCGTGTCGGGGACGCGCTGGGTCAGCAGCTTCGTCGCCTCGAGCCCGTCCATGCCGGGCATGCGCACGTCCATGATCACGACGTCCGGCTTGCGGCGCTCGGCGAGGCTGACCGCGGTGGCGCCGTCGGCGGCCTCGCCCACGACGCGGATGTGCGGCGCGCGCGAGAGCGACAGCCGTAGCCCTTCGCGCACGACCTCGTGGTCGTCCACGATCAGGCACGTGATCTCGCTCTTGCCGTTCCCCTGCTCTGCGGCCTGCTCGGTCAACGCACGCGGATTGTAGGGGGCAGGTCGGCTACGGCCGAGCCCCGGGTCCCCACCTAGGCGCGTTCCGGGCGGTGTCCTATAGTCGGAGCCCTCGCGCGAGGGGCGCGGGACGACCGCGATTCGGGGAGTGAGGGACGATATGAAACGACGCAGGACGGGCCTGGCAGCGGTAGCGCTCACGGTGTGTGCAGCCGCTGCGGCCCTGGTCTTCGCAGCGGCTCCGTGGGCGGGGTCCACGGCCGGCAAGCACGCGACGGCGCAGTTGAAGGCAGCCTGGATCTACGTAGGGCCGCACAATGACGGCGGCTGGTCGCAGGCCCACGACAAGGGCCGGCAATACGTGCAGAACGCGCTCGGCAGCAAGGTTCAGACGACCTACAAGGAGAACGTGCCCGAGGGCCCGCAGACGTGCCAGGTGATCGAGAGCCTGGTCAACGACGGGAACAAGATCATCTTCGCGACCTCGTTCGGTTTCCAGCAGTGCATGGTCAGCGAGGCGAAGAAGCACCCGGACGTCGACTTCGAGCAGGCCACCGGCACTGCCCAGGCGAAGAACCTCTCCGAGTACTTCGGAGCCGCCGAGGACGCGATCTACCTCTCCGGCATGGCCGCCGGCGCGGCGACCAAGAAGGGGACGATCGGCTACGTCGTGCCGTTCGCCATCCCGGAGGTGATCCGGCACGCGAACGCCTTCGCGCTCGGCGCGCAGGCCACGCATCCCGGCGTCAAGGTGAAGCTCGTCTGGACGAACAGCTGGTTCGCGCCCGACAAGGAGCGCAAGGCGGCCGAGAACCTGCACGCCGCCGGCGCCGACGTGCTCGGGCAGAACGTCGACAGCCCGGCGACCGGGCAGTACGCCGAGTCGAAGAAGATCCCGTGGGTCGGGTACGACTCGAACGCCAAGAAGTTCGCGCCGCACTCGTGGCTGACGGCGGCCGTCTACAACTGGGGCCCGTACTACCTGAAGCGCGTCAAGGCCGTCATGAACCACTCCTGGAAAACCGGCTTCTACTACGGGAGCATCAAGGATGGCCTGATCGCCCTCGCGCCGTATGGCCCGAAGGTGACCGCGAAGACGAAGCGGCTGATCGCAGCCAAGAAGAGCGGCCTCGTCAGCGGGAAGTTCTACGAGTTCAAGGGCCCGCTCTACGACCAGAAGGGCAAGCTCCGCCTCAAGAAAGGCCAGAAGCTGAGCGTGAAGCAGCTCTACGCGATGGACTGGCTCGTCAAGGGCGTGCTCGGGAGCGCCAAGGGCTAGCCGACCTCGGACGGGGCGGGCACGCGCCCGCCCCGTCCGCCTGTGGATGCCGGAGCACGCGAGCACACCGCCCGCGGTGAGGCTGCGGGGGATCACGAAGCGCTTCCCCGGTGTCGTCGCGAACGACGGCGTCGACTTCGAGGCGGCCGCGGGCGAGGTGCACGCCCTGCTCGGCGAGAACGGCGCCGGCAAGACCACGCTCTCGAACGTCATGACCGGGCTCTACCGGCCCGACGGGGGCTCGATCGAGCTCTACGGCCGGCCGGTCGAGTTCCGCTCCCCGCGCGACGCGCTCGACGCCGGCGTCTCGATGGTGCACCAGCACTTCCGGCTCGTCGGCGCGTTCACGGTCGCCGAGAACGTCGTGCTCGGCGACCACCGCGGCGAGGCCCGGACCTTCCGGCTCCGCCCGCGGCGGATCGAGCGCCGCGTGGCGGAGCTCGGCGAGCAGTACGGGCTCGCGGTGAACCCGCGCGCGAAGATCTGGCAGCTGTCGCTCGGCGAGCAGCAGCGCGTCGAGATCCTGAAGGCGCTCTACCGCGAGTCGCGCGTGCTGATCCTCGACGAGCCGACGGCCGTGCTGACGCCCCAGGAGGCGGAGACGCTGTTCGTGACGCTCCGCTCGATGGCGGACGACGGCCGGACGATCGTCTTCATCTCGCACAAGCTGAACGAGGTGAAGGCGGTCGCCGAGCGCGTGACCGTCCTGCGCGGCGGCCGTTCGGTCGCGACAGCGCCGACCACAGACGCGACGCCGCAGTCGCTCGCGGAGCTGATGGTGGGCCGCGAGCTCGCCGCCATCAGGCCCGAGCGGGTGGAGGTGCCCGTCGAGGACGAGACGCTGCTCGAGGTCGAGGACCTGTGGGCCGACGGCGACCGCGGCGAGACCGCTCTGCGCGGAGTCTCGCTACGGATCCGGGCCGGCGAGATCCTCGCGGTAGCGGGGGTCGCCGGGAACGGTCAGCGCGAGCTCGCCGAGACGATCACCGGGCTGCGCCCGGCGACACGCGGACTGATCTCGGTGCGCGGGAAGCGGCTGCGGGGTGGGGACCCGCGGCGGGCGATCCGCGCCGGCATCGCGCACGTGCCGGAGGACCGGCTCGGCACCGGCGTCGCGCCGAGCCTCGACGTCGCCTCGAACGCGGCGCTGAAGTCGTACCGCGGGCAAGGGCCGTTCCTGCGCCGCCGCCTGATCCGCCGCCGTGCCGACGAGCTGATCCGCACCTTCGACGTGCGCGGCGCGACCCACGCGACGCCGGCGCGGCAGCTCTCCGGCGGCAACCTGCAGAAGGTCGTGCTCGGGCGCGAGTTCTCGGCGAAGCCGACCGTGCTCGTGGCCGCCTCGCCGACGCGCGGGCTCGACGTCGCCGCGATGGCCAGCGTGCACGGGTACCTGCGCGAGGCCGCAGCCGAAGGAATGGCGATCCTGCTGATCAGCGAGGACCTGGACGAGATCCTCGCCCTGGCCCACCGGGTCGTCGTCCTCTACGAGGGCGAGCTGGCAGGCGAGGTCGACCCGCACGGCGCGACCGTCAACGAGATCGGCCTGCTGATGGCCGGCGGGAGCCGCGCATGACGATCCGGATCGAGCGGCGGCTCGAGCAGCCGCACTGGCTCGCGGTCGCGGTGCCGAGCGCCTCGATCGTGCTCGCGCTGCTGCTCACCGGGGCGGTCCTGCTCGTGACCGGGCACGACCCGGTGCACGCCTACCACCGGTTGTTCGACGCGGCGTTCGTCGGTAAGGACGCGCTGACACAGACGCTCGTCTCGGCGACGCCGCTCGCGTTCACCGGCCTCGCGGCGGCTGCCGCCTTTCGCATGCAGCTCTTCAACATCGGCGCCGAGGGCCAGCTCTACTTCGGGGCGATCTTCGCCGCCGCGACCGCGCTCTACCTGCACTCGTGGCCCTCGGCGCTGCTGATCGCGGCGATGGTCGTCGCGGGCGCCGTAGGCGGGGCCGCGTGGGCAGCGATCCCCGGCGTGCTGCGGGCGTTCTGCCGCACCAACGAGATCATCACGTCGCTGATGCTCAACTACGTCGCCGCGCTGATCCTCAACTACCTGATCTTCGACAGCCTCTCGTACTGGCGCGACACCTCGACGCCCGAGGCGAAGGTCTTCCCGCAGGGCAAAATGCTCCCGGGCGGGGCCAACTGGCCGTCGTGGGGGATCGTCCACTCCGGCCCCGGCCTGGTGATCCCGCTCGGCTTCGGCGTCGCGGTGCTCGTCGCAGTCGGGCTGTGGGCGCTCTACTCGCGGACGCGCTTCGGCTTCGAGGTGCAGGTGCTCGGGGACTCGCCGCGAGCGGCTCGCTACGCCGGCATCAGGACCCGCCGCAAGATCCTCGCGGTGATGTGCCTCTCCGGCGCGATCGCCGGCATCGGCGGCGCGAGCCAGGACGGCGACTTCCGCCACCTGCTCGACCCGCGCGGGCTGCAACAGGCGGGGTACGGCTACGCCGGGATCGTCGTCGCCGCGCTCGGCCGGTACAACCCGTTCGCGGTCGTGCTGATCTCGGTGCTGCTCGGCGGGCTCCAGAACGCCGGGTACGCGCTGCAGGGCGCCGACTTTCCGTCAGGGCTCGTGGGCGTGATGGAGGGGCTGATCCTCTTCTCCGCGCTCGGGTGCGAGCTGCTGCGGCGTTACCGAGTGCGCGTGGTCCGCAGGACGGGACACGAGCCGACCGTACCCGCCACGGAGCCGACGTCGTGAACAACGGGATCGTCGTCGTGGTCGCGGCCTCGGGCGTGCTCTACGGGACTCCGCTGCTGTTCGCGGCGCTCGGGGAGCTACTAGCGGAACGCTCGGGCGTGCTGAACCTCGGCGTCGAGGGGATGATGCTGGTCGGCGCGGTGATGGGCTTCTGGGCCGTCCAGCGGGTGCACGGCGACTCGGCGATCGTGCTCACCGCGGCGATCTTCGTCGCGGCGCTCGCCGGCGCGGCGATGGCGCTGATCCACGCGTTCCTCGTGGTCACACTGCGCGCGAACCAGATCGTCTCCGGCCTGGCTCTGACGATCTTCGCGGGCGCGGTCGGGCTCTCGTCGTACCTCGGCAACGACCTGAACCTGGCGGACAAGCCGGCCAAGCATGCGTTCGACCAGATCAGCCCCTTCGGCCTGCAGAAGCTGCCGGTCGTCGGCCCGATCCTGTTCGGGCAGCCCCTCCTGGTCTACATCTCGTGGGTCTGCGTGATCCTGATCGCGCTCTACCTGTCGCGCACGCGGCCCGGGCTGAACGTCCGCGCGGTCGGCGAGTCGCCCGCCGCCGCGGACGCGATGGGGATCAACGTCGCGAGGTACCGCTACGCGCACACCATCGTCGGCGGCGCCTTTGCGGGCGTCGGCGGCGCCTGCTTCAGCCTCATGATCACGCCGCAGTGGGTCGACGGGCTGACGCAGGGCGCCGGCTGGATCGCGATCGCGCTCGTGATCTTCGCGTTCTGGCGGCCGGAGCTGTGCCTCGTCGGCGCGTACTTCTTCGGCGCCTTCTCGGCGCTGCCGTTCACGCTGCAGGCGCGCGGCGTGACGGTGGCGCCCGAGCTCTTCCAGGCGCTGCCGTACGTCGCGACGGTGGTCGTGCTCGTGATCGTCTCGATGGGCTGGACGAAACGCGGCTTGGGCGCACCGGCCGCGTTGGGCACGCCATACGTACGCGAAGAGCTCTAGATCCCGCTTGACGTCAGGGGGAGTCGAGCGGTTAGCTCCTCGCGGGCAGGCGCCAACATCGAGGGAGAGAGGAGTTGAGCTGTGACCCGACTCTCTGTGCTCTTCGCGCTCCTGGGAGCGGCCGCCGTCTCGCTGACTCTGGCGAGCGGTGCAACCGCGGGCACCGCGTCGAGGACCTGCAAGATCGGCATTCCGCTCTGCACCGACGTGTCGGAGCCGATCAACGACATCGCCGGAGGGCCGTACGTGGGGCACGACGAGCCTTCCCTCCTGTTCTACGACCACCGGAAGGGCTCGGGGAACGACGTGACGTACAACATCCGGCTGCCGAAGGACCCGCCGACGATGCCGACCCAGGACAGCGCCAACGGCGTCTACTGGGCGTTCGAGCAGCGGGCTGCCTACTGGTTCGGAATGATCATGTGCGACACCCAGTCGGCTCCGGAGTTCCAGCACAACACGTGCAAGCCGGACAGCAACAGCAACGTCTTCGACGACACCAATCCGAGCAGCTCGCACTACATCGGCAAGGCGCCCGGGAACGCCTACATGGAGTTGCAGTTCTACCCACCCGGGTGGGTACCGCAGTTCACCGGCTTCGACTGCGTGGGCACCAAGTGGTGCGTCGCGCTGACGATCGACAGCCTCGACATCGACCAGAACAACGGCGTCAACAACAACGACGCCTGCGCGAACCTGGTCGGGTTGGAGCCGGTCAACTGGGCCTACCTCACCTTCAGCGGTAAACCGCACGGCGCCCCGGACCCGATCTCGCTGCTGACCGGCGGCAGCGCCGGGAACCCGGACCCGGCCACCGACCTGCAGATGAACGGCGGTGACCGGCTGCGGCTGCACATGTTCGACACGCCGCAGGGGTTCAGGGTCGTGCTCGACGACCTGACGACGGGCAAGACGGGCTCGATGACGGCGAGCGCCGCCAACGGGTTCCAGCAGGTGCTCTTCCAGCCGAACTCGCAGACCTGCAACGAGGCGCCGTACACGTTCCATCCCGAGTTCGACAGCTCGACGAAGGCCACGCGCTCGTCGTGGGCCGCGCACACCTACAACGTCGCCGGCTCTGACGAGATCGGGCATTTCGAGTACTGCGACGTCGTCAACCCGGACTTCACCTGCGGGTCCTCACCGACCCCGGGCGACCCTGACGGCGACGAGTTCCCGTGCTTCCCGGCGTCGTTCTCGTCGTTAGTCCCGGTCAGCGGGTGTGTCGACATCTTCGGTGACCTCGACTTCGACGGGCCGGCCTATACCTCGGCCGGCTGGGCGGGGAACAGCACGCCGGCGCACGACGCCGCCTCCGACCCGGAGCCGATCCAGTTCACGACGCCGACGATCCGCGGCACGCAGGGACCGTTTTCGAAGGTTGCCTTCGAGGCGGACACGCCGAGCTTCGAGCCCGAGTGCAACGTGGACACGGGCGTCGGCTGCACCGGCCAGCCTGTCGGCGCGCAGTTCTACCCGATCTACACCGCGGGGAGCCTCATCGGGGGAGGCTCGTTCGGCAGGACCGGTCCGCCCAGGCCGTGCGTCTGGCAGTTCGCCGGGCCGCACTACGCCGGTACGACCGATAACTTCGGCGGGACGGCCAACGCCGAGTACGGGGCGCCGTTCGCGTCGGTGTTCCCGGACCCGGGCTTCGTGGCCGACACCGCCTTCACCACGGTTCACAGGGACCTGAACTCCAATCCCTGCTCCAAGTAGTCCTCGACCCGAGCGGAGGGCCGCGCAGGGCGGCCCTCCGCCGGGACTTCCGAGTAGCTACAGAGCCAGCGCCAGTTGCTCGGGCTCGGGCTCGGGCGCGAGCGGGGTCGTGCGCCGGTCCTGGATGCCGTACTTGCGGGTCAGCTCGCCGACGAGCGCCCGCACCGGCTTCGTCTCGTCCGCCGGCAGGTACGCGCGGTTACGGGCGTAGAGGCGCTCGTAGAGCGGCAGCTGCTCGGGGAAGTCCT
>Ga0207683_10004838_pt1 | contig 11596 bp, 9 predicted proteins | sample KBSM73metaG_FD_184333 | JGI IMG/M metagenome (GOLD analysis project Ga0207683, IMG submission 184333) | Miscanthus rhizosphere microbial communities from Kellogg Biological Station, Michigan, USA - KBS M7-3 metaG (SPAdes) (version 2) | ecosystem: Host-associated > Plants > Roots > Rhizosphere >...
ACGACCGCCGCCTGAACGTGAACTGGGACAGGTCTTTCCACCAGAACCTATGCGCAATACGCGGACGATAGACCCGAATCACCAAGCCCACCAATTAACTTGACAGTGCCGCGCGTCGATGTCGGCACGCTGCTGGCGCACCTGACGCTGGATCTCGGGCTGGGACACTCCGGGAATCATAGCGGCCATCGAGCTCGTCAGCGCCGGTATGCGCTGTGCTCCACTGCGCGTTCGGCTTGCGGGGACACGACTTGCGGGACACCGCGGGCGCGCGTTGCGACGCCCGCATCTTCCGGTCCAGCCGCGGGGCTCATCCCGGTGGGAGAACGACACGCCCGAACGATTTGCTGGTCAATGGGTGATCGGCAGCTCGACGAAGCGCAAGGTGATCCAGCCGAGCGACCGATCCGATCGAGATGTCCAGGAACTGGTCACTAGTGCTTCAGCCACGCAGCGACGTGCCCGGAGAAGGTTAGTGGCCCCTGCTGGCCCTGGTGCGTTGGACTGATCTAACAGCAGCTGCGCGAGCATGATCAACGCCGCCGCCCGCTTGCGCGGGTCGGTGATGGCGCGGGCCAGGCCCTCGGCCCGGTCGAACTCGCCGGCTCAGGGTTCTGGGCCATAGCCAGCAAGAGAGGTTAACGGCGAGGTGTGGCCGCGACAAGCCTGGTGCTCAACCACTGACGGCCATGGGCCGTGGTGATGTGAAACAGGTTCGCGCGACCGCCATCTTGGGTGATGACGATCGTCGTCGACGGTGCCTGAGCTGACTGCGGACGACGAAGCGTCACCGTGATCGCACCGGGCGGGGCTTCGACGCTGCCATCGGTGAGGACTATCGACCCGGGCAGCGGTGTCTTGGGGCGAATCGAAAATTGCTGTGGTGCACCATGGTTGGCCAATGCGTGCCACTGTCGCGGATCGGCGGTGTACACCGCGACCGGAAGGCCGGAGAGCGCCAACCGGGCAACGATGCCCACATGGAACTGGACGGTGCCGGTCACGGTGATGCGGACCGGCTCAGGCGACGCGAGGCCCAGATAGACGGGCTCGCGGTTTCGGTTGAAACCGATTGGCACCCCGGTGGCCGAGGTTGGCCACCGCAACTGCGTGAGGGCATCCCATGCCACAGCGGTGCTCGGCAGGTCGAAGTCATGGTGCTCGAGGCCGGTGGTCGACAGCGCCTGCGCGACCTTGCGGTGCAGTCCGTGGAAGCCGTCGAGTCCCGGCAGCGGATTCCGGGAGGGCTTGGCGCCGGTCAGAGTTCCCACGCACGCCTCGATCGTGGCGGGCTGGCGGCCCTGTGCACGCACGGTCACCGTCACCCACGTCGCCCTGGTCGCCCGCGAGGGAAGCGCCTCCAGAACGTCGACCAGGCGGCCGGGTTCCACGGCATAGATCGCGCGGAACCCGTCGGTGTGCTCGGTGCCGGTCCAAGTCTCCTTGCGCACTGCCGCGGCCGCCGGCACGAACTCCGGCAGGTGGTCTGTCTCGTCGGTCAAGGTGGCAAGCCAGCCTCGCTCGCGCAGCTCGGCGACCAGGCGGCGCGCCATCGTGTCGGCAAGCGCCGCCCGCTGCGGTGTGCCGTCGTCGGCGTCGGGGTTGCCTGCTGCGGGATTGCCCATCGTGGTCTGCCGGGCGGTCAATGCGCCCACGTTGTTCTCGGCGCGCAGGGTGTAGGTCAGCCAGGTGTCTCGATGCTGAGTGGTCCGGCCGGTCAGCAGGGCCGCGGAGTCGGTACGCAGCCCGCTCGGTGGTGGGGTGCGAGTCACCGAGGTGATGGTCAGCGCGTCTGCGCGCACGCCGTAGCGGTTGAGCCAGCTGGTGACGAATTCCCAGGGCAGCTGATCGGAGGTGTCACCGGGTGTGGTGAGTGCATGGGGGTGGGGTCTGAGGTGAAGCACGATTTGCGCTTCGAGCGCATTGGAGCGACGGACCGCTGGTGTCTGCGCCTGCGTTGACGGCGTGTCGCGGCGAGGCTGGCTGGGCTGGGTGCGGCGAGTGCGCTGGCGCCGGTTGTAGAAGGACATCGGTGTCCTGCGGCGCACTGCGGTGGACACGTGCTGGCCGTGCCATGAGCCGAGGAAGGCCAGGATCAACGCGGCACCGATCGCGTAGTGCCACCACTGCGGCTGGCGACCGGGCGGCATCAGCGCGGCCCAACCCAGCAGTAGGAGCGACACCAACACGGTCAGCCGGCGCCAGCTCGGTGCTGCAGGAGCGAAGCGTGGTCGCTGACGGCTAGTTGTTGTTGCCACGGCGCATTCCAATCATGGTGACGGCGATGATGGCGGCGGCGACGGCCAGGATGCCGGCGCCGAGGGCGATCATGCGGGGCAGGCGGTTGTCCGGTGGCGGCGGTGCCGGCGGCTCGACGCGGACCACTGGCATGTTGGCGGGCACCTTGTCGCCTTCGGGGATGTCCCACGTCAACGCGGCCACGGGGTCTATGACGCCGGCACCCACCAGGTTTGACGGTGAACGTGCAGCATTGTGGGCCGAGGCGACGATTCGGTTGACGACCTGGCGGGCGGTCAAGTTGGGGAATTCGGAGCGCACCAGGGCAGCGACACCGGATACGTAGGCGGCGGCGAAGCTGGACCCGTTGATGGGCACCAATGGTTCTTTGGTGGAGGGTTGGCCGTTGACTAGCCCAGAGTTGGGCGCATTACCCAGCGAGACGATCTGTTCTCCAGGGGCGCCGATGCCGACCCACGGGCCTGCCATGGTGAAGCCCGACGGCTGTCCCTCGGGGGTCAGCGAGGCTACCGACAGCACGTAGGGCTGCCAATAGGACGGGGTGGAGATGGTGGTGGCGCCAGCCCAATTGCGGGGGTCTTCAGGGTTTTTCGGGTCGGTCAACGGGTTGCTTTCGCAGTTGTTCTCCCCTGTGTTGCCGGCTGCGGCGACCACCACGATGTCCTTGTCGATCGTGGCGTAGCGCAGCGCGGCGCCCAGAGTGGCCTGGTCTACCTGCTTGTACTGGGCGATGCAGTCGATCAGGGAGATGTTGATGACGCGAACGAAGGGGATGTCGGCGGCGTGGCGAATCGCGCGGGCCAAGGTGGCGACGTCGCCGGCGGTCTTGATCTGCTGAGGATCACCGCCGCCGGCCGGCAGCTTCGGAGCCCACTGCGCCGAACTCTGCCGGATCGACACCAGTGACGCCTCGGGGGCTACCCCGGAGAACCCGTCCGGGCCGGGCTGACCGGCGATGATGCCGGCCACCGCGGTGCCGTGCCCGTCACAGTCGACCAGGCCGTTGGCCGAGGGGTCGATGTAGTCGCCGCCGGGATTGAGGTTGGGTAGGCGGGGCTGCGGGGTCACTCCGGAGTCGATGACGGCGACTGCCACTCCGTTGCCCCGCGCGGTCTTCCACGTCTCGGGCAGGTTGAGCATCGCCTGGCTGGGCGGCACGGCGGCCGGGTTGAAGCCGGGTAGCGCGCCGTTGAACGAGCATTGGCCGTTCTGACGCATCTCCTGTTCGGGTGAGGGTGGACCGTCTGGCGGCAGCGCCGCGGGGTCAACCTCGGGGATCGTGAGCGCTGAGGCCTGCGGTGGTGGTGCGCACAGCACCAGCAGCGCCATGGCCGCCGCTACGGAACCGAGCCGTCGAATCATCAGATGGCCCCTAGGTTGCGGATGAGGCTGACTAGGCCGACCAGCCACAACATCGCGGGCAGGATCGTGATCAGCAGGGCGTTCTCGAACAGGTCTAGGTAGCGGCGCTGGGGAATCGTCAACTCACGTGGCTTGAGGACCGACACGATGAGCAGGACCACCGTCAGGCCGACAACGGCCGCGGCCGCGTACAGTCCGGCCAGTAGGTGACCGGTCGCGGTGAACGAGATAGTCAGTGCCAGCGCGGTCAGAAACGGTGTGGCCAAGAACCACATCGCGGGAATCGCCGAATCCCAGATGCGCATCCGCAGCATCGTGACGGTGATCGTGGCGATCATCAGCCACCAGGCAAGCAGCGCCGGCGCATCCGGCAACCACAGCAGCAGCACCGACCCGAGTACCGCCAGGATCACCGAGGCGGCGATCAGGCCGCTTTGGTAGGACGCGCTGATGGCGGTCTTGCGGGGTAGGTCTTCGATCTCGGTGAGTGACGACGGCGGCGGGGTCGGCTCACCCGGAGCTGGCACGTTGGGCAGCGGGAACCGCGCCCACACCGCAGATGCGGTCGGCGCGTTGAGCGCCACGAGCAGCGAGATGGCCAGCACACCGCATCCCAGCGACAGATAGGGCAGGTGGGCAAGCATGCGCACCGCAGCGGCGATAGCCACGGTCGCGCTGACGGCGATGATCGCGGTGTAGGTGGCCACCCAGGTGCTGGTGATCGCCAGCAGCAGCAGTGACCAGGCCACCAGGCCGGCAGCGGCCAGGAAGACGCGGGGAGCTGTACCGTCGCCGGGTAATGACGCTGCCAGGGCCAATGCCAGCGGGACGGTGGTGGCCACCCCCATGCGGCCGGCGGCAACGGCGCGGCGGCGGCGGCGCAGCAGCACGGTCGCCGCCATGAGGATGACGGCGAGCACCCCCAGCGCGCCGGCGGCCCACCACTGGTAGCCGCGGCGCCAGCCGTCGAGGGCCAGTCCGCAGACCAGCGCACCGAGCGCCAGCACCACCACCTGGGCCATAGCGGGCAGCAGCTGGTGGGTGAAGGGCTTGAACTGGCGGGCCGAATGGATCGCCGAGGCGTCGGCGATGTCCTCGACGACCGGCGGTGCGGCCGGCCCGGGCGGCAGCTTGCGCAGAATCAGCTGCTCCCCGTCGTTGATGTTCAGCGTCTCGAGCGTGGCGTCAAGGCTGAACGGTGTACCACCTAGCGGCGCAAGAGAATACGGTCGCAGGCCATCGGAGGCGTCTTCGGGTGGCAGTTCGTCGTCGTCGCGGCCGGAGGCCAGTGTCGCGCGGATCCGCGGGATCAATTCGCGGATTGCCAGCGTGGTCGGCAGCGCGATGTCAGCGGCGGCGCCGTCACCGATGATCGCGACGCGGATTTGCCCGGTAGCAGCGGCAGGATCCATGGTCAGTAGCTCCCCAGTTCCTCAGGGCGGTGACGTGGTTGGCGGGTCGGGTAGTACTGGGCAATCGAGCCGGCCAGCCCCATCACGGACTTACGGGCCTTCTTGCCCATCATGGGGAAACTGATGGATCCGCCCTCATGCAGGTGCTTGTCGTAGGGCACGTTGACGACCTCCTCGACCTGCTCACGAAACTTGGCCTCGACGTCCTTCATGTCGACGGCCGGCTTATCGCCGCTGATGGCGTTGATCGCGACCACCGTGCGCGGCATCAAGCGGCTGAACCCGTGCGCCTGTAACCACGCCAGCGTCCGCCACGCGCCATTGAGGCCGGGAGCGTCGTTGGACGACACCACCACCAGGCAGTTGGCCTGCTTGGCGATCGTCGGGAACAGCGATGAGGTGATCGACGTCCCGCAGTCGAGCAGAATCACGTTGTAGTGAGTCCGCAGGATCCGCATCGCCGACTCGAAGTCCTGGCTGTTGAGCCGGTACGAGGAACGCGGATCGTTCTGCGAGGACAGCATTTCCAGCCGGTCGTCGTTCTGAACGGTGAACACCCGCACGTTGGAGTAGCTGCCGGCGTTTGGCAGCGACGCCAAGGCCTCGATGTTGGCTTTCGGGCCGCCGTGTTCACGGAAGCGCGCCGAGAGGTTGCCAAGATCGGTGTCGACGTCGACCACGATCACCCGGTCACCGCGCTCACGGGCGATCGCGTTGCCGGCGGCGACGGCCATCGTCGTCTTGCCGACACCGCCTTTGGAGTTGACGAACGCGACCACGTAGACGTCGAGCAGCGACGCGCGAATGCGACGGATGAGTTCTTCGTCGCGCTGTTGTTTGGCGCTCGGTCCGGGCTTGATGAGGCCGAACGTCATCACCGAAACGGCCTTGCGCCAGCCGGTCGTCTGAGTGCGTCGCTGCGCCGCGACGATCTCATCGGGGTCCTGCCCGGCGCCGTAGCTACCACCGACGAAAGGCTCCCCTCCCCCGCCCAAGGCGCCCTCGAACAGCGGCTGCGGTCCAGATGCCGGCCCCGGAGGCGCTGTGGGCGACCAGCCCTGCTGCACAGCCGGATTCGGTCCCGACGGAGGGCCGAAGAAGTCCCCCACTCCGGGGTCGTGGGCAGCTTGCTCGCGGGCGGCCGCGAGGTCAGCCTGCGACAGAATCGTGGTCTGCTCGGCCCCGTCGGGCTCCTCTTCCCCGCGGGCCTGCCACCTGGTCTGCGCGGTCGGCTGCGTGGTCTCCGCTGCGGTGGGTGTTCCCTGCGCGTACGGCGGCTGCTGGTGGCGCGGCGGCGCGGCGGCGTGCTGGCCAGGGGCCGCCGACGGTGGCTGCGCTCCCGCAGTGGGCGGCTGCGGTGCAGAGGGTGACTGCGGTGCCGACGGTGGCTGCGGTGCCGACGGTGGCGGTCCGGCCTGAGGGGGACGCCGTGACTCCCCGCCATTCGGCGCTGACCCGGCTTGGGGTGTGAGAGCGCCCCAGTTTGGCGGCGGCGTCGCGGGAGGCCGATGCTGCGGCCCCGTGTCGGTCGACGTCGGTGTGGCGTGGCGACGCTCCTCCTCCGCCTGCTTGTCGGGGCGCGGATCGTTGTCCGAGGCGAAGAAGTCAGAGGGTGTGCTCATCGTTGGTTTCGTTTCCGTTTCGGTCAATGGTCAGATGTCGTAGTTCTCGTTGGGAAACCAAGTGCCCGAGGGCAATCGGGCAGTGAGGTCACGCACCGCCATGGAGACGGCGAACGGCTCGGCCGGCGTGAAGACCGACGTGCCGCCTTCGCGTGGCTCCCCCGCCGGCGGACTGACGAGGATCAGGCCCAGCTCGGTGCTGATGAGGTTGACGCTGACGTCGGTCTGGTGACGAGCGCCGTTGGTCGCTTCGTGTGCGGTCAGTTCCACCGTGATGCGATTACCGGTGCGCGCCATCTCCATGACCTCGGCGTCCCGTTCGGGTACGCCGAGGTCAGTCAGGGTGTCCACGATGTCTGCGCCGCGGGCGATGCGCTCGTCGATCTGCTTGCCGATGTCCATGCCCAGCTCGAACTCGTTGAACTGTGCCGGTGGCTGATCTGGGGGTAGTCCGGCGCAGATGATGGGCACGACATCCCCACTGTGGGTCAGCTGTAGCGGGGTGAACGTCACCATCTGTGCGTAGCGCAGCGCCACCACGACCTCGGGCGCCGATGTGCGGGCCAGTACGCCGCGCAGGATCTGATCAGCGTCGACGACGGTCAGCCACTCCAACCATTGGTTCGCCTGGCACACCGTCCGAACCGATTCGGCCACAGTCGGTTTCACCCGGCCCTGGGGGTCGATCACCCCGGCCTCGGTGAGTTCGGCCAAACACCGCTCGTTGAACGGACCACGCTCAGACGGGTCGACGTAGGGGCCGGTGATCGCCAGTTTCCACGGGAACATGCCAGCGCTGAGATAGTCGGCCAAGAAGAATGATTGGTGCGCGGTCACCTCCACTGCGTCGAACCTAGCCATCGGCATCACCGTTCCTGCTCGGTGGGTCGGCCTTCTCGAGCTCTTGAAGGACGGGCTCCAACGCCCGTTCGGTGATCAGCGACATCGAGGTATTCCACCGTTGCTCCTGGGCTTTGAGTCGCTTCAGGGTTGAGCGCTTGAGCCGGAGCGTCGTCGCGGTCTTTTCGTCCGCGTCCAGGATCTTCTCTGACAGTTCCCGTACGAGGGCGCCGCCGACGCTCTCCGATTCCGTCGTCGCCATCGTGGCTCACCCCTTCCTTGCTGGGTCTTTGACCGCGCGCTCGCAGTAGAGCACACGAGTTGGACACGGCAAATAGATTGCTTATCCCCGTAGCCGATACCGCCAGCGGGCCTACGCGCGGACGTCAACCAGATGCCATTGTTCCGTGTGGAAATACTTGCGTCACACGGCGGGGCTACGTATGCGTGTCAATATGCGCGAAGCGCATATTCGCGTATGCGACGAGTATGCGAATATGCGGTGGGCGAATCGCGGCGATTCCGTTCAGGTCGTGTGAATTCTGTGGCGACATGCCGGCTATCTCTGGCCCGGTGTCGCGCAGCACTGCCACACTGTGAGCAGTTCCGCACCGCGGGCCGAATTTTGGGCTTGCGGTACACCGTGCAACTAGCTTCCCCCTTAAACGTCACGTGACGGCACGGCCAGGAGCGTCCTGGAAACGCCCCGTGTCGGTGATGCAGCCTGCATCACCAACCTGAACCCCAACACCCGCCCGTCAGCCTGCCCGCCCCCCGACCACAAATTACCGGTATTACCCGATAAGGAGTCCACCCCGTGTCAGAAACGACCGTTCGGCCTGCCCGCCGCCCAGCCAAGCCCGGTGGCAAGCGAACAGCCAATCGGTTCGCCAAACTCGCCGGAGGAGGCGCCACCCCCGAAAGCCACCTCTCCCCCGCTGTCGATGACGACCCCAATGCCAGCGACGGACTCATCGCCGGCATGTCCGCCGTGGCCGTCGACGAGGCGCACCACGTGGTGGAAATCGCTGTCTCTGAGATCGCGCCACACCCCTTCAACCACAACTCACGCTCGCAACCGCAACCCGGCGATCCCAAGTGGGACGAGCTGCTCAACGGAGTCCGTGCCAACGGAGTACGGCTGCCGGTGCTCGTAGTCCCTCGCGACGCGTTCACCGCGGCGCGACCGGGGGCTGCTGGCGAGATCTCACCCGAGGCGCGCTACGTCCTCATCTACGGCCACCGCCGCCGCGCCGCCGCACTCGAAGCTGGCCGCGACACCATGCCCGCGGTCATCGACGACGCGATCATGACCGACAACGGCGACCTGGACGCGATGGCCGCCGAGAACCTCGGCCGCCAAGACCTCTCCGACCTCGCCGAGGCAGATCTGTTCGCGCGCTACTCAGAGATCGGCCTCACCCAACGCGCCATTGCCGACCGCCTGGGAGTCGACCAGGCCACGGTCTCGCGGCGGCTCGCACTGCTTCTGCTCGCACCCGAAGTACGCCAGGCCGTCGACGACGGCGAACTACCCAGCGCCGAAGCCGCCGCCCTCTCAGGCAAGCTGCCGTACGGCCCGCAGCGGCGCTGGCAGAAGAGCAAGGACCCCGACCAGGACACCGACCGACGTCGGGCCGAACAGATCGAGGCCAAACGGCTGATCCTGCAGCACAACTGGTCAGCCTCCCGCGCTGCCGACCGGATTGTCATCGAACGCAATGCACGGGCCGAGGCCGACGCCCTGGGCATCACCCTCATCGAGAATCCGCGAGCAGAGCTCGGCGATCACTACACCGATCACCGCATCAGTCGCGACAACTACAACTCGGACGCTGACGTCGTGGGTGCCATCAATCCGAGCACCGGATACCTCGACCTCTACACCCGCGCGACCACGGCCAGCCCCTCGTCGGGCGACGGGCCTCGACGCGACGTCGACGACGCCCCAATCACCGCCGGCAGCGATCGCGGCTCATCGACAGGTGCGCAGTCACCGGCCACCGACGACGGCGACGCGGCACACGCCGACGCCGGTGACGACGAGGCGGCAGCCCTCGCCGAACAGAAAGGGTCCGAGGTCGCCGCCGCCGCAGCTGCCCAGGGGCATCGCCGGCAAGCGTGCTCAGCGCTCGTCGCCCTGCAACCCACCAACGCCGAACTGCTCAAGGTCTTGGTGCAGCAGTACCTGTCGGGTGTTGCGGCGCGCAGCGGTACCTCGGCTGTCACCGCATTGCTCCGGGACTGGGACGCCAGCGCCGAGGGCGCCGGTGAAAAGGCACGCAACGCCAAGGCGTGGCACCGCGCCATCGCGACAGCAGAACTGCACACGTCCGAACTGAAGGACAACGCGTGGGACGACAATGCGGTCGCACATCTCGACCTGCTCATCGATCGGGTCGGTTATCAACCCACGGCGTGGGAACGCGACCGCCTCGACACCGCCCGCGCGTGATGCAGCCTGCATCACCCAATCCCCTGCCCGTCGTGATGCAGCCTGCATCACCGAACCCGTCAGCCGTGCGTGATGCAGCGTCCATCACCGGCCTGCGCCGTCGCCAGCGATAGGAGATCAGCACCTCATGCCCACCTACACCGTCGCCAACATGTCCGGCAGCGTCGGCAAGACCACCTCAGTCGTCACCTCCGCCGTACTGCTGGCCGCCACCGGCCTACGGGTGCGGGTCATCGACCTCGACCCTCAAGCCAACGCCAGTACCTGGCTCGGCTACCCGAACATCACCGGCGCCACCATCGCCGACGTTCTGCGCCTCGAGGCCACCATCAATGACATCGAACGGCCCGCCCGCGTCATCCAGGGCTACAGCGAAGAGGGAGAGCCCGTCTATGACGGCGCCGCCGCTGGCGGACGGATCGACAACCTCACGGTCGTGCCCGCCGCCCGTTCCACCCTCGACAAGCTCATGGTCGAACTGCCCGCCGTCACCGGCGGAGTGATGCGGTTGCGCGATGCTCTGGAAGCGGCCACACCGGTTGACATCACCTTCATCGACTCCCCCGGCTCCAACAGCGCGCTGGTCCTCTCCGCGCTGATCGCGACTTCCATCGAAGAAGACGGACCCGCTGGCACATGGGGTCTCATCACCTGCACCAAACCCGCAGGAAAGGAATCGGAGGGCATCCAGGTCCTGCTCCACGAACTGACTGCCATCAAGAAGACGTATCGCATCGACATCCCGCTGTTGGCGATCATCCCGTGCGCGGTACCGGCTCAAGGCGGCGTCTACCGCGAGCAGATGGAGTATCTCCAAGACGGATTCGGTGACAAGGTCACCCCAGCCGTCCGGCGCGCCTCGATCGTCGACGAGGCGTACACCAACTACCTCCCCGTGCCGTTGTATGGATATCGAGCCAAAGAGGTCACTACGGACTACGAGAACGTGATCGCCCACATGAAGCGCCTCGGCATGTTCTCCCCGGCGGCCATCAATGCCTAGCAAGGTTGCGCACTCAGGCCCTGGTGATGCGACCGCGGTCAGCAAGGTCAACATCCCCACCGACCTTCACCAACGAGCGCGGGCAGCGGTGCGTCTCATCGAACGGGTCACCGGGCGTCGGTACACGTTCGCGCAGTTCGTCCGGGAAGCGGTCATCGCCCAGCTTGCCGTCATTGCTCGCGACTACAACTGCGGCCGCGACATCTACCCCGACAGCGCGCCGCTAGAACCTGGCCGTCGATAGTCCGCACGCCGGTCACCACGACCACCGCCGCGCCCGCCCGCTCGGCGAGCAGCCCGGGACTCATGCAGGGAGAAGGCCGAACTCATACCGCAGGGCCTGCTCCACCAAGGCGCTGCGCGTGCCGGCCCCCCAGGCTTGCACCAGATTGTCCAGCCGCTGTCCGTTGGCCGCGGTCACACCGGAGAGCACGACGGTGCGAGGCGCGGTTGCGTGCCGTCGCCGTCGCGGCACCGCGTTCGACGAGGGCCGCTCGAACAACTGCCCCTCCCCTACTGCGTACCGCTCGGTGGTCCAGGTAGTCGCCAACCGTGGTGCGTGAGCCTCGATGGCATCCAGAACGATCGTGCCCATCGTCCTGGCGAGTCCACGGCGCACCTTCTTCTCCGCGATCTGCACGCG
>Ga0207683_10004840_pt1 | contig 11594 bp, 11 predicted proteins | sample KBSM73metaG_FD_184333 | JGI IMG/M metagenome (GOLD analysis project Ga0207683, IMG submission 184333) | Miscanthus rhizosphere microbial communities from Kellogg Biological Station, Michigan, USA - KBS M7-3 metaG (SPAdes) (version 2) | ecosystem: Host-associated > Plants > Roots > Rhizosphere >...
CGCCAGGCCGCCGAAGAATCCTACGATCAGCAAGGTCAGCAACGACCAACGTGCCGACGGCTTGCGCAGGAACCGCCAGAACCGGCGCAGGGCGCCGGGGTTCGTCTTGCTCATCGTGGAACTCCCCTCTGCACGTCTTGGTGGCGGGACGTCGCGGCTGTCGCGGCTTGCGAAAACGTTTCCTTCCTGCCGGTCATGATCGCAGCCTCACTTGAAGCTGTAGCGGTAGGCAAGGTACACGGCATTCACATCGTAATTCGGTGCTACCTGATTCGTCGGCATGGCGCCGCTCGGCGTGAATCCATACTGGAACGCGTTGTACTGGTAGTCGTTCGATTTCAGGCGCTGATACTGGTAGCCGGCGAGAATCGCCGACTGCGGGTCGACCCGGTACGTGCCGGTGATGCGGAACTGTTTTAGCTCGCTGCTGATGTTCGGCACTTCGCCCGAGTTGCCGAGCGATGATGCGATGTTCTGGACCAGATAGGTAACGTACTTGGCCTTGCCCAGGTTGTACTCGAAATCCTCGCTGAGTTCGAGCTTGCCACCGAGCAACCCCTTCTGCTTGCCGTTGATGCCGATTGCGTTGTCGCGGTCGGCCAGTGTGTTCTTCCAGATCTGGGTCGGCGGCGCGATGGCGTTGTCGTCTGAAGCACTGAACAGGTCGCGCGTGCGCTTCTGCCAGCTGAAGTAGGCGCCGAGAGAGTTGTCCGGCGAAAATGTGTAGTTCGCGTCGATGTTCGCGCTTTCGGTTTTTCCATTCGTGACGCCGAGGGTCGAGTCGAAGTAATCGTCGTCCGTATAGCGGCCGCTCAAGCCGACGCTGAACTTTTCGGTCGCCTGCCAGTTGACGCCGGTCTTGAACTGGTTCTGGCGGCGCGCGGCTTCGAAGAATGCCAGGAAGCCGAAGTTCTCGAATCCGCCGGTGTCCTGCATCGGGTTGTAGAACGACGCGTTGACGTCGGCCTCGCGCCGGCCATAGGTGTAGCCGGCGTAGAAGTTAATGCTATCGGTCGCTTTCAGGCGGTACTCCACGACTCCGCGATTCTCGCGGTTCGTCGGCACCTGCACACACGACGCATCGACGTAATACCCCGCCGGCGCACCCGGCGCCTGCGCGTTGTTGGCCAGCGCGTTGTTGCACCAGCGATGCATGTAGTCGTACTCGTAGCCGAAGTGCAGCTTGTTGTGCGAATCGATGCGCCAGTCGCCGGTGACGTCGAATTGTTCGCGCTTGAAGCTCATTGGTGTGTTGATTACATCATTGCCCGCCGATCCGCCCAGGGTGGTGAACTGATACTGGTACGACGCTGTCTTGTTGTCGCGTTCGTTGTAGCGGAATCCCGCGGCGAAGTTCCATGCCGGCGACGCCTGCCAGGTGAGCTTGGCATCGGCATGGGTAATGTCGACGCGGCCATCCAGGGAACCGACGGGCAGCACCGTCACCGTGTTTGGCACGGTCGTGTAGGTTCCGTCGTAACTCGCATTTTGCTCGTTGCGCCCGGACGAAACGCCACCGACCAGTTTCCACGCCGGACTGAAAACGTATCCGCCGGTAACGTTGACCTGGTGCAGGTCGTTGCTCGGCGGCGTGCCTTGCGTGTTTATCGGGAATGCGCTGTTCGGCGGCGTTCCCGGTGGCGGCACGGGAGCCGTGGCGCTGCCGCCGGAAACGAACGGATTCGACCAGGACAGTCCGTTGACGTCGTCGTGGTACAGGGAACCGTAGTACGCGAGCGTCGCCCAGCCTTGCTGTCCGACCCAGTTCAACGACAGGTTGAACGTGTCGGTATTGGAGTCGGTCGGATTCATCAGGACCGAGATGCGCTGCCCGCCGTAGCTGAATCCGCCAGAGCTGGTCAGGTTGTAGGCGTCGGTTGCCGCGCCCGTCAGCTTCGCGCCGGACTGGTCGAGGTGCTCGTACTTGAACTGGAAGTTCCATTCCTTGCTGAACATGTAGCCGGCGGTGACTGTCGACGTGTCGCGCTCGTTGTAGACGTCTTCGTTATGGAACTGTTCGAGTTGCGTCGGCGTCAACGATTGCGAGCCGGGCTTGCCGCCGATGTTCGTCGTCGTGTTTATGACGCCGAAACTCGGGAGCAATGGAAAGTAGTTCGCGCCGATCGCTCCCTGATAGGGTGTCTGATAGCCGTCGGTCGTGTAGTGACGCAACTGGTCGAAACCGGCGCCGAAGTTCCAGCGGCCCTGATCGGTGACAGTGATGCCGATGGTGCGCGAACTGGTACCAAGATCGGTGCCGCTGGCATCGACGCGGGTCGTGCCCTCCCCCATTCCGTAGCCGCTGCCGCCATGCACTTCGAAATCCACGAGCGGGTAGAGACCGGATTCGTTGAGGCCGTTGTATTCCCCGAACTTGGTCGACGATCCGTCGACGACGATGGCGCCGAGATCGAAGAAGCTCGTGGGGTAGACGAGTTCCTTCACCTCGTCCGACAGATCAAGAGCCTGCGCGCCTGCCAAAGCCGGTGACACGCATATGAGCAGCAACGCGCCGCGCACCGCCAGGCTGATGCGATTGGCCGGGAAACGGGATTTCATGCGACTCATGACGACCCCCGATCAACGATGCAGCAGTGCGCCCGCAGGCGAGTTCGAACCATGCACCATTACGTGGCAATTCATGCACGCGCGCCCGGCTGCGCTCGTGCTCGGACTGCTGCCCGGCGCGGCGCCACCGCCCTGGATGCCGGTGACCGCCGTGCCGAACGGACTGCTGCTGGTGTGCGGCCCGCTATGACATTCGTCGCAAAGGAACGGCGGTCGCGACTTCAGCAACGGCGAGATGTTCGAGCCGTGCGGCGTGTGGCAGTTCGTGCAGTCTTCGCTGACCGGCTGGTGTTCCCACAGGAACGGGCCGCGCTTGTCGGCGTGGCACTGGAAGCAGGTATCGTTGACCGTGTTCATCGTCAGCAGCTTCGGTGCGACCGAGCCATGCGGGTTGTGGCAACTCGAGCAGGCCATCTTGCCGACGTCGAGCGGATGGGTGGAGAACTGCTTGACCTGAGCGCGCTGTTCCTTGTGGCATTCGAAGCAGACCGTCTGCTGTTCGACCCTGTTGAGGACCGTGTCCTGGGCGACATGGACCTTATGGCAGCCGGTGCAGGCAACTTCGTTGATCTCGTGCTGGCTCCCGGTCCAGTGCGTGCGTAGCCCGGACTGGTGGCAAGTCAGGCAGCGGCCTGATTGCGCGGCTGGGTCGCTCGGTGCATAGCCTGAAGTCGTGTGACTCGTGCCAAGCACGAAATCCGGAGGTGGCCGTTTGTCGCCACCTTCTCCGGCGCCGGCCAGATGCTGCTTGCTTTCGCCGTGGCAGGAAGTGCACGACGGCGTGCGCTCGTCGCCGAGCACACCGTGACGAGTCTGGTAGATCGAGAAGATCGGCTTGGCTTCGTTTTCGTCGTGACACTTCGTGCAGACGGCGTCCGCATCCTGGCGTCGTTGCGCCGCATCCGATTCGGCCGCGATGGCGCCCGTCGATGCCATGAGCGCCAACAATCCACAGAACACTCGGCTGATCGAACTCATTGCTCCTCCCCAAAGTGCCGGGACCTCCGCGCGGACGCGCGTTCGAAGCTACGTCATAACGAAAGGATCCAATCGACCAGATTCTTGACTTGTGCCGGATCGTTCGGCTCCACTTTCTTGTGTGCCTCGGAATGCCCGTCAGGGAACTTGGCCATCTCGCCCGACGTCAAGTGCGTCGTCAGCTTGGCTTCGCCATCGGCGCTGCCCTTGTACTTCGCTGCGATGCTCTTCAATGACGGACCGTCCTTGTCTTTGTCGGTGCCGTGGCATTTGAAGCAGTTGTTCTGACGCGCCAAGGCCTTTGCCGCCTCGGCGTCAACGGCGACTGCCGTGATCGCGAACGTAAAGCCAATACCCATCGCCAGAACGGCGAGTTTCTGTGCCGTGGTGTCGAGCAGCTTCATCGCTTTTTCTCCTTGGTGGTCGATACATGCCGGGATTGTCCGGCGCCGTCTTGTGTTCGACTTGAACTTTGGGCGCAAACCAGGCGACTCGAGTCAGCGCCTGCTTTGTCCATGTCAAGCAAGCCGAAGGCCGCTTCCGGCGGTTTCCGCCGGAGTGTCAATAATGCAAAGGACAATTGCTATTGGCCGAAGGTCCCATCGATCGTGCGAGCCGGGCGCGCGTGGCCGCGAGGCGAAGAAAAGGCGGGTCGTGGCGAATGACACAAGTAGGGCAAGAGCCGCGCGTATCCGGCAGACACCGTGCGCGAACGCAATCGCTGGCTGCAACAACTGTCCTGGGCTTGGCACGAGAGTCAACAAGCGCACAGTATTGCCCCTTGGCGGATAAGCTACCCGAGTCTACACCCGGACGAGCGCATACGCACACGGGCTTTTCCCGGTGGCCCGGAACGATTGACAGCCAGCAACACGCGCTTCCCGGTCAACACGTTGTCCTTGCAGGGCCGTTGCCTTTCGGCGTACCGTTGTTGAGCCGGCATCGAGTGAAGGTCGGCCACGACGCCGCCGGACCATCTGCCAGAGTCGTCCGCAACGCATCGAATCCGGAGACATCGGGGAATCGCAAATGACTGCCTGGATGATGAATGGGGCTGCGACGCTTGTTGTCATCCTGGTATCCACAGGGCTGTTTTTCTTCGTCGTAACCCGCGGCGCGTTGATGTGGCGTGGTTTGTCGGGCGCACGCAGCCAGGACGCGCACGTATATCCGATCTACACGAACGAGCGCCTGATAAGGATGCTCGATTTCCAGCCGATTATTTCGGCAATCCTGCTGTTTCAATACAAGCGCCTGGTTTCCAAGATCGTTTCGGAACTCGAACTTCTGGACTTGCGGAACAAGAAAGTTCTGATCACCTCGTGTGCGTTCGGCAACGTGATTCCGAGAGTCGTGCATGCCGCCGTGCAAGGCGGAGCCGAGCGCGTGCTCATCGTCGATATCATCCGGAACGAGTTGTTGCGCGCCGAGAGCAAGCTGGGCGAATTTCCTGGAAAAGTCGATTTCATCGAAGGCGACGCCGCAGCGATGAAACAGGATGGGAGCACGGTCGCGGCGAACGTCGTCTTCTTCCTGCTGCACGAGTTGCCGCACGACCTCAAGAGCAAGGCGTTGAGCGAGGCCGGGCGCATGCTCGAGCCGGGTGGGCGGCTGCTGATTGCGGAATTCCATCGTCCCGATGCGTGGGTGCTGCGCGCGCTGAGTTGGACCTACTTCAAGGTGTTCGAGCCGCTCGGGCTCGCGATCTGGGACACGCACGATCCCATGCACCGGCTGGAAAACATCGGCGGCTGGACTTGCGAGCGCACGACCTATTTCTTCGGAAACTTCCAGATCGTCACGGCGACCAAGCATTGACGATTCGCACCGTCGTCCTGTTCCCGCAGGATTGGCGTCATAACGAAGCCTGCACCGACTGCCTCAGGTCTTGCGTTTCGTTTCGCCGGTCTTGGTAAAGTCCTGCCAGGCCTGTTTCGAGGCATCACCGAACAACGCCAGGATTCGGGCGCCCTGCTCCTGATAGTCCGCGGCCAGTTCGGCTGCAACCTCGGACTGCAGTTTCACGAAGTCTTCAGGCTTCCGGCACCCGGCAAACCGCGTGATCATCTTCATATCCTTGGCGTAACGGTCGCCCATGAAGCGAATCATCTCGGCTTGCATGCGGTTGGCATTGCCGAGCCACTCCGAGAACGCGGTGGACATCCATTCGAACGATTCCTTGCCGAGACCCGGAAAGGCCGGCATGCCTTGCGGCATTGCGAAGGGAAATTGCTTTGACTTGCTCATGGCTTGGTCCTCGAACGTAGGACGATAGAACCATTCCGCGCGGCGTGCCCCGCGGCGGGCCGAAAATCAGCATAGGCCGACCCGTCGCGCCGATCAACCAACGACTGCCGGGATGCCGCCACCCAGGGCTTGCGGTGTGCGTATTGCCACCGAACTGGCCGCCTTTGCCATCGCAGCTGACCAGTTCAGGCAAATGAACCGACCGGATTCGCCATCTATGTGCGCAGCGGGCAATTCGCTGTCGGAAATGGCCAGCTGTTTGCTGCGGTGATGAAGTGGCTCGGCACGGCACCGCGTACCAGCGAGATTGATCACACGTACTGATCGAGCCAGACAAGTGTTCCGACCATGCTCCGTGAACTCATCCCTGCTCGAGGCCATCGGCCTGACGTATAGCGTGCTCATTGGCCGCTCCAATCGCTCTGACGCTTCACGCTGAATCTATTTATACCGTTCGGCGCATCGAAGCCCCAGACACCGCGAGTACCGCGGTTCAAAAAAGAAATACCCAACCAACCAGTCCTTCACCCTCACGCGGGTGAATGGGACATGCACAGGAGCGCAATCGATGAAAAATCCTATCCAATTCCCGTTGCTCGATGCCCGCAAATACTTGCGGGCCTCGGTGCTCGCGTTCGCCACCCTTTTCTGCGCGTCGTTCGTGGTCGCAAGTCCTGCGTCGACAACGTTGCCTGATACGCCAGTGGGCCAGCTCGGTGGCGAGCTGGTACAGCACATCAATACGAACACTCCCGAGCAAATCCGGCTGTGGGCTCCCAGCATCCTGTCTTCGACCATCAGTGCGGACGACAGAACCACCTTCGTTACGGGCCTGGCTTTGGCGGCTCGCGACAGCGGCGGCGTGAACATCACGAACGTAAGGAGCGACCCGCGCCAACCGGGCCTTCTCGCAGTGGTTGTCAGCGGGCGTCGCGCCGGCCAACAGGCCATGTTCTTCCTGAGCGCCGATCCGGCGCATCCCGATCGCCTCGGGCAAGCGGAAATGCACCCGATGGACGACCCGTCGCTTTATTCCGCATGGCCCAAAGGGCCGGTATCGCGCGCGGAGATGACGCGCCTGATCCATGCTGCGCTGGACTCGCTGGTACGCACATCCGATTTCTCAGGCTGCGTGACGGTCTCGGATGGCACTGAAGCCGTGTTCGACGAATGTCGTGGTCTCGCAGAGCGCAGCTTCGGCGTGCCGGTGGATCATCAGACGAAATTTCACATTGGCTCAATAAATAAAATGTTTACCGCGGTGGCGATCGCGCAGCTGGTTGAGGCAGGCAAGCTGTCGTGGGATTCCACCCTTGCCCAGTTGGTACCCGAGTATCCCGATCATGAAGCAGCGGGAAAGATCTCGGTGTGGCAGCTGCTGCACCATACGGCAGGCCTCGGCGATTTCCTGGTGCCGGATTACTTCGAGCACCAGGAGAAATTCGTCAATCCGGTCGACTACCTCGACCTCATCGCGCGTCAGCCCAAGGTCAGCGAGCCCGGCAAGGATTGGAACTACAGCAATGCCGGCTACATGCTGCTTGGTCGCATTGTGGAAAATGTCTCCCACGAGGGCTATTTCGACTACATCCAGCGCCACGTCTTTGCGGCGTCAGGGATGAACGCCAGTGGATTCGATAGTCTGGAAGACATTACGCCGAAGCTGGCGGTCGGCTATTTCCACGAGGGCCCATTCTCGACCGACTGGAAAGCAGCCTGGTTGAAGATAGGCTTCAAGGGTGGCCCTGCGGGCGGCGGCTACTCCACCAATGCCGATCTGCTGCGTTTTGCTGCAGCGCTGCGTGAAGGCAAGCTGGTCAAACCCGCCACGCTGACGAAGATGTTCGACGAGGAAGTGCCGGCTGGCCCGGGTGGTTATGCGGCCGGGTTCGGCGATCGCTTTTCGCACGGACGCCACATTCGCGGGCATGCGGGCGGCATCGAGGGCACGGACGCGAACCTGCAGGTGGTCTGGGAGACAAAAGCAGCTGTTGCCCTGACCAGCAATGAAGGACCATCCCAGACATGGATGCTGGCCGAGCACATCGCCGACTTGCTCGCCGCCGAGGGCGCGAAACCCTGAGAGACTGACAGGACGTCAGGCCAATCATTCCCCACCCAAGCAACTCATTTTTCCGGAGCAAGACAATGGATTACTTATTCATTATTCCCCTGGTAGTGATGATGGCCCCCGTGCTCATCGCCCTGATCATGCTGCGTTACCGCTATATGCAAACGCAGGCGCGCTATCAGACGCTGTTGCAGTTGGCCGACAAGGGCGTGCAGCCGCCGCCCCAACTGCTGGTCGAGCCACACGTCGCGTATTGCGAACGGCGCCGGGCGCTGGTGCTTATCGGCAGCGGCCTTGGGCTGATGACAATGTTCCTCACGTTGCCCGGCCACTTGGACAACGGCCTTGGCATCGGCAGCCTTTGGGGGCTTGGCCTGCTACCGCTGATGACCGGTCTGGGTTACCTCGCCAGCTGGTGGCTGAACCGGCGTGGCTGACAGCGCCGCCGAAGCGCGCATCGATCAGTCGCTGGTGGCCCGGGTACTGCTGGGCAACGATCGTCGGGCGTTCGAACAGTTGGTGCGCCGTTACCAAGGGATGGTGCGCGCCCAATTGCGTCGCCTGCTGCACGGCGATGAGGCCGCGGCCGACGATCTGGCGCAGGAAGCTTTTCTATTGGCCTGGCGCAAGCTCGATCAGTTTCGTGGTGAAGCGAAGTTCTCCACGTGGCTTTACCGCATCGCCTATTCCTGTTTTCTGCAGTCTTACCGAAAGAGACCATCGTCTGCCGGCGATGTGGACGAGGAAGAAGTCGAAAAATTGCCGGAACCATCGCACGCAGTCAACCTGCAACTGGATTTCGAACGTGCCCTGCAACAACTGTCCGCTGCCGAGCAGACCGTGCTGCTGCACTGCGTGCAGCTGGGCTTGAGTCATGAAGAGGCAGCCTTTGTGCTGGCGATGCCGCTGGGTACGGTGAAAACCCACGCGACCCGCGGCAAGGCAAAACTCAAGACATGGCTGGCCGCCTGGAATGAAACCGCCACTGAGGAGCGAACATCATGAGTCACCAGCACGACGATGCGATCGAAGTACTGTTGCGCAAGCAGTTCGATGGTCCGGTGCCCAACGAGGGTTTCAGCGAACGCGTGATGCAACGGTTACCACCGCGCCGCCGTCGAATGGCGTGGCCGTTGTGGGCAGGTGTTGTCGTAGGAATGGCAGCGTGCTGGCTGAGCCTTTCGTCCGCACCGCTGTTACATGTCGGCTGGCGTGATTTGATGGGCGGCGAGCTGTCGGCGCCGGCCATCACGCTGCTTCTGGCGATAGCTGGCATGTCGCTGCTGGCTTCATGGTGGAGCGTGACGGAGGCCGATGACCGCTGAAGCGAACGCGCCACCAGTACAACGTGTTGGCAGCCCAACCATGAGAAAGTGATCATCAGCGTGTTGCCGGGAGTGGAAATTGCGCTGAACGTGGGTGGTTTGGCTGCCACTCGTGGTCGTTTCGCTGGCTGGCTGGCCATTTGTTGGGGCGGAGGCAGGCAAGCGGCTGGCGTTTTGCACGGTACGCGCAGGACCACGAAACTCCAACTGACGCGCCGCATTCGTGGAGTGTAAATTCATCGTTCTTGATTCTGATCAAGTTGAATGCAGCGCTCAGCTTGCTAGACTTCAACAGTCAGCAACCGGGGAATACGCATGGACTCTGCATTGACTTACAACGACAAGGTGGTGCGTCAGTTCACCATCATGACGATCGTCTGGGGCATCGTCGGCATGCTGGTCGGCGCGATCATCGCCGCGCAGCTTGCCTGGCCCGCGCTTAATTTCGACATTCCCTGGCTCTCCTACGGTCGACTACGGCCGCTGCACACCAACGCTGTGATCTTTGCGTTCGGCGGCTGCGCGCTGATGGCGACCGGACTCTACGTTGTCCAGCGCACCTGCCAGGCCCGCCTGTTCAGCGACAAGCTCGCCGCGTTCGTATTCTGGGGATGGCAACTCGTGATCGTGGCCGTCGCAATCACGTTCCCGCTCGGCATCACCCAGTCCAAGGAATACGCGGAAGCCGAATGGCCGATCGACATCCTGATCACGCTGGTCTGGGTCGCGTTCGCGGTCGTGTTCTTCGGAACGATCGTCAAGCGCCGGGTCAAGCACATCTACGTCGCGAACTGGTTCTACGGCGGCTTCATCCTGACGATCGCCGTGCTGCACGTGGTCAACAACCTCGCGGTTCCGGTGTCGTTGTGGAAGTCCTATCCGATCTACTCGGGCGCTGTCGACGCGATGGTGCAGTGGTGGTACGGCCACAACGCGGTCGGTTTTTTCCTGACCGCCGGCTTCCTCGGCATGATGTATTACTACGTGCCGAAGCAGGCGCAGCGGCCGATCTATTCCTACCGGCTGTCGGTCGTGCACTTCTGGGCGCTGATCTCGATCTACATGTGGGCCGGGCCGCACCACCTGCAGTACACCGCCCTGCCCGACTGGGCGCAGTCTCTCGGCATGGTGTTCTCGCTGATCCTGCTTGCGCCGTCCTGGGGCGGCATGATCAACGGCATGATGACGCTGTCGGGCGCCTGGCACAAATTGCGCACCGATCCGATCCTGAAGTTCATGATCGTCGCGTTGTCTTTCTACGGCATGGCGACCTTCGAAGGACCGATGATGTCGATCAAGACGGTCAATGCGCTGTCGCATTACACCGACTGGACGATCGGCCACGTGCATGCCGGTGCCCTCGGCTGGGTCGCGTTCATCAGCATCGGCTCGATCTACAGCATGTTCCCGCGCCTGTTCGGCGCCGAGAACATGTATTCGACGCGGCTGATCGACGTGCACTTCTGGGTCGCAACGGTCGGCGTCGTGATCTACATCAGCGCGATGTGGATCGCCGGCGTCATGCAGGGACTGATGTGGCGGGCGACGAATCCGGACGGCACGCTGACCTACACATTCATCGAGTCGGTGGCGCAAACGCATCCGTATTACATCGCGCGCCTGTTCGGTGGCGCGCTGGTGCTGGCAGGCATGTTCATCATGGCCTACAACTGCTGGAAGACGTGGTCCCTGGCGCGCGACCGGGCGCCGGTTGCCGCGATTCCGATCGCCGTGTCTGCCTGAGGAGCCGATCATGAAGCACAGCACAATCGAGAAGAATATCGGCCTGATGGCGATCCTGGTCATCATTGCGATCAGCCTCGGCGGCCTCGCAGAAATAGTGCCTCTGATGTTCCAGGCAAACGTCATCGAGCCGGTGCCGGGCCTGAAGCCCTACCCGCCCCTGCAACTTGCCGGGCGCGATGTCTACATTCGCGAGGGTTGCTACACCTGTCATTCCCAGATGATTCGCGCGCTGGCTTCCGAGGTGCTGCGCTACGGCCACTATTCCGTCGCCGGTGAATCGGTCTACGACCACCCGTTCCAGTGGGGCAGCAAGCGCACCGGGCCGGACCTCGCGCGCATCGGTGGCCGCTACAGCGACGACTGGCATCGCGTGCATCTGATCAACCCGCGCAACCTGGTACCCGAGTCGGTCATGCCCGGTTATCCCTGGCTGAATACCGCGACCCTGTCCGCCGCGGACGTCGAGTCGCACATGCGAGGATTGGCCATGGTCGGCCTTCCGTACACCGACGCGGACTACGCCTCGGTGGCAGAAGCGGTCAAGGGCAAGACCGAGATGGATGCGCTCGTCGCGTATCTGCAGGACCTCGGCAAGTACGGTCCGAAGGAGAACCTGCAATGATCATGGGGCTGATTACCGCGCTGTTGATCGTGATCTT
>Ga0207683_10004841_pt1 | contig 11593 bp, 10 predicted proteins | sample KBSM73metaG_FD_184333 | JGI IMG/M metagenome (GOLD analysis project Ga0207683, IMG submission 184333) | Miscanthus rhizosphere microbial communities from Kellogg Biological Station, Michigan, USA - KBS M7-3 metaG (SPAdes) (version 2) | ecosystem: Host-associated > Plants > Roots > Rhizosphere >...
TGCTGAAACCGGTGTTGCGTTAACATCACCACCACCTGTGCTGATAACAGGGTGGCCTGGTAAAAATGGTGCAAGATGTTTGGCAACGCCGATGGGACCCATACCCGGACCGCCTCCACCATGTGGTATTGCAAATGTTTTGTGCAAATTAAGATGACAAACGTCGGCACCAATCATACCCGGGCTGGTTAGTCCAACCTGTGCATTCATATTGGCACCATCCATATAAACCTGACCGCCATTTTCATGAATGATCCTGGTAATATCTTTTATCGATTCTTCATATACACCATGAGTGGAAGGATATGTTACCATTAATGCAGCGAGGTGATCACGATGCTTTTCAGCTTTTTCTTTTGCGATCTTTCTATTTTGTGCATTCCGTTCTAAACAACTGTTACACTGTGTATTTGTCTTTTTAAATTCTCCCACGTACCTATTTTGATGACATCCAGGACAATTTTTAAGATTATTTAACATTTGGAGGGTATTTTAAATTAAACTAATTGCGCTATTTGCGGTCGTAGCGTTTAAACCCCTGAAACGATCGTCCCGAAGTCACAAAATATACAAGCCCTGGGTGCAAAGGCTTTGCTTTTGCTACTGGTTGTTGCATCGTCATTCCCGGCTTTTGGCCAGAACGATAAGTACATCGCCCTTGTAAGTACGCCTGATGCCATGAAGGTCCGCACAGATACCGGCAAGTTGACTGACCTGCGCGATCTGATTCAAACCACATTTCATACCCGTTGGACCAGCCACAGGAGCGACTCGGTAGGACTGCGCCCGGTTGCATCGATAGTACCTGCTTTTGGCTATTCGCTGCAGTCGCGGCTGGCGGTGCTGATATCGGGCAATGTGGCCTTCCGCACTTCGCGGCAATCTAATGTATCTACTTTTGTGAGCAGCCTCGCTTATACACAGAATAAACAGATCACGTTGCCAATACAGTCGAGTATCTGGAGCAAAAGCAACAACTATAATTTTGTGGGAGAAATAAGGCTGTACCACTACCCGCAGTCTACTTTCGGATTGGGCAGCAACTCGGACATCGAGAACCAGGCGCCAATGAGTTATAATTATATCCGCTTTGCGGAAGTTGCCCTGCGGCACATTGCCGGCAACTTTTACATGGGCGGCGGATATATGATTGATTACCATGCCGACATTACCATCGGGCCAACGGAGAACAGCACCATACCCGATTACCTGATCTATAAAAGACGATCGACCAAGACACATTCTACCTCATCGGGCTTTACGCTGAACGGGCAGTTTGACGACCGCGATTCGCCCATCAATCCTGTATCGGGCTTTTATGCCACCTGGGAGTTCAGGCAGAACCTGAAGACCATGGGCAGCACCTTCACCTGGAGTTCGCTGATACTGGATGTACGCAAGTATGTGCGCTTCCCCGAATCATCACATAATGTGCTGGCATTTTGGTCATACGACTGGCTTACACTGGCCGGCAGACCGCCTTACCTCGATTTGCCCTCCACCTTATGGGATGCATCCACCAATGCGGGCAGGGGATACATACAGGGGCGCTTCCGTGGTGCACAAATGGTGTACGGCGAAACTGAGTACCGATACCGTATTACACGCGATGGTTTACTGGGCGGGGTAGTATTTTTCAATGCAGAGTCGTTCTCTGCTGAACCAGGGACGCGACTCCAAGCCATTCAGCCCGCTATAGGGCCAGGCTTACGTATTAAATTGAACAAAGTATCCCGAACCAATATCAGTATCGACTATGGCTTTGGCCGGCAAGATTCGCACGGGTTGTTTATTAATGTCGGGGAGATATTTTAGTCATTGGTCAAAATTATCCAACTCTGCCGCCAACGTTAAACTGCGGAGCCAGGTCTGAATAATGCAGCGTTGCCAGATCAGCCGCCAGCTTTGAAGCTAAACCTAACAGTTTGTGCAAATGCGCACGCAGTAAATGCTGCGATGCAAATAGTGAGTAGTGATTTTTTCATCGTAAGATTTAAGCGGTGCTATGATAATACTTTTTGCGAACCAGTGGCGTGATTGGTGATCAATTAGCCGGTGATTAGTGACCGGTTAACTAACCCACAAAAAAAAGAGGCCCCGTTTCAATCGCTGATCGGGGGCCAAACCTAAACCTTATCACATAAAACACCAGTTTGGGAGACCCGATGCTTTATGGCGTAAAATTAGGTAACCGATTATTAGCGCGGGATTAGAAATTGATTAGAGTTTTATACTCAATTCTGCTTAGTTATATATATTGCTTCCAGGTCGCGCTCAGTTGTGCGGGGGCCAATCATTTGCAAGTCCGTCCGGGATATTTGGCGGATCGTAGCGTTGGTCTGCCTCCATACGTTGGGCTACCGATTTATCTATCGCTTCGTGAAAGCTGTCATATAGCCCTACCGGGCGTATGTAGTTGCCCAAAAGCCGGTAACCAAAGGATTGCGAATTGTATATTTTGCCACCAATTGAAGGACATAGGAATACCGGGAAACTATCGCTGGGTTTGGCCATGCCTTCATTAACGGCAAGATCTGCAAAGCGCGCTTTCGATATCATCCATTCCAGGGTGATGTCGCTCAGGCGTTCGTCATGATAGCCACCACCCACATTGCAATGCACACCCATAAACCACACCTGCTCTACATGCTGTTTTGTGCCTTTTATAACGGCATTTTTGCTTCGTTGCCATAGTGTGGGCTTAAAGGGCTTCCGGCGTTCATCTATCGCCATGGCATGATACGCGTATTCAACAGTACTACTCAATTGTACGTCGTGAAAACTGTATTTGCGCAGGTTATAAAGCTCCAGAAAACCGAGCGGCAAGCCAAGTGAACCTACTGTATCCCACACGCCGATAAATTTTACATGCGTGCGGTGACTATAATTTTTAACAAACTCCTTAGCACTTTCGCTATCCGGACGAGTGGCATCCGAGCGGTCGCGGTATATGCTGAATGCCTTGTTGACCATGTGCAGGTTATCTTTGGTTAATACACCGCAATTCCGGATCAATCCGGCCAGACTGCGGGCAGTGTATGCACCGCGGCTAAATCCCAAAAGATAAATCTCATCGCCCGGGTCGAAGTTCTCCGCCAGAAACCGGTAGCCCTTTTCAATATTGTCATCAAGCCCCTTTCCAATAGCACCGCTTACAATTCTCCTGATCAATTTCCCGTTGGCGCCCACACCATTCACATAGTGTTTTACCTGCTGAGTGCCATAAATATCGGTATCAGAAATTATTTTGTGTATTTTCTCCACATTGGATCGCACCACATACCCGTCCTGATCCTTTTTACCCGGCCTGTCCCAGGTACCATCGCAGCATACTACCAGTCGTTTCATTGTGTATTGGCTTAAGATTTAAGTAGATCCGTTGACTGCCAGATAAATTTAATTTTAAATATTGAATATTTTCCACCGTGTTTTCACGGTATTTTAGGGAAATCAGATTAAACGTCTAACCTCAAAACCGTAGTTTCCTGTCCTCCATCATCTTTTCCAGGTCCAGATCTTCCAGCAGTACTTGTTGCAAAAAAGCGTCTAATGCCAGGCGTTTGGATATGCGGATAACGTGTTGGTTCTGCTCGTCGGTAAGTGCGCCTCCGGTGAGGGCAGCGGTGTAGGCTTTAATGTCGCGCTTGGTGGTGTTGCGGTCGACGCCCCGGGTGTTGAATAGTTTGTATTTGAATTCGCTTACCAGTTCGCGACAGGCATCGGCCATCATATCGTATTTTTCATCTTTTGAGAATTGGAATAGTCCCAAACGATCCAGGCAATCATACACGGTAACGGCCATGTTGCTAAAGCTTTGCCCCGATCTTTTGCGCTCCAGTACCATCAGTGCGTTTGCCTTTGCTGTCGCGAATTGTTCCTCGCGGGATGGTATGCGCCGGCCCTGCTCATCACGAAAAACCTCTTTTACGGCACGGGAACGGTCTTCGGATAATAAATACTGCTCAATAAATCTTTCAAAGGCAACCACACTCAACCCAAAAAACTCCCCGTATCTGCCACGAACACCGTGTGCTATGGCCACAGGTATTTCGCTTACGCGGATGGCAGGGTAGCGGGCAATGATATTGTCGGTGAGCTCGTTCACCATGTAGTCGCGTTCGGTGGCGGTGATGCTTTTTACGTTCATGTCAGCAAAGGCTTTGGCCACGCTGGCCAGCACAGCGTTGAACACGTCGCGTTTGGGCACCTTGCGAACAGGGTTTTGTTTGAGTACAGCCCAGCCGATGGATGCTTCGTGCGTATGATTTACGATTTCAGATTGACGATTTACGATGTTTGATTTGGTTGTTAGTGTTGACATTTTATTTAATGAGTGAGTGAGTGAATTAGTGAGTTTGGTTTGTGATGGTGCAGGGTTGACTCACCCTGTCGTTGCTACGCCCGACATCCCTCTCTACCGCAAGCGGTAAAGAGGGAGACGACAGATTTTTAATTTTTAATCCTTCTTTATGGCTCGCCATAGAGAGGTCGAACAGCGTAGCGCGTTCGGGTGCGTCAACTCTGCGGTTGGTTGATTCGGAAGCAGTTTCAACCCAATCAACTAATCAACCATTCTTTCCGCTTCTTCCTGCTTGAAGCCGTAGGCGTAAACCAGGGTAGCAATTTTGTTTTGGGCTGGTATTGCAGAGAGCAATAGTTGGTTGATGCTGGTTCCGGCGGTTATGCCGGCGTTGTCGTCGGCTACGGAAGTTGGTACGGGTACGATGTTCCAGTTTCCGGATGGGTTGACGTTGGTACAGAAGTTGCCAAATATTTCGGCGAAGGTTTCGGACAGCTCCTGCCTGTCGGGTGCTGTGTTGTCGTTAAACTCGCGGATGGCTTGTTTCTTTTCGCCGCCGTTGCTAAGGCTGGAAGATTTTTCAGCATTGATCAACTCTTTTGGTATCGAGAAGCCTTTGATAATACGCGCCTCTACCGATTTTTCGGTTGATTCGAAGAGCTTATCATTATTCTGAATGGAATAGGGCTGAAACTGCGGTTTGGAGTTTTCGTCTTCATATTCAATCACGATGATCTTCTGCGCGCTTTTTGCTCCCTGGAAAGTGCCGAGGTCACGCTCCAGTTGCGAGGGAACATTGCAGTAATGCTGCTCATCACTGTCGGGCCTGCTGTTATCTGCTTCTTCACGGCGGGATTGCATAAAGAGCATGGTTGATGGCAGGAAGCCTGTTGTCACCTCGCGGTTGTTGAATATCTTGATGCCGGCTTCGGTCTCAAAATCTTCCCAAACACTGTCGGCTTCAATCAGCGGGTAATCATCCACTTCGGGGTTAAAATAAAATAACTGTCCTTTGTATTTATCCCATCCGCCGGCAGCTGTTACCTGTTGTTTGATGGCAGCGGGATCAGGGTTGTATTTGTCCAGAAAAGTGATCTTGCTACGCATGATATTTTTCCATGTCTTGCGGCCCCAGTCGGAGTATAAGGCATATTTGTCGGATGTCTCCGGCGAATCGGTATCGCCCATGCGGATGTCTTCAAATTTTACATAATTTACGGAAGCCACTTTGTATGCTGCATTGTAGTTAACATGCATCCCGAAACCGGTAAATAGGGCTTTGTCAGCGGCAACAGCCTTTAGTAACTTAGCCAGTGTCAGCCCTTTGGAGTTGATTACCACTTTGCCCAGATCAGCCTGTTCAAAACCCATTCCGCCTATGAATTTTGTCCGTTTGTTCCAGCAATCTTTTGCCGTAGGCGACGATGCCACCAGCTCCAGCATACGTTGCGGGTAGGCGTTATCCAGGTCGTAGTTTAGTATACCGAAGGTTTGGTTTGGGCGTACTAATATGCGGCGTTCAATTTGTGGTAGATAGGTCTTCATTCTTTTGTGATTTCACTGATTCTGGTTCTGATTGCACCGATGATATTACTTTCTGACTTGCGCTCTTCCCCACTTCCGGTCTGTCAACAAACAGTGGTTTTATATGCGGATATTTTTCGAGGTACCATTCGGCTTCTTCGTCGGTCAGGTTATCATTGTCGTGTACCGGTGGTGATTTTGGGGCAAATTGATGCTTGCCGGGTTTCAGGATGTATTTCTTATTAGTCATTTGTCATTAGTCATTATGTCATTGGTTTATTGCTTCACCGGATAAATGGTCACCAGTCATTAATGACTAATGACCAGTGACTAAGCAGCTACCAACGCTTCAATAGCCGCGAGTGTGCTGGCGTAGGTTGCCGGGCCGCTGGCAGGCGGGATGGATACTGCACGCGGAGGGTAGGGCTCCCTCATTTTATCAGGGTTTGTTAATTTGAGTTTGTAACCGCCTTCCAGGGTTTCGTCGGCTGCATTGCGCTCGGCTTCAGTTAGTATCAATCCATTTACCGCACCAAATAATTCGATGGCTGAATCGCTGGATTTGTAGTTGTTAACGGCGATGGCCTGTACGCGTCCGTAGCCCATTGCCATCAACTGTGTTTTGATGTCAGTTGATAAGCCTGCAATGTTAAAGTCGACTTCCTCGGTGTAACGTGGCCCCACCTGTGTTTTGGCCAGTTTCGACATGGTATTGAAACTGTTATTGGTGCCCTCGAACTTGTAGACTTTGGCTCCGGTGATCGCGGTAAGCCCGGTTACGATAAGCGGATTGGTGGTATCGTAAGTTAATGTGATATCATCCTGGTTGAAGATGTAGATCACATCCTCGATACCTGAAGTGATAGGTTCGCCTGTACCCAGGCTGAACCCTGCATTTATTTTGTTGTAAATTGACATGTGTTGGTGAATAGTGAGTGGTGAGCGGTGAATAGTCAATGGTGAATAGATGGCAAGTATGAATTCGCTACTCACTATTCACCATTCACAACTATTACGCTGATAAATAAAAGATTTCGTTGGCAAATTTGTAGTTGACGGCGGCTTTCATGCGGGCTTTCATTCTGACTACGTTATCATTGGTGTAGGGCTTCATGTAAACGGTTGACAGTTCGGAAGCATCGCCCAGCAGATCGACACCTAAGAACAGGTTGGATGAGCGTGCGCCCAGGATCGTGTTTGCCTGCCAGTGGTTCATGATTTGTAGCGGCGTACCCAGGTAATCCATCTTTTTTACGTCTGTAAAGGCGTTGATCACGTTCACTGCTTTATTGGCTTGTGCCTGTGCGTAGGCATAGCCGACGTGTAGAGGGATCTGGAGGTTGAAGTCGTCCCGTATGCGATCAGCCGGATCAAGCTGGGCGTACACGCTGCCCAATACCTGCAATACATTGCTTACGTTGATGTAACTGACGGTTGCTGCGGTTGATGAACCTGAGAAAGTTGCGGCTTTGCGGCTGTTTACTTCGTTATAGTTGCGCACCAGTTTAAAGCTGGTAGCATTTACAATTTGTATGAAGTACGATTGACCCTGCACATCAATACCTGGTGTGCCATTGGTGGTATCTTTGCTGCTGCCAGTTACAGCTGTGATGGTTACTACATCGCCGTCAGAAAGGGTAGAGGTGTCGGATACAGTTACCACACCTGCATTGCTGATGGCCGTAGCTGCCATTGAAGTTGCCGGTTTGCCCAGGCCTACCTTGTAAACGCCCGATGCGGCGGAAATTGTGGGCAGCAAGCCCATGAAAGGCACGGTAAAAGCGGCTTCTTTAGTGGCTGATTTACCCAGCCAGTACAGGCGCTCGTTGGCGATCTGTATTTTGGTCAGATATCGCTGCACCATAAAGTCGGACAGGTCCACAACGCCTTCATAATCCAGGAATGCGCCCTGTTTAAGGCTTTGGGCTTCCCATGATTGTACGAGTTTGTCCCATTGTTCCTGTTTCATAAATTCGTACGCTACCGGGTCGAGGTAGCTTTCGTTTTGCAAAGCAGTAGTGCCCTGATCGGTGAATACACCCGATGGGTTTTGCAGCACTACGTCGTCGTCCACATCAAGTATTACTTTGCGTGCTTTAACGTCGTTAATAACGGTTAATAAACCACGTTTCACCGAATCGGCTTCGAGTAATGTGCTGGCCATAAACCCCGCCAGCGCTTCGCCGGCATAGGTGTTGTTTGTAAATGTAAATTGAGGCATGTTGTTTGTTTGTCCATAGACCATAGTCGATGGTCCATGGTATTTTTATAGTTAGAGGTTTTACTATGGTCTATTGACCATTAGCTATTTAGCATTTTTAGAATAACAGAATTTACTATGGTTTATTGACTATCGACCATGGACTACCTGGCTACCGCTTTCCTAACCGCATTCTTGGCCAAGGTAGTCTGAGGGGCGAAGAATGGTGCGGGTTCGGTTTTGGCTTTGCTGCTGCGGCGGGAGTTTTCGGGAGTGAAGTCGGAGCGGATCTCGTTTTTTATTTCATCGCGGGTTTTGGTCAGACTGTTGTTTGCTGCTTCAAGGGCTGCTTTTGCTTCCGCTAATAATGCATTTTGTGCGTGTAGTTTTGCTTTGATGGAGTGGATGCGGTTTTGCACATCGGTTCTTTTTTTAGGGTTGATGAGCAAATCATCCGAAACGCTGCTATCGTCATCATCTTCGGCATCCGGATCAGCGGACGTTACCGATTGTACCTTGCCGTCTTTTACGGCGACTTTCTGGCCCGATGCGGTAGTGTAAGTGTCGGCTGCGGCGGGGGTGTTCATGTCTTCGTCCTGGTACACCTCTGTGCTTTCGTCCAGTTCGCCGGCGTGGTGCAGGGTGCCTTTGTCGGTAATGGTTTGTTTGTTTACCACTTTCTTAAAGAAGTTCATAATCTTATCTAAAACCGATGTAGTGCGGTCGATAAGTTCGTTGTTTTCCATGTTCATGTTGTTATTTGTGTTTAAGATTTTGTTGATGCAGCGCTGGTAAATGGCAGGGGCCGCGATGGTGTATTTTTTAATGAGAGCGCTGTTGGTAATGGGTCGGCTGTAATCCTCTATCTGGTCGATAAAGCCTAAATCAAGCGCCTGGTCAGCGGTCATCCAGGTGACGGAGTTGATCAAACTGTTTACTGTCACTCCGTCCAACCCGGTTTTGTCCATATATATTTGAGCCAGGCGCGATTGAACCACATTCAGCATTTGTACATCCTTTAATAACTCATCGGCATTGCCACCCGAGCCAACCATCGGTTTGTGGATCATGAGCAGGGCATATTTGCTCATCGCCACCGTTTGACCGCTCATAGCCACTATGGAAGCAGCCGAGGCGGCCAGTGCATCTATATAGGTAGTTACTTTGCCTGGATATTTCTTCAGCAGGTCGTATATAGCAATGGCGTCGAAAGCGCTGCCGCCAACCGAGCTGATGTGAACCTCGACATCCTGCCCGGCTGCTTCCTGCAATTGGGTTTGAATGTATGCTGAAGATAATGTGCCCGAGCCAATGCAGTCGGTTTCGGTGTCGTAGAGGTAGATGTTCATATTATTAGATATGAGATGTTAGATATGAGATTTGAGACTTTTTTTAGTCCGGAAGTTTTGAACTGGTTATTTGTTCGGGTTAGCTTGTCGCTTTGATATATTCAAATATCGGGGCAATTGTTGGCTAATGTGGTGACAGTGTTTTGTCAGGGCTGCCAGGATTACACCGATTATACTTTGATTACACCGATTCAGATTCCTGCCAAGAATAAATTAGAAGCGCTGTTAAATAAATAATGATTATTATGCTGATTGGCATATTTCAAAGGTCGGGATAAGTTTTTATTAAAGTGGTGACAGTGTTTTGTCAGTGGTTTAGTTTGTCTGAACTATGATTCTATTGATTTTTTGACTTACTATGATTTCATAATTGATTAGAATAGGGGGATCCTTTAATCCGTTTAATCACGGTTCAGCCAATTGATATATTCAAATATCGGGATAGTTATTGGAGAAGGTGGTGACAGTGTTTTGTCAGTGGTTTAGTTGTTTTGTTAATAGGATTGTTTTAAATTCACTGCACAAAAAAAATATGGAACCTAAATTTTATCAATTCAGTCGGATTACCGCAATTCTACGCTTAATCAACTTCGTTATATTTTTCTATTTTGTGACAAAGCCTTTCATACTTAAGCAACCAAGGTATTGGATATATCTCAAAATTGTACTCGCTTTGATTATGATCTACTGGCTTTGTGAATGGATCATTAAAGTTGGGCTCCCTTTGATAAAAAGACGGCCAGCCCTGGAACTTAGTGAAGAAGGATTAATTTATCGATTAAAAATGAAAGCTATCAGGTGGGACGAAGTTAAAGAGATCAAACCGGCTTCTCCCGGTGGTTTCAAGCTGATGAGGATTATTCTTAAAAACGGTAAAAAATTGAAAATAAGTACCAGCGAAATTGATGGTGGATATGAAATATACCAAAATATAGTGGAGTATTTTAACAATAGCCAAGTCGAAAAATCGTAGTTGCTTAGTAAGTAGTGACATACAGGATCGTTAATAAATCGATAACAAACTTTAACGTATGAAAAAATACCTGATTTTGGTGGTTGTCGTCTTGTTGTTCAGTTCTTTCACCCAAAGAAAAATAGTCTGGGTAGCGATCGGCGATTCCATCACCTACCTGAATGACCATCCGGATGAAACATTGAACAGGATGACCAGGGGCTATTTAAGCCGTGTCACAGCCACATTGCCCAATGTACAGTATGTCAACCAGGGGCACAACGGTTGGAAATCAACCGACATTGCTGCCAACATCGATAAGCTGGGGCTTGTTAAGGCTGACGTTTACACCATTTTCCTGGGGACGAACGATTGGTGGGGCGGTATCCCCGTCGGCAATATAAATGATTATAAAAACGCAACGGGAACAGGAACCGTCTTTGGATCATACAGGATAATTATAGATAAAGTCCGCCAGTTGAACGGGCAGGCTAAGATTGTATTGATAACGCCCATGCAGCGCAGTGATTTTGTGTATGTTCTTGATCCGAACAATAATGCCTTTGGGTCTTATAAGACGAAGAACGGGCAGTCGTTGGAGGAGATTGCGAATGCAGTTGTTGCCATTTGTAAATATGAGCGCCTGCCGGTGATAGATATTTATCATGATCCGAGATTTGATATCAGGAATATGGTCAACTTTAAACGCCTGAAGGATCCGCAATCCGGTAAATACAAAGATTTCCAGTATCCTGAGTCGACGACTATTCCCTTCGACCCAAAAACTGATGAATATCCTTACCCTCCGGCAGCCATAAACATGACCTATGATGGACTGCATCCGTCCAATAAAGGGGATTCAGTTATCGCCCATTTGGTTGTTGAGACTTTTGATAAGTTGGGTGTGGCCGGGAGAGGAGATAAATAATATAGGTATAGGGAAAGGAGGGCTATTAATTAAGCCTCAACTTAAATTGACAGCCAGTTTTACTTTTAAATCAAGTTCTTGCCGGCTTAGTTTGCCTTTGCGCAGTTGACTGATGTATTTTAATGTAGTAAGCCTGTCAAGCTCCGACTGGTATAGGTTACGTTCTTGATCTGATTTGTGTGCATCCTGAGGCGAATAGAGGTGCGTGATATCTCGTCTTCGAGTACATCAGATGGGCAAGCATAAAATTGATCGTAAACAGCTTGTTGCAAAAGGATGGTGGCCATCAGGTTGATTTTAGCCAATTATACGTTCTCCGGAAATGAAAGTCTTTAAGCCC
>Ga0207683_10004844_pt1 | contig 11589 bp, 10 predicted proteins | sample KBSM73metaG_FD_184333 | JGI IMG/M metagenome (GOLD analysis project Ga0207683, IMG submission 184333) | Miscanthus rhizosphere microbial communities from Kellogg Biological Station, Michigan, USA - KBS M7-3 metaG (SPAdes) (version 2) | ecosystem: Host-associated > Plants > Roots > Rhizosphere >...
GAATGATGGTCTTGCCCGAATCGCGCGGGTCGCGACGCACCAGGTTGTCGAACATGCAGCCCTGGCTGCCCAGACTGTTGATCGTGCCCGACTGATGGAAGTCGAAATGCGGCGGCCGCGAGGTGATGGCGTACTTCAGCACGCCGCCGGGCTTGGCATTGGGCTCGGGCGCCTTGAGCTGAAATTTCGAGCCGTCGAACTCGTTGGGCACACCCTGCGCCAGGGCCTGCCACGGCATGCCGAACACGGTGGCGCCGAGTGCTGCCGAGCCTTTGACGAACTCACGACGGTTTACGCGCGAACGCTCGTTACGCTTGTCCATGGCATTGCCTCCCATTTGGTCTTTTGCAGACCACGCACAATGTGCTGAGATGGTTTGTCCATCATCATGGGCCAAGAAGTAACACGAGTGGTTTCAGGGAGTCTCGCGTGAATCCAGCCGTGCTGGAGGTCGACGGCCTGCAGACGCATTTCTTCACGTCCATCGGCACCGTCCGGGCGGTCGATGGCGTGAGCTATTCGGTCAAGGCCGGCGAGACGCTGGGCGTGGTCGGCGAATCGGGCTGCGGCAAGAGCGTGTCGGCGCTCTCGATCCTGCGCCTGGTCGCCAATCCGCCGGGCCGCATCGTCGGCGGCCAGATCCGCTTCCAGGGCAACAACCTGCTCGATCTCTCCGAGCGCGAGATGGAGCGGGTGCGCGGCAACGAGATCTCGATGATCTTTCAGGAACCGATGACCTCGCTCAACCCGCTCTACACGGTGGGCGGCCAGATCGCCGAGGCAGTGGCGCTGCACCAGGGCCTGTCGCGCAAGGACGCCTGGGACCGCGCGGTCGAGATGCTGCGGCGGGTCTACATCCCCGAGCCGGAGAAGCGTGCGCACGCCTATCCGCACCAGCTGTCGGGCGGCATGCGCCAGCGCGTGATGATCGCCATGGCGCTCTCCTGCAATCCGAAGGTGCTGATCGCCGACGAGCCGACGACTGCGCTCGACGTCACTATCCAGGCGCAGATCCTCGACCTGATGCGCGAGCTGCAGGAGACCTTCGGCACCGCCATCGTCCTGATTACCCACGACATGGGCGTGGTCGCCGAGAACGCCGACCGGGTGGTGGTGATGTATGCCGGCCGCAAGGTCGAGGAGGCGCCGGCCGCGGTGCTGTTCGAGGAGCCGGGCCATCCCTACACGGCGGGCCTGCTGGGCTCGATCCCGCATCTCGATGACGCGGCGCAGGGCAACGGCCGGCGCGCGCGCCTGAACGAGATCAAGGGCATGGTGCCGTCGCTGTTCAACCTGCCCGCGGGGTGCAGCTTCGCGCCGCGCTGCGGCAAGGCGACCGACCAATGCCGCGCGACGGTGCCGCCGCTCGAAGAGCATCGGCCCGGCCACTTCATCGCCTGCTGGCACGCCGCATGACTGAGCTGCCGGAGGTCCCTCTGCTCGAGGTGAGTGACCTCAAGAAGCACTTCCCGATCTACCGGGGCGTCTTCTCCAAGGTTTCCGGCCAGGTCTACGCGGTCGACGGCGTGTCCTTCAGCATCGGCCGCGGCGAGACGCTCGGCCTGGTGGGCGAAAGCGGCTGCGGCAAGTCGACGGTCGGCCGCACCTTGCTGCGCCTGCTCGAGCCGACCTCGGGCACGGTCAGGATCGGCGGGGAGGACATCACCCATCTCGACGGCGAGCATCTGCTGCCCTACCGCCGGCGCATGCAGATGATCTACCAGGACCCCTATGCGTCGCTGAACCCGCGCATGACGGCGGGCGAGATCGTCGGCGAGCCGCTGGTGGTGCACGGCGTCGGCACGCCGGTCGAGCGGCGCGAGCGGGTGGCCAGCCTGTTCGAGCGCGTCGGCTTGCGGCCCGAGGCCGCGGGCCGCTATCCGCATGAATTCTCCGGCGGCCAGCGCCAGCGCATCGGCATTGCCCGCGCGCTGGCGCTCAATCCCGAGCTGATCGTCGGCGACGAGCCGGTGTCGGCGCTCGACGTCTCGATCCAGGCGCAGATCATCAACCTCCTGATGGACCTGCAGGACGAGTTTGGCCTCTCCTACCTGTTCGTCGCGCACGACCTCGCGGTGGTCGAGCACATCAGCCACCGCGTCGCGGTGATGTATCTCGGCCGTATCGTCGAGATGACCGACCGCAAGAGCCTGTTCGAGATGCCGCTGCATCCCTACACCGAGGCGCTCTTGTCGGCGGTGCCGATTCCCAAGGCTTCTGCGCGCGCCCGCAAGCGGGTGATCCTGACCGGCGACGTGCCGAGCCCCATCAATCCGCCGCCGGGCTGTCACTTCCACGCCCGTTGCCCCTACGCCATGGCGCGCTGCAAGATCGAGGTGCCGGCGCTACGCGAGGTCGTGCCCGGCCATGTCGCCGCGTGTCATCTCCATGATGGCGGGCTGAAATTTCCGTTGTCCGCGGAATAAAATTCGCTCCAAGGAAATTTGCAGTCTCATGTCCGCCGCGTCCGCGCCTGTCCGGCCAGGAGGGTGGGGCCGGATTCCCGGACTCTCGACGAAAACCCTTATGGAATAGGCATCTAAAGTGTCCGCGCTTCGGGCGGATTCCCGGCCGGACGCCGCCGGACTAGACCGAGCCGCGCAGCCGAGGATCGAGCAGGTCGCGGATGCCGTCGCCCAGGAGGTTGAAGGCGAGCACGGTGAGCGTGATGGCAACGCCCGGGAACAACACCAGCCACCACGGCGGCACCAGGCCGGCGTTCAGCGCATCCGACAGCATGTTGCCCCAGGTCGGCGTCGGCGGCGGGATGCCGACGCCGAGGAAGCCGAGCGACGCTTCGATCACGATGGCGACGCCGAGATGGGTGGTGGCGAGGATCAGGTAGGGCGCCACGCATTGCGGCAGGATGTGGCGGAACATCATGCGGGTGTGCGACGCGCCGATGCCGCGCGCCGCCTCGACATACTGCATCTCCTTGAGCGACAGCACGACCGAGCGGATCACCCGGCCGCCGAACGGGATGCGGGTGATCGCAATGGCGACGATCACCGTGCTGATACCGCCGCCCAGCGCCATGGCGATCGCCATCGCCAATATCAGATCCGGGAAGGATTGCAGGAACTCGATCACCCGCTGGCTCGCCATGTCGAAGCGGCCGCCGAAATAGCCGCAGGCGAGCCCCCACAGCGCGCCTAGCGTCGTGCCGAACAGCACCGCGCCGAACGCCACGGTAAGCGAGGTCCGGCTGCCGTGGATCACGCGGCTCAGCGTGTCGCGGCCGATCTGGTCGGTGCCGAACCAGTGCTGCTCGCTCGGCGGCTTCTGCATCGAGCGGAAATTCGACTTGAGCGGCGGGTAGGGCGCGATCGCCGGCGCCGCGACCGCCATCGCCACGATCAGCGCGGCGACCACGCCCCAGAAGGCCGACAGCGGCGCGCGGCGGAACAGATTGCCGAAGCCGCGCCAGGCGTTGCGCAGGCGTGACGGCGGAGCGATGGGCTGGGCAATCGCGGTCATCTGAGGCGAATCCGGGGATCGAGGAAGGCGATCGCGACATCGATCGCGATGTTCAGCAGCACGAACACCACCGAGTAGAGGAACACCAGGTTCTGCATCACGAAGATGTCGCGCTCGCTGACGGCGATGAACATGGCGAAGCCCAGGCCCGGCGTCGCAAAGGCGCGCTCGACCGGGATCGAGCCCGCCAGCACCAGCCCCATCAGCACGCCCGACAGCGTGATCACCGGCAGCAGCGCATTGGGCAGCGCATGCCAGGCGATCACCAGTCGGCCGTTGAGGCCCTTGGCCCGCGCCGTCCGGACATAATCCTCGCGGATCACCTCCAGGAGCGCCGAGCGGCCCATGCGGGCGATGTATGCCGCCTGGCCGAGGCCGAGCACGATCGCGGGGCCGATCACCAGCTCGAGGTTGGCCCGGGGATCGGCGAAGAACGACGAGCCAGTGAGCGGCGCGCGATAGCCGAACCAGAACAGCAGTCCGAGCACGATCAGCATGCCGATCCAGAAGCCGGGTACCGCCAGGAACAGGATGCTCACGAAACGCACCGCGCTGTCGGCGGCGGTGTTGGGCTTGAGCGCGCTCACGATCGCGACCGGAATGCCGACCAGCCATGAGATGACCACCGACAGCAGCGCGATCTCGGCGGTCAGCGGACCGCGCCGCAGCAGCATGTCAGCGACGTTCTCCGAGCGGAAGAAGGAACGGCCGAAATTGCCCTGGGCGATGTCCTTCACCCAGGAGAAGTACTGCACCCAAAGCGGGTCACTGAGGCCGAGGTCGCGCATGTAGCCGGCGCGCTGTTCCTCGGTGAGCTTGGTGAAGCCCTCCGGCCCGAAGATCGCGACCAGCGGGTCGCCAGGCAGGATGCGCATGATCACGAACACCATGATCGACACGCCGACCACGGTGATGGCGCCGAACACCAGTCTGCGGGCGATGTAACTATACATTGCGCCTCAAGGCGTTAGCCTCCCTTAGGCCATTTATCGCAGGCCATTAGGCCCGTTCTTGTTGTGCCCATCATAGGGCCGGATAGAATGTGAACCAGCGTTTTTGCCATTCGAAAGCTAGGATCATGAGGCCCCAGAACATCGCCGTGGTCGGCGCAACCGGCGCCGTCGGCGTCGAAATCCTGCGCGTTCTCGAACGCCGCCGCTTCCCCGTTGCCGGCCTGAAGCTGCTGGCCTCCAAGCGCTCGGTCGGGAAGACCCTGGAGTTCAAAGGCAAGCCGCACAAGGTCGAGGAGCTCACCGCCGACGCGTTCAAGGGCGTCGACATTGCCTTCTTCTCGGCCGGCGCCACGCGCAGCCGCGAGTTCGTGCCGGCCGCCAAGGCGGCGGGCGCGGTGGCGATCGACAATTCGTCGGCCTTCCGCATGGACCCCAACGTGCCGCTGGTCGTGCCCGAGGTGAACGCCGGCGACCTGCGCCGCCACAAGGGCGTGATCGCCAATCCCAACTGCACGGCGGCGATCCTCGCCGTGGCGGTGTGGCCGATCCATCAGGCGGTCGGCATCCGCCGCATCGTCGTCTCGACCTACCAGTCGGCCTCGGGTGCAGGCGCCGCGGCGATGCAGGAGCTGCAGGACCAGGCGCGCGAATACGCTGCGGGCAAGGAGATCACCCATTCGGTGTTCCCGCACCAGATCGCCTTCAACGTTTTCTCGCACAACACCCAGGTGGCCGAGAACGGCTACAACGAGGAAGAGAACAAGGTGGTCGAAGAGATGCGCAAGATGTTCCACGCGCCCGACCTGCCGATCGTGCCGACCTGCATCCGCGTGCCGGTGCTGCGCGCCCATTCCGAATCGATCGTGCTCGAGCTGGCGGCGCCGATGTCGCCCGAGGAGGCGCGCGTGCTGCTCGCCCGCTCGCCCGGTATCAAGATCGTCGACGATCCGGCGGCCAACCACTTCCCGATGCCGCTCGAGGCGAGCGGCGATCTCGATGTGCATGTCGGCCGGATCCGGCGCGATCTCTCCAACCCGAACGGGTTGGCGCTGTTCGTCGCCGGCGACCAGCTCTTGAAGGGCGCCGCCTGGAACGCCGTACAGATCGCCGAGGAGCTGGCCAAGCTCCAGGTTCTCGCCGCCGAGTAGGGAGGGTTCGAACGATGGCGCCGCAGAAACGCATGATGCATCTCGGCGCTTTCGTGCACGAAACCGGCCAGCACGTCGCCGCCTGGCGCCATCCCGGCGCGCATTACCATTCGGGGGTGCGCTTCGCCGACATGGTGGAGACCGCGCAGCTCGCTGAGCGTGGCAAGATGGACTTCCTGTTCCTCGCCGATTCCGCTGCCGTCGATCTCGAGGGCAGTCCCGACGCGCGCGGCCGCATGGGCAAGGTGGTCAAGTTCGAGCCGATGACCATCCTGTCGGCGCTCGCTGCGGTGACCAGGAACCTGGGCTTCGTCGCCACCTCGACCACGACCTTCAACGAGCCCTATACGCTGGCCCGCCAGTTCGCCTCGCTCGACCAGATCAGCGGCGGCCGCAGCGGCTGGAACCTCGTCACTTCGAACAACGAGCAGGACGCGCTGAACTACAGCCGCGACCGGCATATGAGCCACGGCGACCGCTACGAACGCGCCATAGAGTTCGCCGAGGTGGTGCAGGGCCTGTGGGACAGCTGGGACGACGACGCCTTTATCCGCGACAAGGACTCCGGCGTCTTCTACGACACCACGAAGATGCATGTGCTGAACCACAAGGGGAAGCACTTCCAGGTGCGGGGGCCGCTCAACGTCGCGCCCTCGCCGCAGGGCCGCCCGGTGCTGGTGCAGGCCGGTGCCTCGGGCACCGGCCGTGACGTGGCCGCACGGCTGGCCGAGATCGTGTTCACCGCGCAGACCGTGTTCGAGCAGGGCAGGGAGTTCTACGCCGATGTCATGGCCCGCCTGCCGCGCTTCGGCCGCTCGGCCGACGAGGTGAGGGTGATGCCGGGCTTCTACCCGGTGGTCGCGCCGACCGCCTCGGAGGCGCAGGAGAAGTACGACACCCTGCAGTCGCTGATCCAGGTGCCGGTCGGCATCTCGGTGCTCGAGCACACGATCGGCGTGCACGATCTCGACAAGCTGCCGCTCGACGGGCCGGTGCCGGAGATGCCCGACACCAACGGTCCGCTCAGCCGCCAGCGGCTGCTGCTCGAGCAGGCCAAGCGCGACAAGCTCACCTTCTGGCAGCTCTGCCTCGCCAATGCCGGGCCGCGCGGCCACGTGCTGTCGATCGGCACGCCGACGCAGGTGGCGGACGAGATGGAGCACTGGTTCAAGGACGGCGCCGCCGATGGCTTCAACGTCATGCCGGCCTGGCTGCCCGGCTCGCTCAAGGATTTCGTCGACCTGGTGATCCCCGAGCTGCAGCGCCGCGGCCTGTTCCGCCGCGAGTACGAGGCCACGACCTTGCGCGGCAATCTCGGCCTGCCCAAGCCGGTCAATCGCCACCACGCCGGCCGACTCGCCGGCGCCGCCGAATAGGCTCTCAATTTACGGCGTGAGTTGCGGGAAAGAATTCCCGTCTCCCGGCTGTAGTGTTTTCATCGGGCAACCTGCCTCCGCCGGCGCAGCGCAACGGCTATGAGCGCGAGCCTCGCCCGTAAATCCTCGCACATTGCGTGTGGCATGGGAGTTGCTGCGTTGCAGCACGTCCCTGACAGCGTCGAGGTGCATGATGGAGATCGGCGTCTTCATTCCCATTGGGAACAACGGCTGGCTGATCTCGTCAACGTCGCCACAATACACGCCGAGCTTCGACCTCAACCGCGAAGTCGTGCTGCGCGCCGAGAAATACGGCTTCGATTTCGCTTTATCGATGATCAAGCTGCGCGGCTTCGGCGGCAAGTCTCGCTTCTGGGAGGATAATCTCGAATCCTTCACCCTGATGGCCGGGCTCGCCTCGATCACCTCGCGGATCGAGCTGATGGCCACCGTGGCGGTCCTCACCCTGCCGCCGGCGCTGTGTGCGCGCATGGCGATGACCATCGATTCGATCTCGCACGGCCGGTTCGGCGTGAACCTGGTCACCGGCTGGCAAAAGGCCGAGTACGAACAGATGGGCCTGTGGCCGGGGGACGACCATTTCAAGTATCGCTACGACCTGCTCTCCGAATACGCCACGGTGATGCAGGATCTCTGGGGCACCGGTCGCTCGGACCTCAAGGGCAAGCACTACACGATGAACGACTGTCGTCTCGGCCCGCTGCCGTCTCGGCAGATCCCGCTGGTCTGCGCCGGCACCAGCGACGCCGGCATGGACTTCGCGTCCAAATATTGCGCCTACAATTTCTGCAGCGGCGAGGGGCAGATGAACGATCCCCGCGACTGCGCCGATTCGGTCAAGCGACTCAAGGCGCGTACCGCCGCCGCCGGCACGACCACCCGCGCGCTCGCGCTCACCATGATCATCGCCGACGAGACCGACGAAGCCGCGATGGCCAAGTGGGAACACTACAAGGCTGGCGTCGATCTCGACGCGCTGGGCTGGAGCCGCGCCCAGGCCGGCGCCGACAAATACGCCGCCGACAATTCGACCGCCGGCCGCATTCGCCGGCGCGAGCCCCTGCCCAACAGCGGCTCGCGGCTGATCGGCTCCTATGCCACCGTGGCGCGTCTGCTTGACGAGATGTCGGAGATCGATGGTCTCGCCGGCGTGATGCTGACCTTCGACGACTTCGTGATCGGCGTCGAGCAGTTCGGCCAGCACATCCAGCCTTTGATGCGCTGTCGCCAGAATCTTGCCGTGGCGGCGTGACTTGGACACCTTGGCGCATTCGGTAACCGCGGCCGGGCCAGCCGCCGCGCGCCCCCAGCTCGATCTCGAGCTGCGCGACATCCGCAAGCGCTACGGCGACTTCACCGCCGTCGATGGCATCTCGCTCAAGGTCCAGAAGGGGCAATTCGTCTGCCTGCTCGGGCCCTCGGGCTGCGGCAAGACGACGACCTTGCGCTGTGTCGCGGGGCTGGAGGAGCCGGATGCCGGCGACATCCTGATCGGCGGCAAGGAGGCGACCCGCGATCCGCCGTGGGAGCGCGACATCGCCATGATGTTCCAGGACTTCGCGCTGTTCCCGCACATGACGGTGGCGAAGAACGTCGCCTTCGGGCTCGAGATGCTGAAGAAGCCCAAAGCCGCCATCGCCGAGCGCGTGCAGCAGGTGCTCAAGTCGTTCGAGATCGCGAGCCTCGCCGATCGCAAGCCGGGCAGCCTCTCGGGCGGCCAGCGCCAACGGGTCGCGCTGGCCCGCGCCATGATCACCGAGCCGCGCATCCTGCTGCTCGACGAGCCGATCGGCGCGCTCGACTACTCCCTGCGCGAGACGGTGATGCTGGAGCTGAAGCTCTTGCAGCAGCGCACCGGCATCTCCTTCATCTGGGTGACACACGACCAGAACGAGGCCTTCTCCCTCGGCGATCTGGTGGTGGTGATGAACCACGCGAAGATCGAGCAGCAGGGCGCACCGGAGGAGATCCTGCAGCGCCCCGCGACCGCCTTCGTGGCGAGCTTCGTGCAAGGCAACAACGTGTTCCGCGGCAGGATCGTGCAAGCGGCCGACGGCCTGCTCGAGATCGAGACGCCGGCCGGCACCTTCCTCGTGCCCGGCGCGGCTTGGGCGGCCGGCAGAACGGTGTCGTTTTCGGTGCGGGCGGAGAATATCACCGACGTCGTCGGCGACCACCATCTCAACCGCCTGACCGCGCGCTGCACGGCGGTCGAATATTTCGGCGCGGTGCGCCGCCATATCTTCGAGCGACCCGACGGCGAGGTGCTGAAGTACGACCAGTTCGGTGCCCATGCCGCCCGCATCGCCGTGGGGCAGATGGCGGTGCTGGGCTGGCGGCCTGAAGACACGGTCCTGCATACCGGCGTGCCCGGATGAGTACGATCCGCGTTCGCTCCGCCGCCAGCTACTGGCTGGCTGTTCCGGCGGCGGCGTGGATGCTGGGCGTTGTGGTGGTGCCGATCGTTTTGCTGGCCTGGGTGTCGCTGTGGGGCGGTCGCGCGTTCTCGACGGCAAGCCCGCTCACCTTCGACAATTACGCCAAGTTCTTCGCCAACCAGACCTACCTCAAGCTCGCGCTGACGACGGTTGGCCACACCGCGACCCTGATGGCCGTAACCGGCGTGCTCGGCTACTGCGTCGCCTACTTCCTGACGATGAAGGTCAGAAGCCCGTTCTGGCGGCTGGCGCTGTTCCTTGCCTTCATCATCCCGTTCTGGACCTCGACCCTGATCCGGGCCATCGCCTGGGTGCCGTTCCTGGGCGTCAACGGCGTGATCAACCAGACGCTGATGTTCGTCGGTGCGACCCAGTCGCCGATCGAGGCTTTCCTCTATTCGCGCACCGGCATCACGATGGCCCAGGTGTCGCTCTACACGATGATGGCCGCCGGGCCGGTCGTGTACATGCTGAATTCGATCGCGCCGCAGCTGCGCGAGGCGGCGATGACGCTGAAGGCGACGCCGCTGGTCGTGTTCTGGCGAATCGTCTTTCCACTCACCTTGCCCGGCGTGGTGATCGGCCAGGTGCTGGTCTTCCTCAACGTCATGTCCGACTTCGCCACGGTGGCGACGATCGGCGGCAACAAGCACGCACTGCTCTCGAATCTGGTGTTGCTGTTCTACGAAGGCTCTCAGATCCGAGCCGCCTCGGTGGTCGCCGTGCTGCTGATGATCTGCATGCTGATCGGCGTCGTGATCGCGTTGCGGGTGGTGGATATCCGCCGCCTCGGAGCCGAGCGATGAGCCTCCACTGGAAGACACGGCTCAGCCTCACGAGCTGGATCCTGGGGACGCTGACGGTGATCTTCCTCACCTATCAGTGGCTGCCGATTTTTACCCTCGGCCTGCTGTCCTTCGCCGGTCCGACCGGCGGCACGACCTTCCCGATGAACGGCACTTCGTTCCATTGGTACGAGGAAGTGTGGCGCGCCACGGTGATGAACGACTTCAAGCCGCCGCTGATGCGCTCCACGCTGCTGGCGGCAGCCTGCTCGCTCACCACCATCGTACTGTCGACCATGGCGGCGCAGGCGATGCGCGGCCAGTTCCGCGGCAACGGCTGGTTCTTCTACCTGATGCTGCTCGGCATCATGGCACCCGGCATCCTGGTCGGCTTCGGCTTCGCCATCATGATGCGGATCCTGGGCGTCGAACTCGCCTGGGACACCACGACCTTCCTGGTGCAGGTCTCGTGGACCCTGCCGTTCGGCTTTCTCACGATGCTCGCGGTGTTCAACCGCTTCGACAAGCGGGTCGAGGAAGCCGCGCTGACGCTGGGGGCGTCGCGGATCACCACCTTCCGCCGCATCACCTTGCCGCTCGTCCTGCCGGGCGTGATCGGTGCGGGCCTGTTCGGTTTCTCGCTGAGCTACGACGAATACCCGCGCAGCATGTTCACGACCGGGCCCGATGCCACCCTGCCGCTCGCCATCATGGCGCAACTCGACCGGCAGCTGACGCCCGAGATTTACGCCATCGGCACCACCACGACGCTGTTTTCCCTGATCGCCGTCACGCTCTGCACTTTCGCTTTGTGGGCGATGCGGCGATCGACTGCCCTCCGCCGAACTTGAGGAGACTGCCAATGTTGCTCAATCGCCGTCATATGCTCGCCGCAGGACTTGCTGCCCCGATGATCGGCCGGCCTGCTTTCGCCCAGACCAAGCAAATCCAGCTCGCGGGCGCGAGCTACGACATGCGCGATGCCATCCTGGGCGAATTCGCCAAGCGTTCCGGCATCACGCCCAGGCCCTTCGTCAATCCCTCGACCCAGGTCAGGGTCGACCGGCTGCGCACCGCGCCGGTCGACTGCGTCCTGCTCGACGCGCCGTTCGCGGCCTATGCCCAAGGCGAGAAGCTGCTGCAGCCGATCGACATTTCGCGCCTGCCGAACTGGGGCAAGCTGCATCCGCTCCTGAAGGACGGCCGCGCCACGCCGACTGCGCCGCTCGGCTTCGGCGCCAATCCCGGCCGCATGATGTACACCGACGAGTCGAAGACCAAGGTCACCTTCGCGCCGATGTTCTTCCAGATGGACTCGATCGGCTACAACGCCTCGAAGATCCCGGCCGAGAACAACACGCTCTCGTGGGGCGAGCTGTTCAATTCGAAAT
>Ga0207683_10004846_pt1 | contig 11587 bp, 13 predicted proteins | sample KBSM73metaG_FD_184333 | JGI IMG/M metagenome (GOLD analysis project Ga0207683, IMG submission 184333) | Miscanthus rhizosphere microbial communities from Kellogg Biological Station, Michigan, USA - KBS M7-3 metaG (SPAdes) (version 2) | ecosystem: Host-associated > Plants > Roots > Rhizosphere >...
GTGCTGGGGCTCGCGTATCTCATCCTGTTCGGCGTTGTGACGATAGCTCTCATCGCCGCCGCCGTCGTGCTGCGCTGAAATGCGTCAGCGGTTCCCGGAATCGGGCATCAGGTCAGGACGCGCACGAGCCACAGCGAGAGCATCGGGAAGAGGAGCAGCAGCGTCACGCGAATGGCGTCGGTCATGAGGAACGGCATGACGCCGCGATAGGTTTCCGCCATCGGCACGTCCTTGGCGAGGCTGTGGATCACGTAGACGTTGAGGCCGACCGGCGGTGCGATGAGCCCGATTTCGACGACCATCAGCACGAGGATCCCGAACCAGATTGCTTTCTCCGTCTGCGCGAGGCCGTGGAAATCGAGCGCCATGATGGCCGGGAACAGCACCGGGATCGTCAGCAGGATCATCGACAGTTCGTCCATCACGCAACCCAGCAGAATGTAGAAAAGCAGCACGCAGACCATGACGGCGAGCGGCGGAAGGCCGAGCGACGAGACGGTCTGCGCGAGCTGTGCGGGCATCTGCGAGAGTGCGAGCGCCGAGTTCAGCATGTCCGCGCCCAGGAAGATCATGAAGATCATTCCGCTCGTCTCGGCCGTGGCGAGGAATGAGCTCCTGATCGCGGGCAGGTCGAGCTCGCGCTTGGCGAGACCGGCGACGAACGTCGCCGCGGCCCCCACTGCCGCACCTTCTGTCGGCGTGAAGATGCCGCCGTAGATGCCGCCGAAGACGATCAGGAAAATGGCAGCCACGGGCCAGACCTGGAGGAAGGTCGCGAAGCGTTCGGCGTTGCCGTGGCGCGGCTGCGCCGGCCCCTGCTCCGGATGGAGTCTGACGATCACCGCAATCGCGATCATGTAACCCGTGGCGGCGATGATCCCTGGAATGAATGCGGCTGCGAACAGCTTCGCGATGTTCTGCTCGGTGAGGATCGCATAGATGACCAGCACGACCGACGGCGGTATCAGGATGCCGAGCGTTCCGCCGGCTGCCAGCGTCGCCGTTGCGAGGCGGCCCGAGTAGTTGAGTCGGCGCATCTCCGGAAGGGCAACCTGAGCGACGGTCGCAGCGGTGGCGACCGACGAGCCGCAGATCGCCCCGAACGCTGCGCAGGCGAGCACCGCGGCCATCGCGATCCCGCCGCGAAAATGCCCGATCAGCGAGCTTGCGAACGCGAACAGCGATCGCGAGAGCCCGCCCTGCGTCGCGAACTGGCCCATCAAGAGGAACAGCGGGATCACCGACAGGTCGTAGACCGAGAAACGGGCGAAGAGCGCGCCCTTGAGGTGATTGAGGAGCGCCATCTCGCTCGACAGCGCGACGTAGCCGACCGCGCCGGGCACGAACATCGCGATGGCGATCGGCACCCGCGATGCCATCAGGACCAGCATCGCGCCGAACAGGAAAGCCCCGATCCCGAGACTCGTCACCGGCGCGACCAGCGGTGCATCCGGAATGCGTCGCGAAAGGCGACGAGCGCGGTCAGCGCGATGCCCGGCAGCATGCCGGCGTACGTCCACCACGCCGGCATCCCCAGGATCGTCGTGGTCTCGCCGCTCGAACGCATGCTGATCAACCCGGCGCCGGTGCGCCAGGCAAGCAGCAGCATCACGAGCGCCAGGAGCAGCGCGCCGAGCGCATCGAGGCGAACCTGCGTGCGCGCGCTCGTATTCGTCGTGAAGAAATCGACGATGATGTTGGCGCGCTTCAACTGGCAATACGGCAGGCACAGCGCGACGAAAAGCGCACAGCCCGTCTGCACGAGCTCGTAGTCGCCCTGCAGCGGCTTCGACAGCAAGGCGCGGCCCGCGATGCTCGCGACCGACATCAGGGCGAGCAACGTGAGTATCGCGCCGCCCGCGAGCGCGCAAAGCGCGCACGCCCGGTCAAGCCAACTCGACGCTTGCGAATCGACTCGTTCTTCGGCGCTCATGCGTTAGGCGCGGCCGTCGGTGTTGCGAAACGGAGGCGATCGCCCGGAGCGCTGGGACAAGGCGCTACTTCGCCGTTTCGTACTTCTTGATCATGTCCTTCGCGGACTGCAGCAGCATCTTGCCGTCCTGGCCTTTCGCGCCGACATCCTTGATCCACTCGTCAGGCAGGTTGGCGGTCGCCTTCTGCCAGTTGTCGAGCTCCGACGCCGGGATCACATAGAACGTGTTGCCGCGGTCGGCGGCGGCCTTTCGTCCGGGCGGCGCGGAAGCGTCCCACTGAGTGCCCATCGCCTTCGACAGGGCGGCGCCCGAATTCGCGTCGATCACCTGCTTCAAGTCGGGGGGAAGGCTGTCGTACTTCGCCTGGTTCATCGCGAGGATGAACACGGCGGTGTAGAGCGCGCGCGACTTCGGGTCGGTTTCGCTCTCGAACTTCGTGAACTCGTGCGCCTTGATCGACGGGATCACTTCCCAAGGCAGCATATAGCCGTCGACAACTCCTTTCGACAACGCTTCGCCCAGCGCCGGCAGCGGCATGGCGACCGGGGTTGCGCCGAGCGCGCCCAGAAGCTTGTTCGTCTGCCGCGTCGGTGCGCGCATCTTGAGGCCCTTGAAGTCCGCCATCACCTTGACTTGCTTCGCGACGGTGTGGACGTAACCGTTGTCATGCACGTTGACGGCGAGCGCCTTGATGCCGGGAAATTCCTTGTAACCGTATTGCGTGTAGTACTCCCAAGCGGCCTGGCTCGTCGCTTCCGCGCTCTGCGACATGAACGGCAGCTCGAAAACTTCCATCATCGGAAAGCGGCCCGCGGTATAGCCGGGGAGGGTCCAGACGATGTCCGCCACGCCGTCCATTGCCTGCTGGATCAGTTGCGGCGGCGCGCCGCCCAACTGCATCGCCGGATAGATCTGGCATTTCATCCGGTTGTTCGAGTCCTTCGCGATCTTGTCGCACCAGGGCGCCAGGATCGTGGAGGGCGGCATCGCCGTCGGCGCCCAGAAGTGGTGGACCTTGAGCGTGACTTCCTGCGCTACGGCCGGCAGTGCGATCCCGGCAGCAGCAAGAAGTGGGACGAGCAAACCGGCTCGATGGGACATGATTCCTCCGGAGTGGCGCACAAGTCGGGTCCGCGGCAAATGGATCAGCCGTCGCCGTCGTGCCTTGCGCTTTGGGCGGGCCGATATTAGTCAATTCGGCATAGCGCGGCAAACGGCGGGACGGCGGTCGGGGGTTGAGGGTGCGGGCGACGGCCCAATAGTTGAGCAACCCAGTCGGAAATGGGAAAATGCCTGGATGTTCAGCCGCCTTCGCGAAGACATCGCCGTCGTTTTCGACCGCGACCCCGCCGCCCGGACGCAGTGGGAAGTCCTGACCTGCTACCCAGGTTTGCATGCGCTCACTTGGCACCGCTGGGTATCGCATCGGCTCTGGCGCGCGGGTCTGCGGTGGCTCGCCCGCTGGTTGGCCCACTGGTCCCGCTGGCTGACGGGGATCGAGATCCACCCCGGAGCGGTCGTTGGCCGCCGGGTGTTCATCGATCACGGGATGGGCATCGTGATCGGCGAAACGGCCGACATCGGGGATGACTGCACGCTCTATCACGGCGTAACGTTGGGTGGCACTTCATGGAAAGCGGGCAAGCGCCATCCGACGCTGGGTAAGGGGGTGGTGATCGGCGCGGGGGCCAAAATCCTTGGCCCGATTTTAGTGGGAGATGGGGCCAAGATAGGCTCAAATGCCGTCGTAGTGCGCGACGTTCCTGCAGGAGCGACGGCGGTCGGCATCCCCGCCAGAATCCTCGAAGGGGACGACGCAGTAAGGCGAGAAAGCCATGCCGCAAAAATGGGATTCTCGGCCTACGCGATCGCGGCCGACATGAACGATCCGATGGCCCAGGCGATCCACCGACTCATCGACCACGTGGCGGACACCGACGCGCGGCTGCAGGAGCTCGTCTCCCGGCTGCAGGAAGGCGGTGTCGAGTGCGGGGACGCCAAGGCGGTGGCGGAGGGTTTCGATCCCAAGCGGCTCAGTCAAATGATTGAGTGAACTTGGGGGTCTTTTAGTTGACTAAGTTAGTCGGGATTGTTATTATGGACAATTCTCCGGACGCCCCCAAGTGGGCACTTACCGCCGCCGACGTTGACGGCAATTCTGAGAGAAATCAATTGACTACGGGTGAGCGACCATGCGCCTGACCACGAAAGGACGATTTGCCGTGACCGCGATGATCGATGTCGCGATGCATGGCACCAAAACGCCGGTCACGCTGGCCGGCGTATCCCAGCGGCAGAAGATTTCCCTGTCGTATCTCGAACAGCTGTTCGGCAAGCTGCGCCGGCACGGCCTGGTAGAAAGCGTTCGCGGCCCCGGCGGCGGTTATCGGCTCGCGCGGGGTGCCGAGACGATCTCGGTGGCCGATGTCATCGTCGCTGTCGACGAACCGATCGATGCCACCAAATGCGGCGGCCGCGAGAATTGCAAGGATGACGGCAAGCGATGCATGACCCACGAGTTGTGGGCCAATCTGAACGCCCACATCCTGAGCTATCTGCGCTCGGTGACGCTGGCGGAGCTCGTGGCGCAGCAGGCCAAGTCCGACGTCAACGTGCTCCAGGACCAGCGGCCCGCGCCCGCGCCGCCTCGGACGAAGGAACCGGCCGCGGTGGTCTGAGCCTCGACATGCCTCCCGATGGAAACGCTTCGATGAAAACTCCAATTTACCTCGACTATTCGGCAACGACGCCCGTCGATCCGCGGGTGGCGCAAAAGATGATTCCGTGCCTCACGGAGAATTTTGGCAATCCCGCGTCGCGCTCGCACTCGTTGGGGTGGACGGCCGAGAAAGCCGTCGAAGAGGCGCGCGAGCATATTGCGGCGCTCGTGAACTGCGACCCGCGGGAGCTCGTCTTCACGTCGGGCGCCACCGAATCGATCAATCTGGCGCTGAAGGGCGCCGCGCATTTCTACAAGGACAAGGGCAAGCACCTCGTCACCGTGCGCACGGAGCACAAGGCGACCCTCGACACGATGCGCGAGCTCGAGCGCGAAGGCTACGAGGTCACCTATCTCGATGTGCTGCCGGACGGCCTCGTCGACTTCGATGTACTCAAGAAGGCGCTTCGGCCGGACACGATCGTCGTCTCGGTGATGGCGGTCAACAACGAGATCGGCGTCGTGCAGGACATCGCGGCTTTCGGCGAAGTCTGCCGGTCCCGGGGCATCATCTTTCACGTCGACGCGGCGCAGGCCACGGGCAAGATTCCGCTCGACCTGGGTGCGCTCAAGGTCGACCTGATGTCGTTCTCGGCACACAAGACGTACGGGCCGAAGGGTGTGGGTGCCCTGTTCGTGCGGCGCAAGCCACGCGTGCGGATCGAGGCGCAGATGCACGGCGGCGGTCACGAGCGCGGGATGCGCTCGGGCACGCTTCCGACGCATCAGATCGTCGGCATGGGCGAGGCGTTCCGGATTGCCAAGCTCGAAATGGCGACCGAGAACGAGCGCATCCGGATGCTGCGGGACCGGCTCGCGAAGGGGCTCGAAGGTGTCGAGGAGATCTACATCAACGGCGACCTCGAGCGTCGCGTGCCGCACAACCTCAACGTGAGCTTCAACTTCGTCGAGGGCGAGAGCCTGATCATGGCCATCAAGGACATCGCGGTGTCGTCCGGATCGGCGTGCACGTCGGCGTCGCTCGAGCCCTCGTACGTGCTCCGCGCGCTGGGACGAAGCGACGAGCTCGCGCACAGCTCGATTCGGTTCACCATCGGCCGTTTCACGACGGAGGCCGAGATCGACTACACGATCGAGCTCGTGCGCCGGAAAGTGGAGAAGCTCCGCGAGCTGTCGCCGTTGTGGGAAATGTACAAGGACGGCGTGGATCTCGACACCGTCCAATGGGCTGCACACTGATAGCGGCACACGGATTCAGCGCACTGACCCGGCGCGCAAACGGAAGTCGACGGGTCGAAACAGGAGACTCAACATGGCATACAGCGACAAGGTTCTCGATCACTACGAAAATCCGCGCAACGTCGGCTCGTTCGCGAAGAACGCCGAGGACGTCGGCACCGGCATGGTCGGGGCGCCGGCATGCGGCGACGTGATGAAGCTGCAGATTCGCGTGGGGAAGGACGGCGTGATTGAAGACGCCAAGTTCAAGACGTACGGCTGCGGCTCGGCCATCGCCTCGTCGTCGCTCGTCACCGAATGGGTGAAGGGCAAGACACTGGACGAGGCGGCGTCGATCCGGAACACGCAGATTGCCGAAGAGTTGGCGCTGCCGCCGGTGAAGATTCACTGCTCGATCCTCGCCGAGGATGCGATCAAGGCGGCGGTGGCCGATTACAAGGCGAAGCACGCGGCGCCGAACGCCGCAACCGCCACGGAAGCGCCGCAGGTCGAGGCGGCTGACTGAGTGGGAACGCGCAAACGTCGATATCGCAACGCAGAGACTTGAAGATGGCCATCACACTGACCGAATCCGCGGCCAAGCACGTCGCGAGCCGCCTCGACAAGCGCGGCAAGGGCATCGGGCTGCGCCTGGGAGTGCGCACGTCCGGCTGCTCGGGCCTCGCCTACAAGATCGAGTACGCGGACGATGTCCGGCCCGAGGATCTCTCGTTCGAGAGTCACGGTGTGAAGGTGCTCGTCGATCCGAAGAGCCTTCAGTTCCTCGATGGGACGGAGCTCGACTTCGCGCGCGAAGGGCTGAACGAGGGATTCAAGTTCAACAATCCCAATGTCAAGGACGAGTGCGGCTGCGGCGAGTCTTTCAACGTCCAGCAAAAATAGCTGCGCGTCATTTTTGACCCGTTTCTAGCTGGCGCGGGATGGCGATGATCGATTTCTCGCGCAACCATTTCCAGTTGTTCGGCCTGCCGGAGCGTTTCCGCTTCGATCAGGGGGTGCTCGACCGCGCCTATCAGGAACTGCAAGGCGAAGTGCATCCGGATCGTCACGCCACTGCCGACGACAAGGTGCAGCGCCTGGCTCTCCAGTCATCGGCTCGGGTCAATGAGGCCTACCGCACGCTCAAGGATCCGGTGGCTCGCGCGCAATATCTGCTTTCACTGCACGGCATCGATGCATTCGACGAGACCGATACCGCGCTCCCGCTCGAGTTCCTGGAGCGGCAGCTCGAGCGGCGAGAGGAAGCGGCGGATGCGGCCGAGCGCGGCGACACGCGCGCACTCGAGGCCATCGTCGACGAAGTGCGCACCGAAGCGGGCGACCTGGAAGGACGCGTCGCATCGTTGCTCGACGTCGATGGCGCATGGGACGGCGCGCGGGGACCTGTGCGCGAGTTGCGCTTCCTGACCAAGGTCGTCGATGACATCGACGTGATGCTCGACAGGGTGGAAGGATGATGAGCCGCCGCGCCTGTTTCGCCTGCCCCCGTCGGGAATCGCGCTGATGGCGCTCCTGCAGATCTCGGAACCGGACGCGCCCGTCGCGCGCGAGCACCGGCTCGCAGTCGGCATCGATCTCGGCACGACCAATTCGCTCGTGGCGACGGTGCGAAACCGCATTCCCGTCGTGCTTCCGGACGAGAACGGCCATCCGTTGCTGCCCTCGATCGTTCGCTATGGCGAACGTTCCGTCGACGTGGGTTATCCGGCGCAGGCGATGCAGGCACGCGATCCGCGCAACACGATCGTTTCGGTGAAGCGAATGATGGGCCGTGGCCTCGCCGATCTTCCGGATGCCCGGCGTTTCCCGTACCGCTTCATCGACGGGCCGGGCATGGTGAAGCTCGCGACGCGTGCGGGTGTGAAGAGCCCGGTCGAAATCTCGGCCGAGATCCTGCGCGCGCTGCGCATTCGCGCGGAGGCGAGCCTCGCGGGCAAGCTCGCGGGCGCAGTCGTAACGGTGCCCGCCTATTTCGACGAGGCGCAGCGGCAGGCGACCAAGGATGCCGCCAGGCTTGCGGGCCTCGACGTGCTGCGTCTCCTGAACGAGCCGACGGCGGCGGCAATTGCGTATGGCCTCGACAACGCGTCGGAGGGCACATACGCGATCTACGACCTCGGCGGCGGCACGTTCGACATCTCGATACTGAAGCTCACTCGCGGCGTGTTCGAAGTGCTTGCGACGAACGGCGATTCGGCGCTCGGCGGCGACGACTTCGACCATCGCGTCCACTGCTGGATGCTCGAGGCCGCGGGACTGCCGCCGTTGTCCCCTGAAGACACGCGTGCCCTGATGGTCAAGGCGCGCGAGGCGAAAGAGAACCTGACGCTGCATGCGTCGGCGCCTATCCACGCGACACTGTCCGACGGCACGAGGGTGGAGTTGGCGCTCGGCGTGGACACGTTCAGGGACATCACGGCGCATCTCGTGGCGAAAACCCTGGGCCCGGTGAAGCGCGCGTTGCGCGACGCGGGGCTCACCCCGGCGGACATCCATGGTGTGGTGATGGTCGGCGGCTCGACGCGGATGCCGCAGATCCAAAAGGCAGTCGGGGAGTTTTTCGGGCAACCGCCGCTCAACAATCTCGATCCGGACCAAGTCGTCGCCCTCGGGGCCGCGATCCAGGCCAACGTTCTCGCGGGCAATCGCGCGGCGGGCGACGACTGGCTGCTGCTCGACGTGATTCCGCTTTCGCTCGGGCTCGAGACGATGGGCGGAATCTCCGAAAAGATCGTGCCCCGCAATTCCACGATCCCCGTCACGCGCGCGCAGGAATTCACCACGTTCAAGGACGGGCAGACGGCGATCGCGATCCATGTCGTGCAGGGCGAACGCGAGAAGGTCGCCGATTGCCGGTCGCTTGCGCGGTTCGAGCTCCGCGGCATCCCACCAATGCCGGCGGGTGCCGCGCGGGTGAAGGTGACTTTCCAGATCGACGCGGATGGCTTGCTCTCGGTCTCCGCACGCGAGCAGACTTCGGGCGTCGAGGCCGCCATCGTCGTGCAGCCGTCCTACGGACTGTCGGACAGCGAGATCGCGCGGATGCTGCAGGATTCGATCGCGCATGCACAGGACGACATGGCCGCGCGCGCCCGCGCCGAGGCGGAGGTCGAGGCGGAGCAACTGGTCGCTGCGACGCGCGCCGCGCTGGCGGCCGACGGCGATCTGCTCACCCCGGACGCACGCCGCGTGATCGACAAGGCGATCGCCGACGTCCTCGTCCGCCGCGAAGGTGGCGACGCGACGGCGCTTGCCGCCGCGGTCGATGCGCTCAATCGGGCCACCGGCGAATTCGCCGCGCAGCGGATGGATCGCGGCGTCGCCCGCGCGCTGACGGGCCGCAACATCGACGCGCTCACCTGAACAACAGATCCTGTCCTTCATGCCCAAGATCGTCGTGCTTCCGCACCCGGAGATCTGCCCCGAAGGGAAGACGTTCGACGCGACGAGCGGGGTTTCGATCTGCGACAGCCTGCTCGGGGAGGGCATCGAGATCGAGCACGCGTGCGAAAAGTCCTGCGCGTGCACGACGTGCCACGTGATCGTGCGCGAGGGATTCAACACGCTCGAACCGTCGAGCGAGGACGAAGACGATCTCCTCGACCGCGCGTGGGGCCTGACGCCGTTATCGCGGCTCTCGTGCCAGGCGCTCGTCGCCGACAGCGACCTTAAGATCGAAATACCGCGCTACACGATCAATTACGCCAAAGAAAACAAGTAGAGACGCCACTCCCATGAAATGGATTGACACGCGCGACATCGCGCTCTCGCTCGCCGAAAAACATCCGGACGTCGATCCGCGGACGATCGTCTTCACCGATCTCAAGCGCTGGGTGCAGGAGCTGCCCGACTTCGACGACGACCCGAAGCACTGCGGCGAGAAGATTCTCGAGGCCATCCAGATGGCCTGGATGGACGAGGGCGATTTCGACGACGACTGAAAGCGAATCGCGTTCAGGGGCCGCAGGGTATGAGCCTCCGGGCTTCATGACTCAGGCGCCCGGAGGCTCATACCCTGCGGCCCCGCCCATTCCGACGCGACACCTCGCGTTCAGCGGAACAAATTGAGTACGGCGTCGAGGCCGCAGTGGTCTATCGCGTACGTCGCCTGCGCGCGCACGATGGGCTTCGCATGGTAGGCGATTGAAATGTCGGCTGCCTTGAGCATGGGCACGTCGTTCGCGCCGTCGCCGATCGCGAGCGCGATGCCGTTTTCGCCTGCCAATCCCTCGCGCATCGCCGACAGCCGCGCGGCCTTCACGTTGCCGTCGACGATCGGCGGAATGACGCGCCCGGTCAACTTGCCGGCCTCGATCTCGAGCGTGTTGGCGGCCGTTTCGTCGAAGCCAAGCCGCGCGGCGAGCCGATCCGTGAAAAAGGTGAAGCCGCCGGAAACGAGGAGCGTTTTCGCGCCCGCTGCGCGGAAACCGTCCAGCATCCGCTCCGCTCCCGGCGAGAGGGCGACGCGCTCGTCGTAGACTCGCTCGAGCTCGCCGATCGGCACGCCCTCGAGGAGCGCCACGCGTCGCGCGAGGCTCGCGGGGAAATCGATCTCGCCACGCATTGCGGCAGCGGTGATCGCAGCGACTTCCGCCTTGATGCCCAGGAGGTCTGCGATCTCGTCGATGCATTCGATGGTGATGAGCGTCGAATCCATGTCCATCGCGACGACCCGAACGCGGTCGCGAGCGAGATCGGGCGGCACGAACGCGTGATCGATGCCTGCCGCGGCGCAGCGTTCGGCAACACCCTCCCGGCGCTCGATGCGGGTCAGGCGAAAGGCCGGCGCCGATCCACCCGCGAGCGCATGGATGCCCTGCGCGCCGGCGAGCGAAGCGATGGACGCGATCTCGGGCGTCGCAAGCGCCGGACCTTGCAGGACGAGATCCATGCCGGGTACGTCAGCGCCTCGAGGTGGAGGGTCCTCTGCGCACCTTGCGCGCGGGAACGTCCCGGGCAGTCGACTTCATGTCGAACGAGGGCGCCGCCGATCCGGCGTCGTCAGCGAGGGTGAAGTCGATCTTCGCGGTCTCGAGATCGACGCGCGCCACCGTCACGCGCACGCGACCCGCGAGCTGGAACATCCGGCCGCTGCGTTCGCCCAGCATGGCGTGGCGCGCGGCATCGAAATGGAAATAGTCGCGGCCGAGCTCCGTCACGTGCACGAGGCCGTCGATGTTGAGGCCATCGAGCGTGACGAAGATGCCGAAGCTCGTCACGCCGCTGATCGTGCCGTCGAAGCTCTCGCCGACCTTGTCCTGCATGAAATAGCACTTGAGCCAGTTCTCGACGTCGCGGGTCGCGTCGTCGGCGCGGCGCTCGGTGAGCGAGCAATGCACGCCAAGCTCGTTCCACGACATCCCCGAAGGCTTGTACTCGCGGCCTCCCAGCACCGCCTTGATCGCGCGATGGACGACGAGGTCGGGATAGCGGCGGATCGGCGACGTGAAGTGCGCATAAGCCTCGTACGACAAGCCGAAGTGGCCGACGTTGTCCGGCCGGTAGCGGGCCTGCTGCAGCGAGCGCAGCAGCACGGTCTGCAGCAATGCGTAGTCCGGACGATCCTTGATCCGCAACAGCAACGACGCGTAGTCGGCCGCCGTAGGATTGTCGCCGCCGGGAAGGGCGAGGGCACAGCTCGCGAGAAAGTCCCGCAGCGCCGCGAGCTTCTCGGGTGTCGGTCCCTCGTGCACCCGGTAAAGAGCCGGGTGCTTGTGGCGCGCAAGGAACTCCG
>Ga0207683_10004853_pt1 | contig 11578 bp, 10 predicted proteins | sample KBSM73metaG_FD_184333 | JGI IMG/M metagenome (GOLD analysis project Ga0207683, IMG submission 184333) | Miscanthus rhizosphere microbial communities from Kellogg Biological Station, Michigan, USA - KBS M7-3 metaG (SPAdes) (version 2) | ecosystem: Host-associated > Plants > Roots > Rhizosphere >...
AACTTCTGGTCTTGATCGTCCGACGCGTCGAGGCGCTCGGAAAATTCCTCGACAGCGATGACGGCAAGAATCTGTTGGCCGGCTACAAGCGCGCGACCAACATCATCCGTATTGAGGAGAAAAAAGACAAACGCGAATACACTGGTGTGCCGGAGTCCCAGAAATACGAACTACCCGAAGAGAAGGCGTTGGCGGAGGCAATCGACGTCGCAAGAGGAGAGGCCAAGGCAGCTGTCGGCAAAGAAGATTTTTCAGCGGCCATGCGTGCAATGGCCAAGCTGCGCCCGCGCGTCGATGCGTTTTTCGACAAAGTCACCGTCAATGTCGACAAAAAAGGCCTGCGCGAGAATCGCCTGAAGCTCCTCAACGAGATTCGCGAAGCGACGCGGTCCGTAGCCGATTTCTCAAAGATCGAGGGATAACTGCAGCCCTCTAAGGGCATAGAACTTCGCAGCGCATTTGCGATGTCATAAAGTGGAACTGACCGGCGGCATCGCCGTTTTCAACCTCATTGCCAGCCATACAGGGAGTAGATCATGACCTTCAGCATTGCGCATTTGCAGCCGATCGTTGCACTCATCGCCGGCATTCTGATTCTCATCATTCCGCGTCTTCTCAACATCATCGTGGCTGTCTATCTGATCCTCATCGGCCTGCTCGGTCTGGGGCTTTTCCGCTGATCGAATTACGGGCTTGCGCAGAGCCCTCTGGCGGTGCTTTTAGATGCCTTCGTCCCACCAATGTTGCTTGACCAATGGCTAAAAAGCGTGCGCGCACCACTGTAAAGCGCAAGAAACAACCAAAGGCGTCCCGACCCAAGGCTTCCCGACCTAAGGCTTCCAGACAGAAGACGAAGTCGGCTGCCGCGCAATCCAAAGGTAAATGGGTCTACGGCTTCGGCGATGGCCGTGCCGAGGGCACCGCCGCCATGCGCGATCTTCTTGGCGGCAAGGGTGCAGGGCTGGCCGAGATGGCAAATCTCGGGTTGCCGGTCCCGCCAGGCTTCACCATAACGACCGAGGTCTGCACCTACTACTATAGTCACAACAAGCAGTACCCGAAGGACCTGCGCGATCAGGTCGAGAAGGCCTTGGCGCGCGTCGGTCGCATCACCGGAAAGAAATTCGGCGACGAGACGAACCCTCTCCTGGTCTCGGTGCGTTCCGGTGCCCGCGCGTCGATGCCGGGCATGATGGACACGGTGCTCAATCTCGGTCTCAACGACGAAACGGTCGAGACGATCGCGAAGAGATCAGGCGATCGGCGCTTCGCCTACGACAGCTATCGCCGTTTCATTACGATGTACTCGGATGTGGTGCTTGGCGTCGGCCACGAGCATTTCGAAGAATTGCTAGACCGTCACAAAGAGCAGCAGGGCTATACGCTCGATACTGACTTGTCTGCCGACGACTGGGCCGATCTCGTCGTTCGCTACAAGAAGCGCGTGAAGGATGAACTCGGTCAAGACTTTCCGCAGAATCCTCACGAGCAACTGTGGGGAGCAATCGGCGCGGTGTTTGGGTCATGGATGAACCAACGCGCTATCACGTATCGCAGGCTGCACAATATTCCGGAAAGTTGGGGCACGGCGGTCAACGTGCAGGCCATGGTCTTTGGCAACATGGGCGACACCTCGGCGACCGGCGTTGCTTTTACTCGCAACCCCTCGACCGGTGAGAAAAAACTCTACGGCGAATTCCTGATCAACGCTCAAGGCGAGGATGTCGTCGCCGGCATTCGTACGCCGCAGGAGATCAGTGAGGCCGCCCGCAAGGAGGCCGGCTCCGACAAGCCTTCGATGGAATATGCGTTGCCGAAGGCCTATGCCGAGCTCAAGCGCATCTACAATGTGCTCGAGCGCCACTATCGCGACATGCAGGATCTGGAATTTACAGTCGAACAAGGCAAGCTGTGGATGCTGCAGACGCGATCCGGCAAGCGCACGGCCAAGGCCGCGCTTCGCATCGCGGTTGAACTGGCCAACGAGGGGCTGATATCGAAAAGCGATGCGGTGCTACGCGTCGACCCGCTCAGCCTTGATCAGTTGTTGCATCCGACCATCGATCCGCGCGCCCATCGGCGCGTCATCGCTACCGGCTTGCCGGCCTCGCCGGGTGCGGCCAGCGGTGAGATTGTTTTCTCGCCCGATGAAGCAGCACAGCTGAAATCGGATGGCAAAAAAGTCGTCCTCGTGCGCGTAGAGACCTCGCCGGAGGACATCCATGGGATGCACGCGGCGGAAGGAATTCTCACAACACGGGGCGGCATGACATCTCATGCGGCGGTCGTCGCGCGCGGAATGGGAAAGCCATGCGTTTCCGGCGCTGGTTCGCTGCGCGTCGACTACGCGGCGGGGACCATGGTCGCCGGCGGTCAAAGCTTCAAGAAGGGCGACCACATCACTGTCGACGGCTCAACCGGGCAGGTGTTGGCCGGTAAGGTCGATATGGTGCAGCCGGAATTGTCCGGCGAATTTGCAACCTTGATTGGTTGGGCCGACAAAGTCCGCCGTCTGGGCGTGCGGGCGAACGCCGATACGCCAACGGACGCCAAGGCCGCGGTTCGCTTTGGCGCCGAGGGCATCGGGCTCTGTCGGACGGAGCACATGTTTTTCGAATCTGACCGTATCCAGGCGGTCCGCGAGATGATTCTCGCCGACGACGAAAGGTTGCGTCGTGCGGCGATCGCCAAGCTGCTGCCGATGCAGCGTGCCGATTTCGTTGAATTGTTCGAGATCATGGCCGGTCGACCGGTGACCATCCGGCTTTTGGATCCGCCGCTGCACGAATTCCTCCCTCATGGCGACGCGGAGATTGCGGAAGTTGCGGCCGCCATGGGTGAAGATCCCAAGAAGCTCGCCGCCCGCGCGAACGAGCTTTCCGAATTCAATCCGATGCTTGGCTTCCGGGGTTGTCGTATCGCAATCGTCTATCCGGAGATTGCCGAGATGCAGGCGCGCGCGATTTTCGAGGCGGCGATTGAGGCAGCCAAGCGCACAGGCAAACCGGTGGTGCCGGAAGTCATGGTGCCGTTGATTGCAACAAAAGCCGAACTTGACCTCGTGAAGGCCCGTATCGATGCAATGGCGCAGGCTGTCTCAAAGGAGAAAAAAACGAAAGTCGATTACCAGGTCGGCACGATGATCGAACTGCCGCGTGCCTCGTTGTTGGCCGATGAAATTGCGCAGAGCGCCGAATTTTTCTCATTCGGTACCAACGACCTGACGCAAACGACGTTCGGGATTTCGCGCGATGACGCGGCGAGTTTTCTCGGCATCTATACTGCGCGGGGCATCCTTCCCGTTGATCCGTTTGTGTCCATCGATCAGCGCGGTGTCGGCGAACTTGTCAAAATTGGTGTTGAGCGGGGCCGCAAGGTCAGGCCAAAGCTGAAAGTCGGAATTTGCGGCGAACATGGAGGCGATCCGTCATCGGTTGCCTTCTGTCACGAAGCCAAGCTCGACTACGTGTCCTGTTCGCCCTTCCGTGTGCCGATTGCGCGCCTGGCGGCCGCTCAGGCTGCGCTGGGCAAGACGGCAGCGAGCCAGGCCTAGGCACTTTCTTTAGGCAGAAGCCTAGACCGCTACCTTGCCGAGGAAATCTTCCACCTCGAGCCGCAGGTTAGCCACGGCGTGGTCAACGGCTTCCGAGGCGTCGCGCACGACTTCCGCCGAGGAGCGTGTCTGCGTTGCCGCGCCGGCGACGTCGCCGAGCACCGATACAACGTGCCCTGTGCCTTCCGCTGCGCTGGCGACGTTGCGGGAAATCTCACTCGTTGCCGCGTTCTGCTGTTCAACAGATGCAGCGACCGCCGAGGTGTTTTCATTGATCTCACGCATTCGCGTGGCGATCTGCCTGATGGCTTCCACTGCCGCCGAAGTTGAATCCTGTACGGCGAGAATATGATTGGCGATGTCTTCGGTTGCCTTGGCGGTTTGCACCGCGAGTGACTTGACCTCCGAGGCGACAACAGCGAAGCCTTTTCCCGCCTCGCCCGCGCGAGCGGCCTCGATCGTGGCATTGAGTGCAAGCAGATTTGTCTGCCCCGCGATATTGCGGATCAACTTGACCACGTCACCGATCTTCTGCGCTCCATCTGCCAGCCCGCCGATCTCACCATCGGTAGCGCGCGCCTCGCTCGTGGCGAGCCCGACAATATTCGTCGTGTGGGTCAGCTGACGACTGATCTCGGCAATAGAACGGGACAACTCATCGGCGGCGACTGCTGCAGTTTCAACGTTCGCCGATGCTTCGTGAAAAGCGTGCACCGCGCTTTCGGCCCGCTGGGAGGTGTGTTCTGAGGAGCCGAAAAGGGCCAGCGCGGTTGAACGCATCGCGGTCGCGCTTTCGCTCACCGTCGAAAGCAGTGTCTCGACCGTCGGCCGAAATGACGTAATGGCGGAATCAATGCTCGCCCGCCGTTCCTCTTGTCCGCGAATTGCGGCGCGCTCCTCTTCGGCACGCCGCTGCTCTGTGACGTCCTCGTGCGTGGACACCCAGCCGCCACCCGGCAACGGCTCGTTCTTCGCGAGAACGATACGGCCGTCGCTTGCCTGGACGTAATGTTCCTGGCTCTTGCCGAGCGACATCGCTTCAAGAATTTTTTTCACGTAACTGTCGACGTCGCCGGCGAACAGTCCGGTTTCCTTGCGATACTCGATAAGACGCGTGAGCGTGCAACCGGGTTTAACAACCTCAGGAGAAAGTTTGTACATCTGCAGGTAGCGCTTATTGAGCAAAATGATGCGACCTTGCGCATCGAACATGTTCAGTCCCTGCGACATGTTGTTGAGCGCAGTGGACAGACGACGATTTTGCTCTTGCAGGCGTCGATAGAGGATGCACGCGGCTGCGAGGAGTGCAATGGAGGCACCCGCAACCAGCGTGATCTGACCCACGGCAGTGGATGGCAGCAAGAAACCGAACATGCGGGCCCGCAAAGAATACCGCCGGCAATAATGTGCGGGAGCAATTGCGATATAGTTAATTTTTGCTTCCTGTTGGTTGTTTGCGAGAGCCGCAAATCTGGGTGGTTTGTGCCGAGATGTCGTTACTGCAATGGCGTCTCGCGTGGCCCAGTGCGCAGTTGCCCCGAGAAGTTAACGCCTTCGCAAGGTTAATCGGACCATAAAACCTCACGCATGCCGTCGTCTGGCGGCAAGTGGCGGTGGGGCGTTGCGGTGTGGCGTTGAGTAAAAGGGACGCAGGGTCGCTTGGGCGTCGGCGGCGAAGAGAGGCCGTATCGATAGTCATTGGAGCGGCCGTACTAACTCTGATCCCCGGCAGAATTGCTTTTCAGGATCTTGGCGCTCTGCTTGCGCGGCAGCCGGCGGTCACCAAACGCTGGCAACAGCACCTGATCGCGTCTCCGTTCGGCACGATCCACGCCGCAATGCTCAGTTTGCCGAGGCCGGTGGGCACGGCAATTCCGCACCCGCCTATTTATGCGCTTGCGAACTTCGATCCATTGGACATCACCGGATCGATCGGCAGGCAGCCGCTCGGTGACTCGACCGCGCCTTTGCAGTTTCCCAAGGCCAACCGCAAATCCAAAGGCGACTCGCTTGTCGTTCGCCCGCGCGAGCCGGTCCCGCCGATTCCCGAGGTCTCTGCGACTGAACAGACGGCACCAGCCGAAACCGAGGCGACACAAAAAGAAGATGCCGATGGCCGCTTCGAGCCATATGCGAAATATGAATTCCTGGCACCGGGCGATCGGAGTTCAACGCCTGACGTCGAATTGCCGTATGTCGACATGCCGCCCGCCGACCTAACTCCTGTCGCGCGTCCTAACGCCGGGAAGGATTCAACTCAGCTCTATTTCGGAATCGATTCGATGGCGGGTGGTCGAGAAGGAATTGCTCCCTGGGCGCCTGGCGAGGCGCCTGTCGTGCTCGCCTCGCGTGGCGATACAGACATCAAACAATCGGCGCTCTCGCCAGAATCGCCAGAGGCCGAGAGCAAAGCGGGCGAGAGCGTTGCCAGCAAAGGTGAAGTGACCGGCGTCGATCAGCGGCCGCGCTCGCCCGCTGAACGGCTCGCGCTCACCGGTGTAGGCCGGGCAAAGGCGGAAAAGTGTCTCGCCAACGCCGTGTATTTTGAATCACGTGGCGAGTCGGTGCGCGGTCAGATTGCGGTGGCGCAAGTCGTGATGAACCGTGTCTTCTCACCGTTCTACCCGAACGATGTCTGCGGGGTCGTCTATCAAAACGCTCACCGCCACAACGCCTGTCAGTTCACGTTCGCCTGCGACGGCATTCCCGACATCGTCACCGAGCCGGAGGCCTGGGAGCGCGCCAAGCGTATTTCCCGCGACATGCTCGACGGCAAGTTGTGGATGCCAGAGGTATCGAAGTCGACGCACTATCATGCCTACTGGGTGCGCCCCGACTGGGTGAACGAGATGAAGAAAATCTACAAGCTCGGTGTGCATACCTTCTATCGTCCCCGCGCATGGGGCGAGGGCGACGATGAGCCCACATGGGGCGACGCAGCCACGACCGAAAAAGAGGCCGCCGCGGAAGAAGCAAAAGGCCCTGTAAGCCACAGTCTGGAGTGGCTTAAGTCCGAGGAAGGCCAGGCCTCGACCCGGCAGAAAAACGCGCGCAAGTAGTTCCGGACGTCGTTATGCGTGGCGCAAATGGCCCGGATCACGAATATTCGTTTGGGGCATGGTGTGCCGTCCCTGTATGTTCGCGCGCCCGCCCGCGCCGGAGTTTTCTTGATGTCGATCCATGCGACAGCCGAAAAGCCAAAATCAGTCGATTGGCGGACGCCCGCTGTCGTGGTCGTCTGCGGCTGCCTGATTGCGATGATCAGTTTCGGGCCGCGCTCGTCGCTCGGCTTTTTCCTGACGCCCTTGTCGCAAACGAATCATTGGGGTCGCGACGTCTTTGCTTTCGCCGTCGCGATTCAGAATCTGCTGTGGGGCATCGGCCAACCCTTCGCCGGCGCGATTGCCGATCGCTTCGGTACAAATCGCGTGCTCTGCGTCGGCGCAATTCTCTATGCGCTTGGGCTTGCGATCATGACTCGCTCAACCACGCCCGAGGAACTCAGTCTGTCGGCGGGCGTGCTCATCGGCCTTGGTCTGTCGGGTTGTTCGTTCAACATCGTGCTGGGTGCTTTCGGCAAGCTGCTGCCGGAGAAGTGGCGCACGCTTGCGTTCGGCGCCGGCACCGCCGCCGGCTCTTTCGGTCAGTTTCTCTATTCGCCCATCGCCGTCGCATTGATGGACAAATTCGAGTGGCAGCAAACACTGCTGATTTTTGCTGGGGTCACGCTGCTGATCCTGCCGCTGTCACTCGCGCTTGCGACCCCGGTTGCGCCCGCCGGACAATCCTCGGTAGCGAAACCAACTCAATCAGCTCGACAGGCGTTCGCGGAGGCATTCGGTCACCGCAGTTATATTCTGCTTGTGCTGGGGTTCTTTACGTGTGGCTTTCAGCTCGCGTTCATTACTGTGCACCTGCCCTCATATCTGATCGACCGCGGTCTATCGGCGGAAATCGGCGGCTGGACGCTCGCTGTGATCGGCATGTTCAACATTATCGGATCGCTGGGCTCGGGTTGGCTCAGCAACCGCATGCCGAAGCGCTATTTGCTTTCGAGCATCTATTTCATTCGAGCGGCCGCGATTGTTGCATTCATTCTGCTGCCGGCAACCCCGACAGCGACTTTGCTCTTTGGCGCAGTCACAGGGCTGATGTGGCTTTCGACCGTTCCGCCCACTTCTGCGCTGGTCGCGGTCATGTTCGGTACGCGCTGGCTGGCAATGCTTTTTGGCTTTGCGTTTTTCAGCCATCAGGTCGGAGGTTTCCTCGGCGTGCTGATCGGCGGCATAGCATTCGAGCGGACTGGCTCGTACGATCTTGTGTGGTGGCTCTCTGTGCTGTTCGGTGTGCTGTCGGCATTGATCAACCTGCCCATCGTGGAAAAGCCGGTGGTCCGACCCGCAATGGCACCGGCCTGACGCGGGACGTTAGGGGCTTGCCCTGCGCGCGCACGTCTTTAGAACTATACGCCCAACCCACGATGTGGAGTTCTGTAGCGTGACCGCGTTTAAAGCGATTGTGATCGAGAAGGCTGATAGCGGTACCAAAGCCGCACTGACCAATTTCGACGAAGCAAATCTGATGGACGGCGATGTGACCGTCCGCGTCGAATATTCCACCGTGAACTACAAGGATGGTCTCGCGATAACGGGCAAAGCACCGGTCGTGCGCCGGTTCCCGATGATCGCGGGAGTCGACTTTGCCGGAACGGTGGAAACGTCAAGCCACGCTGCCTGGAAGGCCGGTGACAAAGTCGTGCTCAATGGCTGGGGCTGTGGCGAAACGCATCTTGGCGCTTATGCCGAGAAGGCGCGCGTCAAGGGCGACTGGCTCGTGCCGCTGCCTAAAACGATGAGCACTCGAGATGCCATGGCGATCGGCACGGCGGGATACACCGCAATGCTCGCTGTAATGGCGCTCGAACGCCACGGGCTCAAACCTTCAAACGGGGAAATAGCAGTGAGTGGCGCCGCCGGCGGTGTCGGTTCGGTCGCCGTCAGCATCCTCGCCGATCGCGGATACACCGTGCACGCGATCACCGGCCGCCCGCAGGAGGCCGACTATCTGAAATCGCTCGGCGCCGCCGCGATCATCGACCGCAAGGAACTCACGGGACCCGTCCGTCCGCTCGCGAAGGAGCGCTGGGCCGGCGCCATCGACTCCGTGGGTTCGACCGTTCTTGCCAACCTGCTGTCGATGACCCGCTACGGCGGGGCGGTAGCCGCGTGTGGCCTCGCCGCCGGCATGGACCTGCCGACCTCGGTCGCCCCCTTCATTTTGCGCGGGGTATGCCTCTACGGCATCGAATCGGTGATGTGCCCGATCGAGCGCCGCCGGGAAGCCTGGAAGCGCCTGGAAACCGATATGAACCGCCAGAAACTGGCCGCAATCACCCGCGAAATTGGCCTTTCCGATGTTCTGGAAGTCGCCCCGCAGATCCTTGAGGGCAAGGTTCGGGGGAGAATCGTGGTCAAAATCGCGTAAACGCGTTCAGGATTTGTCGACGAAACCCGTGCATAATCCGTTAGGCCTAAAATTCGGCCCGAATGTGCTGTAGTGTTTGTTGCGTCAGTCGGAGTGAGGGGATGTTGCGTAGCATTGCATTGACCGCCGGCCTTTTGGCCGCGCTGCCGGCGATGGCCGGCGAGATGGGCGCCGACGAGGCGCGCCGGTTCGTCATCGGCAAGATGTTCAGCTACACCTGCTTCGAAGGCACGCGCGGGCAGGGCCGCGTCAATCCCGACGGCTCGGTCGCCGGCACCGTTCAATTCCAGGGCTCGGGGCCCGTACGCTACGCGAACTTGCCGGCCAACACGCTGCAGGTCCGCGGCGAGGCCGTTTGCGCGACGTTGCGCGGGATGCTGTTCCAGCCGTGCTTCAATCTCGAGCGGACCGGCGACAACACGTTCCGCGGGGCGATTTCGGGGTTCGGCTTCGCTTATTGCGAGTTCACGCGACACGGACGGACAACGGTTGCGCACAGCTTGCACCGCAGCCAGAACTCGCAGGGCGGTCAGCCGCTCGGCTTGCGTCCTTCGATCGCCGCCGACAATAACTGATCGTCAGCCCTTCGCCGGGAAGATCATGCACGTCGTGGTGGCGTGCGCGTAGAGTTTTCCCGCACGATCCTTCAGGTCGCCTTCCGACGTTGCAACCGTGCGTCCGCGATGCACGACGCGACCTTCCGCGCGGACGGGCCCGGTGTCCTTGCTCAGCGGCCGAACCAGGTTGAACTTCAGCTCGAGCGTGGTCCACGCATCACCTTTTTCAATCGTCGAGAAGATCGCGCAGCCGAGCGCTGAATCAAGCAGCGTCGCCGCGAACCCGCCGTGTACTGTCCCGATCGGATTGTAGTGGTGGAATTCCGGCACACCCTCGAACACGGCGCGGCCTTTATCGACTTCGGTCAAATGAAAACCCATCAACTCGCTGATCGGCGGGTTTGGTACGGTCCCCTCGATAATCGCTTTCAGAAATCCGAGCCCATCGTAGGATTTGAGGACCTCGGGCGTCACCACGCCGTAACTCTTTACGCGCTTGTCCATGTCGCTCCCTCGGCGTTACGCCGATGTTATCGCGTTCCGGCGTGGAGGGAACAGCATGCGCTGATAGAGCCAGCCGATGCATACCAGCACTGCGGGCGGAGTGACCGTCGTCAACCGATATCGAGGCGGAAGGGATGGCCTTCGGTTGCCGGATCGGCGACGCCGATGGCTTCGATGGCCCGGACCATGCGGCCGTCCCGTTTGAGAAGGCGGTCGGCAATCGAGACAATTCGTGCATTCGGCTGCGCCGTGCGCGAGGCGCGCCGTATGTCCCAGGCAATCTGCATTTCATCGCGCTTGGGATTGAGGGCGCAGGCGGCGACATACGCGCCCGCGGTCGAGCGGCTGATTCCGGCAAAGCAATGCACCACCATCGGGGCCTTGCGATCCCATGCGGTGACGAAATCGATGAGCCGTCGCACATGCTCATGCGCCGGCGCGGTGTAGCCGTCCATTGGCGCGGTGATGTCATCGACCGCAAGCACAAGATGATTTTCCGGTGCGATATGTGTCGGCCGCTGCACGCGGTCGACCAGTCGCAGCAGGGTAACGATGTGCTGCGCTCCGGTCTCGTCGACCGTAGCGTAGAGGCGTGACAATGAGCAGACGTGAATCATGAGAGTAACTGGCTCGATTCGTACAACATATTTATGACCTCTGAGTCCGGATGAAAAGCCTCAGCCGCGCAGAAGTTTCTCAAAACGCTCGCGAAAGCGCGTCTGCGCCGTCCCCGCCGACCATGGGCTGAGATAATCGCGTTCGAGTGTCGCCGAGAACTTCGGCGGAGGTCCGAAGAACTTCCGCGCCTCGTCATCGGCGAAACCTGCAAGCCGCGTCGCCTCCAGATAAGCGGCGCTGCGGTCAGCGGCTTTGATCAGGTTTTGCAGGGCGTCGGGCAGCTTTGTGGGAAGACCGAAGCGCAGATGAATTGCGGCAAGCAGCCGCTTCTCCACGGCCTTGTAGCTGTCGCCGATCACGGCCTTGAACGGTGAGATCATGTCACCGACGACGTATTCAGGCGCATCGTGCAGTAAAACCGCGAGGCGTCCGTAACGGTCGAGCCGCGGAACCTTGGCGCGCGCCAGCGTCTCAACCAGCAAAGCGTGCTGCGCAACGGAGAAGATGTGCGTCCCTTGCGTTTGCCCATTCCAGCGGGCAACGCGCGCCAGCCCGTGCGCGATGTCGTCCAGTTCGACATCCAGCGGGGAGGGATCGAGCAGGTCGAGGCGCCGGCCCGAGAGCATGCGTTGCCATGCCCGCGGCGCGGATTTCGCACGTCGTGCAGGCTTGGACGTCATCGCTTGCGCTTGAATTTCGCAAGGGGAGCGTGGCGATAGCAGGTAACGAGATGATCGTTGACCATGCCAACAGCCTGCATGAATGCGTAGACGATCGTCGGACCGACAAATTTGAAACCACGCCCGATGAGTTCTTTCGACATTTTTTGCGATAATGGCGTTGCCGCGGGGATCTGCTTCGT
>Ga0207683_10004859_pt1 | contig 11570 bp, 19 predicted proteins | sample KBSM73metaG_FD_184333 | JGI IMG/M metagenome (GOLD analysis project Ga0207683, IMG submission 184333) | Miscanthus rhizosphere microbial communities from Kellogg Biological Station, Michigan, USA - KBS M7-3 metaG (SPAdes) (version 2) | ecosystem: Host-associated > Plants > Roots > Rhizosphere >...
GACTAGATTCTTATATATAATGTCAGGTGAAGGAAACACTGAAGCACCGACAATACACAGCAGTGGTATAGAAGATGAAAATGCCCGTATATCTATCTTGGATACCGGTTTCTTCTTTGCAAATGGTACTGCTTTATTTCAAGGATGTGTTTTTCCTACTACAATCCCAGATGCAGTGGTTAAAACATTTGGTAGTGCTACACATGCGGATCCAGGCGCTAATGGTTATACTGTTTTTTGGGTAAATCGCCTGATGGACCCATCCAAATTTGTGTATCATTTTCAAAACAAAACAATCTATAGTCATATGCATGTGATCGACAGGAGATCAAGACTTTCGGAATAAATCAAATATTCAACAATACCATAAGATTTTTATTCCTTATAATATTGTTGATTTTTGAGCTTATGACAGAGAATATAGTAGTTATTAAGAGATTTAAACCTTTCATTTTGGGATATTGTTGGTGTGGCTGCGGCACCAAATTTGAAAAAATTAAGAAAAGAGGTAATTTTCTAAGAAGATATGTTCATAATCATCATATGGTAGGGAGAACTAAGGAGTTATGTCCCTCGTGGAAAGGAGGTAGAAAATTGGATAGAAATTATTGGATGTTATTTATGCCTGATTATCGTAGTTCAAATAAACATGGATATGTATATGAACATGTCTACTTCTATCAAGAATATTATCAATGTTCATTATTACCTTGGAGTATAGTACATCATATAATTCCAGTTTCAAAAGACTATTGCAATAACATGATATGGAATTTAATGGGAATGACTAGAAATGAGCATATGAGATTACATATGACTATAGATATGTCAGGTAGACGGTGCTCAAATCCGGTATGTAAAACTCCTAATGAGACTAAAATAAAGAAAGATGGTAGACCTTTATGGTTAAATGATAAGAAAGGAGGTTGGTTATGTGATAAATGTGATAAAAAGAGAAGATATTATGGAAAAAAAGAGATAATTAAAATCCCTTTCAAGCTTATTACAACAAGGTTTATATAAAAATAAATTGAATCCCAAACCATGGTAAGTAGTATTCAACATGGAGCTATGACAGACACCTCAGGTGAAGAGCTCGTAACAGAAGATACAATAAAGAAATTCAACACATTAGCTGGTAAGAAAATCTCAATGTCTTATTTCTCAAACCACTGGTTTGACGGCATAAAGTTCCCAAAAGCTATGGCTACCGCAGCCAAAAATCAAGGAGCAATGCCATGGATAAGGATGTGTCCTTGGGTTGATTGGGATAAGCAGGGTAAGTACAAACTTTCTTCAATAATAGATGGTGTATTTGATAATGAATTAAAACAGTGGGGTGCTGACGCCCGTGCATTTGGATCAAAAATGGTAGTTGAGTTTGGTGTTGAGCAGAATGGAGACTGGTTTCCATGGTCACGGAATATAACAGCTGACAAGTTCAAGAGTGCTTATCGTCATATAATAAATACTGTCGGTAATGCTTCAGGCAACATCGAATGGGCAATACATCTTGACGTTGAGGGTGAAAAAGCATTCAAAAACTATGATATGCCTGAAGTTTCATGGTTTGGAGTGTCTGCATATGGCGAAGACCCACAGAGAGGTGCAATGAAGGCTTTAGCTTCAAGATATAGCGAGTTAGTAGCACTTGGAGGTGGTACCAAGAAATACGCAGTATTGGAATGGTCTATAGGAAAGGATTGGGATACAAAGTCATTTTTACAGGCCTTGATAGATGGTAACAAATTCCCAAAGATAAGTCTCATATCTATATGGCATGAGAAAACTCAGGGTGAGATTGATAGAAGAATCAATTCTACTTCTGCAAATCTAGCTGCGTACAAGAGCCTAATATCCAATCCTATTTTTATTTAATTTTTTTCCCATCAATCAATTTTTATACTGTTCTTAGTAACTTATATTATTATATATGACTAACCTGGCGCCAAAAATCGTTTCTTTAGATGAAGTGTTCTCTGTTCCGGAACTTAACCAAAGAATGTGGACACGTATGACCGGTGCTGAAATAAGTACTCATAACATAGCTGGAGAACCTTTAAACATTCTTTGTATTGAGGACGGTTCTGGATACCTTAAAGGTCATGTATATGTTATTACTGATGATGGTATCATTGTAGACGTTTTCGCACCGCACTTGCATACTAATTCTTCTACTGGTTCTAGTCTCTATGAAATTAAACGTGAAAATTATAAAAACGATATAGAATTACCTTACTCTGCCAATATATTTGCTGCAGCATTTGCAAAGACAGAACGTTCCACAGGTACAGGCGGTGCTACAGACGGAACATTGGTAGATGCAGTTGATACCTCAGCTCATACCAAATATGTTATTCTAACAACTGCAGGCACCAACGCTACTTCTCCTAATGAAGACTTTGTAAATGGTATATTAGGAGGTAATCGTATCTGGTTCGGTGCTCCCCTTACACTACAGCTAACATATGCAGTATCACATAACACTTCTATAAACTACAGGATGGGTGTAGGACAACCCCTCATAGAAAGCACCGTAGGCACCGGAGCACAGTTAGGATTTGAAGGTTGTACAGGTACAGACCAGAATAACAGGGTATTTAGTGCTGATGGAACAACATGGTCAGGAGAGAACATGAGTAATATGGTCCCTTCAGGCGCCGTACCTTTTGGATTAAGAATCGATTACTATCCTTCTAGTAAGATTGTTGCAACAGATGGTGATGGAACAAACATTATCAAAACAACTAACCTTCCTACGGTAGGTTCAGCTACCAATTCTGATGCTTTATTTAGAGCTGGTATCAAGCAATTGGCAGCCAGCACCAGCAGGTGGTTGAAAATTTATAGTTTACGTCTGTTAGGTTCATCATATGGAAGCCAACCTGGAATACGTTCGTGGGTATAGATAATAAATAATAGTTAGGTATAAAACGCCCTTCAAGCACCGTATAGTTATATTATGGGTGCCTGAAGGAATATGAGAAAAAGATGTAGGTATTGTGGATTTGAGGAAGAAGAGCCTTATGAATGTACGGATTATATAGATGAGGATTAATAGTGATCAATTATTCTCTTTATCCGGTGCTCAAGGGGGCTTTACAACAACAGCATATTCAGGAAATAGACGATCAGGCTATCATCTACGCTAAAAACAATATAGAAAAATACACTCCTACCAAGATTTTGAAGCTTGATTTACAGGTGTTTTTATCAAGTATTATAATACTTCGTAATCTAAATAATAACTATCTTACTCGTAAATTTGTATCTAATTATGGAAAGAGTTTCGAAGGTTCGGTGCTTAAAGACATCGATGACTTGGAGACAAGAAGAGAAATACTGGAATATTTTGGGGTATTTAAAGATCTAGGGAAAATATTTGTGCGAGAAAAGGAATCGTTACTAAAAATTCATATGCTTGATTATCTGGAGTTAATGGAATCCTTTGAGGCACCGCCTAACCAACTCAAACTACCTAACCAAATATTAGAAAAAGGAAATGTTATCATAGAGAAACCAAGGTTCGTATACCTACTAAGATTAGCACTAGAATCCAAGTTATTTAACAAGATTAAAAACCAGATGAAAGAGTATAAAGAAAACAAATTAATCAATGAGTTTGTACAAGAATTGGACCAGAAATATATCAAATTCGATGGGCTTAAGGCACCGTCCCCTACCAACACACCAGACTCTATCAAACTATTAATAGACAAGGCTTATAGAGAACATTATTTGGATCATAGGGAGAGGATTAAGATCGGTATATATCTACAGAAATATGGATATGATATGGATTATATCTTGGATATATTCAGACAACTTACAGATTGGAATGAAAAAATAACTAGATACCAACTGAATTCATTAAAGAGGTATATTAAACCTTAGACAAATCTTTATCTTACCCATCATTATAATATAATCAAACACAAATATGTTTAAACTAGGAATTTTATTAGGAACCATTTTCTTAATGGTATTAGGATTAGGAACAGCCGCTTTTAACAGTGGTTTAGTCACCGCATCAACATCAAAAAATGTTAAAATCAATGATGCAGAACAGGTAGATATCTCAGCAAAAAACGTTAATTTTAACGGTGCTGATATAGAGGATTTACAATTAACAATTGAGGTTAATTCGGTGCCTGGAGCTAATGGCAGTGCTGGTCCACAAGGTCCAGTCGGACCCGCAGGTCCAGCAGGCCCACAAGGAATCCAAGGAGTAGCAGGTCCACAGGGTGAACCAGGACCTCAAGGCCCTCCAGGTCCAGCCGGTGTTAATGGTACTGTAGCAATATCCATTCCACAGGCAGGTAATATTACCGACGTTAATTCTGGTGGTGGTAATGTTACAGACAATAACAGCACATCAATACCTGTAGTATCAAACACTACACAACCAAACCAATAACTTTTTTTAATTTAACCCCTCAAAAACCTTTATTTTCCTCAAGCACCGCATCTATATACATATATGGCAGCTAACAGAGCAACTAAAAAGAAAGTAAACACAGTAAGTTTCTCCGCTAAATCATTAGAAGATATAGGAAAGACTAAAGGATTTGAGAAAGTAGGTACAGCCCTTAGTAAGGGAACTACTCTGAAACGATTTAAGTAAGCAAGCAAGCAAGCAAACTACCTTTCAATATTTTTTTAAACGTCAAGTTTTATTCTATTTTTATAAGCTATGTTATCCAAAGAAACAACCAAAACATTCGTATTATACTTTCTAATAGGAGCAATTATAATATTATCCATCAATACTTTTATCCAGAACCAACAGCTACAGTCAATGCAGAAACAAATTGATACCTTACAGAAATATATAGTCGATAATCAACAAATACTGTACAAAAATAAAAATATGTTGGGGAACTTATCTCAGGATCTGCATTAGTTCTTTTTCTATCTGATTAATATATTTTTGTATTTTATCCCTCATAAAGGTACGGTGCTCATAGGCCATTAGTAGTCTACAAAGACTTATCTCTTCTTCCAAAGATTGTTTTCTTTTAATTAACATTTCCATTGTAACCATCTTTCGAGCACCATAAATAAATGAAATTTGAATAAAATCTAAGTATATATTCTAGTGATAATTGATAAGTAACATGCCATATAGATGTAGAGGTAAATGTAGGTTTGAAGAACCCATGGAGTACAACACCAGACGTGCAGATGCATGGTGTACTGTATGTAGAGTAGCATGGTTAGACGAAATGCCTAATATACGCTGTTATTGTTGTAGTACTATCTTAGCTAGGACGAAGCAAAGTTCCGGTGCTCGACGCAAAAGAACTTTGACGGTTGCAAGGCATTGATTCATAATGAGTAATAAAGAAAAGATTGAACCTTATGAGTCTGAGGCGGTGCGGAAAGTGGCTGAATATGTCCTTAATCATCTTTTTCCAATACATTTGATAGGTATGGGTACAGAAGAATTTGCTCTAGAAGAGGCCAAGAAGATAGTTGAATTGGTTCATGAGGCTGAGGATGCTGACGAGTAATAATGATAGATAAAGATGATGATGATGATGAAGAGTGCTTACATGATTTTTCTAGAAAAGATCAGTGTTCTTTTTGTGGAAAAATAGAAGAAGATGTTTGTTGAGTATTTCGCCGTAGGGTTATTAGCGGGAATGGCAGCAACAGTAATATATATCTGGGCAAGAAACTTGAAGTAAGTAATTTGCCTACTAAGAAAAAGACTAAACAACAACCTCCAAGGGTGAGCACCGAAACAATCGAATACAGATCCCATTCTCTAAATTATGGTAAATTAACTCCTCTTAATCTATACGTGGTCTGGTGCCCAAAGTGTGGCAGAGAATGTTCTATTACTAGAAATGTCATAGATGGTGAAGAGAAATATGGTACTATTCATATAGAAGATGTTAAGATATCTCTACATTCTGCTTATTGTAGAATATGTGATTGGGAACATTTTTTCACTTAATAAAAAAATAGGATGGTTGGGTATATATTCTACCCCGCTCTAGAACCTATTAATCCCACTAGATATAGGATCAATAGTATGACTATTACTACTACTAATACTACCAGTAATATCTGTATCAGAGACGATATCGCCCAGAATGACGGAACCACCACTGCTACCACGATTAATATTACGAGTAATATTATAAGAGTCGCAAGCATTGTAATTTAACTATGGTTATTATGTTCAAGAACTTTATGTAAGGTATAGTGAAAATATCTTAGTATTTATAGTCCTTAAGGCACCGTAGATATAATGAGTAGTTTTTCAACAGTTTCCAAGTCGTCAAAATCGACTGAATATCAGACTCCTATCGAATTCTATGAAAAATTGGATAATATCTTTCATTTCTCTATTGATCCTTGTACAACAGAAGACAATCCCTTAGGCACCGAACGATTTTTTACTATAAAAGAAGATGGATTAGATCAGGAATGGAACGGTAACACCTACATAAATCCACCATTTGGAAAAGGAATAGGTGAGTGGATAAGGGCTATGTATGAAGAATCCATGAAATATCCCAGTTTCAAGTATGTTATGTTACTACCTGCTCGCACCGATACTAAGTACTTTCATGAATTAATAATGGATAAATACGCTGCAAATAATTCAGTAATGTATCTACTAAAAGGTAGGTTAAAGTTCGTAAATCCGGTCTTAAACGGGAAGAAAGAACCAGCTATAATAGGTTCTATGTTATGGATTAGGAATGCTAGTATGGAAGAATTGAATAAATTAAAAGAAACTATACCTGGTAGATTAATTATTAGAATATAAAAAATTAAGGAGAGGTTTGTGGTTCGATGCTAGAAGGTATAGGAGTAGTAGAACCACCTTCTTGTTGTTGCTCTTGAATCTCTGCTACCTTGGCAGTTACCTTTTCTTCAATAATCGCATCAAGTTTACCTGATCTAACTACATTGGTTTCCCCTCTTTGTTCTAACTTGGTTACTATTCCATTGACACCGTTATTTAATGCATATGCCCATGCTGCTGTCATTATCCACGCTACTATGATACCGTAACTGGATGTAAACTGTTCTAGTTGTGCGGATGCTGCTGCTTGGATTGGTATTGCTATTACTAATGCACCGAATAATGTTGCTACTGCTGTACCCAAGAATTTTCTGTCGAAGGGTATTGGTTGTCCATCTTGCCATTTGTCCCACCATTTTATAAAAGTTTGGAATGCGACACCGGCCACACAAGCTGTAATAGCTAGGAATGTTGATAGACTACCAAATAAGTAGTTAATATCAAGTGATGATATAATAGATGTGGTATTTTCTAAGACCATATATATAGTAAATGTTATTAGTGATAGATATATATTTACTCTAAAATCTTATTAGTAGTATAAAAACATGTTATCTGTTAATGATAATGAGCAACAACAACAAATAGTAGACAGTATGTCAGTAGTAGGAGAAGAAGAGGAAAGAAAAGAAGGAGAAGAAGAGTTAGAAGGTAATATATACATTATTGCGGTGCCTAGATACCATGAAAACCTTTACAAACATGTAGAAAAGGAGCATAAATGGCTGGCAGAATCAATATCTGGAAACTCTGATTGGTATCATTACCATAAAAAATTATACACTATAAAGGACCGTGAAAGGTTTGAAAAACTGATAAAAGATTTACGCACCGAAAAATCCGAATTATTTATAGACCCAGAATATCATCCAAAACCACAAAATCAGTCCAGAATGTCTTATATACATGAATTTCTCAAGACAAAGAGTGTTGGATCCTATTATACATTTACCGAATATTATAGGATTACCGATTATAGTAGTGATACAACTCAAGATATTAAACAAGCAGAATATCTGTTAGTACCCCTGCTTATCAGATTAAAACGTGGTAAAACCTATGACCAATCTAAAAGAGTAGTAGGCCTAGACCCTAACACAGGAGAGGTTATAGTAGAAAAGATAAACCCACGGCACTTTTATAAAGAAAAAGAATTAGCAGAAGAGGAACAGAAAGAGCAGGAAAGAAGAGAAAGATTGGATAAGATTATGGGTTAACGACCAAATGATATATGTATAGGTTCAAGCACCCTATATTCATTATTACTACTACTACCATCTCCTCCTATTCTAACCCTATTATCTCCTAATATCTCTAAATTCCATGCTCTATGTTGGTCTATCGGCGTACGTAAGAGTTCCTCACTTCCTCTTGGATTAAATAAAGTGATTGATATATCGATTCTAATTAACAGATTAGTTCCATGAGCTGTAAAATCCAATCTTAATGAAGTTCCTCTTGAGGCCGCTGTTGATTCTAACGATTGTACCCATAAATCTCTAAAAATCATAGACAATGGTCTTATGGGATTATGACTTATACTAATATTGGTAGTATGATATTTTTGCCCATCTATCTCCAAGAAATTACTATGTAGACTAGGTCTTATCTGTATTCTATGATCATTCCAACTGGTTATTTGATCAATCATACTACCAGATTCCATAAATATATCCATAGAAATATCAGTCCCATTACCGGAGAATATTATAGGTATTGTTGTGAATAAATTAGAATCTACCATAATTGGTTGATCATTATAAATAGAAGTCATATTATCGTAGGTAATAGTATCTGATTCTTCGGTGCTTGAAGCAGTAGTCCCACCTGGATATAAGAACAATCCTTCCTGCACCGCTTCTATCATACCTCCTTCACGCACCGTACGAATACTAAACCATCCATCTCCTACATCTTCACCTGCTTTTATGTCTCTAGCCGCTATACCTAATATTCGAGCTGTAAGTCTTTCCTCTCCTGATATACCTATTGCTTCTGGTTCTTCTTCATCATCATCATCTTGTACCGTAATTGTTGTTGCTTCAGCACTAAAAGGTAATACTGCAAGATTCATTGCGTCAAATATATCATCTCTTACTTCTCTACCCTGAGTAGGCACCGTACCAATTATTCCATTCTTCTGGTTCATATACTCCTTATAGGTCATTTTTACTACTTTATAGCAGAACTGATCTACGGTGCTTAAACCAGTTTTACTAGAATCAAGAACATTCTCTGTAAACTCTACTATTTCATTATCTTTAAATCCTAGTTCTATATACGTAGCGGCAAAGTCCTTACCACCAGGATCTATACCCCATGCACCTTTTTTCTCAACCCTAATCTTCTTCCTCACAAACTGAGTATCAGCAGGCAGTTTGAGCACCGCCTCTCTAGTCTCAATAAGCTCCCGCACCGTCAACTCGAAATCTTTATTCACCGTGCCTTCCAATATATAATCACATTTATTCTGATAAACCCAATATTCTATCCAGAAATCTAAAGCTCTAATAACATCATGTCGGTCAAATTTAGGGTTAATATATTGTTTATCATTATTAAATTGTATATCATATACAAATGCTGTAATAGGATATGAGAAGAGTTTATTAAAGAAATCATTATCTCTTTTTACTGGTTCATTAATAAGTAAGTTTTCCCTATGATCTTTAAAATAATATTTACCACCAGCTAGAATGAGTTTAAATGGTCTAATCATTCTTCTTAACCTCCTTTAATATCCTCTAACCAAACCAATCTTAATGGACTTTCATTATCGAGTATTATACGGGTGCAATTTTCACAATAATAATATTTTCTTACATCTTCTGAATCATGGACCATTAATGTGATTGCTTTTTGTTTTGGATGGTTCTCACATCGCTTCTTCATTTCTTCTTAACCTCCCATATAATTTCATTACAATTCGAGCACCGTACCATGCCATTATAAAACATCAAATATCTTTTGGTGTTACATTTATTACAGGTAGGATTAGGGTAGGTTATTATAATATCTTCGTTATTCATTTCTATCTCTTCTTCTTTTACGATATTCCTTCAAATATCCTTTCATATATTCTTTCATATAACATTTATGACATTTCCACCCATCTTTTTCGTTTCCACACCAATCTTCATAACCATTTTTTATTCTAGTTTTACCACCGCATATAACACAAAAAGTATTAGTTCTGTCTTTCTTAGGAAAATGAATTTTGGTATGTTCTGGATGTGGTAATATTTCTAAATTAATCAAAGAATTATCCTGAACGTTTTCGTTTATATGATGAATATGATAATATGAAGGAATGTAAATATCCTCATCAAATAGGATTTTTAGATAATGTTCATAAACCAATCTATGATCAGCCACTTTATTATTATTACTACGGTAAGGATGATTTGGTCTATAATCATAAATATATCCTGCACTATCATGAGTAAATCCATCTTTCCACATTGGATGATTTTGTCCTCTAGTTTGATGTCCGTCTTTAAATTTACGAAATCCATTTCTAGTATAACATTTTATCAATTCCTTACAACCACATTCACAATATTTATAATAGTTTTTGAGTAATCTATATAATGTCATTCTCATTTTAAAATCACGTATACGTTACCTTTATCAGTCATACCCACCTTTGTAATCTTTTGCTTCTGGATATATGGATGTTCATTTGGAAATACTGTAAACCTAAAAGACGTAATACGTCCTCCATATGGAAATTTATGATATAATTGTAAACTACCCTCTTGGCATATGAGATCTAGATGGGGATATTTTTTAAATAATAGTCTTTTCTGTTTTGCTATTCCAAGTGTCATGTCTACAGGTCTGATATATCCATGTGAGAATAGAAATGAATCTGGTGAATTTTTTACCAAGTCTATGGAATAATTAAAATCATCCTCTTGAGTTTGTAGGCGTTTTAACATATATTCATCTGCAAACATTGTATTTTTTTTATAGAAATCTATAGTATGTTTTTTATATAGATTAAATCTTTCATACCAAAAATTTAACGCACCGAGCATCATAGACTTGCTATATCTAATATTCTGTAAAATACTAATAGTATTATACACCTGTTTATAATCAGGTGGTTTTGGATCTCCTAAATCAGCAGTAATACCGGAAACCGGATTACTAAACAGCTTAATATACTGTTTTTTGGTTAGTTGTCTAGGAATTATAATACCCATATCTCTTTAGGCACCGTAACAATAAAAATTAAGAAGAAAATCTATTCTGATATATCCTAGAACTATTTCTATATTTATTCTGCTCTTGGGGAGAATCTATCCAAAATCCTATACATTTGTCTCCTATAGATACCATTGGATCGTAACGTGTTGGATGACTAATAGTAGATTGTTTTAGTTCGTCTATACTATATCCTTGAGAAAGGAATTCCCTAACTAATTCTTCATCGTTGTCAAACTTGCTGATAAGCTCAGCCGGTATCTCTTCCTGTTTTTGTATGGTTTCACTTTGCTGTTGATGTGTTATTTGTTTTACCATTAGTTTCCCATACCTTTATGTGTTATTTATATCATTATATTATTAATCCAAATTTTATTCTATAATATCTGATCATACAATAACAAGCATTACATAAATATCCATTTATATCATTTTTACAAGCAAAATAATGATTATTATTTTTTGAATATCTATATAGAATTTCAATACCACACAGATTACAAAATCTATTTGATTTATCTTTTAATGAATTTTTATT
>Ga0207683_10004862_pt1 | contig 11566 bp, 12 predicted proteins | sample KBSM73metaG_FD_184333 | JGI IMG/M metagenome (GOLD analysis project Ga0207683, IMG submission 184333) | Miscanthus rhizosphere microbial communities from Kellogg Biological Station, Michigan, USA - KBS M7-3 metaG (SPAdes) (version 2) | ecosystem: Host-associated > Plants > Roots > Rhizosphere >...
CGTCGCACTGTACCACGGGCAGGAGGAGGCCGGCATTGATGAGGCGGTCCCGGCCGGCACTCAGCATCGCGCCGTTGATGTCGGTCAGCACGACGGTCCCCGCGGGGCCGACGCGGCGCGCGAAATCGATCGCGAGATCTCCGGTGCCGCCTGCGAGGTCGAGGATGCGCATGCCGGGACGCACGCGCGTCGCGTTGACGGCGAAACGCTTCCACAGCCTGTGCAGGCCCGCCGACATGAGATCGTTCATCAGGTCGTACTTGCCGGCGACCGAGTCGAACACGTGGCGCACGCGCTGCGCCTTGTCTTCGACCGGGACCTGCTCGAAACCGAAATCCGTCCGATCCGTCATCACCGAGGGCTCGCGGCGTGGCCGCGAGCAAGGGCATTACATCCGCGTTCCCGGATTCGCTTCGGGCACGATGTCGAGATTGCCGATGCCGGAGAAAACGTTGCGGCCCTTGGCTTCCTTGCCGTGCAGCTTGATCTCGAGGCGGAGGTCGTTGAGCGAGTCGGCGTTGCGCAGCGCGTCCTCGTAACTGATGAGGCCTTCTTCGTACAGCCCGAAGAGCGACTGGTCGAACGTCTGCATGCCGAGCTCGCGCGACTTCTTCATGATCTCCTTGATCCCCGACACGTCGCCCTTGAAGATGAGGTCGGAGATGAGCGGCGAGTTCAGCATGACCTCCACGGCGGGCACGCGCCCCCGGCCGTCGCGGCGGGGAATGAGGCGCTGCGCGACGAACGCGCGGATGTTGAGCGACAGGTCCATGAGGAGCTGGGCGCGGCGGTCCTCGGGAAAGAAGTTGATGACCCGGTCGAGCGCCTGGTTCGTGCTGTTCGCGTGCAGGGTGGCGAGGCAGAGGTGGCCCGTTTCGGCGAAGGCGATCGCGTAGTCCATCGTCTCGCGCTCCCGCACTTCGCCGATCAGGATCACGTCCGGCGCCTGCCGCAGCGTGTTCTTGAGCGCGATCTGCCAGTCGTCCGTGTCCACGCCCACTTCGCGTTGCGTGACCACGCAGTTCCTGTGCTCGTGAACGAACTCGATCGGGTCCTCGATCGTGATGATGTGGCCGTAGCTGTTCTCGTTGCGGTAGCCAAGGAGCGACGCCATCGACGTCGACTTGCCGCTGCCGGTTGCGCCGACGAACATCATGATGCCGCGCTTCGACATGATGACGTCCTTCAGCACCGGCGGCAGGCCGAGCTCCTCGAACACCGGGATGGTCGTCGTGATCGTCCGCAGCACCATGCCGATGCGGCCCTGCTGCACGAAGGCGTTGACGCGGAAGCGGCCGACGCCGGGGGGGGCAATGGCGAAATTGCACTCCTTCGTCGATTCGAACTCGCCGGCCTGCTTGTCGTTCATCACGCTGCGCACGAGCTCCATCGTGTGCTGCGGCGTCAGCCCCGTCTTCGATACCGGCTGAATCCGGCCGTCGACCTTGATCGCGGGCGGGAATCCGGCGGTGATGAAGAGATCGGAGCCCTTCTGCTTGACGAGGAGCTCCAGCAACTCGTGAATGAATGTGGTGGCGCGTTCGCGTTCCATCCTGGGTCTCCTGATTGGCGCGGAGCGGGAGGCTGCCGCGCCGGAAACAAACGAGCTGTTGGATCAACCCGGCTCAACCGACGCCGGACCAAACCGCTCATCCGCCCATGAACAGATCCTTGTTGACGGCGCGGTTCTTTGCCTCGGCGACGTTGACCATGTTGCGGCGGACCATTTCGACGAGGCACTGGTCGAGCGTCTGCATGCCCACATTCTGGCCTGTCTGGATGGCCGAGTACATCTGGGCGACCTTCCCCTCGCGGATGAGATTGCGAATGGCGGGGTTGCCGATCATGATCTCGTGCGCCGCGACGCGGCCCTGGCCGTCCTTGGTCTTGAGCAGGGTCTGCGAAATCACCGCGACGAGCGACTCGGACAGCATGGCGCGGACCATTTCCTTTTCCGCCGCGGGGAACACGTCGATGATCCGGTCGATCGTCTTCGCGGCCGAGCTCGTGTGCAGCGTCGCGAACACGAGGTGGCCGGTTTCCGCCGCGGTGAGCGCCAAGCGGATGGTCTCGAGGTCGCGCATTTCGCCGACCAGGATGTAGTCCGGGTCCTCGCGCAGCGCGCTCCGCAGCGCGTTCGGAAACGACAAAGTGTGCGGTCCGAGCTCGCGCTGGTTGATCAGGCACTTCTTCGACTCGTGCATGAACTCGATCGGGTCCTCGATCGTCAGGATGTGCCCGTACATGTTCGAGTTCACGTGGTCGACCTGCGCCGCGAGCGTGGTCGACTTGCCCGAGCCGGTGGGGCCCGTGACGAGAATGAGCCCGCGCGGCCGGTTCACCATCTCTGCGAACACCTTCGGCGTGTTGAGCTCCTCGAGGGACAGCACCTTCGACGGAATGGTCCGGAACGCCGCGGCGGCGCCGCGCGACTGCACGAACGCGTTGACGCGGAAGCGGGCGAGGTTCGGCACCGCGAAGCTGAAGTCGCACTCGAGGTTTTCCTCGTAGTTCTTCCGCTGGGCGTCGCTCATGATGTCGTACACCATGGCGTGGACGTCCTCGTGCTCCATCGGCGGCAGATTGATCCGGCGGACGTCGCCGTGGACCCGGATCATCGGCGGCAGGCCGGCCGACATGTGCAGGTCGGACGCCTTGTTCTTGACTGCGAAAGCCAGAAGTTCGGTGATGTCCATCTATAATCCCTGGTGCGATCCGCGAACTGGACGCGCCGATCCGCAGAACCGGAACAATGGGACATGCAATCCGCGTGCCAAAAGCGGCATCCGCACGTCAAAGTCGTTCGATTATGTTCCACTACGAGAAGGCGTGGCAAGACGTGCGCTCGCGGATTGCCCGTGCCGCGCGGGCTTGCGGGCGTGAACCCGAAGCCGTGCGGCTTGTCGCCGTCAGCAAAACGTTCCCGGCGGAGGCGGTGCGGGCGGTCCACGCGCTCGGCCAGCGGGAATTCGGTGAAAACTACGTGCAGGAGGGTGTCGCGAAGATGGCCGGTCTTGCCGATCTCACCGACATTGCCTGGCACTTCGTCGGACCGTTGCAAAGCAACAAGGCGCCGGCGGCCGCGGCAGCGTTCGCGTGGGTGCAGTCCGTCGACCGGGAGAAAATCGCGAAGCGCCTCTCGGCGTCGCGTCCCGCCGGAACACCGGCGCTCGACGTCTGCATCCAGGTCAACGCCAGCGGCGAGGATTCGAAGAGCGGTGTCGCTCCGGCCGAGGCGGTCCGTCTCGGCACCGCCATTGCGGCACTCCCCGGACTTCGCCTGCGCGGAATCATGGGCATCCCCGAGCCCACTCCCGACGTCAACGTGCGCCGCGCGCAATTCCGGGTGCTGCGCGAGTGCTTCGACGCGTGCCTCGGTGCCGGCCTGGCGGTCGACACGCTGTCGATGGGAATGTCCGCCGATCTCGAAGACGCGATCGCGGAGGGCGCCACGCTCGTCCGTGTCGGCACGGCGATCTTCGGCGCCCGCGAAGCGCGAAGCCAATAGGCCGTAAGAATGGCGACGACGTTCATCGGCGGCGGCAACATGGCGACGGCGCTCATCGGCGGCATGCTCGCCCGCGGCGCCGTCCCCACCGATTTCCGCATCGTGGAGCCTTCCGCCGACGCGCGCGCCCGCCTCGCGGCGCAGTTTGCCGGCGCCGCGCTCTTCGGCGAGTGCACGCAGGATGCCATTGGCGGCGCTGCACTTGTCGTGCTCGCGGTGAAGCCGCAGCAGATGCGCGACGCCGCCCGCGCGCTCGCGCCGCACCTTGCCGGCGGTGCTGCGCCGGCCGGCTCGTCACCGGTCGTGCTGTCGATCGCCGCCGGCATCCGGCTGCCCGATCTCGGCCGCTGGTTGAACGGGCACGAAAGACTCGTGCGGGCGATGCCGAACACTCCCGCGCTCATCGGGAAGGGGATCTCCGGGGCGTTCGCGGCACCGTCCGTCGATGCCGGCGGCCGGGCGCTCGTCTCGTCGGTCTTGGCCGCCGCGGGCGAGCAGATCTGGGTCGACAACGAGGCCATGCTCGACGCCGTGACGGCGGTGTCCGGGAGCGGCCCTGCGTACGTCTTCTATTTCCTGGAAGCGCTTGAAGCCGCCGCGCGCGATCTGGGATTCGCGCCCGCGGAGGCGCGCCGCCTCGCCTACGCGACCTTCGGCGGATCCATCGCGCTCGCGCAGGCGAGCGATGCGGAGCCGGCGACGCTGCGTGCCCAGGTGACGTCGAAAGGCGGAACGACCGAGCGCGCGATCGCGTCGCTGGAAGGCGCGGCGATCAAGGCGGGAATCGTCGCCGCGGTGAAGGCCGCGGCACATCGCGCGGCGGAGATGGGCGATGCCTTCGGAGTCGACGCCTGATGCTCGACCAGGCGCTGCGCTTTCTGCTCGATACGGCATTCGGGCTCATCACCTACTCGTTCCTGCTGCGCTTCGTGATGCAGTGGCTGCGCGCGCCGTTTCGCAATCCGCTCGGGCAGGCGGTCGTGGCGCTGACCGATTGGGCGGTGAAGCCCGTGCGCCGCGTGGTGCCGGGCTACAAGGGGATCGACGGCTCCACGCTGCTGCTCGTGTGGGTGAGCGAGTTCCTGTGGATGTTCGCGCTCGAGCTTCTCGACGGGACTGCGCTCGACGGCACGATGGTGGCGAAGGTCGCGCTGCTCGCCTGCGTGGGGCTCGTCAAGGCGCTCATCTGGTTGCTGATCATCGTCGTCATAGCGCAAGCGATCCTGTCCTGGGTGGCACCCGACGGTCCCTTCGCCGGCGTCCTCAACGCGATGACGTTCCGGTTTTTGGCGCCGATCCGGCGCAGAGTGCCGCCGATCGGGGGCACGCTCGACCTCTCGCCGCTGATCCTGATCGTCGTGCTGCAGCTCGTGCTGATGCTTCCCGTGCGCTGGCTCGAAGAAGTCGTGCGCGTTCTTTTCAGGTGACGAGATGATTTTCCACGCGTGCTGCACGTTCCTCACGTCCGATTCTCCGCCACGGAGTGCCTGCCATGCCGAATGACGTCGAAGTCCGCTGGGACAGGCTGACCGCGCCCGCCATACAGGAGGCGGTAAAGGACCAAACCGTAATCATCATTCCGCTGGGCGCGACCGAGCAGCACGGCCCGCACTTGCCCGTGCAAGTGGATTGGCGGTCCGCCTACGAGATTTCGCTGCGCGCCGCGCGATTGATGGCCGGCCGGCAGCGGGCGCTCGTCACGCCCGCGATACCGTTCGGCATGTCCGAGCACCACATGTCGCTCGGCGGAACGCTCACCCTCGACTACGCGACGATGGCGGCCGTGGTCGGCTGCGTCGTGCGCTCGGCGGCGCGCCACGGGTTCGGCCGGATCTTCGTGCTGAACGGCCATGGCGGCAACATCGCCGCGCTCGAAACGATCCTCACCGAGCTGACGATCGAATTGAAGCTGCCGCTCGCGGGCGGCACCTACTGGCACATCGCCGCGGCATCCATTCGCGGGATTCTCGAGCATCAGCCGCAGCTTCTCCACGCGTGCGAAGCCGAAACGTCGATCCTGCAGGCGCTGTCGCCGGAAACCGTGAGGCCGCTGGACAAGTCGATGCGCGGCGCGCTCGTCCCGGGCATGTCCGCAATCGAAGGCGTCAATCCCGGGGTCTTCCGCTGGCAGCATCTCAAGACCCGATCGGCGATCGGCATCCTCGGCGAAGCGTGGTCGGCCACTCCCGAAAAGGGGGAGCGGCTGCTCGCGGCGATTTCGCGCGATGTCGCCGACGCGCTGTCCGATCGGCGCCTCTGGGAAGCGCCGATCTGACGCGATCGGTAGGCTGGACGCGGTTCGTAAAAAAAGGGGGCGCGGACATGTTCGACGTGCGAAGCATCGAAGCGTCGATGCTCGATCCGGGATTCAAGGGCTACCCGCACCGGGCTCCGTCCTGCGCCGTAGGGGAAATCGGCCGCCAGCGGTGGAACGTGATGCGCGGCGATCTGCCGTTCCCTGTCGCGGTATTGAAGGAGACCGCGCTCGCGCACAACCTCGCATGGATGGCCGACTTCACGCGCGCCACGGGCGTGCTGCTCGCGCCGCACGGCAAGACGACGATGGCCCCGCAGCTCTTCCATCGCCAGATCGAGGCCGGCGCGTGGGGCATGACGTTCGCCACGATGCAGCAGGTGACCCTCGGTGTCGCATCCGGGCTGCGGCGCATCATCCTCGCCAATCAGCTGATCGGGCGCGAGGACATCGCGCAGGCGAGGCACCTCGTCTCGAGCACGCCTGACCTGGAGCTTCACATCCTCATCGATTCCCTCGCCGGACTCGAGCTCATCGAAAGCGGAGGCGCGCCGCGCGGACAGGCGCCATTGAACGCGCTCCTCGAAATCGGGCTTGCCGGCAGTCGCACCGGATGCCGCACCGCTGACGAGGCGATGCGGTTGGCGCAGGCGATCGCGGCGAGCGCGGCCACCCGGCTGTCCGGCGTCGAATGCTTCGAAGGATTGAGCGTCACCGGCGACGGTGCCGGCGATCCAATCGTCGTCGATCGCTGGATACGCGCGGTGCAGGAGGTTGCGCGTCAGTGCGACGCGGAAGGGCTGTTCGGGACGCCGGAAATCACGCTGTCCGCCGGCGGCTCGGCGGTATTCGATCTCGTGGCGCGCGGCCTGCCCATGCGACTGTCGCGCCCGGTGCGCACGATCCTCCGAAGCGGCTGTTACGTGACGCACGATTCCGGGTTCTACGAGCGCTTCCTGCGTCACGCGATCGCGCGGAGCGGCGCGCCCTGGAGCGAACGCGAGGGGTTGAAGCCGGCGCTCGAAGTGTGGACGCACATCCAGTCACGCCCCGAGCCCGGCCTCGCGATCCTCGCGTTCGGCAAGCGCGACGCATCGTTCGATCTCGAGCTGCCCATTCCGCTGGCCCGCGTGCGCGATGGCGTACGTGCCGCGCTCGACGGGAGTTGGCGCATCGACAAGCTCAACGACCAGCATGCTTATATGCGGCTTCCGGCGGACGGAGATGCGCGCGTGGGCGACCTCGTCGGCTGCGGAATCTCGCATCCCTGCACGACGTTCGACAAGTGGCGCTGGATGCCCGTCGTCGACGATCGCTACGTCGTCACGGGCGCGATCCGGACCTTCTTCTGATCCCGACGGAGAGAGTGCTGCCGGGACGCTAATGCAACGCCCGGAGCCGGCGAAGGATGCCCGCCTCTTCCGCCTTGGAGAAGAAATACGGATAGAGCGATCGCTCTCCGGGATGGCGGTCGGCGTGGCCGCCGAAGAGAGTGATCTTCGCGTCGGCTCGTCCGAGGTCAAGCCTCAACAATCGGGCGGGGGCATTGACGCGGCGGCACATCTTCGTTTCACCGATCGGCTCGAACCCGAGCATCGCCTCGTAGAATTTCACGTGACGCGGATTGATCTCGATCAGGCAGTCGTCGCGGTCATGTAGATGGTGCGCATAGATGAGGGAGATGTGGAACAGCGACGCCAGCACTTGCTTCGAGCGCACCACGTGCTCGACGGCGAGCTTGGTCATTTCGCACAGGTGCCGTCCCTCGCGCCGCAGCCTCTCCGACTCGTCGCGGTAGAGCTCGTCCACGAGCAGACCGATCTCCGAGTCGAGGCCGAGCGTCGCCGTGGCGATCGCATGCTCGCTGTCGTAGATCACGAGTGCGATGCGATTCGGATCGTGGGTCAGGTGGTAGGAAGGCTCCGCAAACGCATATTTGCGCCACGCGTACATCTTGTCGACCAGCAAGGCGGCCGAGCTGCGATGGCCGTCGGTGTCGGCGCACCGAACCCTGAAAATCCGGTGCCGATCCTTGAATTCGTGGATGTACGGCGGATCGCCTTGTTCCAGCACCAGCGAAGCCAACGGCGCCGATTCCGCGAAATCGTCGCTGTGTTGGAGTGCTGCCGATTCCATTTCGTCGCGCCGTTCGGTTAGGCGACTGGTCGCGCGGGTTTACTTCTTGATGCCTCCGGCGAGCTCGGCGGCGGTTGCCTTCGAACTCGGCGGCGCCGTGGCAGTCTCCGGCGGCGAATGCGCCCCTGCGGCCTCCAGAGGCTTCGCTTCCGCTACCACCGGCGGCACGAACGGACCGGGATCGGCGCACGCAGGCGTTGCCGCCGGCGGCGGGACATCTTTCATCGAAGCCTTCAGACTCTGCCGATACTTCACGGCGAGCCGGTCGCCCACAACGCACAGTTGATAGGCGGAAACCTTATCCGACCAGGCCGATTTGGCCGCAGCGATGGTGGCCTGCGCTTTGGCTTCGGCGGTCGGGGGCGGCAGTATCGCCGAGGCAGACGTGGCAACCGACATCGCGATCAGGACGAATGGGATACGCATGGCGCTCCTCCTCTGCCCTGATGATCGACCCAAAAATCCATCGTGACTGTAATCCAACGCTGATACCGATGTAGGCGTCGCCCCGAAATCAGCTGCGCCTGTCTCTCGACCTGCGCCGGCTGGCGTCGAAGATCGGCGTCGCATCCTGGCGGCGCTCGGTGTCGACCAGGCCGCGGTTCACATCGGCATGTCCCTGAACGGTGAGCGGATCGGGAACGAGCGATCCCTCCGGAGATTCGTCATGCTCGTGCGGCAAAAGCGGAGACTTCGGCGCGCCGCGCGCAAGCGCATGCTCCGTTTGCACGGTGAGGCGCGTCGAGCGCTTGCGGCGGCGTTGCGCGAAGACCACGTCAGTCTCCGCTCATTCCGACGCTCGCACTTGCGACGTCCGCAGCCCGGCGCATGGACTCCATTCGCTCAGTCTCCGGTTCCAAGCGCGCGGTGCGGCCGTGGGAAGGCTCCGGCGCCAAGGCCGCTGCCGACGCCTCGCGCGGCGGGACCTCGCAGCCACAGATCGCCATCGGGAATTCTCACCGCCATAAGGCGCATCTGCGCAATGTCGAGGACGGCCCGACAGTAGTCGGGATCCGGGGTCAAAGCGCTCCACGGCACCGCAAGCCTGCGGCGGCCGAAGCCCATGAAGCCGCCTACTGCAATGACGACGTGCCGCACGCAACCCGTACGGACGTCGAGAACAATCTCCTCCAACTTGCCGAGGACGTTACCCTTGGTATCGTAGAGACGGTTCCCGACGAGATTGGTCGCGCCCAACAGCTTGCTGTCCGGAACGCCGAGGCTCGTCGATTGTCCCGGACCGTGTTGTTTCCTGGCCGGCATGGTTCCCCCGAAATAAAGGCCAACAGACTCACTACTGCGAGCCTCGATTGTCGATCGGCACGAAGGTCGCAGCCATCGGAAAACTCCTATTCGCTTGTAGGACAATGTGAAGGGAATTCGACCTTTGCCCAGTGACCTCCGTGGCCCGGTGGAGCGCGCCGACAGCCATACCTCCGGAAGTCCGGCGAGGATGGAGGAGGTATGGCTGCCGGCGCATCGGTGATTGACGCTGCCTCGCCAGGCGTGTCAGAATCGCGCCCGCTTCAGTTCTTGCAACCTGCCCCTCCCCGGGGCCCTACGACAGGAGACGCGCGATGAGAAAAATTGCCCTTTGCCCCCTGTCGGCTCACGCCTGATCGGGCATAAACCGCCCCAAGCTCGCCTAGCGCGCGCCGCCACACGGCGCACGCTTTCGACCCGCGATCCGTGGTTCCCGGCGCCCTCCAGGCGCGCCGCCGACGTTTCCGATGACGCTCCTCGCGCCTGGCGCGACGAGATCCCTGACGCCTGTCTCACGCCGGCGTCTGAAGCGAAACGAAGGAACCTCACCATCATGCTTGCAATCGAGTTCGACCAGTTGTCCGCGCTGGGACTGACCCCGGCGCTGGCGAATCGCGCCGCGGGGCTCGCTACCGCCGAAGGCGCAACGTTGGAGATGTTGCGTGTAACCGTAGTCCATCGCAGTACCTTGGGAGTGCACGACGGTCGCGTCGAGCGCGGGGCACGGCCGCTGCCGCGGCTCGCCCGCGCATTGGCCGAAGAAGGGACCGCGCTCGCGGTCGGCGACTGGGTGCTCGCAACGCGCGACGCCTACGGCGAGACCTGGGTCGAGGCGCGCGTGCCGCCGTCGTCGCACATCGCGCGGCGCGATGGCGACGGGTGCATCCATCCCGTCGTCAGCAATGTCGATACGGCGCTCCTGCTGATGGGCCTCGACGACGACTTCAATCCGCGCCGGCTCGAGCGCTATCTCGCGCTCGTCGGCGGCACCGGCATCGTTCCGGTGGTCGTGCTGACCAAGGCCGACGTCGCCGCGCCGACTCCCGACGAACTGGAGCGGCGTCTCGCAGAGCTCGAAGGACGCGTTCCCCGCGGCGTCGACGTGTTCGCAGTGAACGCGACGGACGTCGCCGCGGCAAAGGCCTTGCGTGCCTATCTCGGCCGCGGACAGACGCTCGTGCTGCTGGGCTCGTCGGGTGCGGGCAAGTCAACGCTGACCAACACGCTCCTCGGCGCCGCAGTGCAGGACACCGGTGCCGTCCGTGCGAACGACGGTCGCGGCAAGCACACGACGACGTCGAGATCGCTCCATCATCTCCCGGACGGCGCCTGCGTGATCGATACCCCGGGACTGCGCACACTGCGTCCCGACGCCGACGAGTCGTCGCTCGCCGCCGGTTACGACGACATCGAGAAACTTGCAGGCAATTGCCGCTTCCGCGACTGCCGGCACGCGGAGGAACCCGGTTGCGCGGTGCGCGAAGGCATCGGCGCCGACCGCTTGCGCAATTATCACAAGTTGCTGCGCGAAGTGCGCCGCGATACATTGACGGCACTCGATCGGCAACGGCAAGTCGCGGTATGGAAAGAGCGGGGCCGGGCGGCGAAGGTGCGGATGAAGGCCAAGCGCGGCGAATAAGGTCACCGCAGGCAACAGGAGGCAACTGAACCGAGGGAGCGCGGGGATTCGGAACCTACTCGCCGAAACCCCATCAAAGGTTCGTTATGGCCAGAACGTCACCTGAATCGATGAGATTGTGCCCGTGCTGCGGCGGGCCGCTCGTGCGCATCGCCCGAAGACCCGCTGATCGTTTGCTGTCGCTGTTTCGCCCGGTCAATCGCTACCAATGCGTCGTGCTCGAATGCGGATGGCAGGGCAACCTGGCGCGCTGGCGACTGCCGCCCGGTGAGCACATCACCCCGATGAACACGCCTTCGGGCATGTCGCCGATGACCACGCACACGGGCACCGGCTAGCGCGGCGTTACCGGTCATCGCAACCTCCCCGTCCGTGGCGTCATGCTGTTCGGGAGGCTGGATTCTCGCCGATCCGGGCCGCGATCCACTTGGCGGAGCGTAAGAGGCTCACATCCTCGCCGAGCGCGCCCATGAGCTGAATGCCCACGGGCAAGCCCGTCTCGCCCGTGAAGCCCGGCAGGTTAAGGCACGGCACCAGGAGTCCGGACCCCCATCGGTTGAACGTCGCCTCGCCCGTGTCGTCGAGACCCGCGGGAGCTTCGCCGGGCGCGCTGGCGGACAAGAGAACCTCGAACCGCGCGATCGCCGTCGCGAAAAGTGCGCGGCAGCGGGCGAGCAAGCCCTGCGCTTCGAGATAGCGCTGTCGCGGAATCGCGGCGCCCGCCGCAAGCTCTGCGCGGCTCGAGGGCGACAGCAAGTCGGCACGC
>Ga0207683_10004866_pt1 | contig 11556 bp, 10 predicted proteins | sample KBSM73metaG_FD_184333 | JGI IMG/M metagenome (GOLD analysis project Ga0207683, IMG submission 184333) | Miscanthus rhizosphere microbial communities from Kellogg Biological Station, Michigan, USA - KBS M7-3 metaG (SPAdes) (version 2) | ecosystem: Host-associated > Plants > Roots > Rhizosphere >...
GAGCGGAAGCCGTAGACGGGTTCCAGGGCCCTGCCCACCACGTCCAGGATCCCGGCCAGCCCCTCCGGCCCGGCGTCGCTGCCGCCGGAATCGCTGCCGGCGTCGCTGTTCCCGGAGTCGCTGCCCGAGTCGCTGGCGCCGGCAATGTCTCCGTCACGGTCCTTCGCCAGCGGCGATCCGGACAGGGAGATCACCTCAACCGTGCGCTTGAGTTCCAGCACGGCGGAAGCAATGAGGAACTCCATGACACCAGGGAACGCGTCGCCGCGCCGGCGCATGAAGTCCAGGGTCCAGCTCACGAGCTGTCCGTCCGCATACACCGGCAGCCAGCTTGTGACGCCCTGCACGCGTCCCGAGGCGTCCACCGCCAGGCAGCACAACACCTCGTCGTCGTCGAGCTCGTCGATGCTGCCGAGAGTGAAGCCCATCTCCGGCACGTGCTTTTGCGCCGCCCACTCTTCGGAGACCTCGCTGAGCTGGGTCCGCAGCGGGGCCGGGAATTCGCTGTAGCGCCCCCACACGGCCTGGACACCGGTCTTCGCGGCACGGTTCAGGGCGGTGCGGACGTTCTGCCACTCCTTGCCCTTGAACTCGAGTTCGCGCACGGCGAGCCTGGTTTCCTGGGCCACGGCCACGCGGCGGAATCCGCGGGCCCGGAGCATCGGCCAGAGTTCGGCGGTGCAGGAGTAGAAACACGGGATCAGGGCGTGTTCGGCGCAGTAGCGCATGAAACCCGCTGCGGTCTCCTCGCGGAGGGCAGCGGATCCGAACGGGCCCGCCAGCGTCAGGGCCACGTTGCCGTGCTGCTGATAGGCGACGCCGCCGCGCCGGTCCGGCGTAAACCAGTATTTGTTCGGTTCCCAGAGGGCCATCCAGGACAGTGAGTCCCCGCCTTGGCGGATCAGGTCACGCGCCGTGTCCCGGTCCCCGGAGCCGACGTCGGTGCTGTGTCCGGTACCGTGCAGCCGCCGCCGCAGCACCAGCCAGACCGCCGCCAGGGCCACCCCCCAGAAGATGATGCCGGCATAGGCGAACAGAAATGACTCGACGGCGTTGCGGTTCTGGAACAACCGGCTGTAGGCGCCCGGAATGGGCAGCGGCAGGTACTGCCGGGCGAGTTCCGCCGCGAGGCCCAGCACTCCCCCGTCGCGGTCCATCCCGCCGGCGGCGAGCCAGGCCACCGAATACGCCCCGGCGAGCACCAGCCACGTGCCCCCGACCACGATGCCCAGGGTCCGCCTGGCCCGCGGAGCAGTCTCCACCCTGAACTGCCGGCGGTTAAGCCAAAGCAGCACAACGAGCAGCAACGGAACGGCCACGAGCGGCAGGACGCGGACGAAGCCTGAGCCCATCACGGCCGTGTGCGGCTGGCTGGCGTAGTGCGGAATCCGGGCGAACAGGGCCAGGTACACGGCGGCCAGGGCTGTCACGCCGAGCTGGACGATGATCGCGATCCGCAGGGCCAGGCGGCGGCCCTGCCGCATGCCGTCCGCACAGATCAGCAGCAGGACCACCGGGACGACCGCCAGCGCGAGGCCCAGCGGACCGGCGAGTCCGGCGCGGCCGGCCTCCAGGCAGCTGACGTCCACCGTGCCGCCGCAGTTTTCCTCCAACTGGCCCAGTGTGGGCAGCGGGTTCAGCACGACGTCGCGCAACAGGGCCAGGGGCCCGGTGGGGCTGCTGACGGCGGCCGTGAGGATCGGCCCCACCGCGAAGATCGCGACCGTGAGCGCCAGCAGGTTGCGTGTCTCGCGTCCGGTTGAACGGTGCCGGTGCAGGGTCCCCCGGTCGCCCTGAATCCACCAGCCCGCGGCCAGGCCGGCAAGGGCACCGGCGAGCCCAACCACTGTCTCCGGATGCCCGACGTAGAGCACCAGCAGCAGGGACGCGGACAGGCCGGCGGTCCGCAGCCTGCGTTGCCACAGCGTGGGCAGCAGCCCGCTGGCGGCCAGGGCCACGGCCAGGACGGCGGCGTAGGGGCCGATCAGCCGGGCGTTGACCATGAGCCCCAGCCAGCCGTCGCCGATGTACCGGGCCAGCTGGGTGACCAGCAGGAACACCGTCACCGCAGCGAACTGGCCTACAAAGAAGAATACGGCCGTCCGCAGGGTCCCCAGATGCCGTTCAGCGAGTCCCAGCAGCAGGAGGATCATCAGTGATGCGGTCAGGTAGGCCAGCAGGTTGGTGGCGAAGAACAGCGAGGTGAACAAGGACCACCAGTGCCCCGCCTTCAGCCCCGAAGCGTTGACGGACGCTACGGGCAACAGGGCGTCGGGCGGGCCAGACAGGAAGCTGCCCGTGACGGCCCCGACACCGAGGAAGGCCGCGAGGACCGCCAGCGTGAAGGGTACGGCACGGAAGTGCGCCAGCGTCCGGCGCAGGCCCTGGCGCCAGACACCCTGCAGCGGCGGAATCTCCGGGCCCGGGCCCGCCGCGGTCCGGTTACTGCCGGTCTTGGCCTGGCTCATGGCTCGATCCCCCAGCGTCGGGCCAGGAAGTCCAGGCCGCCGGGAAGGCCGCCGGATGCCACGTCCCAGGAGTGCCCCGCGTTGGCTATCCGGTGTGTTTCGACGCTGAACCCGGCCCGGCGTGCCGCCTCGGAGAGCGCGTCCATGTGGCCGGTGAACTGCGGGTCGCGGTCTCCGGCGGCGAAATACACGCCGTGGCCGTCGAAGCGGTGTTCCGCCATGACGCGCAGCGGGGTCAGCTGGTCGAAGGCCGCGGCGTCGGCGCCGAAGGAGGCCTCAATGGTCTTGGCCCGCACCTTCGCGAGGGCAGGCTCCTCCTCGCTGGAGAAAGCCAGCGCCGCGCTGTAGACGTCCGGATGCCTCGTGACCATCTGCATGGCGCACGTGCCGCCAAAGGAGAAGCCACCGGCGGCCCACTGGCGGGGATCCGGGTCGACGTCGAGCGTGCGTTTGATCCAGTCCGGCACGTCCCGCGCCAGGAAGGTGTCCGCCCGGGCAATCCGGCTGTCCATGCACAGCGTGTTTCCCGACGCCGAGCCGTTGGGATCGACCACTACCGTTACCGGCGCCACCCCGGCGTGCTCCGCGGCGAACCGGTCGAGCCGGCTCCGGAGTGCGCCGCCGGTCAGCCAGTCGGCAGGACCTCCCGGCTGGCCGGAAAAGAGGACCAGCACCGGCAGCGCGGGCCGGGGGGAACCCAGGTAGGCCGGAGGGAGATAGACGTAGGCGTCCCGGCTCTGGAAGCCGGAGACGGTGCCGGGGATGACCGCCTTGCGGATGACGCCGTCGGGAAGGTGGGCGGGCGCCTGCCAGTGGGCGAGCCCGGTGGCGGCAGGGGCGCCGGCGGCGCGCGTCAGGCCGGCCTCGAGCGGCTGGATCCGGGCTGCGGCCGCTCCGGTGAGGTCGCCGACAGTGTGGTTCAGGCCGAAGTAGATGTTGATCTGGACGGCGGCCAGCGCGAGGACGGCCAGGAAAGCGGCCGTGGCTGCTGCGCTTGAACGCCAGCGACGGCTACGGCTCGGATTGGTGCCGGTCGGATTAGTGCCGGGCCGTCCGCGGCCCCAGAGCCCAAGCAGGCGCATGAACCACAGCAGCAGGGCGAGGACGCCGGCAACGGACCAGGCGAGGGTCTCCCCCGGCAGTTCGGCAGGGAAGACGGAGACGGCGTAGAGCAGGAACCAGTGCACGGCAGCGACGAGCGCCGCGGCGAGCAAGGTCATGGCAGCCGCGACGGCCACGGCCGCGCCGGGCTCGCGGCGGCCGGTGCGCCCAAAACCCGTGCGCGCAAAACCCGTGTGCCGGAGGGCAACGTGGGTCAGGAGGTAGGCCAGGCCCGCCGCGGCGGCGGCCCACACGAGCCACACCACCGGGCCGTCGACCAGGCTCAGGCCATCGAGGTAGTCCACCGGGGCTAGCGCCAGGTGCCGACGCCGATGACGGGTCCGGCCTCAAGCCAGGATGACAACCCTGTGTAGGCATCGAATCGCATGGCCAGGAGGACCTGCTGGCCCTCGTAGCGGAGCTCCACGATGACGGCGTCGGGCTGGACCTTGAGGAGCTCGGATTCGGTCGGCTTGCGCCGGCCAAGCAGCTCCAGCGAGCTGCGCCGGAAGGTGTGCTTGGGACGGACGCTGAGCGAGACCAGGCGGAACCACTCGAGGTCGTTGTCCTGATAACGACAAACCCCCATCTGCCAGCTTTTTCCAGCCGTGCAGATGGAGGCGTCCACCGTGCCGAGGGCGCGCCGCAGATTGAAGCGGCGCACCCCCATGAGGCACAGTGCAAATACCAGCAACGCAAACGCAGTTGCCAGGACGATGAACGGCAAACCAATATCGTTCATCAAGGTCGTGCTAGCGGATCCCCGCAGTAGCCGCTTCGCCCATTTGGGCGTTGTCAGCAACAATGACCACCCTGTTGTTGTCGACAGAGAAGAATCCCCCGTCAACGACTACAGCGATGCGGTCACCGGATACCGGCTCGATTGCCAGCTCACCTTCGGCCAGAATCGCCAGCAGGGGCGAGTGGCCGGGCAGGATTCCGATTTCACCATCGCTGGTGCGGGCCTTGACCATCTTGGCCGCTCCGGACCACACAAAGTGGTCCGCTGCGACAATCTCAACCTCAAGCTCAGCCATATTACTTGGTCTGTTCCTGGATCTTGGCCCACTGGCGCTCGACGTCGTCCAGGCCGCCGACGTTGAAGAACGCCTGCTCTGCAACGTGGTCAAGGTCGCCGTCGCAGATAGCGGTGAAGCCTTCAACAGTGTCCTTGATGGACACGGTGGAGCCCTCGACGCCGGTGAACTGCTTGGCGGTGTAGGTGTTCTGCGAGAGGAACTGCTGGATGCGGCGTGCACGCGACACGACGATCTTGTCTTCTTCAGAGAGTTCGTCAACGCCGAGGATGGCGATGATGTCCTGAAGTTCCTTGTTCTTCTGCAGGATCTGCTTGACGCGGACGGCCGTGTTGTAGTGGTCGTGACCGATGTACTGCGGATCCAGGATGCGGGAGGTCGACGTCAGCGGGTCAACGGCCGGGTACAGACCACGGGAAGCGATTTCACGGGAAAGTTCCGTGGTCGCGTCGAGGTGTGCGAAGGTCGTGGCCGGAGCCGGGTCGGTGTAGTCATCTGCGGGAACGTAGATGGCCTGCATCGAGGTGATGGAGTGGCCCTTGGTGGACGTGATGCGCTCCTGGAGGAGGCCCATCTCGTCAGCCAGGTTGGGCTGGTAGCCCACGGCCGACGGCATGCGGCCGAGGAGGGTGGAAACCTCGGAGCCTGCCTGGGTGAAGCGGAAGATGTTGTCGATGAAGAGCAGCACGTCCTGGTTCTGCACATCGCGGAAGTACTCCGCCATGGTCAGGGCGGACAGTGCAACGCGCAGACGCGTTCCCGGCGGCTCGTCCATCTGGCCGAACACAAGGGCGGTGTCCTTGAGGACGCCGGCCTCTTCCATTTCGACCCAGAGGTCGTTACCTTCACGGGTACGCTCGCCGACACCGGCGAACACCGAGGTGCCGCCGAAGTTGCGGGCAACACGGGTGATCATTTCCTGGATCAGCACGGTCTTGCCGACGCCGGCACCACCGAACAGGCCGATCTTGCCACCCTTGATGTACGGGGTGAGGAGGTCGATCACCTTGATGCCGGTTTCCAGCATCTCGGTGGAGCCTTCCAGGGTCGCGAAGGCCGGAGCCTTGCGGTGGATAGGCCAGCGTTCGCTGATCTGGAGTTCGGACTCGGCAACGTCGAGGGGCTGGCCCAGCACGTTGAAGATGTGGCCCTTGACGCCGTCGCCCACGGGCACGGAGATCGGGGCACCGGTGTCCACCACGTTGGTACCGCGGACAAGTCCGTCGGTGGCCTGGAGGGAGATGGCACGGATCAGGTTGTCACCCAGGTGCAGGGCAACCTCGAACGTGATGGTTCGGGTCTCACCGTTGAGAGTGATCTCGGTGGTGAGTGCGTTGTAAATCGAGGGGATTGCGTCAGCCGGGAATTCGACGTCGACAACCGGGCCAATAACACGTGCAATACGACCGGTAGCACCGGACGTTGCGGCTACGTGATCGGTAGCAGTGGCAGTCATCTCTCTCACTTCACTCAGTAGATGGCGTGGGGTTAAGTTTATCTTTTGGTGCAGGTACAGCTGGATCCGGGCTCGTGCTGGCTAGGACGCGGACAACGCGTCGGCACCGGCAACGATTTCGGAAAGCTCCTGCGTAATTTCAGCCTGACGGGCAGTGTTGCGCAGACGCGTGTACTTCTTGATGAGATCCGTCGCGTTGTCGCCGGCGGACTTCATCGCACGCTGGCGGGCTGCGAGCTCGGAAGCTGCTGCCTGCAACATGGCGGCGAAGATACGTGATTCGATGTAGCGCGGCAGCAGGGCATCGAGAACCTGCTCCGTTTCCGGCTCGAATTCGTAGAGGGGCAGCAGGTCCGATTCGGACGCGGCTTTCTCTTCGACAACCTCGAGCGGCAGCAGACGGACGACCGTCGGCTCCTGGGTCACCATCGACTTGAAGCGGGTGTAGACGACGTGGATTTCGTCGACGCCGCCCTCTTCGTAGGCGTTAGCGAATTCGGCCAGCAGTGCTTCACTGACTTCGCGCGCGGTCGCAAACTCCGGTGCATCCGTGTTGCCGGTCCATACGCGAGCGTATTCACGGTTCCGGAAGTCGAAGTACGCCTGCGCCTTGCGGCCGACCAGGAACGTCTTGACTTCCTTGCCTTCCGCGTGGAGCAGCTCGTTGAGGCCTTCGGCCTGCTTGAGGACACTCGCCGAGTAAGATCCCGCGAGGCCACGGTCCGAGGTGATGACCAGGACGGCGGCCCGGCGGATCTGCGCCGGCTCGGTGACCAGGGGGTGGTCGATTTCGCTCTGGCTTGCGACAGCAGAAACGGCACGCGTGATCGCGTTCGCGTAAGGCAGTGAAGCTGCTACGCGTGCGCGGGCCTTGCCGATGCGCGAGGTAGCGATCAGTTCCATCGCCTTGAAGATCTTGCGCATCGACGTCGTCGAGCTGATCTTCTGGCGGTAGACCCGGATCTGGGCTCCCATACTTATCCTTTCCTAAGATCCCGATGGCCGGGACTGCCGGAACCCGTGCGGGTCCCGGCAGTCCCTGCCAGCGAAACTAGCGCTTCTGCTTGACGATTTTTTCCTGGTCGACCTGATCCTCGCCGATGGGGGCGTGCTCCTCGTGCCCCGCACCGACCAGGAGGTTGTCTCCCTCGCCGAAGAAGCCCTTCTTGAAGTCCACGATTGCGGTCTTCAGTGCTTCAGCGGTGTCATCGTCCATGACGTTGGTCTGGGCCAGCGTCGTCAGGATGGAGGACTTGTGCTTGAGGTGCTCCAGGAACTCGGTCTCGAAGCGGTTGATGTCTTCAACCGGAACCTCGTCCAGGTGGCCGTTGGTGCCGGCCCAGATGGAGACGACCTGGTTCTCGACCGGGAACGGCGAGTACTGGCCCTGCTTGAGCAGTTCCATCAGGCGTGCACCGCGGGTCAGCTGCTGGCGCGATGCGGCGTCCAGGTCCGAGGCAAACATGGCGAAGGCCTGCATGTCGCGGTACTGGGCCAGTTCCAGCTTCAAGGTACCGGAGACCTTCTTCATGGACTTGACCTGGGCGGCGCCACCAACACGGGAGACGGACACACCGACGTCGACAGCGGGGCGCTGGTTGGCGTTGAAGAGGTCCGACTGCAGGAAGATCTGGCCATCGGTGATGGAGATCACGTTGGTCGGGATGTAGGCGGAAACGTCGTTCGCCTTGGTCTCGATCAGCGGCAGACCGGTCATCGAGCCTGCACCGAGCTCGTCGGAGAGCTTGGCACAACGCTCCAGCAGACGGGAGTGCAAGTAGAAGACGTCGCCCGGGTAGGCTTCGCGTCCCGGCGGGCGGCGGAGCAGCAGCGACACTGCACGGTAGGCCTCGGCCTGCTTGGACAGGTCATCGAACACGATGAGGACGTGCTTGCCGCCGTACATCCAGTGCTGGCCGATGGCCGAGCCGGCGTACGGTGCCAGGTACTTGAAGCCTGCGGGGTCGGACGCCGGGGAAGCCACGATCGTGGTGTATTCCAGGGCGCCGTTGTCCTCGAGGGTCTGGCGGACGGCTGCGATCGTGGATGCCTTCTGGCCGATCGCCACGTAGATGCAGCGCACCTGCTTCGTCACGTCGCCGGAAGCCCAGTTGGCCTTCTGGTTGATGATCGTGTCGATGGCAATGGCGGACTTGCCGGTCTGGCGGTCACCGATGATCAGCTGGCGCTGGCCGCGGCCGATCGGGATCATGGCGTCGATAGCCTTGAGCCCGGTCTGCATCGGCTCGTGGACCGACTTACGCTGGGTCACGCCGGGTGCCTGGAGTTCCAGGGCACGGGTGGTCTCGGCCTTGATCTCGCCGAGGTCATCGATGGGCTGGCCCAGCGGGTCAACCACGCGGCCGAGGAAGGCGTCGCCAACCGGCACGGACAGAACCTGCCCGGTGCGGTGGACTTCCTGGCCTTCTTCGATTCCGGTGAAGTCACCGAGGATGATGACGCCGATCTCGCGGACGTCGAGGTTCTGGGCCAGGCCCAGCGTGCCGTCTTCGAAGCGAAGCAGCTCGTTCGCCATGACCGAGGGAAGGCCCTCAACACGGGCGATGCCGTCACCTGCGGTTGTTACACGGCCGACCTCTACGCGCTCTGCGTTTCCGGGTTCGTAGGACGCCGCGAACTCGTTCAACGCATTACGGACGTCGTCGGCGTTGATGGTCAATTCGGCCATCTGCAGTCCCTGCTCTCCTGTTTTCGTGATCATCGTTGCTCACGATGACCGGGGTTTCTTGTCGTTAGGTTGTGCTTGTCCGGCTAGCCGGCAAGCTGACGCTGGAGCTGGCCCAGGCGGCCGGCGACCGAAGCGTCAACCACTTCGTCACCTACCTGGATCCGGATGCCACCGATCAGTGCCGGGTCAACGTTCATGTTGATCTTGAGCTCGCGCCCGTAAAGGGCGTTCAGCCCCGCCTGCAGGCGGCTGATCTGCGTTTCCGTCAGCGGACGGGTGACGTCGACCGTTGCAATCCAGCGCTGCTGGCGCTTGGCGGCAAGCTCGGCGAAACGGCGGACCAGCCTGGTGACCTTAAGTCCGCGCGGAGCCGTGACGGCCTGCCCGATCAGGACTTTCGCTTCCTCGCTCGCACCGGGTACGAGCTTGTCGGCGAGGGACACCTTGGCGGCCGGGCTGGCCTGCGGCTCGGACAGAGCACGCTGGACCTCGTGGCTGGACTCGACGGCCTGGTTGAAGGAGAACAGATCGTTCTCCAGCGATTCCAGTCCGCTGAGCCCGGAGGCAGAGACGGCCGACTTGTTCTCGGCAACAGCGATGACCACCGAAGCGGCAAGAGTCTCGAGTGCATCGCCGATATCCCGTGCCGATGCCCAGCGGGAGCTGGCCAGTCCGGCTGCGATTTCAACAGCGTCAGCGGATACTTTCCCGCCGAAGAGCTGCTTGACCAGCGCCGACTTTTCGTCACCGCTGCGGGACGGGTCAGTCAAAGCACGGCGCAAGCCGGCTGAGCTGTCCACGGTTCCCAGGATTCCGAAGAGTTCCTTTGCCAACTGCAGCGACGCGGTGGGAAGCTTGGCCTCCAGTGCCGCCAGCGCAGCGGCCAGCGATTCGCTCGATACACCTGCCATTACTTAGCTACACCCGCGTTCTGGTTCTCCAGATCTGCCAGGAAGCGGTCCACCACTCGGGCCGACCGTGCATCGTCGCTCAGTGCCTCGCCGACGATGCGGCTCGCCAGAGTCGTGGCCAGCGTGCCGACCTCCGCGCGGAGCGACACAACGGCCGCCTGGCGCTCGGATTCGATCTGCGTGTGGGCCTGCGCGGTGATGCGGGCAGACTCGGCAGCCGCCTTCTCCTTCAGCTCTGCAAGGATCTGGGCACCTTCGGCGCGTGCTTCCTCGCGGATGCGGTTGGCTTCGGTGCGGGCTTCCGTGAGCTGCTGCTTGTACTCTTCGAGTGCTGCGGAGGCCTCGGCCTGGGCCTTTTCGGCCTTGGCGATGCCACCCTCGATGGCTTCGGCCCGCTCTGCGAAGGTCTTCTCGAACATCGGGACAACGTACTTGACCACGATGAACATGAGGAGCGCAAAGCCGGCGAAGACGACAAGCATTTCCCAAGGATTGGGAACGAGGGGGTTAGTACCGCCTTCGGTGGCGGCTGAGATGATCGCTTGATTCATATTTCACCCGTCCTTATCTACTCGGTTCTGGATGTTCGGTTGTTCTGTTTACTTGAGAACGAACGCGAAGACCAGGCCGAGGATGGCGAGGGCTTCAGTCAGCGCGAGGCCGAGGAATGCGATCGGCTGCAGGACGCGCTGGGCTTCCGGCTGACGTGCCACGCCGTTGATGTAGGCAGCGAACACGAGACCCACACCGATACCACCGCCGATGGCGGAGAGGCCGTAGCCGACGAGGTTGAGGGAGCCGTTGATGGAGCCTTCCATTTTTTTGTTCCTTTCAAGATGCCACCCATGTGGCAGGTTGTTTGGTTTGCTTCATCCCCTAGAGGGGAAGACTATGTTGTGCCGTCTGGCCTTCTGCCGTCTGGCGCTGGGCCTAGTGGCTGTCGGCGTGGAGCGCGCCTTCGATGTAGATCGCGGTCAGCAGCGTGAAAACGTAGGCCTGCAGCACCATGATCAGCGCTTCGAGCATGTACATGGCGATCGCACCGCCAAGGACGAGTACGGACGCGCCCTTGAGGAGGACGTTTTCCTGCATCACGAGGAATTCGATGCCCGCACCGGAGATCATCACGATCAAGTGGCCGGCCAGCATGGTGGCGAACAGACGGAGGCTGTGCGTGACCGGGCGGACCAGGAAGTTGGAGATGATCTCGATCGGGACGACGATCGGGAGAATGTAGAACGGCACACCGGAAGGAACTGTTGCCAGCTTGAAGTACTTCAGGCCGTTCCTCTTGATGCCGATGGCGATCCAGGTGACGTACACGATCGCCGCCATCACGTAGGCTCCGCCGACATGGGAGAAGGTCGGAAGCTGGATCAGCGGGATTGCACCGTAGATGTTGTTCACGAGGATGAAGAAGAACAGGCTGAACAGCAGCGGGACATACTTCATGAAGTCCCGGCCGCCGATAATGTCCTTGGCGATGCCGTTGCGGACGAAGCTGTAGGCAGCCTCGCCTGCGAACTGCAGCTTGCCGGGAACCAGCTGCTGCTTCCGCGCAGCGATCACAAAAAATGTAGCGATAATGACAACCGACAGGATTACCAGCAGCATCTGCTTGGAAAATCCTTCGGCCGCACCCCAGGGGATGATAGCCGGCAGGTGAAGTTCTTCAATTCCAGGAGGCGTGAAGGTTCCTGAATCTTGGGCCGGGAGCGCAAGCGCGATCAACGCGTTTCCTCTCTGCAGTGTCCATCATTGGGCGTTGGGCGGGGACCGGCGACATTGGTGCCCGCCTCTCCCCCTGTAAAATTATTTGGCATTACTGTTCCTCGTCCTGGGACGGGCCACGTGCAGCATTGCCGTCACCAGCAGAAATTCTGTTACTGGTGAG
>Ga0207683_10004872_pt1 | contig 11547 bp, 9 predicted proteins | sample KBSM73metaG_FD_184333 | JGI IMG/M metagenome (GOLD analysis project Ga0207683, IMG submission 184333) | Miscanthus rhizosphere microbial communities from Kellogg Biological Station, Michigan, USA - KBS M7-3 metaG (SPAdes) (version 2) | ecosystem: Host-associated > Plants > Roots > Rhizosphere >...
CTCGATTTCAGGCGTGCGATGCGCAAGATCGATGCAGAGTACGGTGATTCGTGGTGGTTCAAGGTATGGGGACCGGAAGATCTGGCCGAAGAAGGTATCGGCAATCGTGACGATTGGATGCTGAAAGCGAACGATCGCTGGCACGGCTTTGGAGATCTCGCGCCGGGCTTCAACATGCTCGATCCGATCAAAGCAACAGTGATCACGCCGGGCCTCGATGTGTCCGGATCGTTTTCCAGTCCGGGCATGCCTGCGGCGGTGGTGACGAAGTATCTCGCGGAGCACGGCATCATCGTCGAGAAGACCGGTCTGTACTCGTTCTTCATTATGTTCACGATCGGGATTACCAAGGGGCGCTGGAATTCGCTGGTTACCGAGTTGCAGCAGTTCAAGGACGATTACGACAACAACCGTCCGCTTTGGCGCATCCTGCCGGAATTTGTGAACCGGTATCCCCAGTACGAGAAGGTGGGACTGCGCGACTTGTGCACACAGATTCACAGCGTATACAAAGCGAACGACGTAGCCCGGCTTACGACGGAGATGTATCTCTCGAACATGGACCCTGCCATGAAGCCCGCCGATGCATGGTCGCGCCTCGCGCATCGCGAGATCGATCGTGTTGAGATCGATCAGCTCGAGGGCCGCGTGACCAGCGTTCTGTTGACCCCGTATCCGCCGGGCATTCCGCTTCTCATTCCCGGTGAGCGCTTCAATTCAACCATCGTGCGTTTTCTGAAATTCGCGAAAACGTTCAACCAGAAATTCCCCGGATTCGACACAGACATTCATGGCCTGGTCGCCGACGAGACGAGCCGGCGTTCGCGTTACTACGTCGATTGCGTAGCGCAGAAGTAAACAGCGTTGCCGCAGAGCGGCATACGGGCCTGCGTGTTACGAGACAATCCGGTCGTATACCGTCAATTTGTAGTTGTATTGGTTTCTGTCGTCTGCCGGATGGGATTCCACGCTTACTGCCCGCCAGTCGCTGAGTGAAAATTCGGGCATGAATGTGTCGCCCCGAACTTCTGCATCCACCTCGGTCAGGTAGATACGGTTCGAGACCGGTAATGCCCCGACATATAGCTGGCCGCCGCCGATCACAAAAATCTCGTCGTCGCCACGGCACATACTGAGCGCAGCTTCTAAAGACTCAGCTATAAGTGCTCCTGCAACGTTGTAATCGCGCTGTCGCGTCACGATAACGGTCGTGCGGCCCGGCAACAGTCGCCCGATTGATTCCCACGTATTGCGCCCCATGATGATGTGATGGCCCATCGTGATACGCTTGAACATGGCAAGCTCCGCGGGCAGGTGCCATGGAATCTTTCCGTCGGCGCCGATCACCCGATTTTTGGCCATCGCGACGATGACGGAAATGCGCGGCGTGCCAGACACCGGTGTTTTCGAGCCGCTTGTCACTGTGCCCGCGACTAAACCGCGACCGGCGCCTTGATCGCGGGATGAGGATCATAATTCTCGAGCGTGAAATCTTCGTACTGGAAATCGAAGAGGTTCTTCACGTTCGGGTTCAATCGCATCGTCGGCATCGTGCGCGGGCCGCGCGATAACTGTGCGCGCGCCTGCTCGAGGTGGTTTGTATACAGATGCGTATCGCCAAACGTATGCACGAAGTCGCCGAGCTTCAGACCGCAAACCTGGGCGATCATCATGGTCAGCAGTGCATATGAGGCGATGTTGAATGGCACGCCGAGGAAGATGTCGGCGCTGCGCTGATAAAGCTGACACGAAAGCCGGCCGTCGGCCACATAGAACTGAAAGAAAGCATGGCAGGGCATGAGCGCCATCTTGTCGAGATCGGCGACATTCCATGCGGAAACGATCATGCGCCGCGAATCCGGATTTTCGCGGATTTGATCAAGCACGAGACTGATCTGGTCAATATGGCGTCCGTCAGCAGCGGGCCACGACCGCCACTGGTACCCATACACGGGCCCAAGGTCGCCGCGCTCGTCCGCCCACTCATCCCAGATGCCGACGCCGTTGTCTTTGAGATACCTGATATTCGTTTCGCCCTTGAGAAACCATAAGAGCTCATGAATGATTGACTTCAGATGCACTTTCTTGGTCGTCAACAGCGGAAAGCCGGCGTTGAGGTCAAACCGCAGTTGCGCGCCGAAGACACTGAGCGTGCCGGTGCCGGTGCGATCGCTTTTCGGCGTGCCATGCGAGAGCACGTGCTGCATGAGGTCGAGATATTGGCGCATAAGCGTTATATGAAATGAGCGTATCGAAATGTTAATTGATGTTCGCTGCAAAGGGTTTCTTGAGCGCCCAGTTCACCATGGCTTCTACGGTCTCTGCTTCTTTTCCGAGATAGCCATGCGGCGACTGCGCTTCGCATGCATCGGATGTCGCAGGTGAACCGCCATCGACGGAAATCAACGGATAATTGCGCGCTTCCGACAGGGACTTCGCGCTGCGGTACGGCGTGAATTTGCAGCCGTCTCGCACGTGATGTACGAGCAGAAGAGGCGCCGTTATCTTCGCATAGTCAAACCCTGCGAGACCGTTGCCGTAGCGCGATGGCCCGAAAAAGAGCGTCGATGTCAGTATGACGCCCGCCACGTCGCTGCCAAGCGCCCGTGCGCCGTTTGCGGCGGAGATCGTGCCGCGGCTGGTCCCGACAAGGTACACAGGAATGTTGGGGAAGCGCTTCTTCACGTCCGCGACAACCGCCGCGATATCCGCTGCATGTTTATCGCCCAGACGAAATGCGTCGTCCATACCACCGGATTGATCCGATGGCGCATCCATTACAACTGTCGCGACGCCGCGGTCACTAAACAGTCCACGTGAGCGCACCAGAAAATTGCCCTGACCAAACTTGATTTCACCGCCTTCGGAGCGCAGTCGAATACTACCCGGGCCGCCCGGAAACAGAACCACCGCTGCGACTGGTTGAGCGTCTCGCGGCACCAGCAGCAGGAAAGACTGGCTTGCACCGTCGCGCACAGGCAAAGTCACCAACTCTTGCGCATGCGATAGTCCAGCCAGGAACAGAACGACGAGTCCTGCCGTGCGTATCAATGATTGCAGTCCTGCCCGCCAGAGGAAATTCATGCGGCGATTATAATGGGTCCTGTCCAGAATTCAGGATCATCATGCTTGCCAAACTAAGCCAGCTGTCAACAGCACCCAAACTCGATGCGCTGGCGAAGCACCGTCATGTCGCTTTCATTTTGCCCTATGCAACAAAGTTATGCGATGAATGGCCCGGTGCAGATATTCTGAAGTCATTGCTGGACCGTCGCAATCTAAAGCCATCCGAGCTGGCGAAGACTCCTGTCACCGGAAATCTGCCGGGCGGGACACTGGCGAGCTGGGTGATGTTCGATGCCAATAAAGCAGTGTTCCCATTGCATGGGGTGGTACGTAGCGCGCTGCAACCGCTGCTGGGAGAAAATCCTGCAGAACTCGCAATCGTAGTATGTGGTGACGCGGGTCAGCGGGAGCGCGAGGCGCAGGTTGCCCTTTACTGCGCGTGGGTCAATGGCGCGGTGTTGCCCGAACGCAAAAAGAAACCCTCTCATAAGCCGCTCAAAGCGATCTTTCTTTACGGATATCGCGATAGAAGTGAATTCGCTGTTGCCCGCGCGCGGGCCGAAGGCAATGTGCTGTGCCGGGAACTTACCGCATTGCCGCCGAACGAGCTCACGCCGGGGATTTACCGGCAACGCGTTCGCGCGCTTGCGAAGGCGAATGGCTGGTACTGCCGGGAATACGATTATGAAAAGCTGAAGAAGATGGGCGCAGGCGCGTTTTGCGCCGTCGCGCAAGGCAGTGATGTCCGGGACGCGGCGATCGTGCACGTGCGTTACTCCTCAGGGCGTGCGAAGGAAGACATAGCACTGATTGGCAAGGGCATCTGTTTTGACACCGGCGGGCATAATCTAAAGACGGCCCGTTACATGTATTCGATGCATGAAGACATGAACGGCTCGGCGGTAGCCCTCGGTATCCTCGTCGCGGCGACACGCATGAAGCTTCCGGTCAACATTGACTGCTGGGTGGCGCTCGCGCGCAATGACATCAGCCCGCGCGCCTATCACCAGAACGAAGTCGTGCGTGCGTTGAACGGCACCACGATCGAAGTGATGCACACCGACGCGGAAGGGCGCATGGTGCTTGCTGATACGCTCTCGCTCGCCGCCCGGCGCAAGCCCCGGCTCATGGTCGACTTCGCTACGCTGACGGGAACGATGCATGTGGCGCTTGGCGACCGGTATAGCGGCATTTTCGCGACGAGCGACGAGCTCGCTGCGCAATCGGTCGCTGCCGGCCAATCATCGGGCGAGCGTGTCTGCGCCTTCCCGCAGGACGACGATTATGACAATGCGCTCGACAGCACGATCGCCGATGTAAAGCAGTGCTCGCTCGACAGCGCCGCTGATCATATTCTCGCGACGCTGTTTCTCAAGCGCTTCACGGGTGATATACCGTGGATACACGTGGACCTATCGGCAAGCAGCAGCAAAGGCGGACTTGGCGCCGTAAGTTCAGACACCACCGGCTTTGGTGTGGGCTGGGCACTCGAACTGCTCGCTGCAAGGATTCGCTAGACGACCCGAATGCGGAGTGCGCGACAGAGGATATCTGTTGGCGAATGCGACTATATAACTAACAATGTAGTTGAACTGCAAGTACATGCGCGCCGTTCCGAAAGAATGGCGAAACATTTCCAGGGTAGGCAGCGCCCGGCGAAGAACAGCGCCGACGTATCGTGCTGACCTTTCAACGTTAGGAGACACGGGATGTCGCAGCAATTCGGGCTTTTGCGCGAGCGCCGGTTCCTGCCGTTTTTCTGCACCCAGTTTCTGGGCGCATTCAACGACAACGTTTACAAAAACGCGCTCATCATCATGCTGGCATTTCACGCCGCTGCGCTCACGACAATGTCCGCGGGCCTCCTCGTAAATCTGTGTGCCGGGCTGTTTATTCTGCCGTTCTTTCTATTTTCCGCGACTGCCGGCCAGATAGCGGACAAGTACGACAAGGCGCGCATCATCCGCTATGTAAAACTTTTCGAGATCGGCATCATGATGATTGGTGCCATCGGTTTCTTACAGACGAATCTTGCGCTGCTGATCACGGCGCTTTTTCTGATGGGCCTGCATTCGACAATCTTCGGCCCGGTTAAGTATTCGATCTTGCCGCAGCATCTGCGCACGCCGGAGCTTGTCGGCGGTAACGGAATGGTGGAGATGGGAACGTTTCTCGCCATTCTGCTCGGCACTGTTCTAGGCGGAATTCTCATTGCGCAGCAGAACGGTGCAATGGCCGTTGCTGCAACCGTCATTGCAATTGCGTGTGCCGGCTATGTCATCAGCCGGGCCATCCCAAGTGCGCCGCCTGCCGCACCTGACCTCTCGATAAACTGGAACCCCGTCACCGAAACGTGGGCGAACCTTCGGTTTACGCGACTCAATCGCACCGTCTTCCTATCCGTCCTCGGCATCTCGTGGTTCTGGTTCTACGGCGCCACACTGCTCGCGCAATTCCCGAGCTACTGCAAAGACGTGTTGGGCGGCGACGAGCATGTCGCCACCTTGATGCTGACGACGTTTTCAATCGGGGTGGGAACCGGTTCCCTATTATGCGAACGCCTGTCGGGTGGAAAGATCGAGATTGGACTTGTCCCGTTCGGATCGATCGGTTTAACACTTTTTGCGCTGGACTTGTACCTGGCGAGTCCAACAGCCGTCCCCGGCGATTTGACAGGGATCGATAACTTCATAGGGCACCCTGCAAACTGGCGGATTCTTTTCGATCTGGTGATGATCGGACTATTTGGCGGCTTCTACATCGTTCCGTTGTATGCGCTGATTCAGACGCGTGCCGAGCGCAGCCATCAATCGCGCATTATCGCGGGCAACAATATCTTGAATGCGCTGTTCATGGTCGTCTCCGCAATCATGGCGATCGCCCTGTTGCAGGCCGGCGTGACCATTCCACAATTGTTTCTTGTGACGGCAATGCTCAACGCCGTCGTTGCCGTGTACATCTATACGCTGGTCCCGGAGTTTCTGGTGCGATTCATCGTCTGGCTGCTAGTGCATTCGGTGTATCGGTTGGATAAGAAGGGCCTTGAAGCAATCCCCGACGAAGGACCTGCGGTTGTCGTGTGTAACCATGTCAGCGTGGTCGATGCCTTGATCATTGCCGCGGCGTGTCGACGGCCGATTCGCTTTGTCATGGATCACCGGATATTCCGGATACCCCTTTTGAACTTCGTCTTCCGTACGAGCAAAACGATTCCAATCGCATCGTCGAAAGAAAATCCGCAATTGCTGGAAAAGGCTTACGATGACATCGCCGCGGCACTGGCCAACGGGGATGTAGTAGGTATTTTCCCGGAGGGCCGCATTACCGATAATGGCGAGCTCTATCCGTTCCGGTCAGGCATCAGCCGCATTCTGCAGCGCACGCCGGTGAAGGTGGTGCCGCTGGCCTTGCGGGGGCTGTGGGGCAGCTTCTTCAGCCGCAAGTGTGGGCCTGCCATGACTCGACCGGCTCGTGTCTTCCCATTCAAAAAAATCGCGCTGGTGGCGGGCTCGCCGGTCGCTGCTGACCGCGCAACGCCTGAATACCTGCAACAAGCTGTTGCGACGCTGCGCGGCAGCATGCGCTAGTCTGCCGCTGATAAAAGAGTGATTCATAAAGGGAGGCATCATGTGGTTTCTTAGGCGGCGCTTATAGCCGGTGTATGGATGCTCGGCGCGATGGCGTGGCGACTCGCGGATTCACGACCACGCCGGATCGAGAGGCGCATTAACGACTCGTAGTCGTACGAATCGCGTCGTCCGTTTTCAATGCATCAAATAGTTTGGTCATCGGTAGTTTGTACTTCCATTTGCGTAACGCGGACATCAGTTTCTCCCATGATAAACTTGCGCTCCGCAACAGGACGTTGATCCGGGGATATCATGTCCGGCAGCACTCTCGGTAAACTTTTTTCTGTCACTTCGTTCGGCGAGAGTCACGGACCCGCTATTGGCTGCGTAGTTGATGGCTGCCCGCCGGGGCTCGGACTGACAGAAGCCGATATACAACTCGATCTCGACCGTCGCAAGCCCGGCACGTCACGTCATGTCACGCAAAGGCGCGAAGACGATGTGGTAGAAATTCTCTCTGGAGTATTCGAGGGCAAGACCACCGGCACGCCGATCGCGCTGCTTATTCGCAATGTCGACGCGCGCAGCAAGGATTACTCCAAGATCAAAGATACCTTCCGGCCCGGCCATGCGGATTACACTTACTGGCAGAAGTACGGCATTCGCGATTATCGCGGCGGCGGTCGTCAGTCCGCGCGTGAAACGGCGGTGCGCGTTGCTGCCGCGTCTGTCGCGAAAAAATGGCTGCGCGAAAAATATGGCCTGACCGTGCGGGGCTACCTGTCGCAACTCGGCCCGATCGAAGTCCCGTTCAAGTCATGGGACGGCGTCAACAGCAATCCGTTCTTCATCGCCGACGCGAGTGTCGTCCCGCGCCTCGAAGAATTCATGGATAAGCTACGCAAGTCCGGCGATTCGGTCGGCGCGAAAATCACCACGATTGCAACCGGCGTTCCGGTAGGCTGGGGCGAGCCGGTATACGACAAGCTTGATGCTGACATCGCATACAACATGATGAGCATCAATGCGGTAAAGGGTGTGGAGATCGGCGCCGGCTTTGCGGCGGTGGGGCAGAAAGGCACCGAACATTCGGACGAAATGGTGCCCGAAGGTTTCCTTACGAATAATGCGGGTGGAATCCTGGGTGGTATCTCAACCGGGCAGGACATCGTCGTGAATGTCGCGGTGAAGCCGACATCCAGCATCCGACTGAAGCGCCGTACCATAGATAAGGAAGGCAACGCCACCACCATCGAGACACACGGTCGTCACGATCCTTGTGTTGGCATTCGCGCGACGCCGATCTGTGAGGCGATGCTCGCGCTGACGCTCATGGATCACGCGCTGCGTCATCGCGGTCAGAACGCGGACGTCGCGTGCCCTACGCCGCGCATAGCGGCACAGGCGCCCGAGCACGTTCTCGCGCGTTTACGCACTGCAGCCGCGACCGAGGATCCGGACCCCGACGAAGCGTAGTACCGTCGCATCCGGCGATATACTCGGGCCGGACCACATCCTTGATGAAAACATCCGTGGCGGCGCACCTTGCGCATGGTGAGCCCGTGCAAGTGATTCCCTACTGGCGCCTGTCCGGCGCCTATTTCTTTTACTTTGCATATATCGGCGCGTTCGCGCCGTTTTTCAGTCTTTACCTCGAGTCACTGGCGCTCGCTGCGGCAGGTATCGGCGTCATTATGTCGTTGCCGCAACTCGTGCGAATCCTCGCACCACATCTTTGGGGATGGCTCGCGGATCGGAGCGATCGCCGACTGCCGGTAGCGCGCATCGGAACAGTCGCCGGCACGCTGATTTATTGCGGTCTCTTCGGCGCGCAGAACTTCGAGGCGTTGGCAGCTGTTGTTTTTCTGATGAGTTTCTGCCTGAGTGCGCCGCTGCCGCTGCTCGAGGTAACGACGCTAACTCATCTCGGCAAACGGACCGCGGACTATGGGCGCATACGCGTGTGGGGCTCCGTCGGCTTCATCGGCGCCGTAATAATCGCCGGCTACGCGCTCGACTGGCTGGCCATCAGCGCGCTGCTTTGGATCATGCTGGCCATATTAATAATATTCGCGGCGTTTCTATTTGCGGTGCCGGAAGCGCGCCATGCGGAACATGCGCACGATCATGCGCGGATCGGGCACATCATGAGGCAGCCGTCGGTCGTTGCGCTAATCGTCGCATGCGGTTTGATGTCGATAGCGCACGGACCGTACTACACGTTTTACTCCATTCATCTCGTGGGCTACGGGTACAGTAAGGGCGCCGTTGGCTGGCTCTGGTCAATTGGAGTCATCTGTGAGATCGCAATCTTCTTCTGGATGCCACAGCTTTTTCGCGCATTCACCCTGCGACAAGTGCTGATTGCGAGCTTCGCGATCGCCGCGGCGCGTTTCGCCATCATCGCCTGGTGCGGCGACAACCTGCTCCTGCTCGTTATCGCACAAACGATGCATGCGGCAAGTTTTGGATCCTTTCATGCGTCCGCTCTTGCCTATGTGCATCAGTTCTTTCGTGGTCGGAACCAGGCGCGCGGTCAGGCCATTTATACGAGTCTTTCGTTTGGTCTCGGTGGCACCCTCGGCGGACTGTATTCCGGTTATGCGTGGGATCGTTTCGGCGCAGCGGTCACATTCAGCGGCGCCGCGCTATGCGCATTGGCGGGCATGTTGATTCTGTGGCGCGGGCTGCGCGAACCGCAAGCGGCCATACGGGCAAACGCTGGTCAGGAGTGAGCAGAATGTGGGATAATTTCAGGTTCGCAAACACTCTGTTTAGCTATGACCCCGCGCACGCTTTACGACAAATTGTGGGATGATCACGTCGTTCAGGAAGATGACGACGGCACCGCTCTTATCTATGTCGACCGGCATCTGGTACACGAAGTCACGAGCCCGCAGGCTTACGAAGGCCTGAAGCTCGCGAAGCGCAAGCCGTGGCGCGTCGGGTCCATCGTTGCGACCGCCGATCACAATACGCCGACGCGCGACTGGGACCAGGGCATTAAAGATCCTATCTCGAGGCTGCAGGTCGAGACGCTCGACGCAAACATTAAGGAACATGGCGCGCTGTCGTACTTTCCGTTCCTGCATGACAGGCAGGGAATCGTCCACGTCATCGGGCCGGAAAACGGCGCAACGCTGCCCGGCATGACGGTTGTGTGCGGGGACTCGCACACGAGCACCCACGGTGCACTCGGCTGTCTTGCGTTCGGTATCGGTACGTCCGAAGTCGAACACGTGTTGGCCACGCAGTGTCTGGTTGCGAAAAAATCGAAATCGATGCAAATCATCGTCGATGGCGAAGTCGGCACCGGCATCACGGCCAAAGACATTGCGCTCGCGATCATCGGCAAGATTGGTACCGCCGGCGGCACCGGCCATGCAATCGAATTCGCCGGCAGCGCAGTTCGCAAGCTGTCGGTCGAAGGGCGCCTCACACTCTGCAACATGGCGATCGAGGCGGGCGCACGTGCGGGCATGGTCGCCGTTGATGAGACCACAATCGATTACGTCAAGGGTCGCCCGCTCGCGCCGACTGGCGCAATGTGGGACCAGGCGGTCGCTCACTGGCGTACGCTCAAGAGCGACGACGGAGCCAAGTTTGACAAGGTCGTGACGCTCGACGCGGTGACGATAGAGCCGCAAGTCACTTGGGGCACGTCGCCCGAAATGGTGAGCACGGTTGGCGGCAAGGTCCCGGACCCGGCAAAGGAAACTAATCCCGTCAAGCGCGAAGGCATCGAGCGCGCGCTCAAGTACATGGCGTTGAAGCCCAACACACCGATCACGGAAATCACCATCGACAAGGTTTTCATCGGCGCGTGCACGAATTCCCGTATCGAAGATCTACGCTCTGCGGCGACTGTGGCGCGCGGGCGCAAAGTAGCATCGAACGTCCGCCTTGCGATGGTGGTTCCTGGATCGGGTCTTGTTAAAAGACAAGCGGAGCAGGAAGGTCTCGACAAGATCTTCGTTGCGGCTGGTTTCGAGTGGCGTGAGCCCGGTTGCTCGATGTGCCTCGGTATGAATGAAGATCAGCTGTCGCCCGGTGAACGCTGCGCGTCGACATCTAACCGCAATTTTGAAGGTCGCCAGGGTGCCGGCGGCCGCACGCATCTCGTCAGCCCTGCAATGGCTGCCGCTGCGGCGGTTGAAGGTCACTTCGTCGACGTGCGAACGCTTGCCTAGGGAATTGTTATGGACAAATTTGTTTCACGTGAAGGGCTCGTAGCGCCGCTCGATCGCGCGAATGTCGACACGGACGCCGTAATACCCAAGCAGTTTCTCAAGTCAATCAAGCGCACGGGTTACGGCCCGAATCTGTTCGACGAGTGGCGGTATCTCGATCATGGCGAGCCGGGCATGGACAATTCCAAGCGGCCGCTCAATCCCGATTTCGTTCTCAACCAGCCCCGCTATCGCGGCGCGCAAATCCTGCTTGCACGGGAAAACTTCGGCTGTGGTTCATCACGCGAGCACGCGCCGTGGGCGTTGCTCCAATACGGTTTCCAGGCGGTAATCGCGCCAAGCTTCGCCGACATATTTTTTACCAACAGTTTCAAGAATGGTTTGCTGCTCATACGGCTCGACAGCAAGATCGTCGACAAGCTGTTTAAAGAAGCAGAGGGCCAGCCCGGTTATCGGCTCGCGATAGATCTGGAAGAGCAGAGCGTCACAACGCCCGGCGGCGACACATTCAATTTCGAGATCGACGCTTTCCGCAAGCATTGTCTGATGAACGGGCTCGACGAAATCGGATTGACGCTCGAGCACGCCGACAAGATCAAGGCGTTCGAAGCAAAGCGGCAAAAGCAGCAGCCCTGGCTGTTCAATCAATAGCAGCAGTTTCGAAAGCGTGTTGCCGACTAGAGAATGACTCAGTTCTCTTGCGGAACGGACAGTCACGAGGC
>Ga0207683_10004873_pt1 | contig 11545 bp, 9 predicted proteins | sample KBSM73metaG_FD_184333 | JGI IMG/M metagenome (GOLD analysis project Ga0207683, IMG submission 184333) | Miscanthus rhizosphere microbial communities from Kellogg Biological Station, Michigan, USA - KBS M7-3 metaG (SPAdes) (version 2) | ecosystem: Host-associated > Plants > Roots > Rhizosphere >...
ATGACGCCTCCTCGATTGAAGTGCTCGAGGGGCGCCAGTATTGCGCGCATCGCAAAGTTGAATGCCGGCAGCAGCGCGAGTCCGACCGAGCGCACCAGCAGGCTGAACGGATCAAGCCACCCGATCGCCATCGATCCGAAGAATGCTGCAACCAGCCCCGCGATCAACACGACATACTTGGCGGTCTGCCAGCGCTTGTACCGGTTCGACTCGATCCGCTGCTTCCCGCGCTTTGCCTCCGAGTACATGTTGCCCACGAAGTGCTGGAGCGTTCCCATCGGACAGATCCAGCCGCAAAAAAAGCGCCCCAGAAATAACGTCGGCACCAGGATGACCAGGCTCCACAATAGTCCGCGGTAAAGAGAATGCGCGGCCAGAACATTCGCGATCGCCACCAACGGATCCAGTTGGAAGAACAATCGCACCGGAGCGCGCATGTGGATCTCGCCTGCGCCCCCGGGCGTCGGGCGCAGTGACGTAATGATCAGGAGCGCAAGAAACAGCAGCAGAAAGAATATCTGCGAAATTCTGCGCAAAAGCGGCAATCTGGAGGGTGCCACGGATCTCCCCACGCACTTTCAGGAACAGTCGACCTGTTTAAAGGAATGATTCGCGCGTGAGGTACTAAACGACAGTGACAGGCATCACTTTGAGCAGATTCTAAGCTATGTGGATACGGCCTGGCGCACCGAGCGCCCTTTTCGGCGCATCCGCAAAACCCGTAACTACATATGATTGATGAGCGAAGCGATACAGGCCGCTCCAAACCCATTGTCGATATTCACCACAGAGACGTTGGGCGAGCAGGTATTCAGCATGCCCAGCAGCGCTGCCACGCCGCCAAACGAGGCGCCGTAGCCCACGCTTGTCGGCACCGCCAGCACCGGTGCATTCACCAATCCAGCCACAACCGTAGGGAGCGCACCTTCCATCCCCGCGCACACAATCAGAACCTTCGCGCCCTGCAGCGAACTCTTCTGCGCCAGCAGCCGATGAATTCCCGCCACTCCGACGTCGGCAATCAGTTCCACATTGTTGCCCATCAAGCGAGCTGTGACGGCCGCCTCTTCTGCCACAGGCAAGTCGCTCGTTCCGGCGCACACCACGCAAATATTTCCCTTACCCGCGGGCGCCGTTGTCTGTTCAAGCGTGATCGCTCGTGCCGTCTCATGATAGGTTGCGCGCGGTTCTATCTGGCTCACCGCTTCGAAACAATCCTTCGAGGCTCGGGTCGCCAGGACATTTCCGCCGGCATTCGCCATCCGCTCAAAGATCTGCGCCACCTGCGTCGTCGTTTTGCCCGACGCAAAGATCACCTCCGGCATGCCGGTTCGGAGCGACCGGTGATGATCCAGTTTCGCAAATCCCATGTCTTCAAATGGAAGATCCCGCAGGCGCTCAAGAGCGTCCTGCACCGTCGTCCGGTTTTCGCGCACGTCGTTGAGCAGCGCTTCAATATGCGAGCGATCCATCAGCGCTCCTCCGTGTTCTTCTCCGCAAACGCGCGCATCGCGTCTGCCATGATCTGCTTCATTGGAATCGAAGTCGCAGTCGCCAGTTTGCGGCAATCCTCGTATTCCGGCGCGGCGTTGGCAATCTTTCCTGATTCCCAGCGCGCAACTTTGATCTTCACGGGACCCCACGCCGTTTGCACTTCAGCGAACTCACGTCGCAGCGAGGTTTTGTTCTCCAGGCGCCAGTGCAATCCAATCGTGGTGGTTTCGCGAAAGAGTACATCGCGCAATGCAGGCACCAGATCTGGCCGGCAAAGCACTGTCAGTTGCACCCCGGTTCGCCCCTTCTTCATCTGCACGCCCACGCGATAGACGTCCCACGCGCCCGACTCAAGCAGCAATTCGCTGACATAAGCAACAAGCTGCGGGCTGGAGTCGTCGATGACTGTCTCCATCACCGCGATCTGCTCTGTCGTCTCTTGCTCAGTCGATTCGCCAACCAGCAGGCGCAGCATATTCGGCTGTCCCGCCGTGTCGCGCCCTCCCGCTCCATATCCCGAGGAGTTTACGCGCATCGGCGGCAGCGCGCCGTACCGCACATCGAGCATTCGCAGGATTGCCGCTCCTGTAGGCGTCACGCGCTCCATCGCCGGACCAGCCGCGTAAACCGGCGCATCGCCCAGCAACTTCAACGTTGCAGGCGCGGGTACAGGGAGCGTCCCATGTGCGCACTCCACTGTTCCACTGCCGACATTCAGCGGCGAAGCCATCCAGCGGTCCACTCCCAGAGCCGCGCACCCGACCGCTGCACACACCAGGTCGACGATCGTGTCCATTCCGCCCACTTCGTGAAAATGAACCTTTTCGAGGGGCATGGAATGGATCTCCGCTTCCGCCTCGCCCAACAATTGAAACGCCCGACTCGCGCGCTCCTTCACCCGTTCGTCGAGAGGAGCAGAGCGAATGATGCCGAGAATGTTCGACAGCGACCGATGTTCGTGAGTGTGCGTGTGCTCGGTTTTCAGGTGTTCGCCGTGAACATGGTCAGCGTGGGAATGCTGATGATGCTCATGCGAATGCCCCTCGTGGTCATGTGGCGGATGGGAAACATCCGCTATCGGCTTGTCGTTCGGGACCACATCCACCTTCGTCCCCGCCAGGCCGCCGCGGCTTACTTTGCTCATCTCCAGACGCGCGCCTACATTCAGCGCTGTTGTCGTTTGTTCGAGCAGTGAAAACGGCACACCCGCATCCACGAGGGCGCCAAGCAGCATGTCGCCGCTAATGCCTGAGAAGCATTCCAGATATCCAATTCGCATCGAAGGAGATTCTAAACTGTTGAGCTATGCGCCGCGCCGCATCAGCGTTTCGAGCGGCAATACAGCATTCAGCGACCCCGAGCGGAACCCCGCCGTATCCAGCGTTACAAATTGAAAGCCAACTTGCCGCAGAGCCGTCGAAATTGCGTCCAACATCTCCATCGACATGGCGCGAGGCATCTCAGCCCGCGAAATCTCCACGCGAGCAAGCTCTCCATGGTGACGCACGCGAAACTCGCGAAATCCAAGCTGCCGCAGGCACTCTTCGCCCTTCTCCACCTGCTCCAGCACCTCTCGCGTCACGGTGCGCCCGTACTCCACACGCGAGGAGAGGCACGGCGCCGCCGGCCGATCCCACAGCGTGTAACCAGCCGCCTTCGCCAGCGCGCGAATCTCCTGCTTGGCCAGTCCAACCTCGGCCAGTGGAGCAAGCACCTCATGCTCTTCGGCTGCGCGCTGCCCGGGCCGATAATCGCGCCGGTCATCAGCGTTCATCCCATAGGCGATATGCGCAAAGCCAAGTTCCGAGCCCAGAGCTTTCATGCCTTCAAACAATTCCGTTTTGCAGTGAAAACAGCGATTAGCATCGTTGCGCTGATACTCGGGCTTGTCCAACTCTTCCGTCTGGATCACGCGAAGTGGCATCCCAATTGACTCTGCGAAGGCCCGCGCCTGCTCCATATCACGTCTCGCCAGGCTAGGCGAATCCGCAAGCACCGCCAGCATCCGTTGGCCCAGCACGCGATGCGCTGCTGCTGCCAGAAATGCTGAGTCCACACCGCCGGAGTAGGCCACCATCACGCTGCCAAGCTCACGCAGCCTGTCTTCGAGCGCGTGCAGCTTTGTTTCAGCGCTTTCCGTGACTTCGAGGATGGTGTGCGAAGGTGCCGCCATGGCTGCGATTATACCCGCTCCGATAATTGTTGGATGCGCCCCAGAGCCCCTCCGCCCCCTTCCCGTTGCACGTAACCTACTGAGACATCTCAGCCTCTCCGTCGATGCTCGTTCAACCAACGATGCTGTATACTCCTCACGATTCTCATTTCAGGAGGTTCTTGATGCGTTTTCAATCTGTTTTGAAATTTGGGGTCGCCGCAGCTCTGGCCCTTGCTGTACTTGCATCGCCGGTAAGCATGATTGCCCAGGCTGGAGACACGATACTCAAGCCGGCTGACACGCAAAAGCTGCTGCCCGCCAGCGTTTATTACAAGGCTCAGTCCGCCCCAACGCAGTTGAGAAACTCCACTGGCGTGAAGTTTGCTGACGGCTTCTACCTGCTTGCAACCATGGTCGACACGAGCGGTTATTCGAGCGATGTGGCAGCCAAGTATCAGGCTTATTTCATCACGGAAATCCCGATCAAGATCGGTGGCCAGAGTCTGCCAGCGGGAGTCTACGGAGTCGGTTTCGTCGACGGCGGCAAGTTTATCGTGACCGATGTCGGTGCCCACGACGTGATGACAGCAAGTTCCGCGACGGACGAAGGGCTCAAACGGCCCATGCCTTTGCAGATTATCGCCGATCCGACAGGCGGCTTCCGTCTCTATGGTGGACGCAAATATGTAGTTCTGACCCGTTAGGAAGCTCGCGTTCGGGGCTGCAGGTTGCGGTCCCGAACTCCTCTGCCGTCGCTCAATTCCCAACCCACCATTTCTGGACTACAATTCCCCCAATCTCAGTTTTTCCCTATTGGGTTTCCCCTCCCGATTGGAGGAGTGAACCATGTCTCTCAAGTTGACCGTGAACAACGTGGCGAAAACGGTGGACGTCCCGCCTGACACGCCGCTGTTATGGGTGCTGCGCGACGTGCTTGACCTCAAAGGTGCCAAGTACGGCTGCGGCATGGGAGTCTGCGGAGCATGCACTGTCCTCGCCGACGGCCGTGCGATTCGCTCCTGTATGACGCACGTGGGCTCTGTCGCCGGCCAGAGCATCACCACAATCGAAGGCCTCTCGCCCGACGGTCTCCACCCTGTACAGGCAGCATGGGAGACGATCGACGTGCCCCAATGCGGATATTGTCAGTCGGGGCAGATCATGGCGGCCGCCGCGCTGCTTGAGCGCACGCCTCACCCCACCGACGCGGAGATCGACACGGCGATGAGCGGCAATATCTGCCGTTGCGGAACCTATCCGCGCATCCGTCAAGCTATTCACCAGGCAGCCGCCGCGGGCACACCAGCCCGCGCAAAGTAGAGGAGGGACACGCATGAAACTGAATCGCAGATCCTTCCTGCAACTCACAGCTCTCGCCGGTGGTGGCTTCGCTCTCGGACTTTACGACCGCCCATGGGCCAGGGCGCAGGGTTCTGAAAGACCGCCCGATCTCACGCCGGCCGCTTTCATTTGCATCAATCGCGACGGCACAGTCACCATCAAAGCCCGCAATCCTGAGATCGGTCAGGGCGTCAGGACCATGCTCCCAATGCTCATCGCCGAAGAACTCGATGTCGATTGGGCCAGTGTCAAAGTCGAACAGGCAGAACTCGACGAACCGAAATACGGCCCGCAATTTGCCGGTGGCAGCATGTCCACGCCCTTTGCATGGGAGCCACTCCGCCAAGTCGGCGCCGCCGGTCGCCAGATGCTCGTTGCCGCCGCGGCCCAGTCATGGAGCGTCCCCGAATCTGAATGCACCACGAAATCCGGTCGCGTCCTTCACGCATCCTCCAACCGCTCCGTTGGCTACGGAGAACTCGCGGATCGTGCTGCCGCGCTCAAGCCTCCGCCTCTGAGCAAGGTCAAACTCAAAGACCCTAAGGACTACTGCATCATCGGCAAGTCCAAGGGCAGCGTTGACAACCACGCCATCGTCACAGGCAAGCCGATCTTCGGCTGCGATATCGAACTCCCGGGCATGCTCCACGCCGTGATCGAAAAATGCCCCGTCTATGGCGGAAAAGTAAAAAGCGCCAACGTCGAGCAGGTGAAGAAGCTTCCCGGGGTGCGTCACGTCCTTATCATCGAAGGCACTCTCTCCACAGAAGCTGTCGTGCCCAACGAGCCTGGAATGGAGCCCGGCGTTGCTGTCCTCGGCGACACCTGGTGGCAAGCCCAGCAGGCTCGCAAGGCTCTAAAGATCGACTGGGATTACGGACCCGGCAAATCCCAGAGTACCGAAGAGTTCAATCGTCGCGCTGCCGAACTTCTCAAGCAGCCTCCTACCAACACTCTTCGCTCCTACGGCGATGTGGACACCGCATTCAAAGGCGCGGCCAAAGTAGTCGAAGCCGTTTACTCCTATCCCTTCCTTGCACACGGCACGCTCGAACCCATGGGCACCACCGCATCCTTCAAAGACGGCAAACTCGAAATGTGGACCACGAGCCAGACACCGGGCGAAGGTCGCACGCTTGCCGCTCACGCTCTCGGAATCCCCGACAGCGCGGTCACTGTCCACCTGATCCGCGCAGGCGGTGGTTTCGGCAGACGCCTGATGAACGACTATATGGTTGAAGCTGCCTGGCTTACGAAACAGGCAGGTGTGCCCGTCAAGCTTCTTTGGTCCCGCGAAGACGACATCGCTCACGACGCCTATCGTGCTGGCGGCTATCACGGACTCAAGGCGGGCCTCGACGCCAACGGCAAAGTCGTCGCCTGGCGTCAGCACCTTATCACCTTCGGCGACGGAAAGAAGACCGCAGCCGGGGCGGATATTGACGCCTCCGAATTCCCGTCAGGCCGCGTGCCGAATTACCAGCTCCACACTTCGGCCATGCCTCTGTTGCTTCGCACCGGGTGGCTCCGCGCTCCCGGCGGCAATGCATACTGCTTCGTGGGCCAGTCGTTCCTCGACGAAGTGGCCGTAGCCGCAGGCCGCGATCCTCTCGAACTTCAGCTCGAAATCCTCACTGTCACACCGGCTCCCAATCCCGGCCACGAGCCCCGTCCCGGCGATCCCGATGTTCTCAATCCCGAGCGGCTCAAGGGAGTTCTCCAACTCGTCGCCGAAAAATCCGGCTGGGCCACTCGCAAAAAGGCGCCCGGCCGCGGCATGGGCATCGCCTGCTACTTCTGCCATCTCGGATACTTCGCCGAGGTCGCCGACGTCACCGTTGACAAGGCCAACAAGGTCACCGTCAATCACGTCTGGGCGGCTGGCGATGTTGGCAGCCACATCATCAATCCGGCAGCTGCTGAGAACATGTGTTATGGCGGTGTGGTCGAAGGCATGAGTCACATGGGCCAGGAAATCACGCTCATTGACGGACGCGTGCAGCAGACCAACTATCATCAACACCCGATTATGCGTATGCGCCAGGTGCCGCCCATCGACGTCTACTGGCGCACGACCGACTTCGCACCCACAGGGTTGGGCGAACCGACGCTCCCGCCCATCCTGCCCGCGGTCGCCAACGCCATCTTCGCCGCTACCGGCAAGCGCATTCGAAGCCTGCCTCTGCAGCGAAGCGGCTTCAGTTGGGCCTGATACCGGCGCAGGCGGTGCACGAGAGAGTCAGACTGGGGCAAGCCTCTATCAGGGGAGGCTTGCTGCTTGTCTCGCGGTTGGGTGTTTCACACAACCTCGTAATTATCTGCAAATTTCCACAGAAATATTTATTTTGACCGGGGGTACCTTTCATCTCCAGGCGGTCCCGGATGACCCGGGGCTTTGCGGCCTGGGGCTCTCCTGTGTTTATCGTGCGCCATTCAGATCTAATTATCTGCAAAGTGGAAGGATTTATTTTGAAGCGGGCGGAGCTGTCAGTTAGGCAACTCGAAAAGTCAAACTTTGGGAATGTCAAAAAGGGGGGCTGAAATAGCCAAGGACCTTTTTAAGGTGAGCGCAAAGCGAGCCGAAGATGCATACTGGTTAGTCAAATTCATCGGAATATCGGGAGGCGCCCGTTGCAGTCCCGTGTTCGTACGTCACTCTTGTTCTTCGGCTTTCTTCTTCTAGTTGCGATTCCAGAACTTAACGCGCAGCGACCGGCTAACTCAAACGTCTTTTATCAGCAACTCCGCGGCCTGCTACCCGGCGGAGAAGTTGTGACGGTCAACAACTTCGAACTTCATCGCGATGCAGCCACTTTCACCTTCCGCCGAGGCGACTTCGCTTTTTACGGAGAGGTCAACGGCAAGATCACGGGCGCAGTATTCAAAGGCGATGGCCATTTTCGCCTGGAACCTCCTACACAGGAGGAGCGACACAATCTGGCCATCCTCAATCACAGCGAAGTTTTCGATGAAGACTTTGACCAGGTAGTCCTGCGATTTACCGACTCAACTGCGGCGGATCTACGCAAATCTGCAACCGGCAAGGGGGAGCCGGATTCTGTTTATGCCACCGCCGCTCGCGATCTGCGGAATTTTCAGCGCCTGAAACTCTTCGAAAACCTCGACCTGCGTTTGTTCGAAGACGTCCTCAGTCCGACGCCGGGGGGATACTTTCTTGCTGCAATTCACGGCAAGAAGAATGCACACCTCATCTTCAGAATCGATCCTCACGGCGCGCCAGATGTAGCGCCGGAAGAAGTGAGCCTCCTGAACTGGAGCGATTGGGGAGAGACTTATCTCGCTGCTTTCCATCTGGGTTCGGGAGCGGTTCCAAGCGCCAGCAACGGGCACGACCACAACGCGACCTATCACATCGAAAGCGAAGACCTCGATGTGTCCATTGAGAGAGGCGGGTTTCTCAGCGGCGTCGCGACGATCCACATCGTGGCAGAGCAGGACGGACTGGCCGTAGCCCAACTTGCCTTATATCCCACGCTGCGAGTGAATCGCGTGGACACAGACAAGGACGAGGCGCTGGACTACGTACAGGAAAAGAAAGATGAGGATGCGAACTTTGGTGTTGTGTTGGCTAAGCCCTTAAAGGCGGGGGAATCCGCCACCGTTCGGATCGCATACGGTGGTAAAGATGTGGTGCGAAGCGAGGGGGGTGCCAATTATTACCCGATCGCGCGCCAAAGCTGGTATCCCAACGCGGCTCACGGCCTCGGCGACTACGCACACTACCACATGCTTTTTCATATTCCCAAAGGCCTGGAATTGATTGCCACCGGAACCAGGTTGAGCGAGAAAACCGAGGGCAAGATAACCACCACCGAATGGAAAACAGATGTGCCCCTTGCCGTGGTCGGCTTCAACCTCGGCCGATTCACGAAGAAGGAAGCAATCGTTGAGAATAAGGGCGCAGCAAACCTGACGATCGACGCCTACGCCAACACATCGGTTCCTGACAGTTTTCAACTACCGGACTCAACGCTCGCAAGGGATGTTCACGCTGAGGACCAGGGCGGCCCCATAGGCAAGATCGATACGCCCTTGATGCTGCCCGTTCAACTAAGTCAGGGCGAAGTGGCCGCGCGCCTCTATTCCACTTACTTCGGCGCGCTTCCCTTCACGAAGGTTGCCCTCACGCAACAGTTCGCGTGTAACTACGGCCAAAGTTGGCCCATGCTGGTCTATCTGCCGATTTGTGGTTTTCTCGACTCGACACAGCAACACGAGATGGGCTTGCATCCCGAGGACATGTACTGGAAGGTTGTCACTTCGCACGAGGTTGCGCACCAATGGTGGGGCCAGACCGTGGGGTTCCGCAGCTATCGCGATCAATGGATGAGCGAAGGATTTGCCGACGCTTCTGCCTCCATCTTTCTACAGGCGACGCGCCCCAAGCCCGACGACTTCCGCGAGTTTTGGAAGCAGCAGCGAAGGCTCATCATCGAAAAGAATGCTTTCGGCTTTCGGCCGATTGATGTAGGACCCGTAACCATGTGATTCCGCCTCAGCTCGCCGAAGACTGGTTGGAATATTTACCAGAACCTGGTCTATCCAAAGGGAGCGTACGTCCTCCACATGATTCGAATGATGATGTGGAGTCCACAGGACGGTGACGCACGATTCATTGCAACCATGCATGACTTTTTAAGTACCTATCGGCTGCAGGCCGCCACAACCGAAGACTTCAAGGCAATGGTTGAAAAGCACATGACCAGCGGAATGGATCTGGACGGGAATCATAAGATGAATTGGTTCTTTAACCAGTATGTCTACGGAATGGAACTGCCGACTTACCACTTCTCATCGGAGATCATTCAGAACGGCGATTCGCCGAGTCTGCACTTCAAATTGACCCAGTCCGGCGTTTCAGCGACATTCAAGAATCTTATGCCGGTATATCTCGAGTTGAGTGACGGAAGGGTTGTGCGGGCAGGATCGGTAGCTATCAATGGCCTCATAACAGCCGAGCAGTCTGTTCCGCTGCCCAAGAGCGCGGTCACTGTGAAACGGGCAATGATCAACTATAACTACGACGTGCTTTGCATCGAAAACTGAACGCCTCGTCTAAGTGCGATTCTCAGCAGTGATTGAGCCTAAACAGCAGAACGCGGACCAGAAGGTCCGCGTTCTGCATTTCCGTACTCGGTTGAGTGATTAGACTTTCGCCAGCACTGGTGCTCCAAGCCGCTCCGCCACCAGTTCGTGGCCGCGAGTGATCAGCTCCTGCAGCGGAATCTTCCCCGCATCCACATCCGCAAGAATCGCTTTCTGCGCCGCGTACTCCTTGTTTACGATGCCAGCCTTCGACTGCAGCATGCGCCAGGACTTACGCCGCTCGACGCAGAACATCACCAGCTGCCGCGACAGCGCGCGATACTCGATCTTCCCGTTCTCCTCGTACTTGATGTACACGCCAAAGTCGGGGATGAACGCGCGATGCCCCGGATTCAGATAACGCCTGTACACCACGTCCTGCTGCGTGATCCGCACCAGCATGTTGTCCAAGTGAATCATCTTCTCTGCCGCTTCCGGCTTGATCTTTTTCAGGTGGTTGCGGAACCGCGCCTCCGTCGTGCACCAGTGAGCGACCGTGTACCGCATCGTCTCGCCGGTTGACTTCAGCTTCGTCTCATACCAGTCCAACTCCATGGAAGGATTGCCCTTCACATCGAGCGCTTCCTGGTACGTCTCACCCAACCTCGGATTGAACACGAACTCCGGAACGCCGCGCGAATCGCGCACGCGCTGCGCCTGGAACAGTGCCATATCGTCGGCCACGCCATGCTCCGGCTGGCAGGTGGTGAAGCACTGCAGGAACATCGTGCCGCGATACTCCAAACCGTCGAGAATCGCACGATATAGCTTCGGCGCATTCGCCATCGAAACCTGAGCCACAAACGGCGACCCGTGTCCCGCGAGGAATGTCTCCGCGACCGTCTTCTTCTCCGTATTCTTGCCCTGCGTCGCCGACCCGAACACGTTCATGTCGTTGCCGCCAAGCATCGGAGTCGAATCCGAATTCTGTCCGCCTGTATTCGAATACACCTGCGTGTCCAGCATCAGGGCCTTGATGTTCGGCCGGTTCTGCAGGATCACCTTCGACATGTTCTGGTACCCGATGTCACCCATGCCGCCGTCGCCGCCAACCACCCATACCTTGGGCAGCTCGACGATCTCCTGGTCCGTCATTAGCGCGTCGGTGAAGTGCGTGAACTCGTAGTACTCGCGCTCCGACAAGACGTTCTTCTCACGCGTCAGCAGAACATCCGCCAACCGCTCCGGAATCACCGAACGCCGTGCGTGATCGACGATGAAGCTCTCGCCCATCAGCCAGCCAATCGTAATGCCATCCTGGAACAGCGAATTCATCCACGGATAAGGATGCGGATTGTTCGGCGCCGTCGACCCATACACGGTATTGCAGCCTGTGTGCGCGGCCATCGCCATCACGCTCATGCCGTTCGCCAGTCGTCCATCGACCGGCTGCAGGCTCTTGTGATTGAACGCCTCGGTCAGCAGCACCGCAGCGATTGCTTCTACCAA
>Ga0207683_10004876_pt1 | contig 11544 bp, 8 predicted proteins | sample KBSM73metaG_FD_184333 | JGI IMG/M metagenome (GOLD analysis project Ga0207683, IMG submission 184333) | Miscanthus rhizosphere microbial communities from Kellogg Biological Station, Michigan, USA - KBS M7-3 metaG (SPAdes) (version 2) | ecosystem: Host-associated > Plants > Roots > Rhizosphere >...
GCCGACCGGAAATCCCCGGGAAAAAACCGTTGGCGAACCGGGGGCGGCCGGCTCTTACCTTCGGGGAGCCCACTTCGGGACGGGCGGAACGCCGGGAGCTTGCCACTTTGGGGGGGACGCTCTCGGCGTTCTGCTTGGTACGGCGGTGGCGGGAAGACCCGACTTGGTTTTGTATTGTCCGGATGCGCCGTCACGCGGTTCGATAGCCGTATGCACGACAGCGAGGTCGCTGCGGCGATCGTGGCCGGTGACCCTGACGGGCTTGCCGAAGCCTATGACAGGTACGCCGCACCGCTGTACACGTACTGCCGCTCCCTGCTGCGCGAGCCGGCGGACGCGGCCGACGCCGTGCAGGACACCTTCGTCATCGCGGCGTCCAAGTTGGCGGGACTGCGTGATCGGAACCGGCTCCGGCCATGGCTGTACGCCGTGGCCCGCAACGAGTGCCACCGGCGGCTGCGGGACAAGGCGAGCGCGGCTACTTCGGCGCTGGACCAGGTGCCGGAGATGAGCGACGAGTCCGCGGACGTCGCCGAAGGGGCCGAACGGGCCGAGCTCCGCGCGCTCCTGCGTTCGGCCGTTCGCGGCCTGGGCGCCAGCGAGCAGGACCTGATCCAGCTGCAGCTACGGCAGGAGCTCGACGTCGCCGAGATCGCGGCCGTGCTCGGGGTCTCCCGCAACCACGCGCACGCCCTGCTCTCCCGGGCCCGCGCCCAGCTCGAGGTTTCCCTGGGCGCGCTGCTCGTGGCCCGGTCCGGACGGGGCGACTGCGAAGCGCTCGGCGCGCTGCTCCAGGACTGGGACGGGCAGCTGAACGTGCTGATGCGCAAGCGGATCAACCGGCACATCGAGCGGTGCCCGGCGTGCACCGAGCGCAAGCGCCGCGAGCTCGCCCCGGCGCTGCTGCTCGGCCTGGCCCCGTTGCCCATCGCCGTCATGCCGCCCGGACTGCGCACGCAGGTGCTCAGGCTGGTCAGCAGCGACGCCCCCGGCGCGGTGGCGCACCGGGCCAGCGTGGCGAAGCGGGCCGACACGTCCGGGCCCGGCGGTTTCCCCAAGCCGCTGGACCCGCCGAAATCGGCGTGGTGGCAGGCTCGTACGGTGCAGGGCGCCGCGGCGGCGGCCGTCGTGGTGGCGGCCGCGGTGCTGGTCATCTTGGCCGTGACCGGCGCGTTCGGCACGCACCACGACCAGCTGAGCGCGCTGAGCCACGGCACGTCGTCGGCCGGCGCCGGCCCGGGCTCGTCCGGTGGCACGGCGTCCGCGAGCCCGCCCGGCGGCACTGGCGGCCCTGGCGCCCCGGGCAGCTCCGACAGCCCGGGAAACCCGGGCAGCTCGGCGGGGGCCATCGCGAGCGGCGCGGGTGGGGTGTCGCCCTCCGCGGTGGCGGGCGGCACGGCCCCGGCGGGCGGCTCCTCGCCCGCGCCTTCGGCGCGGCCGTCCAGCCACGGCCCGTCGCCTAGCCACAGCCCGTCACCCAGCCACAGCCCGTCGCCGCCGGCCAGCAGCACGACCGCTCCTCCCCCGCCCCCGCCGCCCGGGACGCTCCAGGTGGCACCCAGGACGATCGTGGTCAGCGCGCTATCCGGCGCCAGCCTGACGCTGACCGCCTCGGGCGGGCCGGTGTCGTGGTCCGTTACAGAGTCCTCCGGCTTGATCGGCCAGCTGTCCGTGACTCCGAGCTCAGGTCGCCTGCTGGCGGGGCAGAGCACGACGGTCAGCGTCAACGTCACCGGCGGGCTCCTGGGCCTGGCCGTCCCCCGGACCGGCGGCGGGGTGTGCGTGGACTGTCAGCTCACCATCAACCCGGGCGGCATCGTGGTCTCGGTCGTCATCGAGGTCGACGTCACCCCGAGTTCGCCGCCGCCGAGCACGAAACCGCCGAGCCCTGAGGTGATCACGGGGCGTCCCGCCGCCCGGCTAGGGAACTGAGCCGGTGCGCTTGAAGGTCGCGATGACCGGCGCCGTCTGGACCGAGCTCACCCCGGGCAGCGCGGCCAGTTCGCCGGTGAGGTACTCGTAGAGGTGCCGCGTGTCACGGAAGACGGCACTGGCAACCAGGTTCGTCGGCCCGGTCGTGGCGGCGGCGAACGGGATCTCAGGGTGCTCGGCCAAGGCGTTACCCGCTTCCTCGAGCCTGGCTGGCTCCACCGAGAGCCACAGCAGGGCGTGCTCGTTCAGGCCGAGGAACCGGTTGTCGATGTCCAGCTCGAAATACAGCAGGCCGGACCGGCGGAGCTCGTCGATCCTGCGCCGCACGGTGGACTCGTGCCAGTGGATCGCCGCGGCCAGCGCGGCGGTGCTGGCCCGGCCGTCGCGGGCCAGTTCCTTCAGCAGAGGCTCGTCCTCGGGCCCCAGGGGGGTTCGGGGGGACGGGGAGTCCCCCCGAGCCGGGGGGGTCACCGGGGGGGTCGTCCCCCCGGGGGCAAGCATCTCCAGCTGGGCCGCTGACAGCGCGCGGGTGGCCTCACGCCATGGGCCGGGGGTGAAGTCGTGCAGGATCGAGTGCGCGGTGATCTGCACGACGCGGCGGCTCCCCGGCAGCCCGCGCAGGAACAGGGCGTCACGCTGTTCCTCGGTGCGGGCCTGGAGCGTGCAGATGATCTCGGTCCCGCCCGAAGCGAGATGGACCCATCTGGTGTCGGGACGGCGGGCCAGGGCTTCCGCAATCGAGTCGGCGCCGCCGGGAGTAGTCTGCAGCCGGAGGAACCAGTCGGTCCAGCCGAGCCGGGAGCCATCGGGTACGCCGAGGACTCGCAGCCCGGCCGACTCCGCCATCCTGCGGTAACGCCGGGCGGCGGTCTGGTCTGAGATCCCCGCTACGTCGGCCACGGTGCGGAACGACGCTCTCGGCTCGATCGTCAGTATGTGCACAATCTGCCGGTCGATCGAGTCGAGAAGCGAGACTTTCACGCGAATCAGCGTAGCCGGAGTCGAGATCCGGCACAATTCGGCTTGACCGTGGATTCCGTGCGGTCAGATCGCGCAGCATGATGTGCGGCGTCAGGGGAAGGCGCCGTATCACGGAGGGAACCGATGGATAAGAAGTGGTGGACCCTGATCGCGGTGTGCACGGGCACGTTCATGCTGCTGCTCGACGTCACGATCGTCATAGTTGCCCAGCCCGCCATCCAGGACGACTTGCACGCCAGCCTGACCGAGGTGCAGTGGGTGCTCGACGCCTACGCACTGACGCTGGCCTCGCTGCTGCTGACCTCCGGCGTGCTGGCTGACCGGTACGGGCGGAAGCGGCTGTTCGTGACCGGCCTGGTCATCTTCACCCTGGGCTCGCTGCTGTGCGGCGTGGCCCAGGATCCGTCCATGCTAATCGTGTCCCGGAGCGCCCAGGGCGTCGGCGGGGCGATCATGTTCGCCACGTCGCTGGCCTTGCTCGGGCAGAGCTTCCGGGGCCGGGATCGCGGGGTGGCGTTCGGGGTCTGGGGGGCCGTCACCGGCATATCCACGGCGCTGGGCCCGGTCCTCGGCGGCGTGATCACCACCGAATGGAGCTGGCGCGGCATCTTCCTGGTCAACGTGCCGATCGGCGTGCTCGCCGTCGCGCTCACCGCCTGGCGGGTGGAGGAATCCAAGTCACCCCATCCGACGCCGCCCGACTGGGCCGGGTTCGCGCTGCTGACCACCGGGCTGGTGAGCCTGGTCTACGGGCTCATCCGGGCCGGGGAGAGCAGCTGGTCGGACGCTGGCGTCATTATCTGCCTAGCCATTTCGGTGGTGGCGCTAGGCGGTTTCATCGTGGCCGAGCGGCGCGTCGCGTACCCCATGTTCGATCTGTCCCTGCTGCGCGTGCCGACCTTCGCCGGGAGCTCGATCGCGGCGTTCGCGATGAACGGCTCGCTTTACGCCGTGCTGCTCTGGCTGGTCATCTACCTGCAGGACGTGCTGGGCTTCTCGGCGGAGCAGGCGGGTCTGCGGCTGGCCATCATCAGCGGGGCGCAGCTGGTCACCGCGACCATCGCCGGGCGGCTCAGCGAGCGGATTCCCGCCCGCTGGCTCATCGGGCCCGGCCTCGTGCTGGTCGGCCTCGGATTGATCGTCATGGCCGGCCTGACCGGGCGCAGTGACTGGACCGAGCTGATTCCCGGGTTCATCGTGTCCGGGCTCGGGGCCGGGATGGTCAACCCGCCCCTCGCCTCGACCGCGATCGGCGTGGTGCCGCCGCAGAAGGCGGGCATGGCCTCGGGCGTCAACTCGACATTCCGCCAGATCGGCATCGCGGCGAGCATCGCCGCGCTCGGCTCGATCTTCAACGCGGCGCTGCAGCACAACCTGGCCAGTGTTCCGGCGGTGGCGTCGTCGGCGCCGCGCATCGCCACCGTGATCCGGCAGGGCCAGGTCGGCCAGCTACTGGCCAGCCTGCCCCCGGCCCGCCGGGGCGTGGTCGCCGAAGCCATCAGGGGCGCCTTCGCGGCCGGACTCAACGACCTGCTGTTCGTGACCGCGGGCCTGGCGTTCGCCGGGGCCGTGTCCGCCCTGCTGCTCATCCGCAGCCGGGACTTCGTGCGCCGCGACGGCGCTGAGGCATCCGGCGTCTCGCCCGCCACGGCAGGGGCCGGGGCTGACGGCACGAGCCCGGCCCGTTCGGCTTAGTAGTTAATAGTGGGTCCGGCCTCAGCCGGCCGGCTGACCCAGGCCGCGTGGGCGGTGGCCCGCTCGGCCTGGGCGCGGAGGGCCTGTACGGCGCGCCCGGGATCGTCGGAGCCGTAGACGGCCGAGCCGGCCACGAACACGTCGGCGCCCGCCTCGGCGCAGCGCTCGATGGTCTCCTCGCTGACCCCGCCGTCGACCTGGAGCCACACCGCGGCGTCCCGCCCGCCGATCAGCGCGCGGGCCCGGCGCAGCTTGGGCAGCACTATGTCGAGGAAGGGCTGGCCGCCGAAGCCGGGCTCTACCGTCATCAGCAGGAGCATGTCGACCTCGGTGAGCAGGTCCGTGACGTGCTCCACCGGGGTGCCGGGGTTGAGCGCCAGGCCGGCGCGGGCGCCGGCCGCCCGGATGGCGCGCAGGGTCCGCACCGGGGCCTGCGCCGCCTCGGCGTGGATCGTCACGTTCCTGGCGCCGGCCTCGGCGTACCCGGGGGCCCACCGGTCCGGCTCGGTGATCATCAGGTGGCAGTCGAGCGGCAGCGTGGCGTGCTTGAGCAGCGACTCGACGACGGGCAGGCCGAGGGTGAGGTTCGGCACGAAGTGGTTGTCCATGACGTCCACGTGCAGCCAGTCCGCGGTGGCGGCGACCGCGGCGGCCTCGTCGGCGAGCCGGGCGAAGTCAGCGGACAAGACGCTCGGCGAGATCTGAACGGCCATAGTAGTCCTTGAGTGTAGAGTGCCTGGACGCGGCGCGGATCCTCGCAGGCGTGATAGCGGTCCGGTGTGGCGTCGCCGGAATGTCGTATGGCGCGGGTACAGTTCGATACTGAGTTCGATTGGATCGACCTGGAGGTTGCGTATGCATTCGGACCCGCCCAGCGCCCTGCTCAACCGGGTACGCAAGCTGCTGGCGAAGGCCGAGGCAGAGGGGGTGACTCCGCCGGAGGCGGAGGCGCTCACCGCGAAGGCGGCGGAGCTCATGGCCCGCTACGGGATCGACCGGGCCCGGCTGGCCGCGACGCGGCCCGACACCGACCGGCCGGACAGCCGCATTATCGATATCGACAACCCGTGGGCGCAGGTGCGGGCGCACCTGCTGGCCGGGCTGGCCGGGGCCATGCGGTGCCAGTGCGTCCTGCTGAGCACGACCAAGCCGGGTGCCCGCATCCACGTGTTCGGCTACGCCTCGGACCTGGAGCGGGCCGACATCCTGTACACCTCGCTGCTGCTGCAGATGGCGCGCGGCCTGACCGTGGCGGTGGTCCCGGCCGGGGTGCGCAGCGTCCGGGCGTGGCGGCGCAGCTGGCTGCTCGGCTTCGTCACCGCCGTCATCACGCGGGTCAAGGCGGCCGAGGACCGGGCGGCCTCGACCGCGGAGGGCGAGACGCACGAGGGGCCGAGCACCGCGCTGGTCCTGGCCGACCGGGCGGTGGTCATCCGCAGGCAGCTAGAACAGGCGTACCCGGTGACGCGCCGGACCCGCATCACCTACAGCGGCCGCGGGTACAACGCCGGCTACGCGCAGGGGCAGCGGGCCGATATCGGCAACACGAAGCTGAAGTCAGCCCGCGCCCTCAGCCGTGCCTGAGTCGTTCCGGCGGAGCAGCGCGAGGAAGATCGCGTCCGTGCCGTGACGGTGCGGCCAGAACTGGGCGAACCGGGAGCCGTCGCCGGAATCGGCTTGGCGTAGCCGGGGAACCTCGGCCAGGACGGCCGGCGCGTCGAGGATGGTGACGTCGTCCCGGGCCTGAGCCACGGCCAGGACGACGTCGCGGGTCTCCGCCAGGTGCGGTGAGCAGGTCACGTAGGCGACCACACCGCCGGGCCTTACGGAGTCGAGTGCCGTGCCGAGCAGTTGGCGCTGCAGGCTGGCGAGCTCGGCCACGTCGCCGGGGGCCTTACGCCACCTGGCTTCGGGGCGGCGGCGCAGCGATCCCAGGCCGGAGCACGGGACGTCCGCCAGGACGCGGTCGAACGTGCCCGGTAGCCAGGGCGCCTGTCGTCCGTCGGCGGCGATGACGCCATAGCTCTCGCGGCCCGCGCTGTTCTCGTGGCCTGCGCTGTTCTCGCCGACCGCGCGAGCCAGCGCGTCCAGGACGCGGCGGGCCCGGTGCGGGTGAAGATCCGCGGCGACCAGGCGCGCACCGCGTTCGGCGGCCAGGCCGCCCAGCAGCCGTGCCTTGCCGCCGGGACCCGCGCACAGGTCGAGCCACAGCTTGTCCTGGCCGGGTACGCCGGTCCTGGTCAGGGCCAATGCGGCGAGTTGGCTGGCCTCATCCTGGACGGCCGCCAGACCGCTGGCCACCAGCGGTGAGGGGTCGCCGCCCGCCAGCCGGAAGCCGTATGGCGACCAGCGGGTCCGCTCACCGTCCGGCAGCGGGCCGTCCACGCCGGGGCTGAGGGCGAGGACGACCTGGGGGCGGGCGTTTCCCGCGGCGAGGGCGTCGTCGATCTCGGCGGCGTCCGGGCCGAGCGCGTCACGGAAGGCGTCGACGATCCAGCGCGGGTAGCTGTACCGGACGGCGAGGTAGCCGGACGGATCCCGGTTCCGGTCCGGGGCGACGATCTGGATCCAGCCGTCGAGGTCACGGGTGGCTACCCGGCGCAGCACCGCGTTGACGAAGCCGGACGGCCGAGGGCCGCAGACGTCCTTGGCCAGGTCGACGGAGGTCGCCACGGCGGCGTGGTCTCCGACCCTGGTGGCCAGGAGCTGGTGCGCGCCGAGCCTGAGCACGTCACGCACCGGCGGGTCGATGTCGTCCCGGTCGCTGCAGGCGGCCAGGATGGCGTCGTAGCTGCCGCGGCCGCGCAGCGTGCCGTAGGCCAGTTCGGTCGCGAAGGAGGCGTCCCGGCCGGTGAGGCCGCGCTCGGCGAGCAACGCCGGGAGCAGCAGGTTGGCGTAGGCGTCCCGGTCCGCGACCGCGCGCAGGACGTCATAGGCGGCGCGCCGGGCCGGGTCGGTGCGCGGGCGGGCGGTCCGGGAACGGTTCGCCGCCGGGCGGCCGGGGTGGTCCCGGCCCGGGCGGGGGCGCGCGGCGCGGCGCGGGGTGTGCGCGGGCATCTCAGCCGAACCGCACGGGACCGCCGGAGCGCAGGCCGCGAGCCCACTCCGGCGCGGTCATGCGGCGCTTGCCCGGGGCCTGGACGTCGCCGAGGAGGACCGGACGGGAACCGGTGCCGACAAGCACGGCGTTGCGGACGGCCTGCAGCTCGCCGGGCGCCAGGTCCGGCGGGGCCGCCGAGCCGCCCGAGCCCCCGCGGTCCGCGGAGTCCACGAGATCCAGGGCGACCGGGCCGAGCTTCAGGCGGATGCCGTCGAGCTCGGTCCAGGCACCCGGGTCGGGCGTACACGCGCGGACCTGCCGGTCCACCATGTGCGCGGGCAGCTTCCAGTCCACCCGCGCGTCGGCCGGAGTGATCTTGGGCGCGAAGCTCACGCCCTCGGCGGGCTGCGGGACGGCCTTGACCGTGCCGTCCTCGATCCCGTCGAGCGTCGCGACGAGCAGGTCGGCTCCCGAGTGAGAGAGCCGGTCAAGCAGCGTCCCGGTCGTGTCGCCGGGCCGCACCGGCTCGGTCAGCACCCCGTACACCGGGCCCGCGTCCAGCTCCTTGACGATCAGGAACGTGCTGGCACCGGTCACGTCGTCACCGTGCAGGATGGCGTGCTGGACCGGGGCGGCGCCGCGCCAGGCCGGCAAGATGGAGAAGTGCAGGTTCACCCAGCCGTGCGGCGGGATATCCAGCGCCGCCTGCGGGAGCAGCGCCCCGTATGCGGCCACCGGGCAGCAGTCCGGGCCGATCTCGCGTAGCCGGGCGAGAAACTCCGGGTCGCGGGGGCGGTCCGGGGTGAGCACCTCGAGCCCCGCGGCCGCGGCGCGCTGGGCCACCGGGCTGGCCTCGACCTTGCGGCCGCGGCCGGCCGGGGCATCGGGACGGGTCACCACCGCGGCGACCTCGTGCCGCGACGCCAGCAGCGCGTCAAGCGCCGGTACCGCCGTTTCCGGCGTACCCGCGAAAACCAGGCGCATCAAGGCTCACAGGCCGGCGGATCGGAAGACCGCATGTCAGAAGGCCTGCCCGCGGGTGTCGTGCGGGGACACGCGGACCCGCGGGACCGGGTCGCCCCACCACTCCGCCTCGCGGATCGCCTTCATGGCCGCTTTGCGCTGGGCGGAGTCCATCCGGTCGATGAACAAGATGCCGTCCAGGTGGTCGGTCTCGTGCTGGATGCAGCGGGCCAGCAACTCGGTGCCCTCGATCGTCACCGGATCGCCGTACATGTTGAAGCCCTTGGCCACCACGCCCCACGCCCGTTTGACCGGGTAGGCGAGACCGGGGAACGACAGGCAGCCCTCGTCGTCCTCGTCCTCCTCCTTGGACAGGTCGAGTGAGGGATTGATCAGGTGGCCGGGCTCGTGGTCGTCCACATGGTAGGTGAAGACCCGCAGGCCCACCCCGATCTGTGGCGCGGCGAGGCCCGCCCCGGGCGCGTCCAGCATGGTCTCGGTGAGATCCTTGACCAGCCTGCGCAGCTCCGCGTCGAAGTCGCGGACCGGCTCGGCCGGCGTCCGCAGCACGGGATCACCAAAAAGACGGATGGGCTTAACACTCACGGCTTCATTCTATCGGTCAGGCCACCTCGGCCGGGTCAAGCTGAACCCGGACGGCGGCGCCGTCCTTACGCGCGCTGCGGGTGGCCTGGACCGCGTGCAGGGCCCGGGCCAGCTCGAGGCCATCCCGCCGGCCGATCCTGATCAGCGCGCGTTCCCGCGTTTCCGCGGAAACGCCCGGCCCGGCATCGACCGGCACCGGACCAAGCACCTCGGCCCGGGCGGGCAGGCCGTCCCCGGATGAGGACAGCACGCCGACGAAGTCCGCGACCGCATCGGCCGGGCCGGTGACCGAGGCCATCCGCACCGCGGGCGGGAAGCCGAGCTCGGCACGCTCGGCCAGCTCGCGTTCTGAGAACGTGACCGGATCCCAGCGGATCAGCGCCTGCACCGCAGGCAGCGTCGACTCGGCCAGCACCACCACGGTCCCGCCCGGACGCACCAGGGCGGCCGCGTTCATCCAGCGACGCAGGGCTTCCTCGGCGGCGCGCAGGCTGGGCCGGCCGAGCAGGGCCCAGCCGTCGAGCAGCAGCGCCGCGGCGTACCCTCCCGGCGCCACCGGCTCGGCGCCGGGGGTGGCGATGACCAGCGCGGGTTCGGCGGGCACGGTGGCGAGCACGTGCTGGCCGCCCGAGGTGCGCACGGCCACGCCGGGGAAGGCGCGGCCCAGTTCCTCCGCGGTGCGCGCCGCGCCGGTGACCAGCGCGCGCAGCTGGCCAGAACCGCAGCGGGCACAGGTCCAGTCCGCCGCCAGCGCGCCGCACCACCGGCAGCCGGGCGTGCTGTGCGAGCCGCTGATCTCCAGCGGCCCGGCGCAGGTGGCGCACCGGGCCTGGGCTCGGCACCGGGCGCAGGCGACCGCGGCCAGGTAGCCGCGCCGTGGCACCTGGACCAGGACCGGGCCCTGGGCAAGACCACCGCGAGCCCCGCCCGTCAGGGCGTCACGAGCAGTGCGCAGCGCCAGGCTGGGCAGCCGCGCGGTCATCGCGGCGGCATCCCTGGCCAGTTCGGCCTCGTCCGGCGCGGCCCTGACCCTGGGCGCCGCCTGCCGGAGCGCCTCGGCGCTGCCGACCAGCGGCTTGGCCCAGCCGCCCGCGACCAGCTGGGTGAGCTCGGCGGTGCGGGCGAACCCTCCGATCAGCGCGGCCGCGCCGGTCCGGTGGGCGCGCAGGGCGAGCACCTCGCGGGCGTTCGGGTACGGGGCGCGCGGCTCGGCGTGCAGGTCGTCGCCGTCGTCCCAGAGCACCACCAGGCCGAGCCCGGCGACCGGGGCGAACATCGCGGCCCGGGTGCCCGCCACCACGCGGACCAGGCCGCGGCGCACGGCCAGCCAGCGCCGGTAGCGCTCGGCCGGGCCGAGGTCCGCGGTGAGGCAGACGTGATCCAGGCCGGTATCGGTCAGGGCCGCGTCGACACGGTCCAGGTCGCGGGCGTCCGGCACGACGATGAGCACCCCGCGGCCCGCGGCGGCTGTGGTGGCGGGTGTAGTGGCGGCGGCCGCGGTGGCGGCGGCGACGGCGATCTCGGCTGGCCATTCTCCCGCTCCGGTTCCGGGCAGCGCCGACCAGGCGGCCCGGACCGGGCGGCCCTCGGCCAGGCCCGCCAGGAAGGCAGCCCCGGCGGGATAGCGGCTCCAGGAGCCGGGATCGGGAGCGGGCGGCACCGGGGCGCGCGCGGCGCCGACCGCCGGGGCCTCCCGTTCGGCGGTGGCGTGCCGCGGCGGGATGGCCAGCCGGAGCACGTCGGCCAGCGTGCCCGCGTACCGGTCGGCGACCACCCGGGCCAGGTCGAAGATCTCCGGGGTGAGGACGGGCTCGGGCGAGATCACGCGCTCCAGCCGGGCCAGCCTGCCCTGGTGCTCGCTCGTCTCGGCGCGTTCCAGCAGGTAGCCGTCGACGAGCTGGCCCGCGAACCTGACCCGGACCCGGCAGCCCGGAACGGCCTCGACGTCCAGCCGGGCCGGGACGAGGTAATCGAAGGGACGGTCGAGGTGAGCCAGGGAGATGTCCACGGCAACCCGGGCGACCGGCAGCCGCTCGCTCACCGCCTGGTCCTTCGGCCCCTTCGCCACGGTTCCGTCCTACCAGAGCCAGACGGGAGGTTGCGCCAACGTCAGGGCGAGGTCGCCGCCGAAGCCAAGCACGCCACCCCTTCCATCAGGAGGCACATGATTCGCACAGAAGCACGGATTTTCATGATCATGAAGGGTTTGGTACCGCAGGGAGTACTAAATCCTTCGCGATCATGGGGAATCGACGGTTCAGGCACGGGTAGCCGCACGCGACATGCGGCGGTTGCAGTAACCCGCCGGGATGGCGACCCCACAGGGG
>Ga0207683_10004877_pt1 | contig 11544 bp, 12 predicted proteins | sample KBSM73metaG_FD_184333 | JGI IMG/M metagenome (GOLD analysis project Ga0207683, IMG submission 184333) | Miscanthus rhizosphere microbial communities from Kellogg Biological Station, Michigan, USA - KBS M7-3 metaG (SPAdes) (version 2) | ecosystem: Host-associated > Plants > Roots > Rhizosphere >...
CCGCGCGGCCGACCCGGCCGACTCCCGCGCCAGCCTGATCAGCCTCACCGACGCCGGCCTCGCCGAACTGAACAGCGCCCGGCGGCAAGCCGGCGTTGCCCTGGCCTCCCGGCTGCACCAACTCTCCGCGACGGACCTCACCACCCTGGAGGCCGCGGTCGCCGTCATCCACAAACTCCTCACCCTCGAACCTCTGGAGGACACGCCCCGGTGAGCAACTCATCGTTCCTGAAGCAGCCCAAGTCCGTCTGGGCGGTCGCGTTCGCCTGCGTGATCGCATTCATGGGTATCGGCCTGGTGGACCCGATCCTCAAGCCGATCGCCGAGCAGTTGCACGCGAGCCCGTCCCAGGTCTCGCTGCTGTTCACCAGCTACATGGCGGTCATCGGTGTCGCGATGCTGATCACCGGCGCGGTCTCGAGCCGGATCGGCGCCAAGCGCACCCTGCTGATCGGTCTGGTCATCATCATCGTCGGCGCCGGACTGGCCGGGTCGTCCAGCTCGGTCATGGAGATCGTGGGCTGGCGCGCCCTCTGGGGTCTCGGCAACGCCCTCTTCGTGGCCACGGCGCTCGCGACCATCGTGTCGTCGGCCCGGGGGTCGGTCGCGCAGTCGATCATCCTGTACGAGGCAGCCCTCGGCCTCGGCATCGCGGTCGGACCGCTCGTCGGCGGGATCCTCGGCGGCATCTCCTGGCGCGGGCCGTTCTACGGCGTCTCCACCCTCATGGCCGTCGCCCTCGTGGTGACCGCCCTCCTGCTACCGAAGACCCCGCCGGCCGCCAAGGCCACCTCGTTGCTCGACCCGTTCCGAGCCCTCAAGCATCGCGGCCTCTTCGGCGTGGCCATCACGGCCCTGCTCTACAACTTCGGGTTCTTCACCCTGTTGGCCTTCACGCCGTTCCCCCTGGACATGAGCGCGCACGAGATCGGCCTGATCTTCTTCGGGTGGGGCGTCGCCCTCGCCTTCACCTCGGTGGTCGTCGCGCCGCGCCTGCAGGCCCGCTTCGGCACGATCCCGACGCTGCTCGTCAACCTCAGCCTCTTGTCCGCGCTGTTCGTCGTCATGGCGATCGGGACCGACAACAAGGCGTTGCTCGCGACCTGCGTCGTCGTCGCCGGGCTGTTCCTCGGCGTCAACAACACCCTGGTCACCGAGACGGTGATGAAGGCCGCGCCGGTCGAGCGCGGAGTGGCGTCGGCGGCCTACAGCTTCGTCCGGTTCTCCGGTGGTGCCATCGCCCCGTGGCTGGCCGGCAAGCTCGGCGAGGAGCTCAACGTGCACGTGCCGTTCTGGGTCGGGGCGTTCGCGGTCGCGCTCGCCGTCGGCGCCCTCGCGTTGACCCGGCCCTACCTGCGCCACATCGACGACCCCGAGGCAGACGAGTCGCAGGCCACTGAGGCCGAGCGAGAGGCCCAGGCCGTCACCGTCGGCGACGCGTGACGACTGGACCCAAGTCACTGTCGTCACACCAACGGTGATGGGAGGCTGGGTCTCGTGCGCCACATCGTCCAGAGCAAGAAGCTGCAACACGTCCGCTACGACGTGCGGGGTCCGATCCTCCAGGAGGCTCACCGCCTGGAGGCCGAGGGTCACAAGATCCTCAAGCTCAACATCGGCAACACCGCCCCGTTCGGCTTCGAGGCTCCCGAGGCGATCCTCGTCGACATGGTCCAGAGCCTGCCCGACTCGCAGGGCTACTCCGACTCCCGCGGGATCTACTCCGCGCGTACCGCCGTCGCGCAGTACTACCAGTCCTGCGGCCTGACCAAGACCGTCCCCGACGACGTGTTCATCGGCAACGGCGTGTCCGAGCTGATCTCGATGGTGCTGACCGCGTTCGTCGACGACGGCAACGAGGTGCTGATCCCCGCTCCGGACTACCCGCTGTGGACGGGTGCCGTGTCCCTGACCGGCGGCATCCCCGTCCACTACCGGTGCGACGAGACCAACGGGTGGAACCCCGACCTCGAGGACATCGAGTCGAAGATCACCGAGAACACCTACGCGATCGTCATCATCAACCCCAACAACCCGACCGGCGCCGTCTACAGCGAGGACATCGTCAAGGGCCTGGTCGACATCGCGCGGCGGCACCAGCTCGTCGTCATGGCCGACGAGATCTACGAGAAGATCATCTTCGACGAGCGCACCCACCACCATGCGGCGAGCTTCTGTGGCGACGAGGTCCTCTGCCTCACGTTCAGCGGCCTCTCCAAGGCCTACCGGGTATGCGGGTACCGCTCCGGCTGGGTGATGATCTCCGGCCCGCAGCACCTCGCCACCGACTTCCTCGAGGGGCTCACCCTGCTCGCCAACATGCGGATGTGCGCCAACGTCCCAGGGCAGCACGCGATCCAGACGGCGCTCGGCGGGTACCAGTCGATCAACGAGCTCATCGTCCCCGGCGGCCGGTTCTACGAGCAGAGCAAGCTGGCGTCGAAGCTGCTCAACGACATCCCCGGCGTGACCTGTGTGGAGCCGCAGGGCGCGCTCTACTGCTTCCCACGCCTCGACCCCGAGATGTACCCGATCGTCGACGACCAGCAGTTCGTCATCGAGCTGCTGCGGGCCAAGAAGATCCTCGTGACGCACGGAACCGGCTTCAACTGGTTCGAGCCGGACCACTTCCGGCTGGTGACCCTGCCGGCGGTGCCGGAGCTCGAGGAGGCGATCGGCCGGATCGCCAGCTTCCTCGAGTCCTACGCCTAGGGGCTACGCGGCGGCGAGGAGCACCGCGGCGACGATCAGCACCACGACCGCGAGCACCGTCAGGGTGAGGAACACGGTGCCGATGATGCCGAGCACCTTGCCGGCCATGGCGATGCCCCGGTTGTTGAACTCTCGGGGGTCGCGGTCGATCTCGGCGACCACCTTGTTGCCGTAGTACCAGCCGAACGGGCCGAGGATGGTCAGCCCGAGGACCGAGAGCAGGCCGAGCACGAAGGCCAGCGTCGCCTGCGGGTGCTCGACGGTCGGCCCGGGCGTGTGGAAGCGAACCTGGTCGGGGGCGCCACCACCGTAGGCGGGCGGGGAGGACGGCTGTCCGTACGCCGGCTGCTGTCCGTATGCGGGTTGCCCGTACTGCTGCTGTCCGTACGGCTGCTCGGCGGGCCACTCCTGCGCCGGCCGGTCCTGAGGGTAGTTCGGCCCGTCGTTGCTCACCGGTTCAGCCTAACCGCCGTCGTCGTCGCGCCTCGTGGCGATGACGAGGATCCAGTCGTCCCGGGTACCGGCATGTCGCTCCAGGACGTCCACGGTCCAACCGTGCTCGTCCAGCAGCCGAGTGAGCGGCTCCGGACGCCAGTAGGTGAAGAACCGCGGCAGCCCGAGCTTGTGGTCGCTCCACGCCGACCCGTCGCCCTCCTTGACCGACAGGGCCAGGGTGCCGCGGGGCCGCACCGCGCCGTGGATCCGGTCCAGGACAGTGGCGAGCTCGTCCGGCGTGAGGTGCAGCAGCATGGCGAAGGCGACGACGGAGTCCCAGGGACCGCCGAGGTCGTCGGTCAGGACGTCGATCCGCAAGGGCGAGAGCCCGGCTCGTCGCATCGCCTCGACGAACGACGTCGCTCCGTCGGAGGGCTGGACGGCGAGTCCGCGCCCGGCGAGGTAGCGGGCGTCGTCGCCCGTCCCGGAACCGAGCTCCAGCACGTCGGCACCGGCGCCGAGCGACGCGGCGACCCGGTCGAGGAACGCCACGTGCCAGTCCGGAGCCGGACCCAGGGTCGCGTCGTAGCGGTCGGCCCGGTGCTCGTAGACGTCGAGCGTGCGGGCGTTCGGCGACTCGGCGACGAAGGTGAACAAGCGGCCCGGTCCCCAGGACGGCTGGGTCGGCGCGATCAGGTCGGCGACCCCCACGGACGCCTCGCTGCCGGCCAGCGCGATGAACTCGACCTCACGGAACCCGCTGTCACCGAACCAGGTTCGTATCCGCCCGGTCAGATCCGGCGGCCGGCGCGTCCGCGTCCAGATGACGCGGGCGTCGGGTGCGCACAGGGCCGGCAGCATGGCGATGGTGTGCTCGACGTCGGCGTCCGAGATGTTGCCCAGCACACCGCAGAGCAGGACGAGGTCGGCCGGCGGCAGGTCCGCATACACCTCGTAGTCCCCGGCGTCGGCGGTGCGCACCTCGATACCGGACCAGCCGCGGGCTCGGTCGCGGGCCCGCCCGGCGAGGCGGGGGTCGAGCTCGACGAGGGTCGCCGTGACGCGGTCGGCATCGTCACGCCCGGCGAGGACCTCGAGCAGGTCGCGGCCGTCCCCGGCGCAGAGACTGACCACCCGGACCGGTTGCGGCGCCGTGGCGTCGAGCCATCGGGATATCTGCTTCTGGACGACGCGCAGCCGGCGACTCAGCGACGAGGCCGGGTCGGCGTAGGCGCCGTGCCAGGTCTCCCAGTAGGTCACCGAAGCAGCCTAGGAGGGGTCCTCCTACGCTCTGGTCATGGACAGTGAGCGACCGGCCGAGCTTCCGCCGGAGAAGCCGAAGCATCGACACGTCAGCCTGAGACGTGAGGAGACCGGCCGCTACACGATCACCAACGCCCGCGGCGGGACCCTCAGCGTCGGCGGGAGCGAGGACGACTTCACCGCGGTCGAGCTGCTGCTCTCGGCGATCGCCACCTGCTCGTCGATCGACGTCGACTACGTCACCGGTCGCCGGGCGCAGCCGGAGGCGTTCGACGTCGACGTCGACGCGGAGAAGGTGGCCGACGAGAAGGGCAACCATCTCGACGACATCGTCATGACCTTCCGGGTGGCCTTCCCGGACGGCGACAGGGGCGATGCGGCCCGTCGGCTGCTGCCGGACATCGTCCGGAAGTCGCACGAGCGGCTCTGCACGGTGAGCCGGACGGTCATGCTCGGCACGGAGATCACCACCCGGATCGAGTGACACGCATACCGAACCGGCCGCCACCCGCCGTGTCTCGCCGGAAATCGGGCCCGTCGCACCTACCCTCATGACCGTGACCAGCGTGACGAAGGGCAGCGCCGTGGACGCGTTGCCCGTCAACGTCTCCAACGTCGTCGCGCGCGTGGTCGAGGACTACCTCGACGACCTCGAGTCGACGGTCCCCGGCCTCGTCGCCGGGGTCTACCTCACCGGCTCGGTCGCGCTCTCCGACTTCCACCCCGCGTGGAGCGACGTCGACTTCGTGACCGTCATCAACGACGAACCCGACGACGTGCAGCGGATGCTGCTCGCGGACATCCACGAACGCGTGGCGGACCGACACCCGACTCCGCGACTCGACGGTCACTACCTGCGCTGGGCCGACCTGGCCACCCCGCCCGACCGGCGAACGACGCTCGGCCTGCAGGCCAAGGGCGGAGTCCTGCACTTCGGGTCCAACTGGGTGCCGTCGATCCTCACCTGGCACGAGCTGGCCGAGCACGGGCTGCACGTCCATGGGCCGGGGCTGGAGAGTCGACGGATCGCCCGCGACGAGGAGATGCTGCGGGACTGGTGTCTCGGGAGCATCGCCAACCAGTGGACGCCCTGGTGGTACCGCAACGCCAACCTCTGGTCCGGCTCCGGGATGGGCAGCCTCGGCGGCTGGGCACCGGCGTCCGGCGTCCTCGGCGTGACCCGCGTCCACTACATGCTGACCACCGGTCGGGTCACCTCGAAGTGCGGCGCGGGCGAGTGGGCGCTGACCGTCTGCGAACCCGAGTGGCGCCGGCTGCTCGAGGAGTGCCTGCGGATCCGGAACCGGCCGACGAAGCCGTCGCTCTACCGCGACCCGTTCACCCGCCGTCGTCAGGCGCTCGCGTTCATGGACCTGCTGATGACCGCCGACGAGGAGACCTACGGTCCCTGACCGGTGAGGCCTACCGGCATACTCGGCACATGCCCGACGCCGTGCCCGACCCGCAGGACGCCCCGCCGCTCAAGTGGGGGATCATCGCCCCCGGTGGCATCGCCAACAAGCTGGCCGAGGCGGTCAGCGACTTCACCGCCGGCACCGTGGTCGCCGTCGGCTCGCGCGACGCCGGACGCGCCGCCGACTTCGCCGGCCGGCACGGTGTCGCCCGGTCCTACGGCAGCTACGAGGAGCTCGTGGCCGACGACGAGGTCCAGGCGATCTACGTCGCCTCACCGCACTCGGGCCACCGCGAGCACGCACTGCTGGCGATCCAGGCGGGCAAGCACGTCCTCATCGAGAAGGCCCTGGCGCGCAACAGCTCCGAGGTCGAGGACATCTTCGCGGCCGCCCAGCAGCACCACGTCTTCGTCATGGAGGCGATGTGGACGCGGCACCTGCCGCACATCGCCGAGGTGCGCCGGCGGATCGCCGACGGCGCCATCGGCGAGATCGTCACGCTCTCCGCCGACCACGGCCAGGCCCTGGACCTCCCCAACGACCATCGGCTCAAGAACCCCGAGCTGGCGGGCGGCGCGCTGCTCGACCTCGGCGTCTACCCGATCTCCTTCGCCGTCGACCTGCTCGGCGCCCCCCAGGAGGTCTCGGCCACCGGCCGGCTCACCGACACCGGCGTCGACGGACACGTGTCGCTCGTGCTCGGGTACGGCCCGAAGACCCTCGCCCAGCTCGACACGACGCTGTGGACCAAGACGCCGACGACTGCGGTGATCTCCGGCACCGAGGGCAGCATCGAGATCGACGGTGACTTCTACGGGCCGAACACCACGCGTCTGCGCAAGGCCGACCGCGACCGGACCGTCGTCGAGGAGTGGGGCGGCCCGATCCCCAACGGTTTCCAGTTCGAGGTGGCCGAGGTGGCGCGCTGCGTCGCCGACGGCAAGCAGGAGAGCGAGCGGATGACGTGGGCCTCGTCCCGCGCCGTCATGTCCGTGATGGACGAGGCCCGCCGGCAGGTCGGCGTCAGGTACCCGGGCGAGTGAGCGGCCGCACCGTCAGCGACTGCTCCGCACGACCGACCGGGCCCTCGACGTCGTAGAGCGTCGAGCTGGTCACCCCCAGCCCGTCGGACCCGAACATCACCGTCGTGTCGAACCCGACCCAGCCGGCCACCGGCTCCCGTATCAGGTGCACCGTCAGGTCGACGTTCGGGAACATCCACGAACGTGGATCCTCCCGCACCGCAATGCCGTTCGCGGTGTCCACCAGGCCCAGGTATGCGGCGGTCGGGCTCACGTCGACCCCCTCGACGAGGGGCACGCCGGGATGGATCCAGCCGCGACCGCGACCGGGCGAGTTCTGGGGATGGCCCCTCATGTCCAGCGACGCGATGTAGCCGCCGCCCCACACCCGCCGGCCGTCCCACGGTGCGAAGCTGTCGGGCGGCGGCAGTGGTTCCGGCAGGCCGCCGGCCACCGATGCCGTGTCGCCGCGGGCGATCCGCCAGGCCCGGGCGCGAACCACCGGACGCTCCCCGGCCCCCAGGGTGGCCTCGACGAGCTCGATGGTCCGGCCGGGCCGGATGGTCTCCACCGTCACCGACGTCGGCTCGGCCGGGATGACGCCGAGGATCTCGTAGCAGATCCGCGCGAGGAGCATCTCGGGTCGCGGTTCGTGCTGGTCGATCGCGTGAGCGATGAGCCCCGACACCGGCCCCATGTGCTGCTCGTGGTCGTTCCACGCGCCCTGCACGTGGAGGGTGGGCTGGTAGCGCCCGTCGGGCAGCCGGACGTAGTAGCTGCTCGCGGCGGGCCCCGGTTCGTTGCCGTCGGTCACGTCCGCCACCCTAGGCACCGGGCCGGGGATGGGCCTCGTCGTAGGCGCGCGCGACGCCCTTCGGGACGACCATCCGCCAGGCGTCGAGGACGAGCTCGCGCATCTCCTCGACGTCGAGGGCGGCCATCCGCGCGACCACCCAGCGGTAGCGCAGGTCGCTCTCCGTGGGCATGAGGAACGTGGCCGGGGCGCTGGCGACGAGGGCCTCGCGCTCCTCCTTGGGGAAGGCGAAGCCCATAGTCGTCTCGTCGCGGGAGAAGGCGACCCAGACGATCTGGCCGACGCGGAACTTCACCCGGTCGTGGACCACCACCTCGTAGGCGCGGGGCAGCTCCCTTGCGACGGCGCGGACGTCCTCGACGGTGACGGGCACGGGCCCAGCCCATCACGGACCGCCGTCAGACCGTGCCGGCCACCCGGGCGGCGATCTCCGCGGCACAGAGGTCCGGCTGGCGCTCCGGCAGCCAGTGGCCCTCGTCGACCTCGACGAAGCGGTAGTCGGCGAGCACCATCGCCCCGGTCGACTCGGCCGCCTGTCGCCCGAGGAACCCGTCGTGGCGGCCCCAGACGAACGTCGCCGGGACGCGGCACCGGTGCACCGCGCCCCGCGAGTGGCCCATGGCGCGGTACCAGCCCAGCGCCCCCCGGAGGGCGCCGGGCTCCCGCATCCGGCCGGCGTACCGCTCGGCCTCGGCCCGGGGCATCCCGGAGGAGATCAGCAGCCCCTCCAGGCGCCGGACGAGGACGCGTTCCGGAAGCCGTGGCAGCTGGAAGAACAGCATGTAGGCCGAGTGGACGAACTGCCACGGCGAACTGGTGGCGGCCTGGCGGAGAGCGGCCGGGTGCGGGGTGGAGAGCACCGTGAGGGTCGCGATCCGGTCCGGGTGACCGCCGGCCAGGGTCCACGCGAGCGCTCCGCCCCAGTCGTGTCCCACGAGGTGGACCCGCTCGATCCCCGCCGCGTCCAGCAGCGCGACGGCATCGTCGGCCAGCTCGGTGAGCGTGTAGGCCTGCGGGTACGGCTCGCTCGGGCGGGCGCGCGGGCTGTAGCCGCGCTGGTCCGGTGCCAGGGTCCGGAGCCCGGCGTCGACGAGCCGGTCGGCGACCGGTTCCCAGGAGTGCCGGTCCTCCGGGAACCCGTGCAGCAGCAGGACCGGCGGCGCCGCCGGGTCGCCGCGGTCGGTGACGTCGAAGGTCAGCCCGTCACGGGCGTACTCGGTGATGCCCGACGTGGAGGTGCTCACGAGATCTCATCCTGTCGTCTTCCCCCGCACCCCGCCCACTGCCATCCTTCGGGTGTCGGTATCGATGACGAGACGGGGAGTCGAGCAATGGCGGTGTTCCTCAAGCTGGACGGCATCGAGGGCGAGTCCCGGGACGCCCGCCACGCCAAGGAGATCGACGTGACCTCCTGGTCGCTCGGCGTGACGAACGCCGGGTCCGGCCACGGCGGTGGTGGCGGTGGCGCGGGCCGGGCGACGTTCACCGACCTCTCGGTGAGCAAGCTGGTCGACAAGGCGTCCCCCGCCCTGATGCTCGCGGTCGCGAACGGGCGGCACGTGCGGTCCGGCCGGCTGACGGTGACCGGCGGTGGTCCGCGGCCGGTCGAGTACCTCGTCGTCGACCTCGAGGACGTCCTCGTGACCGCCTGTCTGCTCGCCGACGCGGTCGACCCCGACCGGCCGGTGGAGAACGTCGCGCTGGGCTTCGGAAAGATCCACGTCGCCTACACCCAGCAGTCTCCGACCGGGGGGATCGGGTCGGTCTCCGAGTTCACCTGGGACCTCGTCCGCAACGGCCCGGGCTGAACCGGTTCGGCCCGGCTCTTGCGGAGAGCGCTCTCACACGGAATATTTCGGGCATGCGCAGACCCACGACGATGTGGTCCCTGGCCGGCCTGCTGACCGGCCTCCTCGCTCTCCTGCTGACCGGGCTCGTGGCCGGTCCGGTGTATGCGGCGCCGCCGGCCGCCCCGCCCGGGTCCGGGTCGGTCGACCTCGGACCGAACGTCAAGGTGTTCGACCCGAGCATGCCGACGGCCCAGATCCGCGCCGTCGTCGACGCGGTCTACGCGCAGCAGGTCGACAACGAGATGGGGACCCAGCGCTACGCCCTGCTGTTCAAGCCCGGTGCCTACGGGTCGGCCGCCGACCCGCTCATCGTCAAGGTCGGTTACTACACCGAGGTGGCGGGTCTGGGCCGGAACCCGGGTGACGTGACGATCAACGGCCACGTCGACGTCTACAACCGGTGTCTCGCACCGGACAACTGCATCGCCCTGAACAACTTCTGGCGCTCGCTGTCGAACCTCACCATCAACGTGATGGGCCTCGACGGCTGCCGGGCCTCGGCCAACTTCTGGGCGGTCTCCCAGGCCGCGCCGATGCGCCGGGTCGACGTGCGCGGTGCCAACCTCAGCCTGATGGACTACTGCACCGCCGGACCGCAGTACGCCAGTGGCGGCTTCATGGCCGACTCCCGGACCGCGTTCGTCATCAGCGGGACCCAGCAGCAGTGGCTGACCCGGGACGGCGTGGTCGGTGGCTGGAGCAACGCCGTGTGGAACCAGGTGTTCTCGGGTGTCCTGGGTGCACCGGCCCAGACCTTCCCGAACCCGCCGTACACGACCCTGGCCGCCACTCCGGTGAGCCGCGAGCGGCCGTACCTCTTCGTCGACGACACGGACACCTGGCAGGTCTTCGTCCCGGCTCCCCGCACGGACTCGTCCGGAACGACATGGGCCGCAGGGTCCACCCCGGGGCGGTCCATCCCGCTCTCCGAGTTCTTCGTCGCCTCGCCCGACACCCCGATGGCCAAGGTCGACTCGGCCCTGGCCCAGGGCCGGAACCTGCTGCTCCTCCCCGGGGTCTACGCCGTGGACCGGACCATCGACGTCAAGCGCGCCCACACCGTCGTCCTGGGCCTCGGCCTCCCGAGCCTGACCCCGACCCGCGGCAACGTCGCCCTGCAGATCGCCGACGTGCCCGACGTCGACGTCGCGGGTATCACCCTCGATGCCGGCTCGCCCGGATCGCCGGCCCTCATGCGGGTCGGGACGGGCAAGGCTGGCCCGGGCAAGGACCGCAAGGCCAGTGACGCGAAGAACCCGACCGGGCTCCAGGACGTGTTCTTCCGGATCGGTGGGCCGCACGCCGGCTCGACCACGGTCGCCCTCGAGGTCAACAGCGACCACGTCGTGCTCGACGACATCTGGGCCTGGCGGGCCGACCACGGGGTCCCAGGGAGCTTCGGCTGGACGGTCAACCCGTCCGACACCGGTGTCGTCGTCCGGGGTGACGACGTCACCGCGACGGGCCTGTTCTCCGAGCACTTCCAGAAGGAGAACCTCATCTGGTCCGGGGAGCGGGGCAAGACCATCTTCTTCCAGAACGAGTTCCCCTACGACCCGCCGACCCAGGCGGACTGGCAGCACGACGGCATCCTCGGGTATGCGGCGTACAAGGTCGCCGACTCGGTGAAGACCCACGAGCTGTGGGGCGGGGGCGCGTACATCTACACGAACGTCAACCCCACCCTCCATGCGACCCACGGGTTCGAGGTACCGGTCACACCGGGCGTCAAGCTGCACAGCCTGCTGACCGTGTCGCTCAACAACGCCGGGACGATCGACCACATCGTCAACGACGTCGGTGCCCCCGCCACGCCCGGGCCGAACGGCTCGAACGTGAGCTACCTGGCCGAGTACCCGATCCCCTAGGTGCTCGTCACCTCCCGGTCGTTCGCGGAGTACGTCGCGTTCTTCGCGCTCGACCCGGACCGGCTGCCCCGCCGGGTGCTGGACTGCTCGGCGGGGACGCGCTGCCACATCTGCCGTTCGCGGACGGCTCGTTCGACCTCGCCGTCTGCTCCCATCTGCTCTTCA
>Ga0207683_10004882_pt1 | contig 11542 bp, 8 predicted proteins | sample KBSM73metaG_FD_184333 | JGI IMG/M metagenome (GOLD analysis project Ga0207683, IMG submission 184333) | Miscanthus rhizosphere microbial communities from Kellogg Biological Station, Michigan, USA - KBS M7-3 metaG (SPAdes) (version 2) | ecosystem: Host-associated > Plants > Roots > Rhizosphere >...
GCAGATCGCCACCGAGCTGTCGGTATCGGTGAACACCGTCAGCACGCACATCCGCAGCATCTACGCCAAGCTCGGCGCCGAGGACCGCTCCGCGGCAGTCCACCGCGCCCGCGCGTTGCGGCTCCTGTCTGCCGTCCGGTCATAGTAGGCGTATGGAGGCTAGTGATTTCAACGCACCGTCGACCCTGCCTGCGGTCATCGGCGTGCGCGGGGCCCGGCATAACAACCTGCGGGATATCGACGTCGACGTGCCGCTGTGGCGGACGGTCGCGGTGGTCGGGGTATCCGGCTCGGGCAAGACATCGCTGGCCATGGGCACCCTGTACGCCGAGGGCCTGCACCGTTTCCTCGAGGGCCTGAGCACCTACAGCCGCCGTCGGCTGACCCAGGCCCAGCGGCCGGATGTCGACCGGATCGACCACCTGCCGCCCGCGCTGGCCCTGCGGCAGCGCCCGCCGGTACCGGGACCGCGCAGCACGGTCGGCACCATGTCCGAGGTGCTCAACGTGCTCCGCCTGATGATGTCGCGGCTGGGCTCCCACCTGTGCCCGAACGGGCACTACGTCCCGCCGTCGATCGCCGTGCTCCGCGAGGAGATCACCTGCCCGGTATGCGGCGCGCGTTTCGAGCACCCCAGCGCCGAGTCCTTCGCGTTCAACTCCTACGGCGCCTGCCCGGCGTGCCAGGGCCTGGGCGTACGGTCCGAAGTCGACGTGGCCACCCTGGTACCCGATCCCGACAAGACGATCGCCGACGGCGCGGTGCTGCCGTGGAACTCCGGCGGGCGGCGGCTGTCGATGTACGCCGCGGGCGAGCTCGGGGTCCGGCTCGACGTCCCCTACCGGTCACTGACCGATCACGAGCGCGACATCGTGCTGCACGGCGAGGCGGTCAAGCGGCAGGTGACGCTGCACTCGGGCCGCAACGGGCGGGCCGTGCAGCTGTCGGTCAACTACGACAACGCGGTGGCCGCGGTGGAACGGTCCCTGCGCAGCGACAACGAGCGCACCCGCCGTCTGGTGCAGCGTTTCCTCGTCACCCGGGTGTGCTCGGTGTGCCACGGCACCCGGCTGCGGCCCGAAGCGCTGGCTTCGCGGCTGGGCGGGCGCAACCTCGCCGAGATCAGCGCGCTCAGCCTGGACGAGCTGCGCGGGTTCGCGGCCGGCCTGCCTTCCGGGTTTCCCGCCGAGCTGAGCCGGCTGACGGCCGGCCTGCTGGCCGAATTGGACGGCAGGCTCACGCCGCTGCTCGACGTGGGCTTGGCCTATCTGACCCTCGACCGGGCCGGCGCCACGCTGTCGACGGGGGAGCGGCAGCGGATCGAGCTCACCTCGACGGTGCGGGCCAGCACCACGGGCATGCTGTACGTGCTGGACGAGCCGTCCGTCGGGCTGCACCCGAGCAACGTCGCCGGGCTGCTCACGACGATCAGGGCCCTGGCGGGAAACGGCAACTCCGTGATCGTGGTGGAACACGAGCGGGAGGTCATCCGCAGCGCCGACTGGGTCATCGAGCTCGGCCCCGCGGCCGGTGCCAGGGGCGGCACGGTCATCGCCCAGGGCTCGCCCGCCCGGCTGGAAAAGGACCCGCAGTCGGTCATCGGCCCGTTCCTCGCCGGGACCGCGGCCGTGACCAGGGACCGCCCGGCCCAGCCCCATTCTGGCGGGCAGATCACGATCGAGATCGGCGACCTGTACAACCTGCACGACCTCACCGCCGCCTTCCCCGTGGGCCGGCTGACCGCGCTGGCCGGGCCGTCCGGGGCCGGGAAGACCGCCCTCGTCCTGGACAGCCTCATCCCGGCCGCGCGGGCGCTGCTGAGCGGGGCGGCGCTGCCCGGGCACGTCCGCCGCCTGGACCTCAGCGGCATCCGCCAGGTCGTCCAGGTCGACGCCTCGCCGATCGGCCAGAACGCGCGGTCGACGCCCGCGACCTACTCCGGGGCATTCGACCACATCCGCCGGGAGTTCGCCGAGTCCGCGTACGCCCGGCGGCGGCGCTGGAAGCCGGGGCATTTCTCTTTCAACACACGCGAAGGGCAGTGCCCCACCTGCCTGGGGCTCGGCCACATCGACCTCGACGTCCAGTACCTGCCCGACATCGCCGTCCAGTGCCCGACCTGCCGCGGTGCCCGCTTCAACGACGCCACCCTGGCCGTCCGGGTCGACGGCCTGACCATCGCCGACGTGCTCGGCCTGAGCGTGGACGACGCCCTGGAACGGCTCGCCGGCCGGCCCGCGGTCGCCGCGGCGCTGCGACCGGTCAGCGAGGTCGGACTGGGTTACCTGCGGCTCGGCGAGCCCACGCCGTCCCTGTCCGGCGGCGAGTCGCAGCGGCTGCGGATCGCATCCCGGCTCCGCGCCAGTCAGCGCGGCGCGCTGTACGTCTTCGACGAGCCGTCCACCGGCCTGCACCCTCTCGACGTAGCCACCCTGGTCGGCGTGTTCGACCGGTTGCTGCGGGCCGGGGCCACCATCATCGTCATCGACCACGACCTGGACCTGCTCGCGGTCGCCGACCACCTCATCGACATGGGGCCGGGCGGCGGCCCGGACGGCGGTCGCATCGTCGCCGCGGGCACGCCCGAGGATGTCGCGCGCGCCCCGGCCAGCGTGACCGCGCCCTGGCTAGCCGATCACCTGGGCGTGGCCGGCTCGAAGGCAGCCGAGAACAAGTAGCTGGTCGCCAGGCTGCGATAAGGCCGCCACTTCTCCGCGATGGCCAGGACCTCCTGCTGCACGGGGAGGTGATCGAGCCGGTAGGCGGCCTGGATGGCCTTGCGGAGCGCGAGATCACCGGGCAGGACGACGTCTTCACGCTGCAGCGCGACGATGAGGGCGCCCTGCACGGTCCACGGGCCGATGCCCGGGATGGCGGTGAGCTCGGTCATCAGCTCCTCGTCCGGCAGGCGGCTCAGCACGTCCGGGTTCAGCCGGCCATCCGACATCCGCCCGGCCAGGTCCCGGAGCGTGCTGACCTTCCGCCACGAGAGCCCGGCCGCGCGGAGCTGGTCAGGCTCCACGCCCAGCAGGTCGGCGGGTGCGGGGAGACGCCCGCCGAACATGGCCTGGATCCGGGCCACGGTCCGCCGGGTCGCCGCGACGGACAGCTGCTGGCCGGTGACCTGGAACAGCAGGGCACCGAACAGGTCCATCGGAGGCAGCTGCGATATCCACGCCCTGGGATCGAAATCCGGCCGGTCGTCGATCAGCCGTGCCAGCACCGGGTCGGCGTCGCGCAGATACGAACGTGCTCCGGACAGCCGCGCGACGCGGTCAGAATCGTCGGTCACCCATCCATAATGACCGGCCGTCGGGTGAAGGGTGGTCACCTGATCCTGATGAATCACCATGATCCGGTGATGGCTGCTCACCTACCTGGCGGGGACCGTTGGGGTGTCGCGAAGGTACGGCCGCCAGGGGCGTGCCCGGATCCAAGGGAGATACTGTGACCTCACCAGTCGAATTGCCGGACTACGCGCCGATCCCCCAGTCCGCGCTCGGCCCGGCCCTGAACGACCAGGGCTATTACGTCGGGCGGGTGGAGCGGAACCTGTACTACGTCACCGACGGCGTCTACCAGGCCGCGTTCCTGACCACCCCGGACGGCGTCGTGCTGTTCGACGCGCCCCCGTCCATCGGCGGCAACCTGCGCCGGGCCATCGACGAGATCGCCGCCGCCAACGGCGTGACCAACCAGGTGACGCACTTCGTCTACTCGCACCACCACGCCGACCACGGCTCCGCGGCCTTCCTGTTCGACGGGGATGTGACCCGGATCGGGCACGAGGAGACCAAGCGGCTGCTCATCCGCGACGAAGACCAGGCTCGCCCGCTGCCGGATGTCACCTTCGCCGACCGTTACACCCTCGAGGTCGGGGGCGAGCGGGTCGAGCTGGCCTGGCACGGCCCCAACCACACGCCGGACAACATCTACATCCACTTCCCGGACCACGACACGCTCATGTTCATCGACGTGGTCAACGCGGGCTGGGTGGCGATCTACAACCTCAACCTCTCCGAGGACGTCATCGGGTACATGGGTGCCCCGGCCATCGCGCTGTCCTACCCGTGGACCCACATGATCAGCGGCCACCTCGGCCGGCTCGCCACCCGCGACGACGTCGCGGTGCACCAGCAGTACATCGCCGACATCGACGCCAGCGCGCGCGAGGCGCTGGAGTCGGTCGACCCGGTGCCCTACTACGTGGCGGGCGGGCAGAACTTCTGGGCCGGGGTCAAAGGCCACCTCGACGCCGTCACCGAGCGCGCGGCCGCGCCGATCATCGCCAAGTACACCGGCGTGCTCGCCGCCGCGGACATCGAGGACTTCACCAGAACCACGACGTTCCAGATCATGCAGTCGTACCGCCTGGACCGCGGGCACAGCGGACCGGTCCATCCCTGACCAGAACGCGTGGATGCTCCGGGCCTTTCGTACTCCTCGGCGTCGGGGCGGTGGGTGCTGGCCGTCAGCGTGCTTGGCTCGGGGATTGCCGCTCTCGATGCCACGGTCGTCAACATCGCCCTGCCGGCCATCGGGCGTGACTTCGGCACCGGCGTGGCCGCCCTGCAGTGGGTCATGAATGGCTACACGCTCACGCTGGCCGCGTTCCTGCTGATCGGCGGGTCGCTGGGCGACCGCTTCGGCAGGCGGAAGGTGTACCTGATCGGTACCGCGTGGTTCGCCCTGGCCTCGGCGGCGTGCGGGTTCGCCCCGAACGTGGTGTTCCTGATCATCACCCGGGTTCTCCAGGGTGTCGGGGCGGCCCTGCTGACGCCGGGCAGCCTCGCCATCCTGGAAGCCTCGTTCCGGCCCGCCGACCGCGCCCGGGCGATCGGCGCCTGGTCGGGCCTGGGCGGTATCGCTGTCGCCGCCGGGCCGCTGGTCGGCGGCTACCTCATCTCAGCTGCTTCCTGGCGGTGGATCTTCTTCATCAACATCCCGGTCGCGGTAGTGGTGATCGTCCTGAGCGCACGGCACGTCCCCGAATCGAGGAGCCCCGATGCGGGCGGCAGAACTGATTTCCTGGGCGCGGCGGCCATGGTGGTGTTCCTGTCCGGCATCACCTTCGCGTTCATCGAGGCCCCGGCGCTCGGCTGGTCGTCACCCGTTGTCCTCACCATGGCGGCGCTCGGCGTGATCGGGCTGGCCGTCTTCCTGGCCTGGGAGCGCCGGGCGGCGTCGCCGATGCTGCCCCTGTCGGTCTTCGCCCAGCGGCAGTTCGCGGCGGTCAACGCCGTGTCGTTCATCGTGTACGCGGCGCTGACCGGGGCGACGTTCCTGCTGCTGGTGATGCTGCAGGTCGTATCGGGCTACTCGCCGCTCGCCTCCGGGCTGGCGCTGCTGCCGCTGACCATCATCATGCTCGTGCTATCGGGCCGGTCCGGGCAGCTTGCCGCCCGGATCGGCCCCCGCCTGCAGCTGAGTGCGGGCCCGCTGGTGATCGGTGCGGGCCTGGCCTTGCTCACGCTGGCTCCGTCCGGGCCCAGCTACGTGCGGTACGTCCTGCCGGCGGTGGTCGTGTTCGGGCTCGGGATCGCGATCACGGTCGCGCCGCTCACCGCCACCGCCATGAGCTCGGCGCCCGCCGATCATGCGGGCATCGCGTCGGCGGTCAACAACGACGTGGCCCGGTTCGGCGGCCTGCTGGCGGTCGCCATACTGCCCGCCCTGGCCGGCATTACCGGCTCCGCCTACCTGGACCCGGACGCCCTCGCCGCGGGATTCCGGACCGCGGTGCTCATCTCGGGAGCGCTCTGTGCCGCCGGAGGGCTGCTCGCCGCCGTCACGATCACCAACCCGGCACGCGAGCGTCGCGACGTTGCTATATCCGAGCCGTGCCTGCACTGCGGCCTCGATGCGCCGCCGCTGGCGGCTAGCACGAATCGCCGCATCCTGGCGATCCAGCCTCGGGGATGAGCTGGCGGACCTCGAGCAGGTCGAGGCCGAGCGCTTCGATCTCGGCCAGGACGCCGTAGAGCCCGGGCTGGTCCAGCATGCCGGTCAGGACGGTCTCAAGACCCCGCTGCTCCCATGCCATCGCAGGAAACGCGGACAGCAGCGTAGCGCCGAGATGGCCGTTGATCCGGATCACGTACGCGGCGGATGCAGGGCCCATGCACCAATCGTCCAGCGCGACCAGGTGAGTCGGCATCGCCGGGATCTGGTGACTAGGCTGGGAGGCAACAGGCTAGCGAGCGCTGGGGATACGAGTTCAGAATTCAGGCGTGGTGTTCAGTGCAGATCAGCGAGAGCCGGGGCCAGCGGCTCCGCGGCTGATTCAGCGCGGGGAACTTCTCGCAGCCCTCGATCGCGCGACGCAAGCCAAGGTAACGCTTATCTCGGCTCCCGCCGGCAGCGGCAAGACCTCGCTGTTGCGGGCTTGGGCGGATGGGCCGGGTCAGCCGTATCGGCTGGCAGTCGTCCACGTGCAGCGTGACCAGCAGGACTCACAGCAGTTCTGGCTCGCCGTCCTCGGCGCCATCCGGAAGGCGAACGGCACGCCCGGCGACGGCGAGCAGCTGGCCGCGACACCCGGCTTCAGCCCGGGGGCAATCGCCGACAGGGTCCTCGCGGAGCTCGCTGAGCACCGCGACCGCACCTTTCTGGTCATCGATGATCTGCACGAGCTGACCTCGCCGGAAGCGCTCGCGCAGCTGACGCGGCTGCTGGAGAAGCTCCCCCCGCACGTACACGCGATCCTCGCGACCCGGCGCAGCCTGCCGCTACGGCTGCACAAGCTGCGCCTGGCCGGCGACCTGGCCGAGATCCGTACCGCGGATCTGCGTTTTACGCAGCGCGAGACCCGCGAGTTCCTCGAGGCTTCGGGCATCGCCCTGTCGGAGGCTGGGGCCGCGCAGCTGCACCAGCGTACGGAAGGCTGGGCCGCGGGCCTGCGGCTCGCGGCGATCTCACTGGCCGGCCGCCCCGACCCCGAGCGATTTGTCGCGGAGTTCTCCGGCAGCAACCGGACCGTGGCCGAGTACCTTCTCGCCGAGATGCTGGAGTACCAGCCAGCAGAGGTCCAGCAGCTACTTCTGCGTACCTCCCTGCTCGACCGCGTCAACGGCGAGCTGGCGGACCTGCTGACTGGTCACTCCGGCTCCGAGCGGATCCTGCTCGACCTCGAAGACGCCAACGCGTTCGTCGTATCGCTCGATCCGGCCCGGACCTGGTTCCGCTATCACCACCTCTTCGCTGACTTGCTCCGGCTCGAGCTGCGCCGCAGGCTCCCCGAGCAACTGCCGGCCCTGCACCGGCTGGCCGCCGGGTGGCTGACCGAGCACGGCGAGGTCGTCGACGCCATCCGGCATACTCAGGCCGCGGGTGACTGGTCCGACGCGGCACGGCTGCTCGCCGACCACTCGTTCGGCCTGACGCTTGACGGACAAGCCCAGACCATCCAGACGCTGCTACGGGCCTTCCCGCCCGGTGCCGTGACCGAGGGCCCGGATATCCCTCTCGCCCGGGCCACCAGCGACGTTGCCCGGGGGCGGCTGGACGAGGCGGCCGCCCACCTGACCGTGGCCGAAGCCTCGATCGCCGCGACTCCGGCCGACCGCCGGCACCGTCTCGAGGTGGCGACCGCGGCGCTGAGACTGTCGCTGGCGCGTAAGCGCGGCAACCTCGCGGGTGTAGTCGAGCAGGTCAGGTTCCTGGCCTCGCCGGTGACCGGGCAGTCCGACGAGGACATCGCGCTCGACAGCGACCTGCGCGCGGTAGCGCTCATGAACCTCGGAATCGTCGAAGCGTGGTCGCTGGGAAACCAGGACAGCCAGCGGCACCTGCTCCAGGGGGCCGAACTTGCCCGCAGGATCGGGCGTCCGTACCTCGAAGTGGCCTGCCTGGCTGAGCTGGCCTTCGCCGCGAAGATCGAGCCCTTCGCCACGACGCGGCGGCGGTGCCTGGAGGCGATAGCGCTGGCCGAGCAGCATGGCTGGGGCGCGGAGCCGGTCATCTCGCCGGCGCTCGTGAACCTCGCCGGCGTTCTCATCTGGACCGGTGAATTCGACGAGGGCGAGCGCTGGCTGCGCCGCACCGCCCGCGCCCTGGAGACAGACAGCGGGTTCCTCATCAGGCTGCTGCTGCACATAGGCACGGGCATGCTGATGTCCGGCCGACGCAGGCAGCAAGAGGCGCTGGCGGAATACCGCGCGGCCGAGCGCCTGCAGGCGAAGCTGGAAGGCTCACACGCGCTGGCGAGCCAGCTGACTAGCTTCCGGCTGGCCACCCAGGCTCGCCTCGGGCAGGTCGGCGAGGCCCGGACGTCGCTGGCAGCACTGGACGACAGTCTGGCCAGCTCGGGCGAGATCAGCAATGCCCGGGCGGTCATCTGCCTCGCCGAGGGCAACCCGGACGCTGCTCTCGCTGCGGTGCGTGATGTCCTGGACGCCACGGCGCCAGCCGTCGGTTACGTGACCGTCGTCGAGGCCAACCTGCTGGCGGCGCTCGCACATCGCGAACTCGGCGATCAGCGCGCTGCCATCGCGGCCACCGAGAGCGCACTGGCCCTGTCGGAGGCGGACCGGCTTGTCCTGCCGTTCGCGATGACAGGCTCACTTGAGCTGCTCGAAGCCATGCCGTCGCATGAGACAGCTCATGCGACGCTGGTTACCGACATCGCCGAGGTCATCCGGGGATCATCCGTAGCGTCGGACCATGAGCCTTCGCCGGCGGAGATTGAGCAACTCAGCCCGAGCGAGCTGCGGGTACTGCGGTATCTCCCGACGAACCTGTCCCGGCCGGAGATCGCCAGCGAGCTATCGGTCTCGGTGAACACCGTCAACACCCACATCCGCAACATCTACGCGAAGCTCCAGGCTCAGGATCGTTCCTCGGCCGTGCGACGCGCGAGGAAGATGCGGCTGCTCTCTGCGGGCCTGAACGGCTGAACCGGGCGCGGCTCGCGGGGAATTCACCTGGATTCGGTGAGGACCGTTCACCTGTGCGGTGGCCATCCTGAGCAGGGCAGCAGGCCCGACCACCCTGCTCCCGCCCGAGGCAGAAGCGACGGGAGAACGACGATGCCGAAGGTCTGGTGACCGCCGTGTCCGCCACCGCCGGAGGTCCGGCGCCCGACGTCGATCGGTCCGCGGCGCCCGCGCCGCCCGCGGCGCGGGGTCGCCGTCACCGCTCCGGCTTCTGGGCCGCTGCGTTCGCCTTCCTGGTCGTCATGGCGGTCGCCACCCTGCCCAGCCCTCTCTACGGCCTGTACCGGACCCGGGATCACCTCTCGGCTCTCACCATCACCGTGGTCTTCGCGATCTTCGCGGCCAGTACGATCGCCCTGCTGCAACGGGACAGCTCCATCGCCGCGCGTATCGGGCGCCGGGGCACGATGCTCGCTGCCGTCGCGACGATGATGGTGGCGATGGGGGTGCTCGCGGCGTGGAAGGGCCTGCCGGGGCTGCTGATCGGCCGGCTGATCACCGGGGTGTCGGTCGGGCTGGCCGCGGGCACCGCGATCACGTACCTCATCGAGCTGCGCCTGCGTGCGGATCCGAACGCCTCGCCCGTCCGGGCCAGGACCATCGGCACGGCCGTGACCGTCGGCGCGCTTGGCATCGGCCCGCTGATCGCCGGCTGCCTGGCGCAGTGGGTGCCACTGCCGCTGACCGTGCCCTACCTTGTGTTCCTCGCGCTGGGAGCGGTCGCGCTGGCCGGCCTGCGGGCTGCGCCCGAGACGGGCGCGCCGGCTCCGCGAGCGGCAGTAACGAGTCAGCCGGCCGGCCCGCGGCGCAAGGTACGGCTCCCGGTCCCGGCGGCAGCCGGGACCCTGGCGGCCTTCTCCGCGAATGGCCTGTTCGCCGGGCTGTCCGGGCTCTTTCTCGCCACCACGCTGCATCATCCCTCGCACGCACTGGCCGGTGTCGCACTCTTCCTTCTTTTTACCTGCGGAGTGATATCCCAGCTGGCCACGCTGCGGGCATCGCGCGTGCTCGCACTCGGAACGGCTTCCCTGCTCGCGGGTCTGGTGCTGCTCGTCGTTTCCGTGCGCCTATCCACACCGAGCCTCGCGCTGTTCCTGATCGCGGGTGCGCTGATTGGCGCCGGTTCTGGTGCCGTCTTCAAAGGGACGACCGGAATCGTGCTCGAGGCCAGCCCGCCAGAAAGCCGCGTCGCGATGACGTCCGACCTGCTCATCGCGCTCTACATCGGACTCTCGGTTCCGGTGATCGGAGCCGGAGTCGCACTCGAGCTGGGCGCGAGCGCACCCGACACCGTGCTCGGGTTCGCCGTCCTCGTCGGGCTGGGCGTCACGGTCTCGGGTTGGGCACTGCTCGGGCGCCGAGTGCCGCAGGCCCGCACGTGATATCGACCTTCACGCTCGGCCAGCTGCAGGTCAGGCGGTCGGGGTACCGTGCGATGCAGCTCGCCGGCCCGTTCACCTCCGGAACGGTCCGGAGGTGCCGGGCCAGCCGAAACGGCATGGAACCCCAGTTCCAGTGCGTTCTGGCGCCGTGAAACCCCGGTTCCAGTGCGCCCGGCAGCGGCCGATCTTCATGATCAACTTAAGCCCGGCGACATTGAGTCAAGACTGAGACCGGGCCGCGCGGTGCCGGTCGCTGAACCCTTCACAATGAGAATCCGGGAGGATCAGCAAGCTCAGGATGGTGCTCCTGGAACGCGCGCGCAGCAGGCAGGGTGCGGATCCAGTCGTAGTAGACGCTCTTGCAGCGCATGAGCTCGAACCCCAGGTCACGCAAGCGCGCGACCCCGGGCAGGTGAGCCCCGAACGGCGAGTACACCGCATCTTCGACAATGACAACTCGATAACCGGCTTCCCCAAGGCCAACCGCGGAGTGCGTTACGCACACGTCGGTCTCAAATCCGGCCAGCAACGCCGTCCGACGTCCGGTTGACCTGACCGCTGCCATGATCTCAGGGCAGTCGGCCAGCCCGAACACGGTCTTGGTAAAGACCGGAGCGCCCGACCGCAGGGGGGCAAGCACTGCCTCATCGGTCGGCCCATTTATCTCCGGGTCTTCCTCCGTGATCACGGCCGGGACACCCAGTGCATGTGCCGCGGCCGCCAGCCAGGCCGCGCGGCGCGCAGCTTCCTCGGCGCACCGCTTGTCCTCCGCATCAAGACGTTCAGCCCAGAAGCGCGGCTGCAGATCGATGACTGCCAGCAGCGAGTCGTCACGCGCAACCAAGGGCATAACGAACCTTCCTCGCTGGCGGGGCGATAGCCGCAGGCAGCCGGAGCGCGGCGGCACAGGCCCATGCCTGGCTAGGCGGCCCAGTCACACGGTCCCGGCATATCGCCGTGTCCGCTGGATGCTCGCTGCCACCCATGCCCTGGTACGTTACGGTGCCGTCGGGAATATCGCTGCGCCGGGGGCCGGCCGGGAGGACAGATGATCGCGCGCATATGGCGTGGATGGGCGCCGCTGGCCACCGCCGATGACTATCAGCGTCACTACGAAACTGAGGTCAGCGGGCACCTGCGCGCAGTCAGCGGCTTTCGCGGTGCCCGCCTGCTGCGCCGGGACGATGGCACGGAGGTCATGTTCACCTCGATCACGTTCTTCACCAG
>Ga0207683_10004883_pt1 | contig 11542 bp, 11 predicted proteins | sample KBSM73metaG_FD_184333 | JGI IMG/M metagenome (GOLD analysis project Ga0207683, IMG submission 184333) | Miscanthus rhizosphere microbial communities from Kellogg Biological Station, Michigan, USA - KBS M7-3 metaG (SPAdes) (version 2) | ecosystem: Host-associated > Plants > Roots > Rhizosphere >...
GCGCACGTCGATGATCTGCACCCGGTCCGCATCGGAGATCTTCGCCAGGCCGGTGGCGTCGAGCTGCTCCACGCCGACGAGTGGCGCGACGCGCGACTTCCATTCCTGAATGACGTCCCGACCTAACACGCCGCGCAAGCGTGTGATGCCGATTTTGCAGAGATCGTGCAGAATCGCCTTGACCGCATCGTCGCTGTCGGCCTCAACGATCAGGCTGACATCGGCATGCTCGGGAACGAAGGCGCCCATCCAATTAAGAAAGGATTTGCCGAGAGGTATGTTCATTGTCCCTGGCACATGGCTCGCGGCGAACTTCTCGGCGGGACGAGTGTCTACGATGATCGCCTTCTTGTCGAGAGCCTGGCGCAGATCGTCCAGCGCGAGCTTTCTGGCCGGCGAAGTACTTTCGTGTGATGCTGCGGATCGATTTACCCGTTTCATCACGGCGAAATAGCGCGGCGGGACCGGTTGGTCCGCCAACACTCTCTCGACGAACTCGTCTTCACCGAGATCGGCGAGGGCCCAGTTGAACAGCTTCTCGTATCCGAGTGTCGACTGCGGCATTGCTCCCAGCGATTTGCCGCACGCGGATCCGGCGCCGTGGCCCGGCCAGATCTGAAGATGGTCCGGTTGCGACCGGAACTTCTCCAGCGACTGAAAGAGCTGCCGGGCGAAAGCATCCATCGTTCCACTCTCACCGGCGGCTTTCTCGAGAAGATCGGGACGGCCGACGTCGCCGACGAAAATGAAATCGCCTGTCAGCGCTCCAACCGGCTCCTCGCCCCGTTCCAGTTCCGACACCAGAAAAGTCAGATGCTCAGGCGTGTGTCCCGGCGTATGCACGGCGCACAAGCGAACGCGGCCGAACTCGACCACACTTCCATTCCTGAGGACGTCCGCTCCGGCCAGCGCATCCCCGGAGTAGGTCCAGTCGCCGTTGCCTTCGCCGGAGAGATGCAGTCTCGCGCCCGTGGCGACGGCCAGCGCCCGCGCGCCAGAGACGAAATCAGCGTGGATGTGCGTTTCGGTCACGTGGACAATCCGCACCCGATCCGCGCCTGCCGCGCGGGTGTACATCCCAACGTCCGCGTTGGGATCGACCACGATTGCCTCGCGGGTCTTCTCGCATGCGATCATGTAGCTCGCCTGCGCCAGATTGTCGTCGTAGAATCGTCTGAAAAGCATCGCTCTCCCACGGCGCTCGTCGCGGCGTTGCTCGCCGGGCGGACAATAGTTAGCGTCCTACTGATGCACCGCGACCCACCGGGCAATATACACCACGTGAATTCTGAACCGAGTCGCGACTCCAGCGAGCTGACCCGTGAAGAGCTGGTTCGTTACAGTCGCCATATCCTGTTGCCGTCTGTCGGCGAAGACGGCCAGCGCGCGCTCAAGCAGTCGAGAGTGCTTCTCGTGGGCGCGGGTGGACTTGGCTCGCCCGTCGCACTCTACCTCGCCGCAGCCGGTGTCGGCAACATCGGGCTCGTCGATTTTGATCGCGTCGATCTTTCCAACCTCCAGCGGCAGATACTCCACGGGTCGGCCGCCATCGGCAGCTCGAAAATCGCCTCGGCGCGCGACCGGCTGCGGGACATCAATCCGAATGTGCACGTCGAATCCCACGAGACGAAGCTCACGTCGGCGAACGCGCTGGAGATTGCCCGCGACTACGATTTGATCGTGGACGGCACCGACAATTTTGCGACCAGATATCTGGTGAACGACACGTCCGTTCTGCTGGGAATCCCCAACGTTTACGGGAGCGTTTATCGCTTCGAGGGACAGGCGTCGGTTTTCGGCGCGCCTTCCGGTCCGTGTTACCGTTGTCTTTTCCGTGAGCCACCGCCGCCCGAGCTGGTTCCGAGCTGCTCGGAAGGGGGAGTGTTGGGGGTCGTACCCGGTCTCGTCGGTACGATTCAGGCTACCGAGGCCGTCAAGATGTTGCTGGGAATCGGCGAGACTCTGGTCGGCCGCCTGCTCACGATTGATGCATTGACGATGGCGTTCCGTTCCATCGCAATTCAACAGGATCCGGATTGTCCGGCCTGTGGTACGCGAGAGATCAAGGAGCTGATCGACTACGACGCATTTTGCGGGGGCGCCGGTGATACTTCCGCCGGCGCAGCCGTAGTCACCGAGATTCAGCCATCACGTCTCGCCGAGCGACTGGCCCACGGCGAGCGTCTGGAGATCATCGACGTGCGCGAGCCCTACGAGTGGCAGATCGGCCATATTCCGGGAGCGCGACTCGTTCCCCTCGATCGAATCGCCGCGGAGATTCCGAAACTCGACAAAGGTCGCGAAACCATTCTTTACTGTAAGGTCGGAGCGAGAAGCATGTACGCCGCGCAACAGCTCGCGGACGCGGGAGTCGCGGAAGTCAGAAACCTGGCCGGGGGAATCCTCCGCTGGATCGACGAGGTTGATCCAACCATGGCGAGGTACTAGTTGATCCCACCGGATCCGATCGAGCGATTTCGCAGCGTTTATGCGCTCGCCGAAAAACTCGATCGCACGTGCGTCCCTGAGCCCAACGCGATGTCGCTGGCTACGATCGACGGCAACGGCCAGCCTTCGGTGCGCATAGTCCTGCTCAAGGGGATCGACGAGCGCGGGTTCGTTTTCTACACGAATTACGAAGGTCGAAAGGGCCGCGAGCTGCTGGCCCAGCCGAAAGCCGCGCTCTGTTTTTATTGGGCTCCGCTGGACACGCAGATTCGAATCGAAGGAAGTGTTACGGAAGTTGCAGATAGTGAAGCCGATGCCTACTTCGCGACTCGTGAACGTCGCAGCCAGATTGGAGCCTGGGCTTCCCGACAGAGCCGCCCGATCGAGACGCCTGGTTCGCTCGACGAGCGGGTCGCTGAATACGAGAAAAAATTCGCCGGACGTGATGTCCCTCGTCCCGAGTTCTGGTCTGGATTCCGGGTCGTGCCCGAGCGTATTGAATTCTGGAAGGGTAAGCCCAATCGCCTGCACGAGCGCCATCTGTACACCCGGAACAGGGATGGCTGGCGGATCGAAACTCTCTATCCGTGACATTCATCCGGTACCACCTGCCCGCAGATTCGTCTAGAATGTTGAGATGACCAGCACACGAATTCCGCCCGCGTCCAAAACGCCGCCGCCACCGGCTCCTGCTCCTAACGCGGAGCCGTGGACAATCGCGTCCGCGAAGACCCTCTACAACATCGAGGGTTGGGGCATCGGCTATTTCGATATCAACGAAGCAGGTCACGTGGTAGTCCGTCCCGATCAGGAGCGGACCGATCGGGAGCTGGATCTTTTCGAGCTGGCGAACGACCTCGAGGAACAGGGTGTGGGGCTGCCGCTGCTGCTTCGATTCTCCGACATCCTGCGGTCCCGCATCGAATCGTTGAACGACAAATTCGCGCATGCGCGGGAGGAGTACGGCTACGAAGGCGGCTACACGACGGTGTACCCGATCAAGGTCAATCAGCAGCGTCACGTGGTTGAGGAGATCGTCGAGTTCGGCAAGGCCGCGGGCGTTGGATTGGAGTGCGGCAGCAAGCCCGAGCTGCAGGCGGTGCTTGGACTTGCCGAGCACACCGATCATTTGATCGTTTGCAACGGGTATAAGGACGAAGAGTTCATGCGGCTCGCCCTGATGGGGCAGAAGCTGGGACATCAGGTGTTCATAGTTCTCGAGCAGCTGAGCGAGGTCGACGTGCTGCTTCAGGTCGCCGACGAGTTGGGAGTCACGCCCACCGCGGGTGTGCGAATCAAGCTCTACTCCGAAGGCTCAGGCCGTTGGGCGAAGAGCGGGGGAGAGAAGTCGAAATTCGGGCTGAGCACCGCCCAGCTGGTCAAGTTGGTCGACAAGCTGAAGAGCCTTGGCCGTCTCGACATTTTGAAGCTCATTCACTTCCACCTCGGCTCGCAGATCACCGACATCCGCTATATCAAGGCCGGGCTCCAGGAAGTCTCGCGCTACTACGCTGAGCTGCGCGGACTCGGTGTCGACATCACTCACGTCGATGTCGGCGGCGGACTGGGGGTGGATTACGACGGCAGCGGATCGACGTCACAGGCCAGCGTGAACTACACCCTGCAGGAATACGCCGACGACGTGATCTACACGATCGCCGAATCCTGCCGGGAGCACGAACTGCCGATGCCGCACATCATCAGCGAGTCCGGACGGGCGCTCACGGCCCATCACGCTCTCCTGCTGCTGAGCGTCATCGACGTCGAGTCTGTGTCCGAGCACGCGGTGCCCGAGCTGAACGAGGATCATCACACGCTGCTCCACGAGATGTCGGCGGACTACGCGTCGCTGGCGAAGCGCGTCTCGCGGAAGCGGGTTCGCGAGGTCTATCACGACGCGACCTTCGACAAGGAAAGAGCGCAGGAGCTTTTCAGCAGCGGGGTGTTGACGCTGCGCGACCGAGCCATCGCCGAGCAGATCTACCTGTCGACGATCGCCACCGTCGTCCGCATCGCGCAGAAGGAACGCGCCGAGTACTCCGACATCATCGACGATCTGGAAGCGACGATGGTCGATCGCTACTTCTGCAATTTCTCGCTGTTCCAGTCATTGCCCGACAGCTGGGCGATCGACCAGATCTTCCCGATAATGCCGATCCACCGGCTGAACGAGGAGCCGACGCGCCGGGGGACGATCCAGGATGTCACCTGCGACTCCGACGGCAAGATCGAGTCCTTCATCGGTGACCGCGTGGTCCGCAAAAGTCTCGAGCTCCATCCATTCACCGACGGCGACCCCTACATCATCGGGATTTTCCTGACCGGCGCTTACCAGGAGATTCTGGGCGATCTCCACAACCTGTTCGGCGACACCAACGCCGTTCACATTCGGCTCTCGGAATCGAAGGGATACGAGGTAACCGACCTGGTGCACGGCGACACGGTGACGGAGGTGCTCGACTACGTCCAGTTCCGCGCCTCGGATCTATTGGCGACCTTCCGCCGCAAAGTTGCCAACGCGACGGGAATCCCGCGACAGGATGCGAACATGTTCATCGCGGATTACGTGGCGGGACTCGAAGGGTATACGTATCTCGAAGGGGAAGCCGCTCGGTAGGACTCGCATCTCGGCAGTGAAAGTCCTCACTGCAACTGCAACTGCAGGTGCCGGGTGTGAGCAAGACCGGTGTGAGGTGTGGGTTCACGACGTCGTGACGGCACTACTCGTATTACCGCTCAGAGCGGTCTCGCGCCGCTTCGACCCGGCACTGAGAACTGAACCCGCTTCCCGCACCGGTTTTGCTCACACCCGGCAGCTGTCGTTTTGTCATCCCGCCTGGGAGAATCGCTTCTCAACTTCTTTCCAGTTCACAACATTCCACCACGCCGTGATGTAATCCGGGCGGCGATTCTGGTACTTCAGATAGTACGCGTGCTCCCAGACGTCGAGTCCCATCACCGCTTTCTGACCTTCCATCAGGGGATTGTCCTGATTCGGTGTGCTGGTGATCGACAGCTTGCCGCCGTTGTTTATCAGCCACGCCCATCCCGATCCGAACCGGCCGACGCCGGCGGCACTGAATTGCTCCCGGAATTTCGCGAAATCGCCGAAGGCGCTCTTGATGGCTGTCCCCAGATTGCCACCGGGCTCGCCGCCGGCGTTGGGCGCCATGATCTGCCAGAACATCGAGTGATTCCAGTGACCACCCCCGTTGTTCCTGACAGCGGTGCGAACCGCTTCGGGTACCTTACTGACGTCTCGCATCAAGTCGTCGAGTGACTTGCTCGCCAGCTCCGGCGCCTTCTCGATCGCGGCATTGAGATTGTTCACGTAGGTCTGGTGATGCTTGCCGTGATGGATCTCCATGGTCTTCGCATCGATGTGGGGCTCGAGGGCTGCGAAGTCGTAGGGAAGGGACGGAAGTGTGAAGGCCATTGTATCTCTCTCGGTTCGAGTTCAGGCGTCCGGGCCGACCGCGGTCGAAGCGGCATATCGCTCCGCTCTACGAGTGCGATAGGCGCTGATGAGACCGGGTAGCACGGAAAGGAAAACCACGATGATTACCACTATTTCGATATGCTGATCGATGCCCGGAATGGTGTTGCCCAGAAAGTATCCGATTCCGAGCATGCTCCAGATCCACAGGACTGCGCCGATCATGTTGAACGCTATGAAATGGGTGAACTTCATCCCGGCCACCCCGGAAATCACCGGGGCAAACGTGCGGATGATCGGCATGAATTGGGCTAGCACGATCGTTTTTCGCCCGTGCTTCTCATAGAAATTGCGGGCGCGGATAGCATGCTTTTTGTTGAAGAACAGGCTGTCTTCCCGGTTGAAAATGCGGGGTCCCGTCGCCCGCCCGATAAAATGGCCGACGGAGTTACCGAGGATTGCGGCAATGGTAAGGGTCGGAACCAGGGTGTAGATGTTGAGATAACCTCTGGCAGCAAGCAGTCCGGCGGTGACGAGCAGGGAATCGCCGGGAAGAAAAACACCGACCAGTAGCCCCGTTTCCGAAAAAATAATCGCCGCCAGACCAACGAGTCCCGCCCACTGCACGAGCTCCGGGAGATTGGAAAGGCGATGGAAGAAGTCGGTCAGCGTTTGCATGCGAGCTGGATCAACGAGGTAGAATGGAAGAGAGACGTTCAAGTTCACCGACGCAGCATCCCAAAGCAACTGGGCTTGACTGGCTACTCGCGTTCCCGGAGCTGCGCGAGCGTGGATTTCGTCGTCCAATTGGTCGAGCTGAGCGCATCTTCAGCGTCGCCTGCGTCGTGGTGCTGGTTCTGTTTGCCGTTGGTTGGTCGTGGTCGATCGCGCGGGCGCGCGCCGCCGGCGTCGGTGGAATGACTCCGGCAACAGCCACCATCGCCAACGCTCTCACCAGCGGATCGGCACCGTCCGTTGCATACCTGACGGATGCGGCGCTCTCGGCGCTGGCGACCAAGGCCCGTGGCGAGAGTGGAAAGCTGAGGGTGAGCATCCAGCCGGCCGGAACCCCCATCGCTCCCATACTATCCGACTCACTGCCGAAGGGCGCCGTGGCGACGTTTTCGCAGGGAAGCGCGGCGGAATCGACTTCGACTCTGGTCGCGCCTCAGCGCGCGGGAACCTGGAACCTCGCTCTCAAGATTGGCACCGCCATCAAGCCGCTCGCTGATTTCAGCGTCATCACGCTGCGGCCGGCGACGGAGACAAAGAGTGGACGCCTCGGACTCTATTACATCGGCAACTGGCCGGCGGCGCGTAAAGGACGGCCCGGCGTCAATTACGCTCCGCCGAGTGGGTTCATCGAGGTGACGCCGCAGAACCAGAACACCCAGCTCTCGGAGCATTTCAAGCTGAAGGATTTTCTGCCGCACGATCAGCAGAACATCTGGCCCAAATACATTGTCGTCGACATGAAGATGATCGACAAGGACGAGCTGGTTCTCGAGGAGCTGGAGAAACAGGGGATCAATCCAAATGGGGTTCGCGTCATGAGTGGATTCAGAACCCCTCAATACAACGCCGGTGGAGGCGACCCCCGTGGCCGGGCTGCCCTGAGTCGCCACATGTACGGCGACGCCAACGACATCTTCATCGACAACGATGGAAACGGGCAGATGGACGACCTGAATCACGACGGGCGCGTGAATATTGCAGATGCCAAAGTCATTCAGGATGCGGTCAACCGCGTCGAGCGGGCACACCCTTCGCTGATAGGAGGGGTGGGCATATATTCCGGCACGTCAGCGCACGGGCCGTTCACCCACATTGACACGCGAGGCTACCCCGCTCGCTGGATCGGAACAGGAGATAGCTAATGGACAACACAACAACCGGTAGCCCGGCGACGGCGGAGGAGCATAGACACACGCCGGCCAACCCAAAACGGGATCCGGCGATGCCCGTTCGCCTGGCCGACCTCGAGCCGTACGTCGGACTGGGTTATCTGTCGAAGCTGTTCAAGCTGATGGCGATCATCCTTCTCCTGCTGCTGGTCTCAGAGATAATTACCGGACTGGTCACCCAGGGGACGACATCGATACCGACCCTCCTCGGCGAAATGAGCCGGCTCGTGGTGCTGGCCGGACTGCTGTGGGGGAGCGGCGATCTCGCGCTCCTGCTCATCGACATGGGTCACGACGTGCGCGCCACGCGAATCCTGCTCGGACGGCAGGCGCTGCATCAGACCGGGTCGACGGGCATCACGCCGCCTTCGGGCACTCCGCGTGTCGAGGGTGGAAGTTTCGTGGAGCGTGGGCCCCGCTAGGCTTTACACCATCGGGCATTCGACCCGATCGCTCGAGCAGTTCCTGGGACTGCTCGCCAGAGAGGGCGCGACACATCTCGTTGATGTTCGCGCCTTTCCCACATCCGTGCGGTATCCCCACTTCTCGCGGCCGACTCTGGAGCGGGCAATCATCGACGGCGGCGGCAGGTACTCACACTTTCCGTCGCTGGGCGGCAGAAGGCGAGGTCGCCGGGATTCGCACAACACCCAGTGGCGAAACGCCAGCTTTCGCGCGTACGCCGACTACATGGAGACGCGCGAATTTGCCGAAGCTCTGGATGATCTTTTCAGACTAGCCAGTCTCGAGCCGACCGTCATCATGTGCGCCGAGGCCGTTCCATGGCGTTGTCATCGCTCGCTGATCGCCGACGCGGCGCTCGCCCGTGGCGCTGAGGTTTATCACATTCTCGACAACGAAACCAACCCGCATCGATTGACTTCGTTCGGGCGAGTCGACGAAAATGGCCGGGTCCACTACGACGGCGTCGCGCAAAATGAACTCTTCGGAGCCGATTCTCCGTAAAACACTCGTCCACGGGAAATGCGCGGCATGCTGGTTGCCATAGTGCAAGGCGTACCGGCGTGAGCGGATAACTTCTACGCTCAGCCGGCAGTGAAGGGTTGCACCGGGTGTTACTTACTTCTTGAGAGGATGCCATCATGCTTTGGACGATCGCGGTAATTCTCCTCATCCTTTGGGTTCTAGGATTTTTCGTAGTGCACGTGGGTGGGGGTCTGATCCATCTGCTGCTGGTGATCGCAGTGATCGTGATCATCTATCGCCTGATCACCGGCCGACCAGTCGTTTAGCGGCATCCCCGTCCGGCCGCGGCGACGTCGTTGCTTCGGCCTCTGCTGCCCTCTACTATCCGTGTGTCTCCGTGATATAGAGGGCAGCATTTTTTGTCGGCTCCAGTGAGTAAGGAAGAGGACCGCCAGACTGGAGAATCAGCGCCGGCAACCGGCTCGATCCTCTCGGCCGTTCGCGTAATTCTGTACGAACCCCAGGATCCGGTGAACATCGCGGCAACGGTTCGCGCGATGAAGAATATGGGATTCTCGGATCTCTACCTCGTGCGCTCCGTGGAGTACGATCCGTGGAGACTGGCCGGCATCGCGCACGACACCGACGACGTCATCAACCGGATCAGAAACTGCGACACCATCGAGGAAGCGCTCGAGGGCGTCGTCAGAGTTGCCGGTTTCACCGCGCGCCGGCGCGCCGCAAAGCGCGACGTGACGACTCCGAGAAAAGCCAGTAGTGAGCTGCTCGATTTCGCCCCCGCCGGCCCGGTTGCAGTTTTGTTCGGCAGGGAAGACAAGGGTCTGCCGAATGAGATTCTCGATCGAGCGCATTTACTCGTCACGATTCCCACTACCGGGCATGCATCACTCAATCTGGCACAGGCGGTATTGATCGCTTTATACGAGCTTCACCTGACGGCTGCGGACGCCACTCGCACTCTCGCGCCGCCTCGCAAGGACGCGCCGCCGGCGACGGCTGAAGAATACGAAAAGCTCTTTGCCGATGCCGAGCGCGCCCTGCATCAGATCGACTTCTTCAAGACGCGCTACCACGAGCACATCATGAGAACGGTGCGGACTTTGTTTTACCGCTCCGCTCCTGATTCGCGCGAGCTCGCGCTGCTGCGCGCAATTTTTATCGAAATCGTGCGGACAATCGAGCGCATCACCAAGCGAAAGGCAGGAGGTTTGCAGGACTAACGCCCACCTTGCGCCACATACCCTGTCCGAACATTTTTCCGCGTGTTAATCGCTTGTGAAATTCTTCACAAAGCCGACCGTTTAACTCGCCTTTACTCCAACACTCGCGGATGAACTTGCGAAGCAGATGGCTCGCGGTACCGGGGTTCATATGTATTGCGGTACTGGCCACCATGCTCTCGGCTTATAGCGGCGCCTCTTCATCAGAAGGGAACAGTCCGGTGCAACCGGTCAAGTTCCGCCACACGATCCACGTGGACACGCTGAAGATGAATTGCCTCTATTGCCATTTCGCCGCCAACAAATCGTTCGATCCCGGGTTGCCTGCTGTCGGTACCTGCATGGGATGCCACACCGTCGTGCAGGGAACGTCGGCTGACAACAAGGCGGAAATTCAGAAGCTGGCGGCGTTCTGGAACAAGAAAGAGCCTGTGCCGTGGGTCCGCATCCACAAGCTCCCGGAATACGTTCACTTCCCGCACATGCGACACGTGAACGCTGGCGTGACGTGTCAGACCTGTCACGGCCAGATACAAAACATGAAGCAGGTTTCGCAGGCTTCATCGCTGAACATGGGATGGTGCATCAACTGTCACATCGGACAGTCGAACCCCCCTTTCCGCGCGAGATACGACTGCAGCTCGTGTCACTACTGATCGAATGAGCGACGAGCAAGATCGAAACGCGGCCACGGTGGCCTCTCCCAACGGCGTCAAGCGTCGTGAATTCCTGAAGGTCCTCGGTGTCGGAACCGCCGCGACCACGATGCTCGGCTGCGCCTCGGAGAAAGTCGAGAAGCTGATTCCGTACCTCGTCTCGCCGGATCAGACGGTTCCCGGAGTCTCGAACTACTACGCTACCACCTGCCGCGAGTGCTCGGCGGGATGCGGCGTGATCGCCGAAACCCGTGACGGCCGCACCATCAAGCTCGAAGGCAATCCGGAGCATCCCGTGAATCGGGGCGCGCTGTGCGCGCGCGGACAGGCGGCGCTGCAGGGTCTTTACAACCCGGATCGGTATCGCGGTCCGATGGCGCGCAAGGGCGGCCAGCTCCAGAAAGTGAGCTGGGAGGAAGCGCTACAGATCTTCGCGCAAAAGCTGGGAGAAGCGCGAAGCAGGGGCGCCGGCAATGCCGTCTTCATCAACCAGCACGAATCAGGAAGCTTCCCCGGTTTTCTGGACGCGTGGCTGGCTGGCTTTGGAATGCCCGCTCATTTGAGCTACGACGCCGGTGCTGAGCACGCCGTGATTGCAGCGAATCGACAGAGCTACGGCGCCGCGTGGCCGCGGATCGATTTCAAGGCTGCCCGCCTCGTCGTCTCGATCGGAGCGGATTTCCTCGACAGCTGGGGCGCCAGTGTGCCGCAGCAGCTGGATTTCGCCGATGCCCGCGCCGATCACGAGAATGCTCCGCGGCTGATTTACGTCGGCCCGCGTCGCTCTCTCACCGGACTGAACGCCGATCAGTGGATCGACTGCCGGCCCGGCAGCGAGATGGCGATCGTGCGAATGCTTCAGGGCCAGCTTCCAGCCGACGCCGCGTCGCAGCAGACGGGAGTGGCCGCCGCTGTGCTCGACGCATTCTC
>Ga0207683_10004885_pt1 | contig 11541 bp, 10 predicted proteins | sample KBSM73metaG_FD_184333 | JGI IMG/M metagenome (GOLD analysis project Ga0207683, IMG submission 184333) | Miscanthus rhizosphere microbial communities from Kellogg Biological Station, Michigan, USA - KBS M7-3 metaG (SPAdes) (version 2) | ecosystem: Host-associated > Plants > Roots > Rhizosphere >...
GTCCACGTCCCGCACAAGGCTTCGGGCGATGCGCGCAACAGCGTCGTTTCCGGAACCGTGCAGATGATGTTCGATGCCGTGACCACGATGTCGGAACTTGCCAAGTCGGGGCAGGTGCGTGCTCTCGGAACGACGGGTCTTACACGCTCGCAGTTGACCCCGGACCTCCCGACGATTGCTGAAACGGTGTCCGGCTACGAGGCGACGATCTGGCTCGGCGTGATGGCGCCAAAGGGCACGCCTAAAGAGATCATCAATTTCCTGAACACCAACATCAATAAGGTCATCAACAGGCCCGATGTGAAGGAAGCATGGCTCAAGCAGGGGGCGATACCGCTCATCAAGACGCCTGAAGAATTCGAAGCCTTCCTCGTAAAGGACATCGAAAAATGGGCGAATGTGGTAAAAGTCTCGGGAGCGAAGATTCAGTAGCTGGAACCCATGTCGATCGCCGATAGCGCATCTGCAAACGGGCTGCTCTCAACGCCGCTGGTGTTTCCGGCTCCGTTGGCCGGTGCGTTGGCGGCGTTGATCTTGGTGATGGTCGTGATGTTGATGCGCCGTTCAGACAGCGCCATCGTTCCGCGCCTGCTTGTTCTGGTCTCCGTCATCGCGGTCTGCATTTTGGTGACAACCGCCATTCTCGACAGGCTGGAGATGAGCGAACGCACGGCCGAACAGCGGGCGCTTCTGCAACGCGATGTGCAGCTCAGCGTGAGCGCCATAACTTCGGGATCGCTCGCCTGCCTTGATGGTGTCGCCGGTGAGCAGGTCGAGAACGCCTGCGAGCAAGCGGTGTTTGCTGACGCCCAGAGTACGGCGAAAGCTGTCGCCTACGTGAGCGCGCGGCTGTCGCTGCTTTCCGACGTTGCGGCAACTGCGCGCGGCGATCGTGATTTTTTGGCCGCGTTTACGACAGGACGCCGCGCGATCGAGCTTGATCGCTACGGGATTGCCGCGCACGTCCTCTCTGTTCGCGATGGGTGTACCGCCGAGCGGTGTGCGGCATTGGCAATGTTTGAGGATGCCGCAGCGCTCAAGGGCAATCTGAAGGTCCGCGCTTTCGACAGCTATGTCGCCCGGTATGCATCCGCCTGGGATAAACGCCAGCCTGTCGCTGACAAAGAGCCGCAGACCTCGTCTGTGACGCCGGCTCCGGTTGCCAACGCAGCGGAGCCTCCTTCGGTGGCCCATCCGCTCGACCCGAAATACGATTTCCCCTCGTCCGCCTCCATTCCGGCGGTCAGCATCATGAATGCTGAGCCTCCGCCGCCGAAGGAGCCGAAAGAGCAGACCGGCACAGCCACCGCCCACCCGCCCGGGGAAAAACCGGCCGCGAGCGCTCCCGTGCCGCCAAAACGTCCACAGGCCCAGGCGGCAACGCCGCCGGCGGCCCCGGCGACACGCTAGTATCGGGCCGACTGACGCCGGGTCCGAATGTTCAAATCCGTCCTGATTGCCAACCGCGGTGAGATTGCCTGCCGCGTCGCCCGAACCGCCAAGCGATTGGGCATGCGCACCATCGCGGTCTATTCCGAGGCTGACGCGCACGCCTTGCATGTGCGGCTGTGCGACGAGGCGCACGCCATAGGGCCACCGCCGGCGGCGCAAAGCTATCTCGCGATCGACAAGTTGCTCTCTGTGGCGAAATCCGCACGCGCCGAGTGCGTCCATCCGGGCTATGGCTTCCTCGCCGAGAACGCGGAATTTGCGCAGGCCTGCGGGGAGGCTGGCGTGACCTTTGTCGGTCCGCCCCCCGAAGCCATTCGCGCTATGGGCCTGAAGGACCGCGCCAAGGCGTTGATGGAGAAGGCCGGCGTACCCGTGGTCCCGGGCTATCACGGCGATCGGCAGGACCCGAAATTTCTCAGGCAGAAGGCTTACGAGCTCGGCTATCCGGTCCTGATAAAGCCGGTGGCTGGAGGCGGCGGTAAAGGCATGCGTCGCGTCGACCGCCACGCCGATTTCGATGCGGCCCTGGAGGGCGCACAGAGAGAAGCGAAAACCTCATTCGGCGACAGCCGTGTGTTGATCGAAAAATATGTAGCGAGTCCGCGTCACGTGGAGCTGCAGATCTTTGCGGATCGACTGGGCAACGCCATCCACCTCAATGAGCGCGATTGTTCGCTGCAGCGGCGGCATCAGAAAGTGATCGAGGAGGCTCCGGCCCCGGGCATGAGTGCGGAACTACGTGCCGCCATGGGTACGGCGGCCGTCGCCGCCGCAAAGGCGGTCGGTTATGTCGGCGCTGGCACAGTTGAATTCATCGCCGATGGGGCGAAGGGGCTCAGGCCCGATGGATTCTGGTTTATGGAGATGAACACACGGCTTCAGGTCGAGCATCCTGTGACTGAGGCAGTCACCGGGCTCGATTTGGTCGAATGGCAATTTCGCATTGCCGCGGGCGAGAAATTGCCGTTGGCGCAGCACCAGGTGAGGCTCGATGGCCACGCGGTTGAGGCGCGGCTCTATGCGGAAGACCCAGAAAGGGAGTTCTTGCCCTCGACTGGACGACTGATTGCCCTGCGGTTTCCGAGAAACGAAGGCTTGCGTGTCGACAGCGGTGTCGATGCCGGTAGCGAGGTGTCGCCGTTTTACGACCCAATGATCGCCAAGCTTATTGTCCATGCCAAAACGCGCGACGATGCCCTGGAGAGTCTGGCGGGCGCTCTCGAGCAGACCGTTCTGGTCGGCCCTCGCAGCAATGCAGGCTTTCTGGCAGCGCTGTGTCGGGCTCAAGGATTTCGCAAAGGCCAATTCGATACCGGCTTCATTGAGCGCAATCTGGTCGATCTTGGTGCCGTCCCACGGGGCCTAGATGGGGCCGCCGCAGCGCTTGGCGCGGAAACCTTGCTGGCGCAAGAGCGGGATCGCTTGGCAGCCTCGCCGCAAAGCGATCCGGATCAACCAGCGTCACCCTGGGATGCAAGCGATGCCTTTCAGCTATCGGGCCGTCGGCACCTGGCATTGCCAGTTCTGGTCGACGATCAGGCAGCAGTGGCCGAAGTAGCCTACGAACCCTGGGGTCTTAAAGTTTTGGTTGAAGGCAGTCCGCCGGCGAAAGATGCCACGGTCGTGGTCGATGGCGATGCAATCTACGTTCTGCGGCACGGGCGGCAGACCAAGGTTGCCTTGCGTGACCTTGTTCTGAACGAGGCTGGGGATCATGACGTCGGCGGGATTGTGCGGGCACCCATGCATGGCAAGGTGCTCCATATCCTGGTCGAGCCCGGCGCGCAGGTCATCCGTGGACAGCGTCTCGCCATAATTGAGGCCATGAAGATGGAACACACGCTTGTGGCGCCAACCGACGGCACTGTCACCGACCTGTCGGTTGCGGCGGATGCACAGGTAGCCGAGGGTGCACCGCTCATGCGCGTCGTGCCGAGCCAAGCGATACGCGAATAAACCGGAATGTCGTAATGTCGCTTCATCTCATCAAACTTTGCGTTGGCTGTGATTCGGTCTCGGATCTTGAGGACTGGATCAAACTGAAATTGAAAGAAAAGAAGCGGCGCGGCCAGAAGGCTGAGCACATCCACACGACGCGCATGGTACCGAAGCGCGCGGCCGAACTGACCGATGGCGGCTCGCTCTACTGGGTGATCCGCGGACAGATCGCTTGTCGTGAGCGCATCCTCGACATCCGCCCCTTTGTCGATAAGGACGGCATTGGCCGTTGCCGTGTCGTGCTCGATGGTAAGCTCATACTGGTTGAGCCGCGTCCCCGCTCGGCCTTTCAAGGGTGGCGATATCTGGCGACCAATGAAGCGCCGCGCGATCTTTCTCGCGCTGCACCAGGTGCTGCGCGGATGCCAGAGACCATGCGACGGGAATTGCGGGAGCTTGGATTGCTCTAGACCGCGATGTTGTCGATCAACCGGGTTTTCCCCAGCCGGGCCGCGGCGAGCAACCGAATCGGGCCATCCTTTGTTGAACTGATCGGAGCCAGCGTCATAGCGTGGCGAGCTTCGAGATAATCAAGGGCGAATCCGGCGAGGTCGAACTCAATGCGGCCAACATTGAGGACGCGGTCCACTTTTTCGCCGCTTTTGATGCGGGCGGCACAGCTTGTTAGGACTCGATGGATCATTGGCGCGACAGCGCGCTCGGTCGTCGAGAGATACACGTTGCGCGAAGACAGGGCCAAGCCGTCCGGCTCACGCACGGTTGGCACTCCGATCACCTTCACCGGAAGATCGAGGTCCTTGGCCATTTGTGTGACAACGCGCAGCTGCTGGTAGTCTTTTTGGCCGAAAAGCGCAAAATCGGGCGAGACCTGGGTAAACAGTTTGGCCACGACGGTCGCAACACCGCCGAAAAAGTGCGGGCGAAATCGATCCTCGAGGTCAGCCTTGGCGGCGCCTTCGGGCGCCAGGCGTGTGGCGAAGCCATCCGGATACATGACTTCGACCGGAGGGGCCCAGACAAAATCGACCTGGGCGTCCCGCAGGACTTTGAGGTCGGTCGAAAAATTGCGCGGGTAACTGGCAAAATCCTCATTCGGCGCGAATTGAGTCGGATTGACGAAGATCGACACCACGACGCGCTTCGAGCGCCGTTGCGCTTCCCGCACTAAAGCCATGTGACCGCGATGCAAGGCACCCATCGTCGGTACCAATGCCACGCGCTCGCTCGGCCTGCGGTGGAGTTCCAAGGCGCGGCGAAGGGAGGAGACCGTTCGTATGACTCTCAGTCGGTTTGCCCTAATTGTGCCCATGTCGAGAATTGTCGCAAAACCGAATGACGACCTGCAAGGCAGGTGGCGGGTAAATCTGGTGAAGCAAATTCGTCGTGCGTCGAGTTTAACTTGACTAACGCAGGCTAATATTTTGAAGATCGGTGGCCAGAGGGCGGCATGCTGATTCAGTCGATCGAGGAAATAGCTCACTCAGCGCACGTTGTTGTGCTCGGTAACGAGAAGGGTGGGTCCGGAAAGTCCACCACCGCGCTGCACATCGCGGTCGCGCTTCTCAAAGCCGGGCAGCGCGTAGCCACGATCGACCTCGATTCGCGCCAGCAAAGCTTTACGCACTACATCGACAATCGTCGGGCGTGGGCCGAACGCGCGCGAATCTCGCTCGAATTGCCGACGCACTATTGCGTCACGCGCGCCGAGGGCAACTCACTGGAACTGAACGAGTCGCAGGAGTTCACGAGTTTTTCGGCGGCGATCAGCGCGATTGAGCACAGTCACGACGTCGTTGTGATCGATACACCTGGCAACGACACATACCTGATGCGACTCGCGCATTCGATGGCCGACACGCTTGTCACGCCACTCAATGACAGTTTCCTTGATTTCGATGTGTTGGCCACGCTCGATCCGACCGATTTCAGCGTCACGGGTGAAAGCCACTACGCGGAGATGGTTCGCGAAGCACGGCGCCAGCGCCGGCTGGTTGACGGACAGCTCACGGATTGGGTCGTCGTTCGTAATCGCCTCTCGACGCTGACCTCGCGCAATAAAAAGCTGGTGGGCGACGGCATCAGTGAATTGGCCAAGCGCATGGGCTTCCGCAGCGTGGAGGGCTTTGCCGAGCGTGTAGTCTATCGCGAGTTTTTCCCGCGCGGGCTCACGGCGCTCGATGACCTCGACGAAGAAACGCTGGGTACGCGGCCAAATCTTTCGCACGTGACGGCCCGCGAGGAAGTGGTTGCGTTGCTCAACGCGCTACAGCTTCCGCTCTCCGAAAACGGCAAACGGCGTGCCGCCGCACGCGCGGAATGGTACTCGGTCATGGACCAGCCATTGCAGGTCCACGACATTCTCGCCTAGAGCCCGACAAGCTTGAATCCACGGGTTAATGTCGCCATCTGACGGGGCGACAGGGGGCTCGCGCGAGTTCCATTTTTTCAGTGTAGAATTTTCGATATGAGAAAGGACTCCCAGCAAAGTCCGGCCCCGGTTTCGTCCAGACCGGAAATCGAAACCTTTATTGAAAAGGTACGCGCTCTCGGCCCTGCGACTGCAACCGGGCATCGCGGCCGGTTGATCTTCGCGCTCGACGCGACAATGAGCCGCCAGCCGACCTGGGATTCCGCCTGCGCCCTGCAGGCGGACATGTTCCGCGAGGCGGCGGGCATAGGCGGCCTCGACATTCAACTCGTCTATTTCCGCGGCCTGAGCGAATGCCGTGCGTCTGGTTGGGTTGCGCAAAGTGACAAACTTGCGGGCTTGATGTCGCGCATCGATTGCCGTGGCGGACAGACCCAGATCGGCAAAGTCCTGAGCCATGCGCGACACGAATATGCACGGCAGAAGGTGCAGGCGCTGGTTTTCGTCGGCGATGCAATGGAGGAGCCGATCGACGCACTATGCCAGGCAGCCGGCGAATTGGGGTTGCTCGGCGTTCCGGTGTTCATGTTTCAGGAAGGTGCGGATGCAGTGGCCGAGAATGCCTATCGTGAGATCGCGCGCCTTTCGCGTGGGGCCTATTGCCGATTTGATGCCGGCTCGGCTCATCAGCTCGGCGAGCTGTTGCGCGCCGTTGCAGCTTATGCCGCGGGCGGCATCAAGGCGCTCGCCGATCTGTCGAAGAAGCGCTCCGCCGGCGCGCAGCAATTATTGGCGCAGTTGAAATAGCCATGCCGACGCTCATTTTTGGCGTGGTCGTCCTCGTCCTGGTGTTGTGGGCGCTCAACATCATTTCCAAAGTCGATCCCAAGATCGCCGCGCGCGTGATGAAGCTCGGGGGTGGATTGCTGTCGCTCGGGTTTGCCGTTTTCCTCGGACTGCGTGGCGAAATTGGCATAGCCATCCCGCTCGGCGCGTTCGGGCTGGGGCTCCTCGGCTGGCTGCCTTTCGGGCCGGCCGGCTTCACGGCACGGACGCAGAAGACTGGAGGGCAGACGTCGCGCGTACGATCCGCCTTTTTTGAAATGGAGCTCGATCACGACAGCGGCGCAATGCGTGGGCGCGTCCTGGCCGGCCGCTATCAAGGCGTCGATCTCGGGACTCTCGACGTGGAAACGCTTGTCTCGATGCTCGCCCAGGTGGACGAAGAGAGCCGGGCGCTACTTATGGCTTATCTTGACCGCCGGGATCCCGGATGGAGTGAGAACGCGCAGGCGGATACGGCAGAACGGCCGCGTGCGTCGGGTACCGGCAAAATGTCGGAACAGGAGGCCTATCAGATCCTTGGCCTGCAGACCGGCGCGACCGCTGACGACATCAGCCGCGCGCATCGCACGCTGATGAAGAAACTGCATCCCGACCAAGGGGGGTCGACGTATCTCGCGGCCCGTATCAACGAAGCCAAGGAAATTCTTCTCCGCCGCCATCGCTGAGGTACTCCACAAACACAACCATCAGCGGCTCCTGAGCGTATTGACGCATCCCATTGCAGTTTTTGTTTGTCAGTTTTTCAGCAGCATGCACGGAATGTCGCTGCGCTTGAGGTGCTTGCAGACGGCTTCCGCCTGATTTTTCTCGAGGCCGGCAAACCGGGCCCGGTAAAGCACCTTGTCTCCCTTTTCCGTACGTTCAGTGAAGGGGTCAGCCTTGCCAAGAAGCGCCTTGGCTTTGCTTCGCGCGTTCTCCAGGCGTTGCTTGGCTTCCGTTTCGTCGGGCAAGGCGCCGACCTGAATGAGCCAGCCACTGCGTTGTTTGGTGACGGGCTCGGCAGCCGCAGCGGGCGCCGGTGGGTCATTACCCAGAGCCGCGACTTTCGTCGCCGGCCGAGGTTGCACGACCGTTGGCGGGGCGGGCGGCGGCACAGCGGCGGCAACCGCCTGCATTGCCGGTGCTGTTTCGTTGCGGACCGTTGTTACTGAAGGCTTTGGCGAAGATGGCCAGGTGGCCGCAGCGGGAGGAGGAGCGGCAGCAACCGGGGGGCTTGGAGGAGCGGCGGCCAAGGGTGCCGCAGGCGCAGGAGCCGATGGCGGCTCACTTCTCACCGTGGAAAGGGTCGTGACACTGGTTGGATTGGAAACGACCGGCGGTGGCACAAGTTGACGATTGTCGGACGGGAGCGGCGTAAGCGAAGCGGTGTACATCGTCGCGGGATGGACGGTCACGGTCTTGACCGAGGTCGGTTTTATCGGGTCCGTTGACCCCGGCGCGGGCCCGTCCGGCACGGACGGCGCGACCGAGGCTACGCGGACCCTCGCGGATCCCGTACGGTCTTCTTCCTTGGTTTCTCTGTTGTCCTTGCGAAGTTGTGCAGTCTCCACGCCCTCAACAACCGGCGGGGCGGTGCGCTTGATCGAGGCTATGTTGATGTTGTTTTCGATCAGGCTGCGAACGCGCGCGTCCCGGGCGTCGGCGGAACGGCCGCCGAACACGACCGCAACGAGGTGGCGATTGGCGCGCCGGACTGAGGTGACGATATTGAACCCGGAATCGCGAATGTAGCCCGTCTTGATGCCATCGACGCCGTCGACGGTCCCGAGCAGGTGATTATGATTTCGGATCGATTTGCCGCGGTAGTCGAAGGTCCGCGTGGCGAAATATTGATAATAATTTGGATATCGGTCCTGGATTGCGCGGCCCAGCAAGGCCTGATCGCGTGCCGTTGTGATCTGTTCCTCGTCCGGCAGGCCGGAGGCATTTCGGTAGGTCGTTTGCGACATGCCAAGGGCACGCGCCTTTGTCGTCATCATTTTGGCGAAGCTCGGCTCATCGCCGCCAAGTGCCTCCGCCACAATGACGGCGACGTCATTGGCCGACTTCGTGACAATGGCTCTGATCGCCGTTTCAACGCGGATCGTTTCGCCCGGCTTCAATCCCAGCTTCGAGGGCGCTTGCACGGCGGCGTGCGCGGACACCGGCAACTCGGTTTGCAGCTTGATTTTCCCCTGTTCCAGCCGCTCAAACAGCAGATACAGGGTCATGATCTTGGTAAGCGAAGCGGGGTGGCGCGGAGCGTCGGCATTGGTCGCTTGCATGACCTCGCCGGAATTGATGTCGACGACGATCGAGGAATAGGAGGGCTGGTAGCTTTCGGCGGGCTGCGCCTTATGCCGGCGACGCGCGTCTGCGTTGTCGCAGAAGGCCGCCATCGCAACAGCAGCGCTCAGGCTTAGGGCACCCCAACGCAGGCTGCGATTGCCAAAAGTCCCCCCACGCAGCATGCGCACTTCTCCCCACCTCTTATTACGCTGACGTCCCTGGCCGTCCGTAGGCTGCCATCGTGGCCATTTTGTAGCGTGGCAGCGTTCGTATAAATTACGACGTTAGGAGAACGCGGTTTACAAATTGTTAAGCCAAAACCCTGTATTTGCACAAGTTTTCGCAGTGCAATATTTTCCTTGACTTTATTGTGCAGTGCAGTATAACCCCTTTCCAGTCCCGGCGCGAACCGGGTCCAGTGTTTTTAGCAGAGGCGCCGCGGTGGCGGGCCGGGAAAGGATGACATGGTCAAGAATTTTGAGGACCTCCAGCAGGTCAGCAAAGACAACGTCGACGTCACGCTGAAAGCCATGGGAGCCATCTCGAAGAGCACCCAGGCGATTGCGGTCGAAGTTGCGGATTATTCGAAGAAGGCCTTCGAGGACGGCACGGCCGCTCTCGAGAAGCTCTTCGGAGTCAAGTCGTTCGACAAGGCGATGGAAGTACAGACCGAATACGCCAAGACTGCCTATGAGGGGTTTGTGGCGAAGGCTTCCAAGATCGGCGAACTCTATGCGGACCTCGCCAAGGAAACCTATAAGCCGTTCGAAACGCTTCTGGCGAAGGCGAAGTAAGTCGCGTCGCGTAAGCGTTGTCTGCGTAAAGTTGCTTAAGGCGTTCTGGAATGCAAAGCCCGGCTCAATGCGAGCCGGGCTTTTTGTTTCACCAGCGCTGTGCGGCGCTTATTGAGCGACGCGCAGCTTGGTCAGATTGGTTCCGATCGTGTTGAAGGTGGCGGTCATCTGGTCCGCTGATGTCAACAGATAGAACTTGTCCGTGCTGCTCGCGCAGTTCTGCAACAAGGTCGACGTCGGGTCGCCGCCGGTGTTCACCTGGATCGTATACAGGTCGACGTTGGCCGCCTTGATGTTGGCGCAGGTCATCGCCTCGCGATCGTCGATGTCGCTTTGCGTGGTGCTCCAGCGGTTCTGCGTGTTCAAGCCGTCCGTCAGTAGAATGATCACGTCGGTGTACTGGTACAGCGGATCTTTCGGCACGACGGGGAACGGGCCGCCGCCGACGAGCGACAACCAGCCGATCTGCAGGCCGATGCCCTGGTTGGTGTTACCGGCGGGCGACATGTTGTTGACCAGCGTATTCATCCCGGTCCAGTCGTAGCTGAGCGGCTTCACGCCCTGCGGGCACGAGCCGTACTGCTCGGCCGCATAGAGCGAGGAATACCGCGGCGTGACCGGATCCGGCGGATCGGACGTGGTGTCGAAGTTGTATGTCGTGTCCGGTCCACTCAGGCCGCCCAGAGTGCTCGGCGACGCCGGGTAGCCGCGGTCAACGACGCAGCCATTCCACGTATTGTGGGCGGCAGGCGTCCAGGTTCCGGGCGTCCAGACATATGCCGTGAATGTCGCCGGCGTCCACGTGGCAGGAGTCCACGAGCCCGGATTCGAAGTCCAGACACCGGCCAGCCAGGTCGCGCTATGGTTCTGGCATTGACTCTTCGAGGTATAGGTCGGATTCGAGCACACGTGCGCGCTCTGGCAGCTGCTTTGCGTATTGTTGCCGGAGATACTGCACGATCCCGCGCCAAGGCAGGTCGACTGGGTTGTGTAGCTCGAGAGGCTGCAGGTGCCCGCAGAATTTCAGACCGTTTGCGTGGTGTTGCCCGAGATGCTGCATGTGCCGCGCGAATTACAGGTGGTCTGCGTTGTGGCGCTGCCGACGCTGCAGGTACCGTTGGTGGTGCAGGTGCTCTGCCGCGTGAAGCTGGTGTTGCTGCAAGTACCGCCACGCGTGCGGCAGTTGCTCCGGTTGTTGTTATACGTGGTGTTGCTGGTGCAGACGCCGTTGAGCGCCTCCCAGGAGGTGCTGTCGGATTCGGTCGGATCCTGGGTGCTGTTGCCCCAGTAGATCCATGTCGAACTAAAGTTTGCACCGCCGAGGTTCACGTCCTTCACGAACGGAATGATCGAAACGTAGACGTCACCCGCAATGTTCACGGCGCCCTGCAGTTGGCTAAGGAGCCCTTGGGTCGCGGTCTGCAAAGCGGCCATCTTGCCGGCGTCGGCCATCGATCCCGTGTTATCGAGCACCAGTGCAACGCGCAGGCGCCGCGTACCCCACTTGGCGGTGGAGGACGCAAGAATGGTGAAGTTGTCGTAGCCGAGTAGCTTGGTGAAGTCGGCGGGCATCGATGCCGTCGCGTTGATCACGATCTTCGAACCGCCTTCCGTCGTATAGGCGACGTTGATTGTGATGTCTTTGGCTTCCGGCCGGACGAACAGCGACGTGAAATACTTGAAGGCATTCGCCTTCAGTTGATCGTCGGTATCGGTGGATGCTTCCTTTGACAGCATCAGCGCCGTTGAATCGAGCGCCGTCTGCATGGCGGCCTTGACCGAGTTGGCGCGGCTGTAATCCACCGCCGCTCCGACGAAGCCGAGGATCGGCAGGGTGGCGATGGCAAAAGTAAT
>Ga0207683_10004886_pt1 | contig 11538 bp, 11 predicted proteins | sample KBSM73metaG_FD_184333 | JGI IMG/M metagenome (GOLD analysis project Ga0207683, IMG submission 184333) | Miscanthus rhizosphere microbial communities from Kellogg Biological Station, Michigan, USA - KBS M7-3 metaG (SPAdes) (version 2) | ecosystem: Host-associated > Plants > Roots > Rhizosphere >...
GCCCTGAACACCCACAAGGCCCTGGTCTTCCGCGAAGCCAACGTCCACGACGACGAAGCCCAGGTCCGCTTCGCCGCCCGCTTCGGCCCACTCACCCAGGCCCACCCCACGGTGGCCTCCGTCGAGGGCAAACCTGCGGTCCTGCCGGTGGACAGCGAAAACGGCAGCGCGAACAACTGGCACACCGACGTCACGTTCGTCGTGAACCCGCCGCAGGCCTCCACCCTGCGCAGCATCACCTTGCCGGCCTACGGCGGGGAAACCCTGATCGCCTCGGCCGCCGGAGCCTACGCCGATCTGCCGGACGAGCTGCGGAACTTCGCCGATACCCTGTGGGCCGTCCACACCAATGATTACGACTACTCCGTGCCGAAAAACCTCGAGCACGCCAGCGCCGGTGAGCGGCGGAAGGAATTCACCCGGATCCACTTCGAGACTGCCCACCCCGTGGTCCGGGTCCACCCACTGACCGGGGAGCGCGGCCTCTTCATCGGCGGCTTCGCCCAAAGGCTGCGCATCGTGGGACTGTCCAACACCGAATCCAAGGACATCCTGCGGCTGCTCCAGGCCTACGTCACCCGCCCCGAGAACGTGGTCCGCGTCAACTGGGAACCGGACCAGCTGGTGCTGTTCGACAACCGCATCACCCAGCACTACGCCCCGGACAACTACGACGGCCAGCCCCGGCAGCTGAACCGGGTCACGGTGGCCGGCGACGTACCCCGCGGCGTCGACGGACGCAGCAGCACGTCCATCCAGGGCGACTCCTCCGTCTATTCCGAGACGGTAGAACTGCGCGCCGGCGTTCCCGGAGTTCAGCTGTGAGCGGGGCACGGCAGCTGCACCTGAACGCGTTCCTCATGAGCACCGGTCACCACGAGGCCTCGTGGCGGCTGCCGGAAAGCGACAGTTTCGCCGGGACGGACGTCGCGCATTTCCAGCGGCTGGCCCAAACGGCGGAACGCGGGACGTTCGATTCGATCTTCTTCGCGGACTCACCGGTGCTGCACGGCGACGTCGGCCAGCGGCCCTACGGCACACTCGAGCCGACCGTCCTGCTCGCCGCCATCGCCGCCGTCACCGACCGCATCGGGCTGATCGCCACGGCGTCCACCACCTACAACGACCCCTACAACCTGGCCCGCCGGTTTGCCTCCGTGGACCACATCAGCGGCGGCAGGACCGGGTGGAACGTGGTCACCACCGCCGGAGACGCCGCCGCGAGGAACTTCTCCCTGCGGGACCAGCCGGCCCACGCGCTGCGGTACGAGCGGGCCGCGGAATTCCTCGACGTGGCCCGCAAGCTTTGGGACAGCTGGGAGGACGACGCCGCTCTCGGCGACAAGGAAGCCGGGACCTGGGGAGACAACACCCGGGTCCACCCGGTCAACCACGCCGGCACGCACTTCAGCGTCCAGGGCCCGCTGGACGTGCCACGCTCCGCCCAGGGCCACCCGGTGATTGTCCAGGCCGGCTCCTCGGAGGACGGCAAGGACTTCGCCGCCCGCTACGCCGAAGCGGTGTTCACGGCTCAGCAGACGCTGCCCGATGCGCAGCGCTTCTATGCCGACCTGAAGCGGCGAACCGCCGCCGCCGGCCGTGACCCGGGAACGATCAAGGTGCTCCCGGGCATCGTTCCCGTCATCGGCTCCACCGAGGCCGAGGCGCGGCGGCTGGAGCAAGACCTCGACGAGCTGATCCACCCGGAGCACGCCAGAAGGCAGCTCGCCGGGGTGCTGCGGGTCCCCGCAGCATCCCTGGCCCTCGACGCCGAGCTGCCGGACGACCTGCCCTCCGAGGACGAGATCGAAGGGGCCAAGAGCAGGTACACGCTGATCGTGGACCTCGCCCGGCGGGAACGGCTGACCGTGCGCCAGCTCATCGGCAGGCTCGGCGGCGGCCGCGGCCACCGTACTTTCTCTGGCACACCTGAGCAGGTGGCCGACGCGATCGAGGAATGGTTTGTGGCCGGGGCGGCGGACGGCTTCAACATCATGCCCCCCGTGCTTCCGTCCGGCCTGGACGCCTTCGTGGACCACGTCATCCCGATCCTGCGGGAGCGCGGACTCTTCCGTCGCGCATACAGTGGACGGACGCTCCGCGAACACTACGGGCTGCCCCGGCCGGCCAACACCGTCGTCTCGGCTGCCCGCAGCAGTCCGCCGGGCCCGGGCCCGGCGGGGTCCCAGGACCCCGCGCCGGTGCCGGTCGACGCGGTCCCGGGACTCCGTTCGGCCTGAAGGACTTGGTTCACATGAGGCGGCGACGCGCGCAATGGTGTACGTTGGCTTCCCGTCAGAACTAAACACAGGAATGAGAGTCACCCCCGTGGCAACCGATTACGACGAAGTCCGATCCGACGTCAAGGAGTCGCAGGATAATTCCCTGCAGGCGCTGCAATCCGCCAACGCCCCGGATGCCCGCAGCGTTGTCCGTGAACTGGATGAAGCCGACGCTTTTGACGATGCGATCAGCCCGGGCGGGGAAATTGTCGCCGAGGAACTCGTCGTGCAGGTCATCCCGCAGGCGCAGGACGAATTCACCTGCTACTCCTGCTTCCTGGTCCGGCACCGGTCCCAGGTTGCACGCGAAAAGAACGGCCACGCTTACTGCGTCGAGTGCGTTGGCTAGGGCCCTGGCCTCCCGCGTGTCCGGCGCCGGCGCGGCTTTCCGTGCCGCGCCGGACACGCGGGTCAGTACCGTCCCCGGCCGGCCCGTTTAGTCCATGCTCCGTCTGAAACGCCTTGCCGTACTCGGCCTGTTCGTATTTTTCGTCATCACCGGGTTCTTGTTTTGGGCCTTCCGGTTCTCCGGGGCAGAGACCCGCGTGGCCCTGCCCGCGCCGCCGCGGGCAGAGGCGAAACTCGAATCGCTGTCCGCCGGCATCACCTCCGCCGTGAACATCACCCGGAGCGCGGACGCCGAGTGGCTCACCCATGCCGCCGCGCAGACCGGCATCCCCGCCCGGGCCCTCCAGGCCTACGTGGCCGCGGCCAGTGCGGCCAACACATCGGCCCCGACGTGCGGGATCGGCTGGAATACGGTGGCAGCGGTGGGCTTCGTCGAATCCGGCCACGGAACGTACGGCGGCGGCAGCCTGACCGCCACGGGCCAGGCGAGCGGGCCAATTGTCGGCCCGAGCCTCAACGGCGACGGCTTCGCCGCGATCCCTGATTCGGACGCCGGCGCCCTGGACGGCGACGCCCGGTGGGACCACGCCGTCGGACCCATGCAGTTCATTCCCTCCACCTGGCAGCTCGCAGGCCGGGACGGGAACGGCGACGGAACAGCCGACCCGTTCAACATCGATGACGCCGCGCTAAGTGCCGCCTCGTACCTGTGCGCCCACGGCGGTGACCTGACCACGGCCGCCGGCTGGGCCGACGCGATCTACTCCTACAACCAGTCTGATCCGTACGTGGACCACGTACGCGACCGGGCCACTGCCTACGCCGCACAGTCGGGTACTCCCGGATAGCGCCACCGTGCAACTCGACTTAGTATCCGGACGCCCTTGCCGGCTCCCAAAGTGATTGGCAGCGGCCCGGCCGCGTTCCGGCCGGGCCCCTATGCCCGTGCCCTGGCAACCAGGTCTCCTGTTGGGCCGAGAATGAAGTCCACATCGAGGCATGCGCTGGGCCCCTCACCCATAGAGATCTTCTCGTCGAAAGACCCAAAGGTGGCCGGCAAGAAGTACCCCACGTTGTCCCAGTAATACTGGAAGACATACAGGAGGGGATCTTCGATCGTATCCAGGTCCTCCCCAAGGCGGTACACAACAATGGCCTTCCGGCGGACCTCTTGCGAATTCGAGCACCAGGGCAGAATCAGCCCTCCCGCATTAGCCATATTTCCAGGCGGAACCTGATCTGTGTCCCTTGGAATGATCCCCGAGGGATCGCCCGGGCCAAGGAGGGGATTCCACTCAAGGTCCTCGTAGAACAGGTTCACGCCCACATCGGCTGGCTGTCCCGGCAGACGGGTTCGGTTGGTGAGCCTTTCCAGGCCTGAATTCCACAGTAGTGGTCCTCTGCGGTCCTGGGCTCCGTACGAAACTTTCTTCCGCGATGCGGAACTGGACGCCAGGGCCGCGTCTTTGGCGGCCCTGGCCGCAGTTACCGTCTTTGGGCCTGGGGGCGGTTGCTCGAGATCCATCCTTACTTCTCCTGTCCAAGAGGTGACCGGAGCGCTCCCGTTGTTGACCGCAAGCGGCTCCGCCTGGGAGGGGCTCAAGGGATGCAATATGCTCCGCCGTGCAGCGGTTGTTGCGGCATGAGGGCTGGGCCCGGACGGTTATCGGCCATCTGCGGAATGACTCTCGTGTGAACTTTGCGTCCGGTGCTGGCCATGCGTCAAGGGACTATGAGAAGTGGCGGTGTTTTGTGATCGCTCTTTGTCGCATTTGCCGATGACGAGGATGCTCGCGGCGGCTCCGATGACGTCGTCGGTGAGGGTTTCGAGCTGGTTGATTTTGAGGACGCGGGTGATCTGGCACGTGGGTCCCGCGCTCCCGGGCCGGCGCCTCTGTCATCGCCAGCCTGCCGTCAGGGCAGAATGGAAGGCATGACCTCTACGACGTTCGCCCTCATCCGCCATGGCCAGACGGACTGGAATGCACAGCGCCGGCTGCAGGGATCCACCGACATTCCCCTGAACGACGTCGGCCGCGGCCAGGCTCGCGACGCCGTCGCCGTCCTGTCCGGCTATGAATGGGACGCGATCGTGTCCTCGCCGCTGAGCCGTGCCGCTGAAACCGCCGATCTCATCGCCGCCGGGCTCGGCCTCAGCGTGGCCCGGCGCGTGCCGGAGCTCGCCGAGCGCAGCTTCGGACCCGCGGAGGGCCTGCAGGACGGTCCTGAACTGGACGCACTGCGCATTCCTCATGGGTTCCGCGGAGCGGAAAGCGAGGACGAGGCCGCCGGCCGGGGGTTGGCCGCGCTTGAGGCGCTGGCCGAGGAGTTCCGTGGCCGCCGCGTCCTGGCCGTCGCCCATGGCACGCTCCTGCGCGTGAGTCTCAGCCGCGCCGTCGGCCGCACCCTGGAAAGCATCGACAACGCCGTGCTCAACCTGGCCCACCACCATGCCGTCGACGGCTGGCAGCTCGAATACTTCAACGGCGAGCGGGCCATGGCTGCCGTTTAGGGCTGCCGCTCAAGGATATGTCGGTATCGCGATGTACTGGTTGATGTTCGTTGACTGGAAGGTCGCAAAAGCCAGCGTGGTGTGGCCACCCTCCGGATCACCCACCACGACCGTTTGGTCGGAGGGATTCAGACCCAGCAATGCGTAGGAATGGTCGGAGACCAGCTCGCCGTCGGAGTTGGACGTCCCAAAGGTCACGAGGCCCTTCGTGAAATCCTGCTGCATCTGCTCAAAGCTCACTCCCGTCATGGGGCCGCCGGGGTTGCGGTCGACGCCCACTTCGCCGGTGATGGCATAGAGGGCGTTGTGCACATCATGATCCTGGGCGTTGCTGAGGTCGGTGCCATCGATGCCGTTGTAGCTGTTGCCGTTCGCGGCCGCCCACCCTTTCTCGATAATCGCGGCCCATGACACGTTTTTGCCATCGATATTTTCGATGCCGTTTTCGAAGGGCTTGCCGCGGCGGTACGGAAGATCACCGTTGACCGTGACCGTCACCGGATTGGACACCCCGTCGTACTTGCTGTGGAAAGAAATGGTGTGGGCGCCGTTGCCGTTGTCATGAACGATGTTCAAGACGGTCGCAGGGGCCGGGAGGCCACTGTCATCAACGCTGCGAGGAAATAGCAATCGCCGGCGTCACCCTGCTTGATATTCGTCAAGTCTCCGGAGAGATCCGGGTTTCCGGAATCATCAAGCGCAAACAGAACCTGATTCGGGACCTTCTGGAAAGTCGCACGCCCCGATACCGAAGGATTACTCACCGGGGCCCCGGACGCTCCCGGAGGCGGCGTGACCGGTGACCGGGTAGTGACGATCCACGCAATTCCAAGAATTACCATCACCGCCACCACTGAGAAAATGACGGCGGCGCGAATTTTTGCCGGCCTGGATCCTGCACGTTCCATGTTCCGAGCCCTCCCGTCCTGCGGGGTTCCAGCCCCGCAACGGCACCGCCGCGGCAACCTTCCGGGGGCTGCCGCCGTCGGGTCTCTCCCGGTTGATCAATTCATCAGCTGATCAACAGCTTGCCGCAGGCAACCAGTCTGGGGCAAGGGGCAGCGGGTGATTCACAGGTGAGCACCGGACGCTCACCGGCGGGCGCGGCCACGGTGCAGTCGTCTGTTTTCGTCGCCAAGCCGCTTATTGCCGCGGGCGGCCGAACCGCCGACGTATGCTGAATCGCACAAGCAACGGACAGGAGGCCGAGGTGGCCCAGACGACGGAAACCGGAACGACGGCGGCCGAGGTGATGGCCGAGCTGGCCGACCTCGAGGACCCGAGGATCCGGGACGTGAACGCCAAGCACGGTGACGACCACGGGGTGAACCTCGGCAAGCTGCGGGCGTTGGCCAAGCGGCTCAAGACGCAGCAGGAGCTGGCCGGTGAGCTGTGGGGGACCGGTGATACCGCGGCGCGGCTCCTGGCGCTCCTGATCTGCCGTCCGAAGGCGTTCGATCGTGATGAGTTGGACGTCATGTTGCGCCAGGCGCACACTCCCAAGGTGCAGGACTGGCTCGTCAACTATGTGGTGAAGAAGAACCCGCATGCCGAGGAACTGCGCGTGGCCTGGTTCGCCGATCCGGACCCGCTGGTGGCAAGTGCCGGCTGGGCGCTGACCACCGACCGCGTTGCGAAGAAGCCGGAGGGCCTCGACCTGCCAGGACTGCTCGACATCATCGAGGCGCAGATGAAGGACGCCCCGGACCGCTTGCAGTGGGCGATGAACCACTGCCTGGCCCAGATCGGGATTGAGCACCCCGAACACCGCGCCCGCGCGATCGGCATCGGCGAGCGTCTGGAGGTGCTCAAGGATTACCCGACGCCGCCGAACTGCACCTCTCCGTTCGCGCCGATCTGGATCGCCGAAATGGTGAACCGACAGGACGCCAACTAGGACTCAGGGCGGGCCCTTCGCCCGTCCTCACCCTCATCGAGCCTCCGCACCAACCTGCGGATCACCCGTGACACCACGAAGGCTTGACGTGACACCACTGTGGTGTCACTATGGTGGCATGGAACTCGGACAATACGTCAACGACCTACAGCGGCAGCTAGTGGATGCCGCGGAGAACGGTTCGGAGGACACCCGCGCCGCGGCCGAGCGGCTCGCCGCCGGACTGGACGCCGCGACCCGGCTCGTGCTTCTCGACGTTCTGTCGGCCGCAGTCGGCGAGATCACCCGCGACCTCGCACCCGGATCAGTCGACATGCGGCTGCGCGGACGCGACGTCGAGTTCGTGGTGACCCAGCCGAACCCGGAATCTGACACCGACGAGCGGCCGGCCGCACCCCTCGACCTCGACGACGCGAGCACCTCGCGCACGACGCTCCGCCTGCCGGATGCCCTCAAGACGCGGGTGGACGAGGCTGCGGCTGCTGACGGCCTGTCCGTCAACACCTGGCTGGTCCGTGCGGTCGCGGCCGCTCTCCAGCCCAAGCAGCGACGATCCGCGCAGCGCACGCTGCGCACCGGCGACAACTTCGCCGGCTGGGCGCGCTAAACCGCCCACCGCACCACACGACACCCACCAACCACGCGGACCCGCGGGGTCGATCAAACACACCCAAAAGGAAGGCGCCAGCATGCCCACCTACGACACCCCCACCCCCATCGACCTCGCCATCAAACTGCAGGTCGGCGCGATCGAAATCATCGCCAGTGACCGCGACGACACGGTCGTGACCGTCTCGCCGACGAACCCCGCGAAGGCGGTCGACCGGCGGGGCGCGGAAGAGACCAGGGTCGACGTCGACGGCCAGCGGCTCATCATCACCGGCCCCCGGCCCCGCATCAGCTGGATCGGCCCCACCGAGTCGGTCGATGTGAAGGTCGAGCTGCCGGCCGCGTCGCGGCTCACCGCCGAGATAGGGGTGGGCGGCGTGCGCGCCGTCGGCCGCCTCGGCGCAACCCGGATCAAGAGTTCGATGGGCCGCGTCGATCTCGACTCCACCGGCGACCTGTGGCTGCGCGCCTCGCACGGCAACGCGACCCTCGGCACCGCCGAGGGCGGGATCGAGATCACGGCCGACCACGGTCAGATCCGGATCGGCAAAGTCACCGGCGACGCGATCCTCAAGGCGTCGCACGGCACCATCCTGATCGGGGAGTCCGGCGGCGACCTTGAAGCGAAGCTCTCCTACGGCGACCTCGAGATTTCGAAGGCACTCGGCTCCGTCGCGGCGAAGACCGCCTACGGCAGCATCCAGCTCGCAGAGGTCTCGAGTGGTTCCATCCAGGTCGAGAGCGGCTTCGGCCAGGTCACCATCGGCGTGCGGCCCGGCGTTCCCGCCTGGCTCGATCTGTCCTCGAAAGAGGGGCACGTCCGCAACCAGCTGGACAGCGACCGCGCTCCCGACGCGTCCGAACAGACCGTCGCAGTGCGTGCACGCACCCAGCACGGCGACATCAGCATCCAGCGCGCCCAATGACTCCGGGCCACCAACAGAAGGGAACGAAGCACATGAACACGCCAGCAATCGAAGTCCGCGGGCTGCGGAAGTCCTACGGCGCAAAGGCCGTGCTCGACGACGTCGACCTCACCGTGGACGCGGGCACCGTCACCGCGCTGCTCGGCCCGAACGGCGCGGGCAAGACGACGACCGTGCACATCCTGTCCACCCTGGTGCGGCCCGACGGCGGCACGGCACTGGTGAACGGATGCGACGTCGTGCGCGACCCCGACGGCGTCCGCGCCGCGATCGGCCTCACCGGCCAGTTCTCCGCGGTGGACAAGCTGCTCACCGGCGAGGAGAACCTGCTGCTGATGGCCCGGCTGCGCCATCTTGGAGCGAAGCGCTCGAAGACCCGGGTGGCCGAGCTGCTCGAGCAGTTCGACCTCGTCGAGGCCGCCCGCAAGCCGCTCGCCACCTACTCGGGTGGCATACAGCGCCGCCTCGACCTCGCCATGACCCTCGTCTCGGCGCCCAGCGTCATCTTCCTGGACGAGCCCACCACGGGCCTGGACCCGCGCAGCCGCCACACCATGTGGGACATTGTCCGCAGCCTGGTCGCGGACGGCACCACCGTGCTGCTCACCACCCAGTACCTGGACGAGGCGGACGAGCTCGCGGACCGCATTGCGGTGCTCGACGGCGGCCGGCTCGTCGCCGAGGGGACGCCGGACGAGCTCAAGCGCCTGGTGCCGGGCGGACATATCCGGCTCCGGTTCGCCGATGCCGCGCGGCTCGACGCCGCCTCCCGGCTGCTCGGCGAATCCGCCCGCGACGACGCCGGGCTCTCGCTCACCGTGCCGAGCGACGGCGGTGTCGGCGCGCTGCGCACCGTGCTGGACCGCCTCGACACGGCCAACCTGGAGGTCGACGACCTCAGCATCCACACCCCGGACCTCGATGACGTGTTTTTCGCGCTCACCGGCCGGGTCGAGACGAAGGGAATCGAATCATGACCACCATCGCCGCCAAGCGCCGGACGGCCCCGGGCACCCGCCAGCAATCGCACGTCATTGCCGACTCGGTGACGATGCTGCGCCGCAACCTGCTGCACATGCTGCGCTACCCGGGCCTGTCGGTGTTCACCATCGTGGGGCCGGTAGTCCTGCTGCTGTTCTTCGTGTTCGTGTTCGGCGGCACGCTCGGGGCCGGCCTGCCCGGCGCTGATCCGGCCGGCGGGCGCGAGGCGTATGTCGCCTACGTCATGCCGGGCATCCTGCTGTTGACCATCGCCGGCAGCGCAGGCGGCATCGCGACGACCGTGTCGATGGACATGACCGAGGGCATCACCGCGCGGTTCCGGACGATGGCGATCTCGCGGGCCGCGGTGCTCGCCGGGCACGTGCTCGGCAATACCATCCAGGCGATTATCGCCGTCGTGCTCGTGCTTGGCGTCGGCCTCCTGATTGGCTTCCGCCCGACCGCCGGGTTTGTCGAATGGATCTCCGCCGCAGGTCTGATCGTGCTCATCGCGTACGCGATCAGTTGGCTCGGGGTGGCCATGGGCATGCAGGCGAAGTCGGCCGAGACCGCCAGCAACCTGCCCCTCGTGCTGACCTTCCTGCCCTTCCTCAGCAGCGGCTTTGTGCCGACCGAGTCGATGCCGGAATGGCTGCAGTGGTTCGCGCAGTACCAGCCCTTCACGCCGTTCATTGAGGCCATCCGCGGGCTGCTGCTCGGCACCCCGCTCGGCTGGAGCCCGGTGCTGGCAATCGGGTGGTGCGTCGTGCTTGTGGTCGCGGGGTACGCCTGGTCGATGGCGATCTACGAGCGCAAGTCGGTGCGCTAAGCCCAGGGTGCACCCGGTTGCTGCGGGCGGTCGCGAGCGCATCGCGGCCGCCCGCCCTGTGCCTCAGCCGAAGTGGTGTTCGGCGTCAAGGCTGCCGCTGGTGAACGCCGGCCGGACCGGCGTCGTCGCACTGGCGTTGCAATGCTGGATCCCGCAAGCGTCGACGACGCGGCGCCCGGGGAATCTGTCACGAGGGGTCAGCGCCAGCCGAGCTGCGGCGCCACATACTTCAGGATCGACTCGATGACGTGGGCGTTGTAGTCGACACCGAGCTGGTTCGGGACCGTGAGGAGCAGGGTGTCTGCCGCGGCGATCGCCTCGTCCTCGGCCAGCTTTGCGGCCAGCTCGTCCGGGGCACCGGCGTAGGAGCGGCCAAAGACCGCGCGTGTTTTCTCGTCGATGTTGCCCACCTGGTCGGAGCTGTGGCGGTCGCGGGCGAAGTACTGCCAGTCGCGCTCGTCCGTCAGCGCGAAGATGCTGCGGCTGACCGAGACGCGCGGCTCCCGCTCGTGCCCCGCCTCCTTCCAGGCCTGCCGGTAGAGCTCGATCTGCTCGGCCTGCTGGACGTGGAAGGGCTTGCCGCTCTCATCATCCTTGAGCGTGGAGCTCTGCAGGTTCATGCCGAGCTTCGCCGCCCAGATGGCCGTGGCGTTCGAGCCGGAGCCCCACCAGATGCGCTCGCGCAGCCCCCTTGAGTGCGGCTCCACGCGCAGCAGGCCCGGAGGGTTCGGGAACATCGGGCGGGGGTTCGGCGCCGCAAAACCCTTGCCAGTGAGGACCTCGAGCAGACGCTCGGCGTGCCTGCGGCCCATGTCGGCGTCCGACTCGCCCTCGGCGGGGGCGAAGCCGAAGTAACGCCATCCGTCGATGACCTGCTCGGGTGAACCCCTGCTGATGCCCAGCTGCAGCCGGCCGCCCGCGATCAGGTCGGCCGCGCCAGCGTCCTCCGCCATGTAGAGCGGGTTCTCGTAGCGCATGTCGATCACGCCGGTGCCGATCTCGATGCGGCTTGTCCGGGTCCCGATCGCAGCGAGCAGCGGGAACGGTGAGGCGTATTGCTGCGCGAAGTGGTGGACTCGGAAGTAGGCGCCGTCCGCACCCAGCTCCTCGGCCGCGACCGCGAGGTCGATCGCCTGCAACAGCGCGTCCGACGC
>Ga0207683_10004888_pt1 | contig 11533 bp, 8 predicted proteins | sample KBSM73metaG_FD_184333 | JGI IMG/M metagenome (GOLD analysis project Ga0207683, IMG submission 184333) | Miscanthus rhizosphere microbial communities from Kellogg Biological Station, Michigan, USA - KBS M7-3 metaG (SPAdes) (version 2) | ecosystem: Host-associated > Plants > Roots > Rhizosphere >...
ACCGCGGTCACGAGCCGACGCCCAACGCGGCGTACAGCTTCACGGAGATTCGCGACATCAACGGACTGCCCGCGCTCGTCGGCCTGTAGGTTGCCGCGCCGCGCTTGACCCTGGATCCAGACGCTGCCCCCGGCGCAGCCGGGGACGCGACGGCGCCTATTTCAGCTCGGCCTCGACGGCATCCGCCAGCTGCGCGAGCGAGGTGAAGTGCCAGTCGGGCTGAGTGATCGCGTTCACTGCCAGCGTGCCGCCGAATCCCTTCTGGCCAGCGCGCCGTTCGATCCAGCACGTCTTCCACCCCATCCGCTTGGCGATGCCGATGTCGTGGTACTGGCTCTGCGCGACGTGCAGGTTCTCGGCCTGGCTGATCCCGTGCTTGGCGAGCATCGCGCGGAACCACTCGAAGTACTTCGGGTCCGGCTTCTCGGTGCCCGTGTCGTCGCTCGTCACGGTCCAGTCGAACGGCATCTGGAGCGTGCGCTCGAAGTTTCCGACGGCCCAGCGCTGCGTGTTGGTCGTGGCGACCAGCTTGAAATGCTTCTTGAGGCGCTGGAGCGCGCCGACCGAGTCGGCAAAGGCCGGCCACTGCGCGACCGACTGGCGAAAGCCGATCGCGGCCCTGTCGGTGTCGGGCAACGCGAGCTTCGGCGCGAGCTTACGCCACACGCGCTCGAGGTCGTCGGGGTAGAAGATGCTGTCGTCGACCGCACGCTCGGCGCGGTACGCGATCAGGAATTCTTCATCGCCCACCGGCGCATTCGGCGCGACGAGGCGAAGGTAGTCGAGCATGCCGCGTTCGAAGTCGATGAGCGTACCGACGACGTCGAACGTAAGGGCCTTGAAGGTCAGAAGCGGCATGGCGGTGCCTGGGCGATGAGTGGATGACGAGGAGAGCTTAGGACGGCCGGGCGCGACGTTGCAGCGTTTGCCGCCCCTCCCCACCGCATTCCGTAGCGTTGTTGCCCGCTCTACCGCATGTCGTGCCGGACGACAAGTTCGTCCAATCGGGTTCGCCACGCACGCATGAAGATGCAGCCACGTCGACATGCCGGGCGGGCCTGCGCAAGGTGCATGTAGCGTTTTCCCCGAGTTGAACGGCGGTCCCGCACACCATGCCGCACGGGATTCGCAAAACCGCAGCTTTGACCAAGCGCTGGCGCCGGATCGAGATTTATCGATGACGGTGCGGTGCTCCAATGAACCCACGATGAAGCTCGAATCGCTCTGGACCGACACCGGCGCCGTTTCCCGGGCGCAGCGATCCGCTGCCGGCGAAAGTCGACGTCGCCATCGTCGGCGGCGGCTTCACCGGACTTTCCGCCGCGCGGGCGTTCGCGCGGCGCGGCGCGACGGTCGTCGTGCTGGAAGCAAGCGCCATCGCGGCCGAAGCATCGGGTCGCAACGGCGGCCACGTCAACAACGGGCTCGCCGTCGACTACCCGCAGCTCGCCGCACGCGTCGGCAAGGACCGAGCGTGTGCCTGGTATCGCGCATACGACGACGCGGTCGACACGGTCGAGCGAATCGTGCAGGCCGAGAAGATCGACTGCGATTTCGAGCGTCGCGGCAAGCTGAAACTGGCGGCACGCCCCGCTCACTACGAGAAGCTGGCAAGCAACTTCGAGCAGTTGCGGCGCGAGGCCGACCCGGATGTCGAGCTGATCCCACCCGAGCGCATCCAGGACGAAGTCGGCACCGACGTGTACTGCGGCGGCTTGCTCTATCGCAAGAGCGCGCAGATGCACATGGGCCGCTTCGGCCGTGGCCTCGCTGAAACCGCGGCCAAGCACGGAGCGATGATCCACGCCAACACGCCGGTGCAGCGGCTCGAGCGCGTGAACGGCATGCGCTATCGCGTGCACACCGATCGCGGTGTGGTGCAAGCGGGCCAGGTGCTCGTCGCCACGGGCGCCACCCGCCACGGTTCGGTGCCGAGCTTCTGGTACTGGCGACGCCGCATCGTGCCGATCGGCAGCTTCATCATCGCAACCGAACCGCTGCCCTCGGACCTCGCGGCAGGGGTGCTGAAGCAGCGCCGCACGTACACGACGACGGCGAACCTGCATAACTACTTCCGTCTGACGGCAGAACACCGCCTGGTGTTCGGTGGCCGCGCGCGCTTCGCGCTGTCGAACCCGCGCTCGGACGCGAAAAGCGGCGAGGTGCTGCACCGGCAGATGCTGGCCATCTTCCCGCAGCTCGCGCCCGTGAAGATCGCCTACTGCTGGGGCGGCGAGGTCGATATGACCCGGGACCGCCTGCCGCACGCCGGCGAGAAGGACGGCCTCTTCTATTCGATGGGCTACAGCGGGCACGGCACGCAAATGTCGGTGCACATGGGCGAATGCATGGCCCGCGTGATGGCCGGCGACGCGTCGGCTAACCCTTGGCGCGACAACCCCTGGTCCGCGATTCCCGGCCACTTCGGGCCACCCTGGTTCCTGCCCGCCGTGGGCGCGTATTACCGGCTCAAGGACATGCTCGCCTGAGCCGCCGACTTCCCAACCTGGCAACCTGGAGACACAGAGATGCGTGAACGCAAAGACCTCGAGGCGATGATCGGCCCACAAGAGAGCACGCGCATCCACGACGCGCTGCAGCGCGGCGCGAGCCGCCGTGACGTGCTCGCCATGCTCATGGCGGGCGGCATGCAGGCCGCGCTGGCCGGAGGCATCGCGTCGGTTGCGGCGAGTGCCCACGCAGCCGAAACGCCGAAGAAGGGCGGGCGCATCAAGGTCGCGGGTGCGACCGCGGCGGTGAGCGACACGCTCGATCCGGCGAAGCAGTCGAACCACACCGACTACATCCGCGGCTTCATGTTCTACAACGGCCTCACCTACCTCGACGGAAGCCTCACGCCGCAACCGTCGCTGGCCGAGGAGTTCACGACCAAGGACGCCAAGACCTGGGTGTTCAAGCTGCGCAGGGGCGTCACCTTCCATGACGGCAAGCCGCTCACGCCGCAGGACGTGATCTTCTCGATCATGCGCCACAAGAACCCCGCGACGGGCTCGAAGGCCAAGGTGCTGGCGGACCCGATCGAGGAAGTCACCGCCTCCGGCCCGAACGAAGTGACGATCCGCCTCGCGACGGCGAATGCCGACCTGCCGGTGGTGCTGGGCACGTACCACTTCCACATCGTCAAGGACGGCACGACCGATTTCAACGCAGGCATCGGCACCGGGCCGTACAAGGTCAAGGAGTTCAAGCCCGGCGTTCGCTCGATCGCCGTGCGCAACGACAGCTACTGGAAGCCGAATCGCCCTTACGTCGACGAGATCGAATACGTCGGCATCGGCGACGAGACGGCGCGGATCAACGCGCTGCTCGCCGGCGAGCTCGACCTGATCGGCTCGGTGAACCCACGCTCGATCGACCGCATCGTCGCCACCGGCAAGCACGCCATCTTCGAGACCAAGGCAGGAACCTACACCGACCTCGTGGTGCGGCTCGACAACTCGCCCGGCAACAACCCCGACTTCGTGCTGGCGCTGAAGAACCTGTTCAACCGCGAGCAGATGGTCAAGGCGATCATGATCGGTCGCGGCGTCGTGGCCAACGACCAGCCGATCGACCCGACCAACCGCTTCTACTTCAAGGGCCTGAAGCAGCGGGCCTACGACCCCGACAAAGCGAAGTTCCATTTCCAGAAGTCGGGCATCGGCAGCACGACGGTCCCCGTGGTGGTGTCTCCCGCCGCGACCGGCTCGGTCGAGATTGGCCTGGTTCTGCAGTACGCCGCCAAGCAGATCGGCATGAACCTCGACGTCCGCCGCATGCCGGCGGACGGCTACTGGTCGCAGCACTGGATGAAGCACGCGGTGGGCTTCGGCGCGATCAACCCGCGGCCGAGCGCCGACGTGCTGCTCACCTCGTTCTTCAAGTCCGACGCGCCGTGGAACGAGTCGGCGTGGAAGAACGAGAAGTTCGACCAGCTGCTGGTCGCGGCGCGCGGTGAACCCGACACCGCCAAGCGCGCGCAGATGTACGCCGACATGCAGGTGATGATCCACGAGGGCAGCGGCATCGGCATCCCGTTCTTCATGTCGAACATCGACGGCCACAACAAACGGCTGAAGGGGCTGACGCCGATCCCGCTCGGCGGCATGATGGGTTACACCTTCGCCGAGCACGTCTGGTTGGACACCTGACGCATGAACCGCACGGTCCTGCGCCTGGTGGCGAGCCGCATCGCGGTTGGCCTGCTGTCGCTGCTCGCCGTATCGATCGTGGTGTTCGCCATCACGTCGGTGCTGCCCGGCGATGCGGCGCAAGAAAAGCTGGGGCAGGAAGCGACACCCGAGGCGCTGGCCGCGCTGCGCAAGGAAATGGGGCTGGATCGTTCGGCGCCGGAGCGTTACGTGCAGTGGCTGGGCGGCATGCTGCGCGGCGACCCCGGCATCTCGCCGGTGACGGGCGGCTCGGTGGGCGAGATGATCTCGAGCCGCCTGCCGGCGTCGCTGCTGCTGGCGGCGCTGACGGCCGCGCTCTCTGTTCCGATCGCGCTCGCGCTGGGCATCCTGTGCGCGCTGTGGCGAGGCTCGAAGTTCGATCGCATCGCGAGCATGACGTCGGTGGCCGTGGTGTCCGTGCCCGAATTCCTCGTCGCCACGCTCGCCGTGCTGGTGTTCGCGGTCCAGCTCAAGTGGCTGCCGGCGCTGTCGTACACGAGCGACAGCGCGTCGTTCGTCGACCTCATGCGCTCGCTCGCGATGCCGGTGGTCAGCCTCGGCAGCGTGATCATCGCGCAGATGCTGCGCATGACGCGCGCCGCGCTGATCGACCAGCTCGGCGCGCCTTACATCGAGATGGTGCGGCTGAAGGGCGCGTCGCCGGCTCGCGCTGTGCTTGCGCACGCGCTGCCGAACGCCGTCGGGCCCATCGCCAACGCGATCGCGCTGAGCTTGTCGTACCTTCTCGGCGGCGTGATCATCATCGAGGTGATCTTCAACTATCCCGGCATCGCGAAGCTGATGGTCGATGCCGTCACGCAGCGCGACATGCCGCTCGTGCAGGCGTGCGCGATGATCTTCTGCGTGGCCTATCTCGTCCTCGTGACGGTCGCCGACGTGTCGGGCATCGTCGCCAACCCGAGGTTGCGTCACCAATGAGCGCAGGCACGCATCGCCAGGGGTGGCAGCTCCCATGAGCGCGCCGGCCGTGCTCGTCCCGCCCGCCCCCGTGGTGCGCCGGCGCAAGTTCCTCGCCGATTGGAGCCGGTCCGGCAAGCTGGGCCTCGCGGTGCTCGCGATCCTGGTGTTCGTGGCGCTGTTCGCGCCCTGGCTGCAGTCGCACGACCTGGGCGAGATGTCCGCCGCCGGCGTGTTCCAGCCGATGAGCGCGGAGCACTGGCTCGGCACCGACTACCTGGGCCGCGACATGCTCACGCGCATCATCGCGGGCGCGCCGTACACGCTGGGCGTGGCATTCGCGGCCACGGTGCTCGCCTGCGGCTTCGGCGCGATGCTCGGGCTGCTTGCGTCGGTCAGCGGCGGCTGGCTCGACGCCGTGCTGTCGCGCACGCTCGACACCGTCGTCTCGATCCCGAGCAAATTGCTCGCCCTGGTGATCATCGCGGGCTTCGGGTCGTCGACGGCGTTGCTCGTCGCCACCGCGGCCATCGTCTACACGCCGGGCTGCTACCGGATCATCCGTTCGCTCGGCGTCAACATCAACGCGATGGACTACGTCGTCGTGGCGCGCGCGCGCGGCGAGAAGCGCAGTTACATCATGCGGCGGGAGATCCTGCCGAACATCTGGGGACCGCTGCTGGCCGACATGGGCCTGCGCTTCGTCTACGCGCTGCGCCTGCTCGCGAGCTTGAGCTTCCTCGGCCTGGGCGTGCAGCCGCCGATGGCCGACTGGGGCTCGCTCGTGCGCGAGAACCTCGGCGCGCTGCCGACGGGCGGCGTGTCGGTGGTGGCGCCGGCGCTCGCGATTGCCGTGCTCACGATCGCCGTCAACCTCGTGATCGACAACCTTCCCAACGCCCGGTTCGACGGGGAGCGGCAGTGACGGGCGCGACTGTCATCGTCGACAACCTGCGCGTCGTCGCGCGCGCCGGCCATGGCGGCGAGACGCCCATCGTCAAGGACGTTTCCTTCCGCATCGAACCCGGTGAGGTGCTCGCGCTGATCGGCGAATCGGGCTCTGGCAAGACGACCATCGCCCTGTCGCTGCTGGGGTATGCACGACACGGTTGCCGCATCGCGGGCGGGACCATTCGAATCGGCGAGACCGACGTGCTGTCGCTCACCGAAGCCGAACGCCGCCAGCTGCGCGGCCGCCGCGTCGCCTACATCGCGCAGAGCGCCGCCGCGTCGTTCAATCCGTCGCGCACGGTGATGGACCAGGTCGTTGAGACCGCTCGCATCCATTCGCTGATGCCGCGGGAGGAAGCCGAACGCAAGGCGGTCGCGCTGTTCCGCGAGCTCGCGCTGCCTTCGCCCGACACGATCGGCCAGCGCTACCCGCACCAGGTCTCGGGCGGGCAGTTGCAGCGCCTGATGGCCGCCATGGCGCTGATGAGCGACCCCGATCTCGTGATCCTCGACGAGCCGACGACGGCGCTCGACGTCACGACCCAGATCGAGGTGCTGCATGCGTTCCGCCGTGTCGTGCGCGAGCACAAGACGACGGCGGTGTACGTGACGCACGACCTGGCAGTCGTCGCGCAGATGGCCGACCGCATCCTCGTCTTGCGCGACGGCGCGCAGCGCGAGATCGGCGCAACGCCCCAGATCATCGGCGCGCCCCAGGACGAGTACACGCGCAGCCTGATCGCCGCCGCGACACCCAGGGCGCGCCCTGCGGACACGGCGCCGAAAGGCGAGACGCCGCTGCTCGAGATCCGCCAGCTTGTCGCAGGCTACGGCGCGATCGGCAAGAACGGCCGGCCTGCCGCGCCGGTGCTCGACGACGTGAGCCTCAGATTGAGTCGGGGGCAAGCGGTCGGCGTGATCGGCGAATCGGGCTCGGGCAAGACGACACTCGCGCGTGTCGTTGCGGGACTCGTCGCCCCCGCTGCTGGACAAGTGCTGTTCGACGGCAGGCCGCTGCCGGCACTCGTCGCGCAGCGCACGCGCGAGGAACTTCGCCGCATACAGATCGTGTTCCAGATGGCCGACACGGCGCTGAACCCTGCGCATACCGTCGGCGACATTCTCGCGCGGCCGCTGCAGCTCTATCGCGGGCTGAAGAGCGATGCCCAGCAGCGTCGCATCCTGCAATTGCTCGACCTCGTTCAGTTGCCCGCCTCGTGCGCGACGCGATTGCCCGCGGGCCTCTCGGGCGGGCAGAAGCAGCGCGTGAACCTCGCGCGTGCACTCGCCGCCGAACCGGACCTCATCCTGTGCGACGAAGTGACCTCGGCGCTCGACACCGTCGTCGGCGCCGCGATCCTCGACCTGCTCGCGCAATTGCGCCGCGAGCTGGGCGTGTCGTACATGTTCATCAGCCACGACCTCAACACCGTGCGCGCGGTCTGCGACGACATCGTCGTCCTGTATGCAGGCCAGAAGGTCGAGGCGCTCGGCCGCGACGCGTTCGCCCGCGCGGCGCGCCATCCCTACTTCCACATGCTCGCGACCTCGGTGCCGGAACTTCGGCCGGGCTGGCTCGACGAAGTCGGCGCCGCACAACGCGCCGAGCTGCCGCTCGTTGCCACCCCTGCGCCTTCGCAGCGCGCGGGCCTGTGCAGCTTCCTCGACCGCTGCCCGCTGCGCGTGGCCGGCGTTTGCGACACGCAGACGCCGCCGCGGCGCGAGCTCGAAGGCGGCGTCGAAGTGTTCTGCCACCGCAGCGGTACCGACCTCGTCGCGCTGCAGAAGACACCCCGGGCCGAGGAACCCGCCCCGGTCTGAACGGACCCGCCATGCACGTCGAACCCGAAGTCTTCTACCGATTCGATCCCGCAGCCGCTGCGGTACCCGTCGTCGTCGACGTCTCGCGCAGCGGTCGCCTGTATCCGATCGACTTCCGCTCGCCGTTGCCGTTCTCGGTACTGCATGACAACGTTTCCATGTACGTCGAGGAGATCTGGGGCGACGCCCCGAAGTACGGCGCGACGATGCTGCAGGCGCTGTTTCCGAACACCTACATCGACGCCAACCGGGACGAGCTGGACCTCACACCCGACATGATCGAGGGCGAGTGGCCCGTGCCGCTGGAGCCGACCGTCGCGAAGAGCGGGCTCGGCTTGCTCAAGTCGAAGTCGCGCTACGGCGAGCCGTTGCAGGAGCGCAGGCTCACGGTCGCGGAAGTGCAGCACCGGCTCGATCGCTACTGGCGCCCGTACCACCGCGAGCTGGCCTCGGTGATGGACCGCATGCTCACCGCGCACGGCTTCTACTTCCAGCTCAGCTGCCACTGCATGTCGGCGGTCGGCGCACCGACACACGCCGATGCGGGCAAGGAGCGCTTGGATTTCTGCCTGGGCAACCTGCGCGGCACCTCGAGCACGGCGGAATTCATCGAGTTCATCGCGGCGACGATCCGCGCGCAGGGCTTCACCTGCTCGGTGAACACGCCTTACACGGGCGGCGAGCTGAATCGCCGCTACGGCAAGGCCGACGGCACGCAAGAGAGCGTGATGATCGAGATCAACAAGAAGAAGTTCGTGGACATCGCGTCGTTCAAGAAGACCGAAGGGTTCGACGCGATCCAAGGCGTCGCGCGCGCGGTGCTGCAGGCCGTGGCGCAGCGCGCGCGCGAACGCGTCTCATAAAGGTTCCTCCGTCTTGAAGACACTCAATTACATCGCCGGCGCGTGGCAGCCGGCCGCGACAGGCCGCGAGTTCGACGTCCGCAACCCGGCCGACGAGTCGCTCATCGCCCGCGTGCCCGACAGCGGCGCCGACGATGCCGGGCGCGCCGCCGATGCCGCCCACGCAGCACTTTCCGCGTGGAAATCGAGGACGGCTCATGAGCGTGCCCAGGTTCTGAAGAAGTGGCACGCGCTGATCGTGCAGCATCAGGAAGAGATCGGCCAGCTCATTTCACGCGAGCAGGGCAAGCCGATCGCAGAAGGCCGTGGCGAGGTCGCGTACAGCGCGGGCTATGTCGAATGGTTCGCGGAGGAAGCGGTGCGCGCCAACGGCGAGATCATTGCAGCGCCGGTCACGCATCGAAAGCTCCTGGTGGTCAAGGAGCCGGTGGGCGTCGTCGCGGTCGTCACGCCGTGGAACTTCCCGGCGGCGATGATCGCGCGCAAGATCGCGCCGGCACTGGCCGCGGGCTGCACGATCGTCGCGAAGCCGGCGGAGGACACGCCGCTGACGCCGTTGTTGCTGGTTGACCTGGCCGAGCAGGCCGGCGTGCCGCCGGGTGTGCTCAACATCGTCACCGCGTCGCGCGAACGCGCCGGTGAGGTCGTCGGCGCGTGGCTCGCGGATGCGCGGGTGCGCAAGATCAGCTTCACAGGCAGCACGCCGGTCGGAAAGTTGCTCGCGCGCGAATCGGCGGCGACGCTCAAGAAGCTCTCGCTCGAACTCGGCGGCAACGCGCCGTTCATCGTGTTCGAGGACGCCGACATCGCCGCCGCGGTCGAAGGCCTGATGGTTTCGAAGTTCCGCAACGGCGGCCAGACATGCGTCAGCCCGAATCGCGTCTACGTGCATGAAGCCGTGCATGACCGCTTCGTCGACAAGCTCGTCACTCGCGTGGGAGCGCTGCGTGTCGGGCCGGCGAGCTGGTCGCAGGCCGAGATCGGACCCATGATCAATGCACGTGCGGTCGACAAGATCGAGCGGCACGTGGACGACGCCGTCTCGAAAGGCGCCAGGGTCGCGTGCGGTGGCCAGCGCGTGAGGAGCGACGTCGCGCAAGGTCCGAACTACTACGCTCCGACGGTGCTGGTCGACGCGACGCGGGAGATGGAGCTCTCCTGCGAGGAAACGTTCGGGCCCGTGGTGCCGATCTTTCGTTTCAAGGACGAGGACGAGGTCGTCCGACTCGCCAACGACACCCCCTACGGTCTCGCAGGCTATTTCTACTCGAACGATGTGCGCCGCATCTGGCGCGTCGCCTCGGCGCTGGAGACCGGCATGGTCGGCATCAACGAAGGCGCCATCGCTGCACAAGCTGCGCCCTTCGGCGGCGTGAAGGAATCCGGCTATGGCCGCGAAGGGTCGCACTGGGGCCTGGACGACTACATGCACACCAAGTACCTGTGCCAAGGGAATCTCGGATGAATGTTCCACGCTTCGTGCGCCTCGCCGAACAAGGGCGCGCACCCATTCGCGTCACGATCGACGGTCGAGAGGCGCACGCGCTCGAAGGCGACACATTGATGGTCGCCCTGCTATCGAACACCGGGCAACTTCGTCACAGCGAGTTCGGTCCGGAAGTGCGCTCGGGCTTCTGCTTGATGGGCGCGTGCCAGGACTGCTGGGTGCGCGACGAGCAGGGAAACCGCATGCGCGCGTGCACGACCACCGCGCGCGACGGCATGGCAGTCCGCACGACCAAGGAGGAGGCGACATGGCCGACCCTCGCGTGATCGTCGTCGGCGCCGGACCGGCCGGCGTGCGCGCGGCGCAGGCGCTCGTGGAGGCGGGCTTGCGTCCCACCGTGGTCGACGAAGGCCGGCGCGACGGCGGGCAGATCTACCGTCGCCAGCCCGAAGGTTTTGCGCGCAGCTACCCGCAGTTGTACGGAACAGAGGCGCAGAAAGCCAAGGACCTCCACGACAGCTTCGAGGCGTTGCGGCCGCACATCGATTACCGGCCCGAGACGCTGGCGTGGAACCTCACCGCCGGACAACTTCACGTGGTAGCCGGAGGCGAGCGAACCGCCGTGCTTCCCTACGATTCGCTCATCGTCTGCAGTGGCGCGACCGATCGGCTGCTGCCCGTCGAAGGCTGGCACTACGCGGGCTGCTATAGCCTGGGCGCGGCGCAGATCGCGCTGAAGTCGCAAGCGTGCTCGATCGGCAAACGCGTCGTCTTCATGGGCACGGGCCCGCTGCTGTACCTGGTCGCTTCGCAATACGTGAAGGCCGGTGCGCAAGTGGCCGCGGTGCTCGACACGTCGTCGCTTTCGACGCGTATCAGGGCACTCCCCGCACTGGCTGCGCGTCCCGCTCTCCTCTGGAACGGCCTCAAGCTGGTCGCGATGCTGCGCTCGGCGGGTGTCCGGTTGATGGCCGGCATCTCGCCCGTCGCGGTGACGGGAGACGACGAACGCGGTGTGAGCGGGGTTCGCCTGCGCGACGCTCAAGGTCGCGAACACAGCTTTGAATGCGACGCGGTGGGGCTCGGCTACCACTTGCGGTCGGAAGGTCAGTTGGCCGATCTCGCGAAATGCCACTTCGATTTCGATGAGCCGTCACGCCAGTGGCTGCCGCGCATCGATGAAGACGGTCGCAGCAGCGCTCCCGGTGTCTACCTCGCGGGCGACGGCGCACGGATTCTCGGCGCCGACGGTGCCGAAGCAGCAGGCCGGCTCGCGGCGCTCGCGGCGTTGAAGGATGCCGGCCGTCCGCATGCGGTCGTCGAGATGCCGCAGTTGCGCAAACGCCTCGCCACGATGGACA
>Ga0207683_10004890_pt1 | contig 11533 bp, 14 predicted proteins | sample KBSM73metaG_FD_184333 | JGI IMG/M metagenome (GOLD analysis project Ga0207683, IMG submission 184333) | Miscanthus rhizosphere microbial communities from Kellogg Biological Station, Michigan, USA - KBS M7-3 metaG (SPAdes) (version 2) | ecosystem: Host-associated > Plants > Roots > Rhizosphere >...
ATCCTTGCCTGACAGCGCTCCACCGCCGATCGGCACGCGCGGTCCGTAGTAGTCCATCACGAGTTTCCGCCCAGTCTGGCCATTGTCGCCGTCGCTCCCGCCGTTGAGGAGCGGACCGTTCGGGTCGATGAGCAGTTCGATGTCCTCGAACCGAGCGGTCCATCGCCGATCCTTCGTGCGGACGCCGGTGTAGGCATCGCGCAGGTCGTCGACGATGCGCGCGGTCAGGTCCAGCAGGGAAATGGTTGGCAATTGCTGGAGCGTGACGAGCACCTGCTCGACCTGCCAGTCGTCCGTGCCTTCGCGCAGGCGAACGAGGAGTTTGCCGTCGGGACCCTGCCCCGCGAGTCGACCGCTGTGGCAACTCCGCGCCAGCGCCCGGCCGAGGCTGTGGGCCAGGTAGTGCTCGGGTGGCAGCCACGCCACCTTCTCGTCGTAGCCCGCCCAGCCGATGGCGATGCATTGATCGTTCACGCGGTCTGTCCAGGTCCGCGGGTCTTCGCGGCGCTGGCAGACCGTGTCGCGGACCTCGTATCGGTCGGCGTCGATCGCGTTGGGCGCGACGTAGCCGATGCGACGCGCCGTCACGCGCACGATATCGTCCAGCGCGCGCGTGAGCGGCTTCCGAGTGACGATGCCGCCGGTCAGGAAGACCTGGTCGCACCAGACGCTCATCTCCACCTGGCAGTAGGCGCGCGGGTCCGCCAGGTAGCATTCAGCCACGATCGCGTCTGCGACCTGGTCGCAGAACTTGTCCGGGTGTCCCGGCAACACGACTTCGCTCATCCGAATCATGATGGCAACCTCGAAAGTTGGGTGTAGGGCAGACCGGTGCCCTGCAGGAGCGCAGGGTTGCCGTCGCGCGTGACGATCACGTGGAGGCGCGTGCCGGCGGTGGCGGCGACCTGCGCCTGGCTGATGGCCTCGATATAGCCGTCGGTGACGACGACGGCCGCGCGCGGCCGCGTCTTCGCGACGTGCTCGAGCACGCAGGCCATGCTGGTGCCGCCGGTGGTGTTGGCCACGAGCCGTCCCTGTTCGATGCGCGCGGGTGCGACGATGTTGCTGAACGCCCAGAACGGACGGCGGATGTACGGCGCCAGGCGCCCGAGCAGGGCGACGATGAGCGGCATCTCCGCATTCATGGATCCGCTGACGTCGAGGTACACGTGGGCCGAGCCTGCGCGAGCGGTGTGTTCGGTCTGCCAGCGCGCGTCCGGGAGAAACGGACTCCAGAGCGACCGCAGCACCGCGCGGCGGTCGCCAGGGGAGAGCACCGGCAGCGTGAAGCTGAGGGGTGAGGGCTCTCGCGCAACGGACTGGGGGTCCGGCAGGAGGTGACGGCGGAGCACGGCGTAGGTTTCGCGGCGCCATCGGCTTACCGCAGCGTCGGCCCCTCGTACCTCGTTGCGATAGGCGTCGGCGCCCACACCTCGACCCGCCGGGCTGCGGAACACGCCCGATCCGTTCATGGCTTTGAGTGCCGCGTCGAGGGCGTCCGTCAGGACGACCGATGCGTTGGGGTCTGGCCAACGGCCACCGCCCAGCGCGTCGTGGTTGCCAATCAACACCACCGTGGGGACGGTCTTCCGAGTGAGGTACTCGCGGGCGAGGTCGCGGATGTCATCCGCTACCAGGTTGCCCGAGTAAAGGCCGCACCAGGCCGCCTCCACTTGCCGCACTCGCGCCCGGCCCGGGCCAAGTTGGGCATTCCAGGCATGCCGATTGGGCTCCTGTTCCTCTACGGTTGGCGGGCGCAACAACCTGGCGATCCCACGTGCCTCGGCGTAGTAGCGGCTCATCATCCCGCTGTAGTCCGGCCCGAGGGTGCGGTGGATGATCGCGTTGATGACCGCGTCGAGCGCCAGGTGCTCGGCTGGTGTCAGCCTGGTGAAGCGCTCGGTGTGCCGCAGAAGGACGTGCAGGAACTCGTGACAGATGACCGCCTTGACGTGCGCCTCCGTGCGGCAGTGCTCGCGGACGAATCCCAGGTTGACGAGCAGCCGCGGCCGGTCCTCGCATGTCACAGCGAGTGTGGGGACTTCGTCGGTGAACTCGACGTGGAGCACCTTCAACACGGCGCGAATGGCGAGCGGGTTCTCCTCGATGAGCTCCTGATAGATGCTGTGGAAGTCTCTCGCGTTCATGCGTAGAACCCCCCTCCGTCGAAGAGTTCGAGTTGGCGTGTGAGGCTGGCCCGCGTCCAGAGCACCGGCCGATCCGGGTCGTAGCGCCACGGCGTGCAGAGTCCCAGCACCAACGCGTGATAGAGAGCGTCATCCGGGTTCAACGTGTCGATCGATGCAGGCCGCGCCGCAGGGTCAGTGCGGCAGAGGCACGGCTCGAGCGGCAGGGTGATGGCGGCGCGCGCTTCGCGCTCGTCGGCAAACCCACAGGTCTTGAGCAGCCCTCGCACCCAGGTCAGCGGGTTCCGCCGCCCGAAGTCGAGACCGACCCGCAGCACGCGCGGGCACCGGATGGCGCCGTCGTCGCGCCCGAGCACCGTGGCTGAAAGGCGCTCGGTCCTCCGGCGGCTCATCGGGCCACCGGAGTTGGCCAGGCGCTCGTACAGGTCTTCATCCCAGGCGACAAGGCAATGCCCTGGCGCCTGGGAGGGGACGAGTGACGTCATGCCGTCCTCCCATCGCCGAACGCCTGCACGCAGCGGTGGAACTCCTGTTCGAACTCGCGCGCGTTGGTCACGGTGAGGTTGTTGGCAATGCAGAAGTAGAAGAGTTGCTGCGCACGTTCGCGGCGCGCAGCGCCAAGCCGGGAGAGCACGGGCGCATAGGTGGCCAGTTCCGGGTGTGTCGAGTTCGAGGTGGACAGACGCTCATGCCAGCTGATCTCGGCGTTCACCGTGAGCAGGGGTTGCGCGAATCGCCCGAGGTCGTTCACACCCTCAGCGCCGATTGGCAAGCGTCCGGCCACCGAAGCCGGATACGCGGCAAGCGCAAACGCGGCCGCACGTGGCTTCGGTTCGTTTGCCAGCAACTGCTCTACGACGAGCGTGCCGGTGTCGCGATCCGGGCACTCCTGGAGCAGCAGGCGCGCCTTGCGGTCGAGCGCCCGCTCCAAATGAAAGCGGTGCACCCAGCGGCCCACGCCCGTGGTCATCGTTGCGTCCCACGCGAGGCGGTGCGCGGCGGCGACCTTGTCGGCGTCGGGCGTGGCGCCCCAGGCGCGTTGCGGAAGGCTCGCTTCGAGCACTGTCCTGAAGAGGGCGTCACCGGCGCGGCTACCCAGCGCATCTGGTGAAAGGCTCTGGACGATCGTGCTCGCGAGAAGTGTGCGCGTGAGCAGGCGTGCGCGTCGTGGCGAGAGACGGATGTCGCCATCCCGAAGCGCGGTCGTGACTGCGCAGACGTACTCGACGATGACCGCAGGGCACTGGTCGAGTTGCTCGACAAACACGGCCTGCCACCGCGCGACCTCGGCCTTCAGCCGTCCGCCATCGTTGGCGGTGACCCCCTCTCCGGCCGGATTGGCCACCCGCCGGCGATCGGCGTCGCTCAGCGCGTCCCAGTCGCCCACATCGAGGATCACCGCGAAGCGGTCGGCCAGCGCCGCATCGAGCGGTTCAGCGCCGAGATACTCTTCGCCGGAGGACTGATCCGTCGTGCACGGGTTCATCGCCGCCCAGCGGTACCGCAGTTTGGTGAGCGCGAGGCCCTGGATCTTCCGCTCGTGCACGAGCGAGAACAGGCGGTTCTGGTGCTCGGGCTTGCAGCGGCTGATCTCGTCGATCAACACGGACTCCGCGCCCCAGACCGTGGCCGGCGTCTCGAGGAACCGGACCGAGGACTTTGCTTCGTCCGGGTAGGGGAAGCCCACAAGGTCGTCGAACGAGATCAAGCTGGCGTTGTAGTGGCGATGCTCGAGGCCGAGCGCCTCGCTGATCGAATTGAGCAGGAAGGTCTTGCCCGTTCCACTCCGGCCGATGAGCAGAATCGGGTCGCCGCTCGCGAGCGCGGCGAGAATGACAGGCTCTTGCGCCTCGAAGCCGTAGGCGCCGAGCGCGGCCAGGCGGCCGCCTGGCTGTGGGGAACGATCGGACATGCTGCACCTCATCGTTCGTGGCAGGACCACCGACTCTCGGCCGGTTGGTGATCGTCATCGGGCCACGCCCCTCGGATCGTCTGGATGAGCGGGCGCACGAGCGCCCATTGGACGCATCACGGCTGCACGGACGTGCCTGGCGTGACGCGGACTTCGCGTAAGGGAAGCTAGGCGGAACTGGAAGGGGTCATCGGTGTCCTCGTATCTCTCCCAGTTCTCACTGGGCGGGAATTAGCACCACGGCTCTTGCAGCCAGGTTGCTGTGGCGTCGTCGGGCCCGGTCCCTCAGCCACTCTTGATAGCAGCCACACAGAAAACGCGTGTGACAAGGGGGATTGTAGCATCAGTCTGTCGGTCTAGCGAGTGTTATGAGAGATCGAACGCGAGAGCGAGAAGGCGTGTTCACAACTGTACAGACGTTCCTGCTCCAGTACGACATCCTTCACGACACCGGGCCGGACCATGAGTCGTCAGCCTCTCCACTGCTCGCAGCCGGAAGGACATCATCGTGCTTCAAACGATCGTCATTCTCCTCGTTCTCTTGTGGTTGCTCGGCGTCGTCACGTCATACACGCTCGGGGGCCTCGTCCACATCCTTCTGGTGATCGCGGTCATCGTGGTCCTGCTCCGCATCATCCAGGGGAGAAGGCCACTGTAGAGACCCGACCGTTACCAGAGAACGGTCACATCCGCGATGAAACGGGCGTGGTCTCAGTGACGCTGACCTCGACGTCCATGCCGAGGAATGCGGATGCCGCGCCGTGGAAGGTTCCCCACAGCGGGAGCGCCTGGCCGTGGTCCCACGCCACCGCCACTCGAATCAGGTTGCGATTGCCGACGATGCTGTTCGTCGGATCGAAGTCGATCCAGCCGGCACCCGGCAAATAGACCTGCATCCAGGCGTGCGTCGCGCCGCCCCCGACGCCCGCCGCCGCAGGGTCCGTCTCCGGGACGAAGATGTAGCCGCTGACAAACCGTGCCGCGAACCCGATCGAGCGGACGGCCTCCATCATGAAGATCGCGAAGTCGCGGCAGCTACCCGAGCGCCGCCGGAGCGTGTCCTCCGGCCGTTGCACCCCTTTTTCGGGCCGGCGCACGTAGGTGAATTCGTTCTTGATGCCCGATGTGATCCCTTCGAGCAGCGCCATCGTGTGGGTGTGCCCGGCTGGTGACAGAAACCGCGCCGCCCAGCGGGTGACCTCGTCTCCCGGATAGTGACGAGTCAGGGCCCTCACCAAATCAGGCCCGTCCTCGTCCGCGTATGTGAAGGGATAGGTCTGTGCGTCGATCTCGAGCGAATAGAACGGCAACGGCGCTTCAAGATGTTCCAGTGTGACGGTACTTTCGAAGCGCAGTTCCAGCGTGGGGCCGGTGAATGTCGCGATCGCGACCGAGTTGTCGAAAACGTCGTGGAGCCAGCGGAGACCGGAAGGACTGGGGAAGATGTCGAGCCTGGTGTGCACGAGGCGAAGATCGTGGCCCTCACGCGGTCGAAACATCATGCGATGCTCGCCAAGGGTGACAGGTGCCGAGTAGCGATACCTCGTGACGTGCCGGACCGCCAGGAGGCGCGCCCGGGGTATCAACGCGTGGTCGCCAGGACTTCGTCCGTCCACACCGTGAAGCCGACGAGCGTGTTGGGACCGAACACGTTGCTGATGGCAACATCCGTCGCGTCACGACCGCGCGCGATCAGGACCCGGCCGATGCGGGGCACGTTGTTTCTGGCATCAAAGGTGTGCCAGTGTCCGTCCACGTAGGCCTCGAACCAGGCGGCAAAATCCATCACTCCGTGCGGCGGCAGTGTGCCGGTGTCACCCAGATAGCCGGTGCAGTAGCGCGCGGGGATGTTCATGCACCGGCACATGGTGATCGCCAGATGCGCGAAGTCGCGACACACGCCCTTTTTCTCCGTGAATACTTCCCAGGCCGTCCGCGTGGACCGCGCATCCGCGTACGAGAATGCGATGTGTTGATGCACGTAGTCGCAAATGACCTGAACTCGCTGAGCGCCGTGAGGCGCGTGCTCGAACAGCGTCCAGGCGAGCTCCGACAGGCGGTCGGTTTCGCAGTATCGGCTGCCCAGGAGAAATTGCAGGCATTCCTCCGGCAGATCCTGCACGGCGTGCCACCGATCCGACAGCACGTGCGGCTCGGGGACACCGGAGTCGCTCACAATGGCGGACGCCGACAGGCGGATCCGACCCGGCGGCGCAACAATCCGCGTGCACCAGTTGCCGAAGGCGTCGCGATACTGCGTCGATGGCACCGAAGGATCGGTCGTCAAGCGGTCCGGAACGACGATGTCGCTGGCGCGGCTGTGATGGATGTTCAACATCAACATCATGGGCGTCCACTGCGGGCACTCGTAGAGCAATTCGTAGCCGACTCGTAACTGCATGAAGCGGGCAACCTCTGATTCCATCATTAAGGAGGGCGATGAGCCTGTTACTTGTTCCGCGAGGCAAGGTCGTAGATCAATCCGCCCACGCCGCCGGCGACCGCACCAATTCCGGCGCCCTTCTTCCCTCCAGCCACCGCACCGATGGCGGTACCCGCGCCGGCACTGCCGCCGATGATCAGCGCTTCCTTCTCCCACGAGCGCCCCTTTGCGTGCTGCTCTACCGGTCGCCGCTCGACGATGCCCGGTGCGCTGACGACTTCGGTGCGGCTCACGTTCTGCCCGAGCCGGAGGGGATGCAGTCCCTGCTGATCCATCACGTAGACGGCGTGAGGCGCATTCGCCGATTTCTCGGGAATGAACAGGTGGCCCTTGCTCCCGTTTGCCAGGGTAATCGGCACGAGCATGCCTTTCACAGGTCCGTCGGTGGTGAGGACCGTGTCCGGGTACGCACCCGATACGCCGTACTGCTGCTCGATCTGTTGAGCACTGAGTGCCTGGAGGTCGCGCGAGCACGCGGTCGAGAGCATCGCGCCGAGCGATGCGAGCATGAGGGCCGAGATGAGTTTCATACGAACCACTCTAGCGGGGCCGTTGTGTTTGGCCTGTGCCGGATTGCACACGGGTCGCCTCACGCGACCACCGCAGGTGGGTCCTCGGCCGCCGCCAGGTCGTTGTCGCGCCACTTGATCCAGTGGCGGCAGACGACCGTCGCCGTCGCTACGACTGGTACGGCGAGAAACACGCCGACGATTCCCCACAACTCTGCGCCGGCCATGATGCCCACGATCACTGCGAGTGGGTGCAGCTCGAGACCGCGCCGGATGAGACGCGGGTAGACCACGTAGTCTTCGACGACTCTCAAGATCGCCAGGAACCCGATGGTCCAGAGCACCGTGGCCGGCGCGTACAGCGCCGCGACAATCACGGCGAGCGCCGCGAGCAGGAACGGGCCGACCATCGGGATGAATTCCATCGCCCCCGCCAGCGCGCCGAGCAGGACCGCGTATGGCAGGCCGATTATGGCGAAGCCGATGCCGCAGAACGTACCCACCAGCGCGCACGCGAGTAGCTGTGCGCGCACGTACGCCGCCAGCATGGCGTTCAGGTCGTCGAACAGCCGGTGGCCGCGCAGCCGGAAGCGGAACGGCAGCGAAGTGACGATGACCCGGCGGATGCTTCCTGCGTCCTTGAGCAGGAAGAACGCGAGCACCGGAATCACCACCAGCAAGGGCAGGCTGGTCATCCATCCGGCGACCGCCTGGATCGACGCGCGCACCTGGAGCAGCAGCGACTGACCCGCTGCGGCCGCCGAATCATCGAGTCGGTGACGAACCTCGGGCGGAATCGCCAGCCGGCTGTAGTACCGCGACCAGCCATGCTCCCAGGTCAGGACCGACTGCACCTGCAACGGGATGCCGGCGATCGCCTGGTCTGCCTCCTGGATGGCGCTGGGCAGCAGGAGCGTGACGCCGAGGCCCAACGTGCCCGCCACCAGGACATACACCAACCCGATGGCTGCGGCACGCGGCAGTCGACGGGTCCGGCCGGCGACTCGGACCGGACTCTGTGCCCGCTGCACGAGCGGCGCGAGGACGTAAGCAACCAGTGCGGCGGCGATCAGGGCGAGCACGATCGCAGCCAGTTGGTAGACCACCCAGAGCGCCAGCGTCAGCGCTCCAAGCGTCAGGACGATCTGCAGGGCGACCTTCAGGTGGGATGGTAGACCGGCGGTGCGCATCATTCTTCGAGTGAACCAGCCGCGGACGCGAGGTCAGGCCTGCCGGCGCGAACCGAATACCAGGAGCGCGACGCCGCCCGCCGCCGCGGCCACTCCGAACAGCGGCGACAGCGACAGCGTGTGCTCACGGTCGGCCGTCGCATGCAGCGGGCCGATGTCGAGCACGGTATCGCGGCTCGTGTACGAGATGCCCTGATAGGCAAGGGCAGCGATTCCCAAGGCAATCAGCAGGACTCCGGCAATCGCCAGAGGTTTCATTCAGTGCCACCCTTTTCGGACATCGAATAGCGATTCAGGACCTGAATCAGCCGGACCGCTGCGTGCGGTGGGCGCATGCCGCTCGTCACGATCTCGCGATTCTCGATCTTCTTGCCGTACAGCGCGGCGTTGTCGTCCAGATCCTCGCGCAAGGTCGCCCCTTCGAGCGCGACACCCGCGAAGAGGCCCTGCGACCGCGACCACGACAGGATGTCGGCGCCCATCTGGGCGTCGGTCTGCGCCGTCACCGTCCGGCCAACGGGGCCGGCCGCCACGGAGCCTTCGCCGCCGAGCGTGAACTTGCTGGCGAGCAGCTTGTCCGCGCCACGCTCGTTCATCACGAGCATGATCAAATCGGTGGACGATCCGCCGATTTCGAACCCTACGCTGCCGCCTTCGATGCGCACCGCGGCCGGAGCCGACCAGCCGGCGCCGCCGTGATTACGGCACGACAGATACCCTTTCCCGTATTTCCCGCCCACGCCGAACGCGGCCGTCTTGAGGCCGGGGACGATGACGATGCAGTGGGCGTTGGTGAGCAGTTCGGCCGGGATGCGTTTGTCATGCGCTGTCATCACTTCCGAGAATACGGTCGCGGCATCGTCGAGCCGTTTGATCGGGTCGCGGTCGGCCGCGATGAGCGGGGTGACAGCGAGCGTGGCCGCCACAGTTGCCGCAAGAAACACTTTCATCGGTGTACCTCTAATCGGGCCCGGATGTCGCGGAGCCCGCGCGCGTGTCGTCGTGGAAACGTCTCGGTCCAGGCTAGGGTGCCGGTGCGGTGCGGAGCAGTGAGATGAACCGCTCGACCATCGCCAGCATCAGTCGCATCAGCGCGCCGCTAGTCGGCGGCACGGGCGCGGCGGGGCGCGACTACGGTCAGGGAGGCCGCGACAGCGACGGACGCTGTTGGGGCGAGCGCAGGCCGACCCGGTTCGCGGGCGCCAGGGATCATGGCCGGCTGAGTGATGTTCGTCATCTGTGTCCAATCACCAGCGTACGAGCATCCGACCTGGCGCCCTGTGCCGGATTGCACACCGCATCCCCTGAGCATCCGCCGAAGCGGCCACGGGTTCATGCAAGTGGTGCGCGGTGTCCATGGTTTTCGATTTGGAGTGATGAGTGAGACGTTTGTGAGAGAAGTCGTGCAGGTCGCCAGCAGAGTAACCCGAAGGTCGTACTTCGGCTCATTCGTTGGTAAGCTGCTCCGCGGGTGGAAACCAGGCAGCGGGAAGTCCGAACCGCCGCCTCTGCCTGGTGCGGGAGATCGTCACGGGACACGAAAGGAGCTGACGTGCGCACCATACTTCGATCGATTCTTGCGACCGTACTCGTGATCTCTGGACTGCAACTTGACGGGATTGGCCGACTGGCCGCCCAAAGCCCTGCAACCACTTCGACCTACCTCGTGGAGTGGGTCTACAAGGTGAAGTGGGGGCATCAGGATGAGTTCTTCGAGATCTTCAAGAAGACCCAGGTCCCGGTGCTCGATAGAGAGAAGCAACTGGGGTATGTCGTCGACTACACCATCTATTCGGGCACGAGCCACCGCACCGGCGAAGACGTTCGCTATGACTATCGCGTGGTCATCGCGTACAAGGATCAGGCCTCGTCCACCCACGGCAGCGAGGTCGAAAAGCAAGTGTTTCCCGACCAGGCTGCGTTCAAACGCGAGGACCTGAAGCGGTGGGACCTGACGCTTGCGCACTGGGACGCGCCGATTCGCGTCCTCGATCCGCACGGTCGCCAGTAGCCGCTTGGGCCGAGCGAGGGAACGCGAAGATCCGGCGTATGACCGGACCTGTCAGCTCTGTCCCGTACGCTTGTTCTTGAGCGAGCGAACATTCGCGAACGACGACCGGAACAGAGTGCCGGTGACCAGGAATGACCTCGAGTCAAGGAGGACGATGAGTAAACGTGTGACGATCGGCGGGACAGACCTCGTACTTGCCCCGCCCGATGACCATGAGTCCGAGTGGATCGATTTCGGGCACTCCCTGCAGCGCCTCGAAGCCGCCTGGCTTCGACTCTCCCCCACAGAACCGCCCCTCAACCCGCGCATCGTCGGCGAGCCCGGGCTCGGCAAGACGACGCTCGCGTGCGCCGCGGCCCGTCGCCTCGGCCGACCGGTGTATTTGTTCCAGTGCACGACGGACACGCGTCCGGAGGATCTCGTCATCACGCCGGTACTCACGCCGGAACGCCGTGTGGACTACCACGCCTCCAGCGTCGTCTCGGCGATGGTGTGTGGCGGCATCGCCGTGCTGGACGAGGGCAATCGTATGCCCGAGCGGGCGTGGGCATCGCTGGCGCCGCTGATGGACGAGCGCCGCTACGTCGAAAGCGCCGTCGCCGCCGTCAAGGTGAAGGCGCACCCGGACTTCAGGCTGTGCGTCACCATGAACACGGACGCCAGCGTGTACGAGTTGCCCGGCTACATTCAGAGCCGACTCAAGCCCCGCATCGATATCGTCGCGCCCTCCTGGGCCCTGCAGGAGCAGATCCTGCGCTTGAAGTGCCCGGCGGTGGACGATCGACTGCTGCGAGATGTGTTCGCGCTGCTGAAAAGGCGAGTTAAGCAGGGCCGGCACGACAGCACGCGCGACATGCTCTCGCTCGCCCAGTACGCACAGAAGCTGAAGCAGCTCGGCGTGGACACGCCGCTCGCGCGCGCCGCCGGGCAGGTGCTGGAGGACGCCGTTGCCTGAGCGAGTCGCCCGCCAAAAGCCGGTGTTCGTCCAGCAGTTCCGCAACCTGACGGGCGTGCCGTCGTATCACTACGACGCGTCCTTCGGCCGGATCGTGCACGAGCAGTTCGCGGCGGCGAAGCCTGCCGTAGTCGCGCTGGAATTACCCCCGTCGTTCCGGTTCCCTCCCGCATCGCGCCACGCAATCGATTGAGGCCGGCGTGCATGCGTCGCGAAACGTCCACCGCACTCAGCCCGAGCAATCGTTGCACTTCCACGCCGCTCAGTCCTTCCATCACGCGAAGCACGACCACCTCGCGAACGTCCGGTTCGAGCTCCGCCACCTTTTGGACGAGCTTCTCGCGGAGAAGAAAATGTCCATCGATC
>Ga0207683_10004892_pt1 | contig 11530 bp, 15 predicted proteins | sample KBSM73metaG_FD_184333 | JGI IMG/M metagenome (GOLD analysis project Ga0207683, IMG submission 184333) | Miscanthus rhizosphere microbial communities from Kellogg Biological Station, Michigan, USA - KBS M7-3 metaG (SPAdes) (version 2) | ecosystem: Host-associated > Plants > Roots > Rhizosphere >...
ACAAGAAGGCTGCCTTCATGTACCGAGTTTGATGCTGTTTGCGATTGTCTGCAATGGGTCGAAAGCTGACGCTCGGCTAATGTCTGCAATGGGTGGAAAGCGGACATTCTGGGTAATCTTCCGTTGATTTCACACGATAAAATGGTTAACGTAAAATGAACGGTACAGGGGGTCGCATATGCGTAAACTCACCCTCGCGCTCGCTGCTGCTGCGGCTTTTTCTATCTCTGCGCCCGCACATGCGGCGACTGAACTCGTCACTAATGGCGGATTCGAGGCGGGCGGCGTTTTCGAAGATGGAGGCTTTTATCCTCCTAATTGGGCGAGGTTCGGGCCGGGAGGTCCTGGAGCGGTCTCCAACCTTGCGGTGGACGTCCACAGCGGTTCGTGGGGGTTCACTTCGGGCCCGGTCGGCACCACGGCCGGCATAGAGCAAGTGCTAACAACTGTAGCCGGCCAAACGTACACCATAACGTTCTGGCTCACGCTAGAGGGGCTTACGCCTCAGGCAAGTACGCCGAGCACCTTCGACGCATCCTTCGATGGATTTTCCCTTCTGTCCCTCGCTAACGAAGCGCCCTTTGGCTTCACGCAATTTAGCTTCACCGCGACAGCCTCCACGACATCGACGCCTTTGCGGTTTACATTTCGAGACGATCCGGGATTCTGGGCAATTGACGACATTTCCGTACAAGAAGCGATCGCCGCCGTTCCCGAGCCTGCGACCTGGATGATGATGTTGCTGGGGTTTGGCGCGATCGGGGCTTCGATGCGGTTCCGTCGCAGACGTAACGAGTCCGCTCACGTGCAGTGATCTAATGTCCGCAACGGGTCGAAAGCAGACACTCTGCTAATGGCAGGAATGGGTCGAAAGCTGCCATCAGACTAAGTACCACTGCGCACGTACGCCCATTGGGGCATCCAGGTCTCGGATGTGCAATCAATCGGAGGCCGCTTCAGGGGCTCGCCAATTTTCCCCAACTATATTCTCGATCCTTCGGAACGGCGCTGGTCCAGCTTCGCTAAGCATCTGTGCGGGCGGCATTTTCCGCTCAGGAGCGAATCCATGAACCAGAACCTTATCTCCGCCGTCTTCGACAGTCGTTCGCAGGCCGAAGCCGCCGTCACCGAATTGCGCAGCGAGGGCATCGACACCGCCAAGCTGTCGCTCATCGGCCGCGACGAGGACGGCGCCAGCGTCACCGACGGTGCGGGCGAAAGCAGCGAAGGAATGGGCGACACAGTCAAGGGCGCCCTGGGCGGCGCGGGCCTCGGGGCGATTTTGGGCGTTGCTGCCCTGGCGATCCCGGGCGTTGGCCCCTTGGTCGCGGCGGGTGCGATCGCGAGCACGGCGATCCCAGGAGCAGCGGCAATCGGCGCCGGTGTGGGCGCGGTCGCCGGCGGCGTAACGGGAATGCTCAAGGACCACGGCATCAGCGATGAAGATGCGAATTACTACGAAGGCCGCATCAACGACGGCGGCGTGTTTGTGTCGGTTGACGCCGACGAAAGCGACGTATCCCCGGACACGGTTCGCGAAATCCTGTCGCGCTGCGGGGGGCACAGCGCGTCCCAGCCGCGCATGGCAACCGTGCAGTAGCCAACGGAGGAGCGCCGTCTTTTTGGCGGCGCTCCGGCCCGGCGAAGGTTAACGTTTTGCCACTGGTGTCCTCTTTGGGTGGAAAGCTGCCACTAACTCGAATCTGGCCTTGGCGACTGTTCGACTGCAACGGGCCGCGGGCGCGCTTGGTCGTCGATCGCCACAAAGGTGAACAGGCCTTCCGTGACCTTGATGCGGATCGCTCCGCTGTCGCGCCAAGCCATCACCTCGATCCGGACCTTCATCGAGGTCCGTCCGACAGTTTCGACCTCCGCATAGACCGAGATCAGATCGCGCAGGATGATTGGTGCAATAAACTCCATCCGCTCGATTGCGATGGTCGCAACCGGCCCGCCCGAGTGGAGCCGAGCGATGATGCCGCCGGCCTTGTCCATCTGGCTCAAGACCCAGCCACCGAAAATGTGACCATTTGCGTTGATGTCGCTAGGTCCGGGCATGAGGCGAAGAATGGGTTCGCGGCGGACTTCGGTCATGAGCGGCCTTTCCCGAGCGGCGTGATGATGGCTAGCTCAGCCGCAATCCTTAGACACGCAATCGGTCGAAACCCGACATTCGCTTAATGCCGCAATGGTTGGAAAGCTGACATCAGCTAACTGCCGAACTTCTTTGCCTCTCGGACCACTGATGCTTGGCGGGCGAGGAAGCTCCATTTGCCCTCCTCGAACAGATAGACGTCAGTGAAGCGCCGCCGAATGGGTTGCGTGCCGAACCAGGCGGCAAGGAGACTTCCATCGGCTGGCGTCACTATCTCATTACCCATAAGAACACCGACATCACCGGTGAGTGATGCCTTCTCAATCTGGCTCTGACAGTTCTCGCGTGCAAATGCGTCGCCTTGGAAGAGGCGGAGAATCTGATCTCGGGCGCCGCATATGTTGTTCGGCCCATTGATCGTGAAGTTCGGATGCAGAAATCGAGCGAAGGCCTCTTCGTCCCCATCGGCAATGATGCGCCTCTGATATCGATGGGCGGCTCGAAGTCCCGTGTCGCTAAGGTCATCCAACGGCTCTGACATGTCGCCTCTTCGCTGACTGGAGGAAGTTAGCATATTGGGCGAAACCCCCAGCGCTCCCGGACACCGCTAGTGGCAGGAATGGGTCGAAAGCAGACTAAGCCCCTAGTGTCTGCAATGGGTGGAAAGCAGAGATTTTGGGCGGAGGCTAGGCGGCGAGGCTCTCCAGCTGCTCGCTCGCTTCCAGCCAACGCGCTTCGGCGAGAGCCAATTCGGTCTCCAGCTTCGCTCGGCGGCGCGAAAGTTCGCTCATCGGCAGCAACGCGAGGTCGGGCTCTGCGCCCGCTGGATCGAACATTGCCCGGTCGATTGCAGAACATTGCGCCGCCAGTCGCGCACTTTCGGCTTCCGCATCCGATGCGGCCCTCTTCAGCGCACTCGCTCCGTCACGCGCTTTGGCGGCGGCCCTGCGATCTGACTTGCCCGCTTTCGGCTTGGCTTCCGCCCTGGGCTGGTTTCGGCCGAGCACGAAATCGATGTAGTCATCGATGCTGCCCGGATAGTCGACGGCGGCTCCGTTCTCCACCAGCACGAGCCGGTCTGCGGTCAGTTCGACCATGTGGCGGTCATGGCTGATCAGGATGACCGCGCCATCATAATCGTTGAGCGCCTGGACGAGCGCTTCACGTGCATCCACGTCGAGGTGGTTGGTCGGCTCGTCGAGGATCAGCAGGTGCGGCGCATCACGCGTGATCAGCGCGAGCGCCAGGCGCGCCTTCTCTCCGCCCGAAAGTTTGCGTGCTGCGGTCGTCGCCTTGTCGCCTGAGAAGCCGAAGCGTCCGAGCTGCGCGCGGACGGCGCCGGGCGTCTGACCTTCCATCGCGCGGTTCATGTGCTGCAATGGCGTGTCGTCGCCATGCAGTTCCTCGACCTGATACTGCGTGAAATAGCCCACGCGCATCTTGCCCGACGCGCTGATCGCGCCCTCCATCGGTGCAAGCTGCGCGGCGAGGAGGCGGGCCAGCGTGGTCTTGCCGTTGCCATTGCGGCCGAGCAGCGCGATCCGCTCGTCGGGATCGATCCGCAAGTTCAGCGAACGCAGCACGGGGTTCGCTTCCTCATAGCCGACGGCCGCCATTTCCAGCGTGATCAGCGGCGGCTTGAGCTCGGTCGGGCTGGGAAAGGCGAAACTGAGGCCGGGATCCTCGGCCATCGCTGCGATGGGCTGCATCTTGGCCAGCATCTTGGCCCGGGACTGAGCCTGCTTCGCTGTTGAGGCTCGGGCACTGTTCCGGGCGATATAATCCTGAAGCCGAGCCCGCTGTGCATCTTGCGATGCCTTCGCGGCGGCAAGCTGCGCGGCACGCTCGGCCCGCTGCCGTTCGAAGTCGTCGTAGCCGCCCGCGTAAAGCGTGATCTTCCCGCGATCGAGGTGAAGGATCGTATCGACCACATTGTTCAGCAGGTCGCGCTCGTGACTGATCACGACCAGCGTCCCCGCATAGGCCTTTAGGAAGTTTTCAAGCCAGAGGGTGGCTTCGAGATCGAGGTGATTGGAAGGTTCGTCCAGCAGCAGGATGTCGGGCTCGGAAAACAGCAATGCGGCGAGTGCCACGCGCATCTTCCAGCCGCCGGAGTAACTGTCGAGCGGGCGGCCCTGCATCTCCTCGTCGAAGCCGAGACCGAGCAGAATCCGGGAGGCCCGAGCGGGCGCGCCATAAGCATCGATCGCCAGCAGGCGGTCATGGATGTCGGCCAGCCGATGCATGTCGGCGCAAATGTCGGACTCGGCCATCAGCTCCGTCCTTTCCACATCCGCCGCAAGAACGGTGTCGAACGGAGTGGTGTCGCCGCTCGGCGCTTCCTGAGCGATGTAGCCGAGCCTCGTACGGCGGGGCATCTCAATGTCGCCTTCGTCCGCTTCGATCTGACCGATGATGGCCTTCATCAGCGTCGACTTGCCCGCGCCATTGCGGCCGATCAGGCCGACACGACTGCGTGGCCGAATGGCAGCAGTGGCGCGGTCAAGGATCGTGCGTCCGCCAAGGCGCACCGTGATTCCATTGATGTTGAGCATGGCCGGCCGCTTAACAGCCGATCGTGGCAAACCCAAGACGCGTAATAAAATGCCCGAGCTGCCGCGATTCAGGTCGAGACGTCTGCGCTGGGCCGAAGCCGATCGCTGCTCACCGGCGTCGCGACGCCCGAGGAAGGCGTCGTTGCACGGGCTGCGGTGAACGACGTTTTGGACTCGGTCCTGGCCCGAATGAATGGACCCATATTCGCACAGTCAGTTTCTGATCTGATTGGGCGCGGGATGAAGCGGGTCTAACTTGTGCATCGCGAATGTCTGCAATGGGTGAAAAGCGGACCTAAGAGGTTGATGTAGAACGCGATTGGGCAGCGCCATTCGCCAGCCGTTCGCCAAGCTCGCACTGCGCCAGGAAGTCTCGCATCGCCGCCCTCGCGGCTTCATAGCTGCCCACTCTAACGGCTTCCTGACCCGGTCTGCTCATCCAGACGTGGCCGTCGATGAAGCTAAAAATTACATCGTCTTCGAATTTGTTGCGCTTGCTGTGGCCAGCATAATCTACGCTCTGACCCATTGTTGCGATCCCCTGTTTAATCGCAGGCACGAAGTCCCATAAAGCCGGAGCGGTCACCATAATCTATATTGCCCGCGATTGTCATAAATCGCCGTCTGGGGGTCGAAGTGGCCGCAAGGGTGCGAAGTCGCCTGCGACGAGCGACCTCGCGAAGCGAGTCTAGAAGCATTTTCGCCCCCCACTGTCTGAAAAGCGTCATTTTCTTCTGCATCTGCGACAGTTTATCAGCCGGTCCCGATTTCACCCGACGTCTACCTTTAACTCGGCAATACCGACGACCCTGTCCGATGTTCTCCGTCGGCGTAACCTGTCGGTTCGCTTCTTCGTCATGACTGCAATGGGTCGAAAGCTGACGTTAGCGGACGGCGTCGCCGTAGCGACAAGCGGTGTCGTGGATTGTGAAACCCAGCCTGTCGTTTGAATGCATATCCTGACGAAGATGGGGCATTCTGCGACCGCTCCAAATTAGCGCGCTGATTGGAATCTAATGACCCGTCTGCACTTCGTCAGGAGCCGGCTGTTGGCTGCGCCTCCTCGCGGCCAGGCTGCCGTCCTTACTGCCTTGGCTATCGCAACCCCAACTCTCATTCGAGCGATGCTTGACGGGTTCGTATCCGGGACGACGTTTGTCGCCTATTTTCCATTCGTCTTGGTGTCCGCCATGTTCCTCGGGTGGCGGAACGCCCTAGTCGTAACGCTGGCATCCGCCGCCGTTGCGAACTTCCTGTTCTTGGAGCCGAGATTCACCCTCTTCAACGGCTCTCGCGACACGACGGCAGCTCTTTTGTTCGTCTTTTCATCCCTTCTTCTGATCGTTCTGGCGGAGACTTTGAGACGCGCTGTCGCCGAGGTGGAAACTACTCGGAAACATGAAGCCCGTCTCAATCGCGAGTTGCAACACCGAGTGAAGAACACGCTCGCCGTGATCCAAGGCCTTGCAACGCAGACGTTTCGCGACCCGTCATCCGAGCCGGACCTGCGCAAGTTTCAGAGCCGCCTCCGCGCACTTGCCAGCGCTCATGACATCCTCATCACCGGCGAATGGGAAACATGCAGCCTTCCAGAGCTGGCGGCGAAGGCACTGGAACCGTTCAATCGTGACGGGAATATCAATCTATACGGTCCGCCCTGCACGCTGCGGGAGGAGAGTTGCGTGCCATTCGTGCTTGCCCTCCACGAACTGGCCACGAACGCCGTGAAATATGGCGCTCTTTCGACGCCAGCAGGCAGTGTCGAAGTCGTCTGGACCTTATCTCCGGATCCGTCCTCCACACGGCAGGATCTCGTCCTTGAATGGGCCGAAGGTGGGGGTCCGCCGGTTCAGGCACCGACCAGGCGCGGCCTAGGCTCGAAGCTTCTCCGCCCTCAGCCGGGGATCAAGGGCGTGCAACTGACCTTTCCGGCGCACGGCGTTAGCTGCCGTTTTCACGTAACCGGCGCGAAGGGACTTCCTATTGATGCCGAACCAGGTTTGAGCGCTCCCGCCACGCTCTACTCAACCGCTGCCCCAATCCGCGTCTGATTGAATGTCCCAATGGTTGGAAAGCGGGCCATCGCATCTTTAGTCAAAGTCGAGATTTGATAACGCATCTCAAGCCATCCGTTTCGAAGCTCATGCTAGCCCCCATGGCCGATCGTGCCAGCAACCTAGAGCCGAAGCCTTTTGACGACGGTGCAGCCACTGCCGGCCCGTCGTGCTCTTTCCAAACGAGTTCAAACCAGCCTTCTTGGTAAGCCCAGCTTATCGACACCCAACCGGCGGGATCACCAAGCGCTCCATACTTCACGGCGTTTGTCGCAAGCTCATGAAGCGCGAGACTGAGCGACACGACCTGCTGGTCGGGCAGCGGAATGTCGTCGCCGCCGATCCGAAAGCGGTCATCCCCGTCCGCGAAAGGCGCGATCGCGGTTTCCACGACTTCCCTGACGAACGCGATTGGCTGCTTGATATGTTCGTTCAACAAATCGTGCGCGCTGGCGAGCGCCCGGACGCGACCCTCGAACTTCGCTACCTCCGGAACGTCGTCCTTGAACGTTTGGCCCGCTATCGCCTGCACAATGGTCATCGCGTTCTTGAGGCGGTGAGACATCTCACGCGCGAAGAGTTGCTGATGCCTTGTTTCCTGCAGAGCAAGCTGGAGCGCCACGCTTTGTCGCTTCTTTTCGCTAAGACGATAAAGCTGCGAAGTCGCCAGGATCACCGTTGTGACCGCAAAATAGCCGAGCAAGGCATAGGCGCCTTCGTTCCCTAAGTCCCAAGATCGGCTCGGATCGAGCAGGAAAAACCAGGTGGCCAGCCCGCCCACGAACATTGTTGTCAGGCCGCCGACGAAACCGGCACCCACGGTCACAACGCACACGGCAATGACAACGAGAAAGAAGGGAAGAACGTCGGCGGGCAAATTGATAAGGAGCCGCGCCCACACGGCCAGGACTGCGGCGCAAACACCGGCGAGAACGTTCAGAAATTGATGCTGGGCCAAGGCCCGATAACGCGCGGGTTCCGGTCGGTTCGGCAAGACTGGCGGCGCCGGCACATTCAGCCATTGTGCAGGCGTAGCTGCGGCGCCTCCCTCTCGTTTGCTCGCGTCCACGGTCGCGATCCATGCATGAGGATGGTTTGCGCCGCAACAAAGGAGATTTTTAAAGGCTTGCCCCCACAAGCCTCATTAGGAGCCTCATGTCCGATATGGTCGAAAGCAGGCCTCCCGCGCGGCGTTAACGGAAAACAGAGCTCATTAGCCTAGGCGCCACCGTGGGGAGGCACATTAATGAAGTTCGTTTTGTTCAAGTCGCGGGGCGGCGATTACATGGTGATTGTGCAAAATGTCGCTTGGCTGCGCGCCCACGAGGATAACCAGACTAAGGTTGGCATCATCGGCAGCGACGCGATCCTGGTAGCGGGAAGCATCGAAGAAACGGCCGCCAAAATATTGGAAGGCTAGAGTCAGCTTTGGGTCGAAACCTGACGTTAGCCGTCGACTCCAGTCAACTCGCCTGCGCCTTTTCTAAGTAACCACGCCCACACTACGGCCAGGGCTGCGATAGCACCGAGCGCGGCGCTAATAGCGGGCATGTCTTTCGCAGGGCCGGAATAGGAGAACCGCCCAAGGGCATAGCCTAGTGTTACACCGAAGGCCGCGACGCGGCTGGCTCCGTCGGACGCGAAGAAGCCTGCCGCGTAACGCGCGATGGCTCCAATGATGAGAGTTGAAGCGAACGCCAAGGCAAAGGGCGTGACCGAGTTCATTATTCCTCCTCGATTCCACCGAGCGATAGATTTTCGCCTAGGCACGCAATGTCTGCAATGGGTGGAAAGCGGACATTAGGTTCTCGTCAGTTCCTTATGAACAGCGTCAGGACGAAGGCGGCCATGAATATGACGGCGAGCATTCGCGCGACCGCGCCGACAAACGGGTTCTTCCGCTTACATGCAATGTAAGCGCCAACGGCACTCGCCAGCCATGCAAACATATAGAGCGGACGCGAGGGCTCATAATTGGTCGGCAGAAACTGCATACCCAACATGACAGCGCTGCAAACCAGTGCAGCGATTAAGAGTCGACCCAAATGCTGTGGTGTCGAAAGTTCGGTCACGGCTCCGACCTTAGCCCCGGACGTAATGTCTGCAATGGGTGGAAAGCTGCCACAAGCGGGCTGGCCACTAGGGACGGTATTCATTCCCAACGAACTCCATCGGTGGGTCGAACGGCTTCAGTTCATGCAAGAGGCAATTAACTTTCAGATAGCTTGCATGGCTACTTAGCTTAAGCCGCAGCTTCCCTTCGGAGGTGTAGCGGAGCCATTTTCTCGGTGCGTGGCAGCGCGAAGCAATTGCATTGAGCTGTTCGGTGGTTAGGCGGGGAAGCTCTGGCCGAACAGCCGGTTCGGAAGCTGCCAAAAGCAAGGCAAGAGCGATCACCATCTAGGTCATTCTGAGCGCTCACCCGAATGTCTGCAATGGGTGGAAAGGAGACATAAGCTTATCGTTAACTGCATGGCTCCTACGAGCCGCCTCAATCTTCACGCGTACTCAGGAGTTTTGAGATGAGAGGCCGTCTACTCGGCGTGTTTGCGCTGCTGATCGCAGGCGCTTCACACGCGGAAATCACCAGCGAGCGGTACGCAGTTGTCGGGGACTGGGAAATCACTGCCAGTAACCGGGGACAATGCGCGATGGCGCGTTTTTACCCGGGGAGCGCCAAGTACGACGATGAAGGACTGATCGTCGTTTATGATGCGCAACGCAAAGCTGCCGTGCTCACATGGGTAAGCAGCAAACCGTCGCCTCCACCTCTCGGTGACTCGCTCGATCTTGAATTGAGCTTATTCGGGGGCGCATCGAAGAACGCGCGATGGGGAAGTCAGCTCTTCAAGACTGAGAAGCGAGCCGACCACTATGGTTTCACCCATGTCTTCGCCAGCTCAACTGACAGTGATCGCATTTTGAGCGATATCGCTGCGCACGAGACGTTTTCGCTGTTTCTCGGCCCAGTTTTGATGACCGGCCTGCGACTCAATGCATCGGACGCAGTTATCAAGCTGCGGGAATGTTCGTCGAAGATCGCAAGCCAGGATGCATCGGACCGTCTGCACAGATAGGCAGCTAGTGGCAGGAATGGGTAGAAAGCGGAAGCTGCGCAAACGTCGCATTTGGGTGGAAAGCAGACACTAGACAGCCGCGCGATAGCGAGACTCCTTCGCTGGAGATGGGTGCCGAGATGAATACAAGCCTGTTCCATGTCGCACTCCGGAATTTGCCCCATTGATCCGTGACCCCGATTATCGTTCTTGGCCTTCAGGTCGCGTGGGGAGGGTGCAACAGAACAGGAGGAAATCAATGCACCGCAAACACATGATTCTTATCGCCACGAGCGCGTTCCTGTTTTCGGGCGGTGTCTGGGCCAAGCCGCAACTGACGACGGATATGGCTCACGACGTGAACTTTGCCAATTACAAGACCTTCTCATGGGCCAGCGCCCATCCGCAGGGCGGCATGAATTCGGTGCAGTACCAGGAGATTATGAACAGCATCACGACTTACCTGTCAGGCAAGGGCTACCAGCGTCATGCGCCAGGGGACCTCACCATGGCGTTGACGCTCGGCAAGCAGCAGAAGGTCGATCTCGATACGTGGAACCACTACGGCTACCACGACGACTATGTCTATAACGAGGGCCAGATCTCGCTCGACGCGTTCGACACTAAGACGAAGCGCGCCGTCTGGCACGGCCAGATCACCGATACAATCGACCCCGCGAAGCCGGACATAAACAAGTTGCACGCTGCGTTGAACCAGCTCCTGGAACAGTTCCCCGGCCACTGACGCGTTGCGGCCGTTAGCGTCTCAATCGATCTTAGGGAGCCAAAGCGATGGGGGGGCGGCTCGGGGAATGGCTGTCAGATTTTTCGGTTCTGGGAATCTCGGCGGCGACCTTTGTCGTCATGATTGTCTCGGCGCTGGCCGGCCAGTCCGTCCGCAAGTTCCGTGTCGCACGTTCAAAAGCCACCGACGACCCAAACGATCACTCGCAGGGGCAAGAAGAGTATCTGTTGGGCGGATCATTGGCTCTGCTTGCTCTCCTCCTGGCGTTCACTTTCGGGCTCGTCCTGAACCGCTACGAGGCGAGGCGTCAGCTGGTCACCAATGAAGCAAACGCGATTGGTACGGCTTATCTCCGGGCTCAGCTCTTGGATGAACCCCATCGGTCCCGCCTCAGCGGGCTTCTGATCGCCTATACGGACAATCGCATCCGGGTCGCCAGTTCCGGAGCCGAAGCCAACGCCAATCTGGCGAAAAATGACCAGCTTGTGACCCAAATGTGGGCCGCCGTCAGCGCGGCCGGAGGCTCCGCACAGGCGCATGGTATCTCTATGCCCCTGCTCGAAGCGTTCAATGAAATCATCAACCTCGACACCGAGCGAAAAGTAGCCTGGCGACTCCGTGTTCCAGCCGGTGTTCTCGCCCTGCTCCTTGCATACCTTATCGTTACAGCCGGTGAATTGGGCTACATCGTCGAAGGCGCGCGGGGAAAGAGGGCAGCCCTCATGCTCTTTGTCCTGATCGCGCTATCGATCGGCGTCATAACCGACGTGAATCGGCCAAGCTCCGGCGCAATCAGAGAGTCGCAGCGGCCCATGATCGACTTGCTAAGATCGCTACGCACGCAATCGCCACGAGCATTCGACCAGTTCAAAGCGTCTCCCCCTGTTTCCCGGAATCCGAGTCAGGAGCACTAGGTGTAATGTCCGCAGGTCGAAAACTGCCATCAGGCTCGCCGCCGCACACGGCGGCTGCCTAGATATCCGCCTTGAGTTGCCTGCCTGAAGCGAGGCGCTTCAGTCGTCCCT
>Ga0207683_10004895_pt1 | contig 11526 bp, 11 predicted proteins | sample KBSM73metaG_FD_184333 | JGI IMG/M metagenome (GOLD analysis project Ga0207683, IMG submission 184333) | Miscanthus rhizosphere microbial communities from Kellogg Biological Station, Michigan, USA - KBS M7-3 metaG (SPAdes) (version 2) | ecosystem: Host-associated > Plants > Roots > Rhizosphere >...
GTTCGAACGCCGTGGAACCGGGGTTTCATGGCGTTCCCGGGGACAAGCGCGGGTGCGGGAGGGTGCTGTCGCGCAGGATGACCTCGCCGGGGACGGGGACGACCCGCGGCCGGGGCCCGGGCGCCGGGCCGGGGGGTTCGGGCGCGGTGCCGGGGGGTTCGGCCAGGACGAGGCCGGCCGCCATCTCCCCCATCCGCTTGAGCGGCAGCCGCACCGTGGTCAGCGGCGGGTAGACGTCGCGCAGCGTGCCGATGTCGTCGAACCCGGCCAGCGCGATGTCGGCGGGCACGGCCAGGCCGCCGGCCCGCAGCCGGGCCAGCGCGCCCATCGCCATCACGTCGGTGACCGCGAACACGCAGTCCGGCAGCGCGGCCTGCCCAGGGCCGGCCGCGGCCAGGACCGCGCTCATCGCCTCATAGCCGCCGTCCCTGGTGAACGGGCCGTGGACGACGTGGGCCGCTTCCAGCGGCACGTTCCAGGCCGCCAGCCCGGCGCGGAATCCGTCCAGCCGGTCGCGCGCGGTCAGCAGGCCGCGCGGCCCGGCCAGCACGGCGAAGCGGCGGTGGCCGACCGCGACCATGGCGCGGGCCAGCGCCTCGGCGCCGGCCGCGTTCTCCGGCAGCACCGTGTCCACGCCGAGCAGGTCCTGGCCGACGGCCACGGCCCGGCCGCCGGAGCCGGTGAACGCGGCGATCTCGGCGCGCAGCGCCTCCCGGGCCGCGGTGTCGTCGGTCCGGCTGCCGATCAGGATCACCGCGCGCGCCCGCTGGGCGCGCATCAGCGCGACGTACTCGCGTTCGGCCACCTCGGTGGCTGCCGTGCTGGACATGCAGACCAGCAGCTGGCGCGCTTCGGCGGCCTCGATCAGGCCGGCCGCGATGGAGGAGAAGTACGGATCGGCGATGTCGTGCACGACCACGCCGATCATCGTGCTCTGCCCGGTGGCGACCGCCCGGGCCTGCAGGTTGGCGGTGTAGCCGAGCTCGGCGACGGCCTGGTTGACACGCTGCGCCAGCCCCGGCCCGACCCGGCGCGCGCCCTCGTTCACCACCCGGGACGCGGTGGTCAGGGAGACCCCGGCCTGGTCGGCGACGTCCTGCAGCGTCACCCTGCGGACCTGATGCACTCCTCGCTCCTCGCTTGACCGGCATCCCGGGCCAACCTAGTGTGGGAAAGCACTTTCCCAAGGTGCTCAGGGTAGAAGGGTAGCGCCATGACACGCAAGGTCATCACCGTCGCCCTGAACGGCGTCACCGGCCGGATGGGGTACCGGCAGCACCTGGTGCGGTCGCTGCTCGCCATCAGGGAGCAGGGCGGGGTCCGGCTCGAGGACGGCTCCTGCCTCTACCCCGAGCCGATCCTGGTCGGGCGCAACGAGGAACGGCTGCGGGCCATCGCCGAACGGCACGGCCTGGACCGCTGGACCACCTCTGTCGACGAGGTGCTGGCCGACCCCACGGTGGACGTCTACTTCGACACCCAGGTCACCAGCGCGCGCGAGGTCGCCCTGCGCAACGCGATCGAGGCGGGCAAGCACGTCTACACCGAGAAGCCCGTGGCCGGGACGCTGGACGGCGCCTTGCGGCTGGCCCGCGCGGCCAGGGCCGCCGGGATCACCCACGGCGTGGTGCACGACAAGCTCTTCCTGCCCGGCGTGATGAAGCTGCAGCGGCTGCTCGGCAGCGGCTTCTTCGGCCGGGTGCTGTCGGTCCGGCTCGAGTTCGGCTACTGGGTGTTCGAGGGGGACGAGATCCCGGCGCAGCGGCCGTCCTGGAACTACCGCGCGGAGGCGGGCGGCGGGATCGTGCTGGACATGTTCCCGCACTGGCAGTACCTGCTGACCGACCTGTTCGGCCCGATCAGCGCGGTGTACGCGCGGACCGCGACGCACATCCCGCGGCGCTGGGACGAGTCCGGCGCGCCGTACGACGCGACCGCGGACGACGCCGCGTACGCGGTGCTCGAGTTCGCCAGCGGCGCGTTCGCCTCGGTGAACTCCTCCTGGGCGGTCCGGGTCAACCGGCGCGAGCTGCTCGAGCTGCAGGTGGACGGCACGGCGGGCAGCGCGGTGTCCGGGCTGCGCGACTGCGCGGTGCAGCACCGGGTGTCCACGCCGCTGCCGGTGTGGAACCCCGACCTGCCCGACCCGATCGAGTACCAGGCGCTGTGGTCGGACGTGCCGGACAACATGGCGTTCGACAACGGGTTCAAGGTGGAGTGGGAGCTGTTCCTCACGTGCGCGTCCGAGGGCCGGCCGTTCGCCTGGGACCTGGTCGAGGGGGCCAAGGGGGTGCAGCTGGCCAACCTGGCGCTGCGGTCCTCGGCCGAGGGGCGGCGGCTCGAGGTCCCGCCGCTGGCGGTCTGACGTGCGAGTCGTATACCCCCCACCCACCTCCCCAGCCCCCTTCACAAGCCGGAAGGTCTTCGCGGCGGCGCACGTGGCCGCGGTGGCTGGCCCCGGCGGGGCGCCGGTCATCGACTGGGAGTCGACGCTGCGGTTCCGTGAGCACCTGTGGGCGTACGGGTTCGGCGTGGCCGAGGCGATGGACACCGCCCAGCGCGGCATGGGGCTGTCCTGGGAGCAGGCCAGGGAGCTGATCGCCAGGACCGCGGCCCGGGCGGCCGAGGCAGGCCGGCTAGACGCCCTGGCCTGCGGGGCCGGGACCGACCAGCTCGCCGGCGGCGGGCCGCATCCGCTGCGCGCGATCATCGACGCCTACGCCGAGCAGGTGGCGTTCGTCCAGGCGTGCGGGGCGCAGGTGATCCTGATGGCCAGCCGCGCGCTGGCCGCCAGCGCCCGCGGCCCGCGGGACTACCTGGAGGTATACGGCGAGCTGGTCAAGCAGGCCGAACGGCCGGTGATCCTGCACTGGCTGGGCGAGGCGTTCGACCCGGCGCTGGCCGGCTACTGGGGCGGCGGCTTCGACGACGCCGCCGCGACCGTGCTCGAGCTGATCGACCGGTCCGGCGGCCAGGTCGACGGCGTCAAGCTGTCGGTCCTGGACGAAGGCCGGGAAAAGTGGCTGCGGCGGCGGCTGCCGGCCGGGGTCCGGCTCTACACCGGGGACGACTTCAACTACGCCTCGCTGATCCGGGGGGACGCCGACGGCTCGCACAGCGACGCCCTGCTGGGCGCGTTCGCCGCGATCACCGCCCCGGCCGCGGCGGCGCTGGCCGCGCTGGACCGGGGCGACCTGGCGGGCTACGACGCGGCGATGGAGCCGACGGTCCCGCTCAGCCGGCTGATCTTCGAGCCGCCGACCTACCACTACAAGGCCGGGGTGGCCTTCCTGGCCTGGCTGAACGGCCTGCAGCCGCAGTTCGTGATGCTGGGCGGGCTGGAGCGCGCTCGTTCGGCCGGGCACCTGATCAGGGTGTATGAACTGGCGGCGGCAGCCGGCGCGCTGACCGAGCCGGAGCTAGCGGCCGAACGGGCGGGCAAGATGCTGGCCCGTTCGGCCCATGCGGGTCCGGTGTGAACGGCGGGATCGGGCTTGACCGCCTGTCGCTCAACCAGGCCACCGTGAAACGGCTGGGGCTGCGCGAAGCCGTCGAGTTGTGCGTGCGGCACGAGATCCCGGCCATCGGGCTGTGGCGGGACCGGGTCGCGGAGACCGGGCTGGCCTCCGCGGCCGCCGCGGTCCGCGCGGCCGGGCTGCGGGTGTCCAGCCTGTGCCGGGGCGGTTTCTTCACGGTGGCCGATCCCGACGGGCGCCGGGCGGCGCTGGCGGACAACCTGGCCGCGCTCGAGGAGGCGGCCGAGCTGGGCACGGGCACGCTGGTGCTGGTCTGCGGCGGGCTGCCGGCCGGGCAGCGGGACCTCGGCCTGGCCCGGCGGATGATCGAGGACGCCATCGGCTCGCTCGTGCCTCGGGCGCTGGCCCTCGGGGTGCGGCTGGGCATCGAGGCGCTGCACCCGATGTTCTGCGCCGACCGGTGCGTGGTCTCCAGCCTGGGCGAGGCGGTGGACCTGGCCGTTTTGTTTCCCGCTGAGGCCGTGGGCGTGGTCGTGGACACCTACCACGTCTGGTGGGACGCGCGGCTGGCGGACGAGATCGCCCGGGCCGGGCGGCGGATCGTCAGCTTCCAGGTGTGCGACTGGGTGCTGCCGCTGCCTGCCGATACCCTGCTCGGCCGGGGGCACCTCGGCGACGGGTGCATCGACTTCGGGCCGATCGCGGCCGCTGTCGCGGCGGCCGGTTACTCCGGGGATGTCGAGGTGGAGATCTTCAACGCGCAGGTCTGGGACGCCCCGCCGGACGTTACGGCGACTGCGGTCAGGGAGCGCTTCGCCGCGGTTCTCGGCGGAGGCGGAGCGCGACGGCTATCAGGGTGAGCCCGACCAGGAGGGCGATGCTGTTCGGGACCACCAGCCACATGTTGCCGGCTGCTATCCCGTAGGAGATCCAGAGCACGAAGCCGGCCAGCAGGATCGCGAAGTAGCCCAGGGAGACCTCGCGCGAGGACCGCTGGCGCAGCATGCGGCGGATCTGCAGGACCGGGGAGAGGCCCATGAGCACGCCCCAGGCAGAGGCGGAGGCGGCGAGAAGCGACACGACCATGGCGTTCCTTCGATGAGGCGCCCTGGCCCTTTGGATCGTGCTCGCCAGTGATCTGGTGAGGGGCGCAAGCACGATCAATTCCATCATAGAGACTTGAGGCCATGATCGCTCTGCTGGAACGTCTCTTGCCGCTCTGGACCGATCCCGTCGACGGGCGGGGCGATCCCGAGGCCGCGTTCGGCGAGGTGTACGCGGATCCGGTCGTGGTCAACGGCACCGAGATGAGCCTGACCGCGCTCGTGGCCCGGGCCAGGTCGCTGCAGCAGGCCTTCGATCAGCTCGGCATGGACATCCTGGACACGGTGGAGACGCCCGACCGGGTGGTGGTCGCGTTCGAGATGCGCGGGCGGCACGTCGGCCCGTACGCCTCGCCGCTGGGCACCGTCGCGCCGACCGGACGCGACATCGCGGTCCGCACGATCGACGTGCTCACGATCGCTGGAGGGCTGGTCACCGCGATCTGGGTGGTGGCCGACGACCTCGGCCTGCTCCGCCAGCTCGACGCGGCCCGGCTGAACGGCTTACGCGGGACACGGCAGCGGAGAGGTCCCCCGCATCGCCTCTCCGATGCCGTGCTACCCCCCGTTTTGCGGCGTCTGACACGATTTGCGCGTGCCCGACACACTGACACAGAGGCGGGCCGGCCTGGCCTTGATACATATCTGGCGCCGGAATCTCGAGTTTCTGCGGACGGCGGGAAGCTCGGCCCGTTCGGCCAGGTAACAGCGGCGGCGCGCCTCCCGGCCGGGGCGCTCGCGACCCGATCATGCTGGAGCGCCCGGCAAGATCCGGTACTTGAGATGGGTGACGCCGGGCGCCTCGACGGCCCGGACCTGCTCGAGTCGCATGTCCGCGTCCCCGAGGTTGTCGAGGAGGCGAGAACCGCCACCGAGCAAAACCGGAACGACGTGCAGCTCGAGCTCGTCCAGCAGTCCCGCGGCCAGATACTGCTGGACGACCTGGCCGCCGCCCCACAGCATGACGTCTTTGGCGCCGGCGGCCTTCTTTGCCTGTTCGAGCGCGGACTCGATTCCGTCGGTGACGAAGTGGAACGTCGTCCCTCCCTCCATCTCGACCCGATCACGCGAGTGATGGGTGAGGACGAACACGGGGTAGTGGTAGGGCGGGTTGTCACCCCACCAGCCCGTCCACTGCTCGTCGCCCCAGGCACCACCGCCGGCCGGGCCGAACATGTTCCGGCCCATCACCGCGGCGCCGATGTTCTCCCTCGATTCCTCGACTATCCGAGCGCTCTCGTTCACCTCGCCCCCTTGCTGGCCGTGGGATTGGCGCCAGGCGGCCAGCGGAACAACCCAGTCGTGGAGCCGCTCGCCGCCCTCGCCGAGCGGGTTCTCCTCGCTCTGGTTCGGGCCGGCCACGAAACCGTCCAGCGAGATCGAGATATGACACCTCAGCTTGCTCATCGTGCCTCCTCAGTCGGCTCGGCGCCGCCGTCCGGCGCCGTCATGGGTAGTCGGAGCCGACCCGGCCGTCTCGACATCGCCATGGAACCGGGAATTCACGGCGTCCGAACGCAGTGGATCCGGGGTTTCATGGCGTTCCGACTGGTCCGGCGGATACGTACCGTGATGCTGATGGTGCTGGTGTGAGCTGAGTCCGGATTTCTGGACGTGGACCCGGTGGGCGGGGTGGGGCGGGGGCTGGGGTTGAATCGTGAGTGTGGATCGTGCGCTGGTGCCGGAGGAGGATGAGGACGTTCCGGGGTTCTGGCGGGCCCTGGGCTTGCCGGGGCTGGCCGATGTGCACGTGCACTTCCTGCCGCCGCGGCTGCTGCGCCGGGTGTGGCAGTACTTCGACGAGGCCGGGCCGCTGGTCGGCGTGAGCTGGCCGATCCGGTACAAGTGGAGCGACGCCGCTCGGGTGGCGCACTTGCAGTCGATGGGCGTGCGGATGTTCAGCGCGCTGGCGTACGCGCACCGGCCGGGCATGGCCGCCGACCTGAACGAGTGGACGCTGGAGTTCGGCCGGACGACCCCGGGGTGCCTGCCGTCGGCGACGTTCTTCCCGGAGCCAGGGGTGGCCGGCTACGTGCGCGCGGCGCTGGCCGCGGGGGCGCGCGTCTTCAAGGTGCACCTGCAGGTGGGCGGGTTCGCGCCGGACGATCCGCAGCTGGACGAGGTGTGGGGGCTGCTGGCCGAGGCGCGGGTGCCGGTGGTGGTCCACGCCGGGCACGCCCCGGTTGGTACCGAGAACACGGGACCCGGCCCGTTCGGGAGCGTGATGGCGCGGTACCCGGATCTGACCGCGATCGTGGCCCACCTGGGCGCGCCGGACTACGGCGCGTTCCTGCGGATGGCGGCGGACTACGAGCGGGTGGCGCTGGACACCACGATGGTCTTCACCGGCTTCTTCGACAAGCTGGCCCCGTTCCCGGCCGGTTCCCTGCCGCTGGCGCGGGAGCTGGGGATGGCCGGGAAGATCCTGCTCGGCAGCGACTTCCCGAACCTGCCCTACCCGTACGCGCGGCAGCTGGCCGGGCTGGCCGGGCTGGACCTGGGTGAGGACTGGCTGCGCGCGGTGTGCTGGGACAACCCGGTGGCGATGTTCGGGCTACCTGAGGCGGTCGGCGGCGGCTAGCAGCCCGGTGACCCGGTCCCGGGGCAGGGCCGGGCTGCGGTGACCGTCCCGGCCGGTCATGTCCTCGTTGGCGACCAGCGCGTTGACCACGGCCTCCTCGGTGGCCTGCACGACGGCCTCGTAGTAGGGGTCGAGGCGCTCCCACGGGACGAATTCCAGCCGCGACATGGTCTGGTCGCCGGGGCGGAAGGCGCCGGGGTTGGCGGTCGAGAAGGCCAGGAACAGGTCGCCGGAGAAATGGGAGCCGCTGGTCCCGGTCCTGGCCAGGCCGGCCGTGACCCGCCGGGCCAGCGCCTGGCACTGGTGCGGGAACAGCGGCGCGTCGGTCGCCACGAGGGCGATGACCGAACCGGAGCCCGGCGCGGCTCTATCCCAGTCGAGCATCGGGTCGTCGTCGGCGAGCGCGTCGCCGAGCGGGACCCCGGCCAGCACGAGCTCGCGGCGGGCACCGAAGTTGGCCTGGACGAACACGCCGACGCTGTAGTCGTCCACCAGGCGCGAGGCAGTGCCCGAGCCGCCCTTGTAGTGGTAGCAGTTCATCCCGGTGCCGCCGCCGACCGAACCCTCCTCGACCGGACCCGGGCGGGCCGCTTCGATGGCCGCCACCACGTGCTGTTCGGTGACGTGGTTGGCGTTGATGTCGTTCAGGTAGCCGTCCCAGGTTTCCGCGGCCACCGGGAGCAGCCACTCCTCCGCCACGACCGGGTGGTGCCGGACGGTCCAGGCGATGATCCCGGCGTGCGCGATGCCGACCGCGTGCGTGTTCGTGATCGCGACCGGCCCGTCGAACGTGCCCGACTCGTTGATCCAGGAGACCCCGGTCATCTCGCCGTTGCCGTTCTGGGAGTGGAAGCCGGCCGCCACCGGGTCGCCGGTTCCGGCCGGGCCGCGGGGGTGGATGGCGGTCACCCCGGTCCGCACGTTGCTGCCCTTGATCAGCGTCGTGTAGCCGACCTCGACGCCGGGCACGTCGGTGATGGCGTTCCACCGGCCGGGGCGGCCGCCGAAGGGGATGCCGAGGGCGCGGGCCCGTGGCTTGCCGCCGGGGGTGGTTTGGTGCGGATCAGGCGTGGTCACAGTGACCAGGTTAACGATCCGTGGCGCGTCGTTTCCGGATGTACCGCCAGGACGGTGCGCGTGCGGCATGATGTCAGGTGTGGACCGCAAGCAGCGGGTCAACTCGGTACTCGAGCGCACCATCGGATATCAGTTCTCCCGCCCGCTGGCGGACCGGGCCTGGCGGGTTCCGCCACCAAAGTTGCTCAACTCGGTGCTGGTGCGAGTCACCGGGTATCAGTTGTCTCGTCCCCTCGCGGGCCGGGCGTGGAACCTGCCGAAGGCAGACGGCGGGCGGCTGCTGACCGCGCCGATATTCGTCTTTTCCGCGCCCCGGGCCGGCTCGACGCTGCTCCGGGCCATCCTGGGCAGCCACTCGCAGCTGTACGGCCCGCCGGAACTGCCGCTCAGGCACCTCGGCGTCCGCGCGGAGACGAAGTGGATCCGGGCCTCGCTCGAAGGGCTCGAGCTGACCGTCGAAGACGTGGAGCACATGCTCTGGGACCGGGTGCTCTACGAGGCACTGCGGCGTAGCGGCAAGCCCCGCCTCGTGGTCAAGACGCCCGCCAACGTGCTGGTCTGGGAGCGCATCGCGGCCACCTGGCCGGACGCCAAGTTCATCTTCCTGCTGCGTCACCCGGCCGCGGCGGTGGCCTCGCTGCACTCCTCGTTCGACCCCGCGTGGCACACCTCCACGGAAGCCGGCAGCCTGGAGGAGTCCGTGGCCAAGGGGGTGCGGTACATGACCGCGCTCGAGCAGGCACGCGAGGCGCTGCCCGGTTTCACCGTCCGCTACGAGGATCTGACCGCTTCGCCCGAACGCGTGGTCCGCGAGCTGTGCGAGTTCGTGGGCGTGCCGTTCGAGCCGAAGATGCTCGACTACGGGGACTTCGACCACGCCGGGTTCACGCCCGGCCTCGGCGACAGCTCGCTGAACATCCGTTCGGGCCGTATCCAGCCGCCCGCGCCGATGCCGGACGAGATGCCCGCCGGGCTGGCCGACATCTGCGCCGCGTGGGGTTATCCGCATCCGGACAACCAGCCGAGCAGCGTCGGCTAACCCGGCCGGGCCGTGAAGTCGGCGGCTACCTCGCCCAGGGGGTCGTTGGTCACGGTGACCGCGTCGCCGGCCTGAACCCACTGGGTCTGGACCAGCGAGCCGAGCAGGATCACGTCGCCGGCCAGCAGCGGGGTGCCCCAGGCCGCGGCGTTGTTGGCCAGCCAGCACAGCACCTGGAGCGGCTCACCCAGGATGTCGGTGCCGGTGCCGCGGCCGACCTGGAGACCGTTGATGGTCATGGACGCGGTCACATCGCGGAGCGCTTCCGGGCGCATCGACTCGGACGGCGGGCCGAGCACGCAGGCGTGGTGGAAGAAGTCGTCGGCGATCAGCGTCGGCGTGTCCAGCGACGGATAGTCGACGTAGCGGTCCTGCACCACCTCGATGGCCGCCATCGCGGCCGCCACCGCGGCGGGCATGTCGGCCAGCTCGTACGGCGCGTCGCGTCGTGGCAGGTCCCGGGCCAGCCGGACGGCGATCTCGCACTCCACGCCGAGGCGCCCGCGCGGCGGCACGGCGAAGGCGTGCCGGCCGTGCCAGGTGCTCGCCTGGAACATGGTCCCGGCGCAGGGGCTGTCGATGTTGAGGTAGGCCTGCATGACCTTGGTCGTGCAGCCGATCTTCCAGCCCGACTGGCGGCCGAACCCGGCCGCCTCGAGCAGCCGGCGCGTGATGGCCTGGACCCGGTAGGCGTCGAGCTCGGTGGGCGGGCGGATGTTCTCGCCCAGGTCGCCGAGGAGCTCGCCGCCCAGTCGGGTGGACGCGATCAGCGCCGCGGCGGACGCGGCGGACGCGGCGGCTGCGGCGGCCGCGGCCGGGGGCGGCCCCGTCACTGGGTCGCGGCGACCGTGTTGACCAGTTCGCCGATCGCGGTGATCTCGATGCTGACCTTGTCCCCCGGCTGCAGCCATTTCGGCGGCTTCATGCCCAGGGCCACGCCGGACGGCGTGCCGGTGGCGATGATGTCGCCCGGCTCCAGCGTGACCCCGTTGGAGATGTAGGCGATGAGCTCGGGTACGCCGGTGATCATCTGCGAGCAGCTGGCGTCCTGGCGCACCTCGCCGTTCACCAGGGTGCGCAGCCGCATCTCGGCCACCGGCGGCGCCGCGGCCGCGTCCAGCAGGACCGGGCCGAGCGGGGCGAACGTGTCCAGGGCCTTGCCCCGGATCCACTGTGGCTCGGTGCCCTGCAGGTCGCGGGCTGACACGTCGTTGATGACCGTGTAGCCGCCCACGTAGTCCAGCGCACTGTCGACCGGAACGTTCCGGGCCTCGCGCCCGATGACGACGGCGAGCTCGCCCTCGTAGTCGAGTTCGGTGGTGATGGCCGGGTAACGGATGGGGTCTCCGTGCCCGATCAGGCAGGACGGGAACTTGGCGAACAGGACGATCCGGTCCGGCTTGACGGTCCGGCTTTCGGCGATGTGGTCGGCGTAGTTGAGCCCGACGCAGACGATCTTGCCGGGCCGGAGCACCGGCGGCGCGTACTTTACGCTCTCGGGAGCCACGGTGGCGGTCGCGGTGACGGCCAGCTCGCGCAGCTGCTCCAGCGCGTCGTCGCCGCGGGCGTACAGGTCGCCCACGTCCCGCAGCCCGGCCAGGTCGGGGCGGCGGGCAGCGGCCGCGAGCTCGTCCACCGCCGCGAACCCGCCGTCGACGGCGACGTGCAGGCGGGCGTCCCCCGCCTCTGTTAGGTACAGTGCGGCCAGTCTCACCGGCACCGCTCCTTTCGGAAGGAACTTTTCACTCAGCGAAATCAACTATCGAGTCTAACGTGCAGGTCAGGCGGCCGGGTGAGACGGGGCGGGGGTGGGTCGGGGCGGGCGGCAGGAGAACCACCTGGGCACGCAAGATGCAAGACACGATATTCCAAGTGCAGATGGTGCTGTACCCGGCCATAATGCGCAAGTACGATCGAGACACGAAGCTCCGGTACAACTACCGCCTCTACCCCACACGCGGGCAGAGTTCCGCGCTGGCCAGGGCGTTCGAGTGCGCGCGGGTCACCGCAACGCCGCGAAGAATATCCTCGCCCTGGGACGCAGGGAGAGGCTAAACGCCTGCGGAGACAACGTCAGTCCACCACTTGCGGTGACGGTCGTCAGTGAAACAGGAACCCTCCGGAGTGCCGCATGAGCGGCACGGCAGGAATCCCCGCGCCTTCACGCAGGGGAGGACGTCAACAGGAGAGCATGTTGCCACGGCCGCCGAGGCGGTCGTGGATGCGGCTCGCGGCGGCGATGACCAGCTT
>Ga0207683_10004896_pt1 | contig 11526 bp, 8 predicted proteins | sample KBSM73metaG_FD_184333 | JGI IMG/M metagenome (GOLD analysis project Ga0207683, IMG submission 184333) | Miscanthus rhizosphere microbial communities from Kellogg Biological Station, Michigan, USA - KBS M7-3 metaG (SPAdes) (version 2) | ecosystem: Host-associated > Plants > Roots > Rhizosphere >...
TGTGTTTCGGGTGTCGGCGGTCGATGACCTCGTCGACGTTGCCCTGGTTGACTATGCGATCAAGAAGTACGGCGCCAAGAAACCGGGACTGATCCTGATCAACAATCCGTGGGGCGAATCCAACGAGAAGGGTCTTAAGGCGGCGCTCGCAGCCAAGAACCTGCCCTACGCCGGTATTGAAAAGTTCGAGACCAACGATGTCGACGTCGTGCCGCAGTTGAGTCGCCTCAAGCAGGCTGGCAGCGACGTGCTCCTGCTGGTGGCCAACGTGGCGCCATCGGCGCAGGTGGTGAAATCGCTCGACCGCATGGGCTGGGACGTTCCGATCGTCTCCCATTGGGGCCCGTCGGGCGGACGCTTCACCGAGCTCGCAGGACCGAGCGCGGCCAAGGTGCATTTCATCCAGACCTTCAGCTTCTCCGGCAATTCCAGCCCCAAGGCGACGGCGCTGCTGGACGCGTTGAAGAAGAAATATCCCGAGATCAAGTCGCTGGCCGATGTCACCCCGGCAGTCGGCATTGCCAACGCCTATGATGCGATGCATCTGACCGCGCTCGCGATTGCCAAGGCAGGTTCAACCGAAGGCCAGAAGGTCCGCGAGGGATTTTATGGAATCGACAAGTACGAGGGGCTGATCAAGACCTACCAGAAGCCGTTCACGCCCACGAACCAGGATGCTCTGGCTGCGTCGGATTATCTCTTCACCTACTTCAAAGGCGATGAGATCCTTCCGCTGACGAACTGACGCCTCTGCCGTCATGAAAGGGCAGCGGCGAATATCGTCGCTGCCCTTTCGGCTTCATGCGAGCGCACTGACATGCTGCTGACCTCGGCTGTCATCTCTGGTCTCGGCCTCGGCAGCATGTACGGCCTGATCGCGCTCGGCTTTCACGTCACCTACGTGGTCTCCAACACGGTCAACTTCTCCCAGGGCTCGGCCATGATGCTGGGCGCCGTGCTGGGCTACACGTTCGCGGTCACCTTGGGCTGGCCGCTGCCGTTGGCGGCCATGACCGCGCTCGCCGCCTGCGCGCTGGCCGGCGCCGTGATCGAGCGCACCCTGGTGCGTCCGTTTGCCGAGCGCGGCTCGAACGCGTGGCTGATGGCCACGGTGGCGGGCGGCATCGTGCTCGACAACCTGGTGCTCTTCACTTTCGGCAAGGAACCGCGCGGCTTTCCCTCCGTGCTCGCGACCAAGCCGGTGCAGATTTTCGGCGCCGGCGTCTATCCGCTGCAGCTCGTCATCCCGGTGGCGGGGATCGCGATAGCGATCCTGCTGCAAGTGGTGTTCTCCCGTACCCGCCTGGGCAAGGCCCTGCTTGCGGTGGTGCAGAACCCCCACGCCGCCAAGCTGATGGGCATCAACGTCCGGCTCGCGGTCACCGTGTCGTTCATGATCTCCACCGCGCTCGCCGGCCTGGCGGGCCTCCTGATCGCACCGCTGTTCAGCGTGCATTCCGACATGGGCACGCTGTTCGGCATCAAGGCGTTCGCGGTCGCGATCCTCGGCGGTATCACGTCAGCCTCGGGCGTGATGCTCGCCGGCCTCGCCTATGGATTGATCGAGGCGCTGGTCACCGCCTACCTCGGCTCCGTCTATACCCAGATCGTCGTGTTCAGCGTCGTCATTCTCGCCCTCGCCTTCATGCCCAACGGGCTCATGGGGCGCGCGGCCGTGAACAAGGTCTGACGATGCGGATCGACGCCGGACGCAACGTTTTGCCGCTTGCCATCGTCGTGCTGACCGCCGCCGGCCTGCTGCTGGCGGCGAAGTCCGATGGTTACACGCCGTTCGTCCTCGCGCTCGTGGCCCTGACCGCGGTCGTCGGCGTCGGGCTCAATATTCTGCTCGGACTGACCGGGCAGGTGTCGCTCGGGCACGTCGGTTTCTACGCGATCGGCGCCTACACGGTCGCCATCCTCACGCTCAAGGGCGTCGACTTCTGGATCGCATTGCCGCTCGCGGGCGCCGTCGCCGGCATCGTGGGCTTCGTGCTCGCGCTGCCCGCTCTGCGCGTCACCGGCCCCTATCTCGCCATGGTCACGATCGCCTTTGCTTTTATCGTGCAGCACGGCACGATCGAGTGGCGCACCCTGACGGGCGGCTCAAACGGCCTCATGGGCATCCCGCCGCCGTCGATCGGCGCACTGATCTTTTCCGAGCGCGAAATGGCGATGCTTGCGGTCGCGCTCGCAGGCGCATCGCTCTACGCATTCCACCGCCTCGCCCGCAGCGGCTGGGGCATGGCGATGGTGGCGGTGCGCGACGCCGAACCCGCCGCGCGCTCGATCGGCCTCAATCCGGTGATCGTCAAGACCGCGGCATTTTCCCTCTCCGCTGTCTTCACGGGACTGGCAGGAGGGATCTTCGCACCGCTGCTGATGTTCGTGGCGCCGGATTCGTTTCCGTTCTCGCAGTCGATCCTGTTTCTGTTCGCCGTCATCGTCGGCGGCGCGGGCTGGACCTTCGGCCCGGTGGTCGGGGCGTTGGTGAGCGTCGTTCTGCCCGAGCTCCTGTCCGGCCTCGCGGAATATCGGCTGCTCTTTTTCGGCGCCGCGCTGCTGGTGATCCTTTGGGTTGCGCCTGAGGGCGTGCTCGGCCTGCTGGCGCGCCTGTGGCCACGCCGAGATTCGGCGATGGCCGTTTCGACTCCATTCGATATCGGCGGGTTCCTCACGCCCGCAGATAGACCTGGCGCACTCGAGGTGCGCGACCTCGGCATCACCTTCGGCGGCATCAAGGCGGCGACCGCCGTCACCTTTACCGCTCCGCCCGGAAAGGTGACGAGCGTGATCGGCCCCAACGGCGCCGGCAAGACCACCGTGCTCAACCTGATCGGCGGGTTCTACCGCCCCGACAGCGGCAGCATCCGGCTCGGCGAGCGTGAGCTGGCCGGCCGCGCGGCCTGGAAGGTGGCGCGCGCCGGCATCGCGCGCACCTATCAGACCACCAAGCTGTTCGCCACCATGAGCATCGTCGACAACGTGCTGATCGCGTTGCGGCGCGGCCGGCTCGGCAGCATGGCGGCAGACGCCGCATCGCGCGGCGATCGCGACGCTGCCGAGGCGCTGCTTGCCTTCGTCGGCTATCACGGATCGCTGTCGACGCCGGCGGGCGACCTCCCGCACGTCGATCGCCGGCTGGTCGAGATAGCACGTGCGCTGGCCATGCGTCCGCGCGTGCTGCTGCTCGATGAGCCCGCCGCCGGCCTGATGCGCTCGGACAAGGACGCCTTGAGCCGGCTCATCCGTCGCATCGCCGATCTCGGCATCGCCGTCATCCTGGTCGAGCACGACATGCTGCTGGTGATGGGCATCTCGGACGCTGTGATCGTGCTCGATGCCGGCGTGCGCATCGCTGCCGGATCACCGATCGAGGTCCGCCACGACCCCAGGGTGCTCAAGGCCTATCTCGGTGGCGGCGAAATGCGCGCACGCCCGCGCACCACGCCGTGGAACGGCGCGCATGACGCGGTGCTGACCACCGTCAAGCTCACCGCCGGCTATGGCGCCGCGCCCGTCCTCGACAATGTAAGCCTCGACGTGCGCCCGGGGGAGATGGTGACCATCATCGGCTCGAACGGCGCCGGCAAGTCGACCACCATGCGCGCGATCTCGGGACTGCTGCGCCCGGTCGACGGCGCCATCGTCCTCGACAACGTCCCGATCAACGAGCTCGAGACCCACCAGATCGTGCGGCGCGGACTGGCGCTCGTGCCGGAGGGCCGGCAAGTCTTCCCCGAGCTCAGCGTATTCGACAACCTCGTGCTCGGCGCGCACAGCCGCAAGGACGCCGACCGCGACGACGAGATCGCGGGGTTGCTGGAACGCTTTCCGCGCTTGAAGGAGCGGCTCACGATCCGCGCCGGGCTCCTCTCCGGCGGCGAGCAGCAGATGCTGGCGATCGCGCGTGGATTGATGGCCAAGCCGCGCATCCTGCTGCTCGACGAGCCCTCGCTCGGCCTCGCACCGGCGATGATCAACGAGCTGTTCGACATCCTCGCCGGCTTGCGCGATGAAGGCGTCACGATTCTGCTGGTCGATCAGATGGCGGCCCTGGCGCTCACCGTCGCCGACCGCGGCTATGTGCTGGAATTGGGGAAGATCGTGCGCTCGGACAACGCGACGGGACTGGCCGACGACCCCGAGCTCGAGGCGGCGTATCTCGGCCGCACCGAGGCGGCGCAATAGCGGTCCCACGCCATGTCGCTCGATCTCATCCTGCGTCAGGGCCGGCTGACCGGAAGCGATCCGGCGCTGGTCGACATCGGCGTCAGCGCGGGCCGTATCGTCGACATCGCCGCCCGCATCGACGCCGACGCAGCGGAGGAACAGCTCGACGGCCGGCTGGTGATCGCCGGCTTTGTCGAGACCCACATCCATCTCGACAAGTCCTGCATTCTCGAGCGCTGCAATTGCGAGCGCGGGACGCTCGAGGAAGTGATCGAAACGGTGGCCGCGGCCAAGCGCGCCTTCACCGAGGCCGACATCCATGCGCGCGCGCAACGCACCCTGGAGAAAGCCATCACCCAGGGCACGACGCGCATGCGCACCCATGTCGAGGCCGACCCGCGCGTGGGGCTCAACGGCTTTCACGCCGTACGCGCCCTCAAGCGCGATTACGCCTGGGCGCTCGACCTCGAGATCTGCGTATTCCCGCAGGAGGGCCTGACCAACGATCCCGGCACCGAGGAACTGCTGGTCGAGGCCTGCGAGCAAGGGGCCGACGTCATCGGCGGCTGCCCCTACACCGACACCGATCCGGCGGCGCAGACTGCGCGCATCTTTGCCATCGCGCGCCGCTTCGATCTCGACATCGACTTTCATCTGGATTTCGATCTCGACCCTTCATGGATGCACCTCGACGAGGTGTGCCGACAGACCGACGCCCACCGCTGGGGCGGCCGGGTGGCGATCGGCCATGTCACCAAACTCTCCACCATCGATCATTCCCGCCTGGACAAGATCGCCGCCCAGCTGGCCGACGCCGGGGTCGCCGTCACGGTGCTGCCGGCGACCGACCTGTTCCTGATGGGGCGCGAGCACCAGCATCACGTGCCGCGCGGTGTCGCGCCCGCGCATCGGCTGCTGACTCATGGCGTGACCTGCTCGCTCGCGACCAACAACGTGCTCAATCCATTCACGCCGTTCGGCGACTGCTCGCTCATCCGCATGGCGAACCTCTATGCCAATATCGCGCAGCTCGGCCGCGGCGACGACATGCGCGCCTGCTTCGACATGGTCACCACGCTGCCGGCGCGGCTCATGAATGCCGCCGACTACGGCATCGCAGTCGGTCATCCCGCCGACCTCGTGGTCATCGACAGCCGCGATCCGGCGATGGCGGTGGCCGAACTCGCGCGACCGCTGTTCGGCTACAAGCGCGGCCGACGCAGCTTCACCCACGCCGCCGCGACGATCCATCATCCGGCCGTGTGATTGCCGCGCCTAGCGAGCATCGACATCCGCTGCAGCGGTGCCCGCGGCGGTACAGATCTTCCTTGCGCCGGTGATGGGTCGTCTTGCCGTTGAATTACGTGAACAAGAGCGCATAGGGCACAGCATCCTAGTCGGCGATCATCGGGCCCTCTCCCTGCACGCAGTAGGCACGCAGCTGATCGCGGTGCCGGTGAAACTCCATCACGGCCTCGTTGATCTTGTTCGCACCATGCTGCAGGTAGAGATCGAGTACGTCGCTTCGATTGTCACCGTTCACCCCGTAGACCCACAGCTTCAGCAGGATGTCGGCCTGCTCGGTGCCGAAATGGTCCTCCAGGAACTTGGCCGTGCACCCGCAGTCGAGGACGTAACGGTGCAAGAGGCTGTGACAAGCGGACTCAAGCCGCTCCTGCTTCGCCGTCGCGGCGCACGGGACCGCCAAGACGATCGCCAATACGACGAGTCTCGCGTGGCATACCGCGAAATCGGACCAAGACCACAAGGGCCAAACCTCCCGTATGGAGAGCACGAAGCCCGAGGAGTCACGGCATCGTCTCGACGATAAGCTCTGTCGGATGGGGGCTAGTCGGTCGACGGCACCCCGGTTTGCCGGCTGCGTGCAGCAGCCGCAGCAACATCGGAAGCGTCCCTATTGTCCGCCATGGTCGCGTCGCGCGATCCCACAGTCCTGGATCCCGCGAAAGCCATGGCGACGACACCCGCGGCTAAGATCAGGCCGAAGATGGCGTTCGCCTTGAGCCAGCGATCGAAACTGCGCCGATCCTCCGGAGACATGGACTTGTAGTTCAGTGCGGCGTCACTTTTTCCCATGCCACCCTCTCCGTCGGGCTTCAACGAGCCGGCATCACCCAGCCGAGTGCTTTTTGTCTGCGGAGGTATCCTGGGGTCGCGCGCAGGGAGCGCGCTTGCACTAAGGTGCCCGAAATAATTTTCGGCCCGTGACATCCCACCCCCTGTTGTCGCGCGGCGCCGAGCGGATCTCGGGATCGCAGAGTGCCGATGAGAACGTGAACCACTTCACACCTGCGCGTCGGCGTGCGCGGTACGGTCGCGCAGGAGACTCGAAATCGAATCAAAAATTCCCGAAACGGGAATTTTTTTATTTTTCAGGCCTGGGGAATAAACCTAGCCGAACTTGAGTCTATGGGGGTTGGCTTGAGCGACGAGGAAAACAGGAAACAGTTTGCCGGTATCGTGGTGCCCCATCTCTCGGAAGCCTTTGCGGTCGCGTCGTGGCTCACAGGCAACCGAACCGATGCGGAGGATGTGGTGCAGGAAGCCTGCCTCCGCGCCTTTCGTGCCATCGGCAGCTTCGCCGGCGTCAATGCTCGGGCGTGGGTGCTGACCATCGTCCGCCATACGGCCTATTCGTGGCTCGCCAAGAATCGCCCGTCGGAGATCGTTGCCGTTGAAGACTTTCTCGGCGAGGAGCGTTTGACGGAGCAATGTATCGGAGGATGGTCCGCCACGGTCACATCCACTCCGGAGACGGCGCTGCTCGCGAAGCTGGATGTGCGCCGTCTGGAGGCTGCAATCGCAGCACTGCCGCTCGCGTTTCGCGAAGTGCTGATATTGCGCGACCTTCAGGGGCTTGAGTATCGTGAGATTGCCGAGGTTACGACGCTGCCCGTCGGCACGGTGATGTCGCGCCTGGCGCGCGCCCGGCGTCGCATCATTGGTGCTCTCAGGACGAACGACGCATGACCAACGACAGCACCCGCGTCCCCGATGACGACTCTCAGCTGGTCCATGCGTATCTGGATGGCGAGCTCGATCCGGCTCATGCGATTGTGGTCGGTCGCAAGATCGCTGCCAGCCCCGCACTTGCCGCCGAGTTCGAACAAACCAGAACCTTGCGTCAGGCTCTGCGCGAACATCTGCCGCCGCGAACACTCCCGCCTCATTTGCGGTCGCGGATCGAAGCTGCCGTGGGGATGAGGCGCCGATGGACGCGTCCATCGTGGCAGGCGCTGGCAGCCTCGATCGCAATCGCCTTCGTGCTCGGTGGCGGATCGACCTGGGCGGTTCTGCGCCCGGCGGCCGGCGATCGAACGGCCGCGGCCGTCTTGGACGGTCACATGCGCGGGCTCATGGCACCGCATCCGAGCGACATGAACTCCTCCGAGCGGCACACGGTGAAGCCGTGGTTCAATGGTCGCATCCCGCAGGCACCCCGCGTCGTCGATCTTGCGCAGGAGGGATTCCCTCTGATCGGCGCGCGCGTGGACGTCATCGACAACACGCCGGTTCCCACGTTGGTGTATGGTCGCCGTCTCCACATCATCAGTCTGTCGGCAATTCCGGACGAGGGCCGCGGCCCAGCCGCGCGCCGCTCGATCAATGGATACAATGTGGTGAGCTGGCGTGAGAACGGCGTCAGCTATTGGGCCGTATCCGATCTGGGCGTCGGGGAACTGGAGACGTTTGCGCAGCTGTTCCGGAAGGCGCCGGCCGGCTGAGTCGAAACGGGCGAAGCGGCGAAGTCGCGAAACGGTCCGATCAGGCTGCCGCTCCCGCGTCGTGCACGCGCCGTTGCATAAGCCCTAGGCGGAGCGCGCACGGAATGGGCAAAACGCCGGTTTCGACCACTTTGATCCGATCTGCCGCAGCGCTTAACCAATTGTAACTACAACATTAAATCGCCGACGCCCGGGTGGCACGCTCCTTGAAGTGGAGCCGGTACGGCGCCGTCAACGACGATGGCGAATCCGTTCAGCCGCCGCCCCCCTCGCACGAGCGCGGGGGCGGCCGGGCGCACCGCCGCGCAGTCCGAGAGCAACAAGGAACCCACCCGATGAGCGAGCCCCTCATCGTGATCGGCAACGGCATGGCCGCGGCGCGTCTGGTCGACGAGCTCGCGCGGCGCGCGCTCGGCCGCTATGCCGTCGCCGTCATCGGCGAGGAGCCCCGGCTCGCCTACAACCGCGTGCTGCTGTCCGCGCTCCTGGCCGACGAGGTCGGCTTCGACGACATCGAGCTCAGGCCGGCGCGCTGGTGGCGCGATCGCGGCGTGACCCTGCGCTACGGCGTGCGTGCGACCGCGGTCGACGCGGCCGCGCGCAACGTGACGCTGGCGGGCGGCACCCGGCTGTCGTTCTCCAAGCTCGTGTTCGCCACCGGCTCGCAGCCGATCAAGCCGGACATTCCCGGGATGGATCTGCCGGGCGTGCTCACCTTCCGTGACGTCGACGACGTCAACGCCATCGCGGCGGCCAAGGCCGCCGGCACCCGGGTCGTGGTGATCGGCGGCGGGCTGCTCGGCCTCGAAGCCGCCTACGGCCTCGCCAAGGCCGGCGCCCGCGTCACCCTCCTCCATCTCATGGACCGGCTGATGGAGCGCCAGCTCGATCACCGCGCCGCGCTCATGCTCCAGCGCGCGGTCGAGGCCAGGGGCATCGCCGTGCGCCTGCAGGCGCAAACCGCGCGCATCGCCGGCAATGGCAAGGTCGAGGGGGTCGAGCTGCACGACGGCACCACCATTGCTGCCGACGCCGTCGTGGTCGCGGTCGGCATCCGCGCCAACGCCGCGCTGGCGCGTACGGCCGGCATCGAGGTCGGGCGCGGGATCGTGGTCGACGACCATCTCGAAACCAACGCCGCCGGCGTCCACGCCATCGGCGAATGCGCCGAGCATCGCGGCTGCTGCTACGGCCTGGTGGAGCCCGCCTACGAGCAGGCGCAACTTCTGGCGCGGCGGCTCGCCGGCGAGCGCGCGAGCTATCCCGGCAGCGTGCTCGCCACCAACCTCAAGGTCTCCGGCGTCAACGTGTTCTCCGCCGGCGACTTCCTCGGCGCCACGGCCGAGGCGGAGGAGATCGTGCTCAGCGATCCCGCCGCCGGCGTCTACAAGAAGCTGGTCGTCGCGCAGGGTCGCCTCGTCGGTGCGGTGCTGTTCGGCGATACCGCCGATGGCCTCTGGTATCTCGATCTCATTCGCACCGGCTCGCCGGTCGCGCGCCTGCGCGACGATCTCGTGTTCGGGCGCGCGCTCGCGACGCGCACGGCGGCGTGAACGCGCCCTCACCGCAGCCACCGGCGGTGCGCACCACCTGCCCGTATTGCGGCGTGGGTTGCGGCGTGCTGGCGCAGCCCGACGGCTACGGCGGGGCCGTCGTCGCCGGCGATCCGCACCATCCCGCCAATTTCGGCCGCATCTGCTCCAAGGGCTCGGCGCTCGGCGAGACGCTGGGGCTCGACCAACGCGTGCTGCATCCCATGTTGCGGCAGCTCGACGGCAGCCTCGCGCGCGTCGACTGGTCGGTCGCGCTCGACCACGTCGCCGACGGCTTTCAACGCATCATCAAGCGCGACGGGCCCGACGCGGTCGCGTTCTACCTCTCCGGCCAGCTCCTGACCGAGGACTATTATGTCGCCAACAAGCTGATGAAGGGCTTCATCGGCTCGGGCAATGTCGACACCAATTCGCGGCTGTGCATGGCCTCCTCGGTCGCCGGCCACAAGCGCGCCTTCGGCGCCGACACCGTGCCCGGCAGCTACGAGGATCTCGACGCTGCCGACCTGATCGTGCTCGTCGGCTCGAACGCCGCGTGGTGTCACCCGGTGCTGTTCCAGCGCATGGTCAAGAACAGGCGCGAGCGCGGCGCCAGGATCGTGGTGATCGATCCGCGCCGCACCGCCACCGCGGAGGATGCCGACCTGTTTCTTCCGATCGCGCCGGGGAAGGACACCGCGCTGTTCTGCGGGCTGCTCGTGCATCTCGCCGACCTGTGCGCGCTCGACTACCGCTACATCGACGCCCACACCGACGGCTTCGAGAACGCGCTGGCGCGCGCGCGCGCGATTGCGCCCGACCTCGCCGCGACCGCACGCCTCGCCGGCTTGCCGGCGGCCGACGTCGCGCGGTTCTTCGAGCTCTTCCACGCCATCCCGAACGCCGTCACCTGCTTCTCGCAAGGCGTGAACCAATCCTCGCAGGGCACCGACAAGGTCAACGCCATCATCAACTGCCATCTCGCGACCGGCCGCATCGGCCGCCGCGGGCAAGGGCCGTTTTCGCTGACCGGCCAGCCCAATGCCATGGGCGGGCGCGAGGTCGGCGGGCTCGCCAACCAGCTCGCCGCCCACATGGGCTTCACCGCCGACGACATCGACCGCGTCGGCCGCTTCTGGCAGGCGCCGCGGGTCGCGACCCGCGAAGGGCTCAAGGCGGTGCAGCTGTTTGACGCCATCGCCCGCGGCAAGATCAAGGCGCTGTGGGTGATGGCGACCAACCCCGCGGTCTCGCTGCCGCGCGCGCGCCAGGTGCGCGAGGCGCTCGGCCGGCTCGACCTGTTCGTCGTCTCCGACAACGTCGCGGCCAACGACACCGTCGCGGCTGGCGCGCACGTTCTGCTTCCCGCCGCGGCCTGGGGCGAGAAGGATGGCACCGTGACCAATTCCGAGCGGCGGATCTCGCGCCAGCGCGCGTTCCTGCCGCCGCCGGGCGAGGCGAAGCCCGATTGGTGGATGGTGACGCAGGTCGCGCGCCGCATGGGTTTCGCCCCGGCGTTTCCCTATCGGTCCGCCGCCGACATTTTCCGCGAGCATGCCGCGCTCTCCTCGTTCGAGAACGGCGGCCGCCGCGCCTTCGATCTCGGCGGGCTCGCCGACATCGGCGACGACGCATTTGCTGCGCTCGATCCTGTGCAATGGCCGCTGCCCGCCGGCGAGCCGCGGCACGCGTGCCAACCGGACCGTCGCTTTTTCGCCGAGGGCGGCTTCTATACGCAGGACCGCAAGGCCCGCTTCATCGCGCCCGACCCGCCGGCGCCGAGCGCACCGGCCGGCAAGGGCTTCCCGTTCCGCCTCAACACCGGGCGCGTGCGCGACCAGTGGCACACGATGACCCGCTCCGGCCTGAGCCCGCGGCTCGGCGCGCATGCGCCCGAACCGTTCGTCGAGGTGCACCCTGCCGACGCCAAGGCGAAGAACCTCGTCGACGGCGCCTTCGCGCAGGTCACGACCCGCTGGGGTTCGTGCGTGCTCAAGGTGAGCGTCAGCGCGGCACAACGGCGCGGCTCGCTTTTTGCACCCATTCACTGGAGCGACGCGACCGCTTCGACCGCG
>Ga0207683_10004898_pt1 | contig 11526 bp, 10 predicted proteins | sample KBSM73metaG_FD_184333 | JGI IMG/M metagenome (GOLD analysis project Ga0207683, IMG submission 184333) | Miscanthus rhizosphere microbial communities from Kellogg Biological Station, Michigan, USA - KBS M7-3 metaG (SPAdes) (version 2) | ecosystem: Host-associated > Plants > Roots > Rhizosphere >...
GGCGTTGGAACGCGCTGGATCCGGGGGTTCATGACGTTCCAACTGGCGCGGCGCACCCAGACCGTGAGGCTGACGGTGCCGGTGTGACCTGAGTCCGTTTTCGGGAAACGAGCCGCCCGGCCCTGGCCCATTGCGGGTGGCGATGGCCCGGCCCGGCCTGGCTGGGAGGTCTGCTAGGCGCGGGGGTCCGGCTTCGCGGGGAGGCTCCTAGGCGCGGGGGTGGGCCTGGCGGTAGCTGGATTTGAGGCGCTCGATCGAGACGTGGGTGTAGATCTGGGTGGTGGCGGGCGAGGAGTGGCCGAGGATCTCCTGGACGCTGCGCAGGTCGGCGCCGCCCTCGAGGAGGTGGGTCGCCGTAGTGTGACGGATGCCGTGCGGGCCGGCGTCCCGGGTCGTGCCCGCCTCGCGTAGCCGCTCGTGCACGATGCGGCGCGCCGTGCGCGGGTCCAGGCGGCCACCGCGGACGCCCACGAACAGGGCTGTCCCGCTGGCCGCGGTGGCGAGTGCCGGGCGCCCGGCGTCCAGCCACCGGGTTACCGCGCGGAGCGCGGGCACGCCGACCGGCACGGTTCGTTCCTTGTCGCCCTTGCCCCTGACCCGGACGGTGCGGCGACCCTGGTCGAGGTGGCCGGCGTCCAGTCCGCATAGCTCGCTGACCCGGATGCCGGTCGCGTAGAGCAGCTCGAGCACGGCGGAGTCGCGGAGAGCCACGGCGGCTTCGGCTCCGGATGGCCCGGTCGCGTCGGCCGGTCCGGCTGGCCCGGCCCGTTCGGCTGCCTCGGTACGGAGGGTCGCCTGGGTCCGGCGCGCGGCCTGGTCCAGGCCGGTCAGCACGCCGGCCATCTCCCCCCGGGGCAGCACGTGCGGCAGGGTGCGGCGGGTCTTCGGCGTGCCGAGCTGCGGGCCCGGGTCGGTGGCCAGCCAGCCGCGGCGGTGAGCGAAGGCGGTGAAGGCGCGCGCCGCGGCACCGCGGCGGGCCAGCGTGGCGCGCGCCGCGCCCGACTCGTGCTGGATCGCGAGCCAGCCGCGCAGCTCGGTCACGCCCAGGCCGTCCGGCGTGTCGATGCCCTGGCCGCTCGCGTAGGCCAGCAGCGAGGCGATGTCGCCGGCGTAGGCGCGGACGGTGTGCGGTGAGAGCGAGCGCTCGGACCGGAGGTGGCGCTCGAAAGCGGCCAGCGCCCCAGCCAGCGCAGACGGCAGCGCCCCAGGCGGCGGCCCGGACGGCGGCGGGCCAGACGGAGGCGGCCCGGGCGGCGTTGGCCCGGACGGCGACGGGCCAGACGGAGGCGGCCCAGGCGGCGGCGGACCGGGCGGGTGCGCGGCTCCGGCGACATCCTTCATGAGTTTCAGTGTGCACCCGGGGACCCCCGGCGGGCGGGAAAGGGCAGGTGACACGCTAATCGCGAGTAATTTCGCATACCGACACGCCGATCGAACTGAAGTTTGACACGAGGGAATCCTTGCGGCAGGGTGATCCATGCGTTCACAACCGCGGTCTCAGCATCGCCCACGGCGGTGCCGCCGAGCCGCCGAACGCGCCTCGCACCAGCGCCTTAGAGAGGGATCGAGCATGGGTCAGAAGACTGTCCGGTTCAGCGACCTGAGCGGCCAGCTCATCATGCATGACGACGCACTGGCACGCATCGTGGTCCACGAGCACCCCGAGCTCGGCGACGGGCCGGTCGAGATCGAGGCACTCACCGAGGAAGCCGAGGCCATGGAGGAGGCCGCCCTGCGGGTAGCGGTCGTCGACCTGTACCTGCCCGACGACATCGAGCCGCGTCGGATCGTCATGGAGGCCGATGCCTTCGACAAGCTGGCCACGCAGAGCTCCATGGCCGAGTTGCTCACCGCGGCCCGGCCGGTTCGGCGCAGCACGCGGGCAGCGGCGAACGGTGGCTCGCGCGGGGACCGGCTCGACTACGCGACCCGCGAGCACGCGGGCAAGCCGCACAAGGGGAAGATCACCGACACCGAGAAGGTCCTGGTCCGCGAGCATCTCGACGAGATCAACGAGCGGCTGGCCGGGCAGGGTCTTCGGGTGATCAGCCTGACCGACCCGGAGCACATCGAGCGGTACGGCCTGCAGGACCTGGCCAGGGAGCGCAATCTGGAGCTCGAGTTCGGACTCAGCGACGACGCGGACGCCGAGGACCGCCTGGACGCCAAGGTCGCGTGACGCAATACCCGCACCGTCGGCCGCCCCGGCCGGGCCGGGCCGGGCGGGGCCCGGCTCGGCGGTCCGCCGTCAGGTCCTGCGCAGGCGCCAGCCGCGATCGCAGCGTTCGATGAAGCCGTAACCGGCCAGCCTGCCCAGGCAGCGCAGCACGGTGTCGAGGTCCACGCCCGCCTCGACCGCGATCGTTGAGGTGCCCGCGCCGCCGCGGGCAGGCAACGCGTCGAGTACCCGGGCGCTGTCCGGGTCGAGGTCGTCGCGGGACGCCGTCCGGCTGGCGTCCCGATCCGGCCGTGACGGACGGCCGGGACCGCCGCCGGGCGCCAGCGCATCCAGGCTGCCGCCGGGCGCCAGCGCGTCCGGGACGCTGAGCGGCGATAGCAGTTCGATGATGTCCGCGGCGCGGGTCACGCAGCTGGCGCCCCAGTCCCTGATGATCCGGTGGCATCCGGCGGATTGCGCCGACGTCACCGGCCCGGGCACGGCCATCAGCGGCTTGCCCAGGGTGGCGGCGTGCCGTGCGGTGTTCAGCGCGCCGCTGCGCTCGCCTGCCTCCACGATCGCGGTGCCGCAGCCGAGCGCGGCGATGACCCGGTTACGGACCAGGAACCGTGTCCTGGCCGGGCGGCGTCCCGGCGGCCACTCGCTGATCACCAGGCCCTGGCCAGCGATCGCGGCGAACAGGTCCGCATGCCCGGCCGGGTAGGGGTAGTCGACCCCGCACGCCAGCACCGCGATCGTGACCGCCTCCGCGGCCAGCGCGCCGCGGTGCGCGGCGGCGTCGATGCCGTACGCTCCGCCCGAGACCACCGTCCAGCCTCGTTCGCCGAGGTCGGCGGCGACCTCGCCGGCCACGTGCGCGCCGTAGCTGGTGGCGGCCCGCGACCCCACCATGGAGACCGAACGCGAGCAGGCGAAACGCAGGTCTGTGTGGCCGCGAAGCCACAGCGCGTAGGGGCGGTCCTGGCCGAGCTGGTCAAGCGCGCCGGGCCAGTCGGTGTCGCCGGGGCAGGACAGCCTGATGCCGTCGCGGCTGGTGTCGGCCAGGCGCTCCTCGTGCGGCAGCGTAGGCAGCCGGGCGCGCCAGCGGCCGAGCGCACGGTCGAGCGCGGCCCGGCTGGCCGGCGTGTCACCGCATCCGGGGCCGGTCCCAGGCAGCATGTCCGCCTTGATCGCGGCCAGTACCTCGGCCGGCGAGCAGATCGCGAGCAGGGCGCCGAGCGCAGGATCGCAGGGCTCGGCCAGGTATGTGAGCGCGGCGCGGGCCAGCTTTTCCTCGCTGAGGTGCTCGCGCGGCGAGGGACCGCTGCTCACCGCCGCACCCCGAGCCACAGGCCGAGCGCCGCGTCGCAGTCGTCACGGGTGGGACGGGGCCGCCCCGCGAGGTCCGCTAGGGTCCAGGCGACCCGGACGATCTTGACGACGCCGCGCGCGGTGATCAGGCCCCGATCCAGGGAACGCTCGAGCACGGCCAGCGAACCAGGGGCGGGCGGCCAGGTACGGCGCAGCGCCGATCCGGGCACCTCGCCGTTGAGCCGCCACGGAGTGCCCTGCAACCGGTGCGCGGCGCGCTCCCTGGCCCGGGCCACCCGGCGCGCCACGGTCAGGCTGGATTCGGAGAATGTCCGGTCGCTCAGCAGTTCCTTGCGGCTGACCGGCTCGAGCTCGATCTTGACGTCGACCCGGTCCAGCAGCGGACCGGAGATCCGCCCCAGGTACCTGCGGCGCGTGGCCGGGCTGCAGCTGCAGCCTTCGGACGGTCCGGCCACCCTGGCACACGGGCATGGGTTTGCGGCCAGGACCAGCGTGAACCTGGCCGGGAACCTGGTCGTGATGCCCGAACGAGCCACCACCACCTCCCCGGCTTCCAGCGGCTGACGCAGTGCGTCCAGCACGTCCCTGGCGAACTCGGGCGCCTCGTCGAGGAACAGCACACCCCGGTGCGCCAGTGAGGCCGATCCGGGGCGGATGACTCCGCTGCCGCCGCCGACGATGGCCGCCTTGGTCGCCGTGTGGTGCGGTGCGAGAAAGGGCGGGTCTTCCAGCAGCGGGACTTGGGCGGGCAGCGTTCCGGCCACCGAATGGACGGCCGTGACCTCGAACGCCGCGGCCCGGTCGAGCCTGGGCAAGATGGTGGGGATCCGCTCGGCCAGCATGGTCTTACCCGCGCCAGGCGGTCCGAGCAACGACAGGTGGTGACCGCCGGCCGCGCAGACCTCGGCGGCTCGCCGCGCCATCGACTGGCCGAGCAGCTCGGCGAGGTCGGGTGCCATCGCGGTACCGGGGCCTGCCGCCTGGGCTCCGCCGCCGGAGGCGAGCTTGCCGTTACGCCCGGGACGGCCGGCGCGTCCGGGCAGATCCTGGCCGCCCTGGTATTCGACCGCGGCGGGCTGGCCGTCAGGACCTGACAGGCCGCGAAGCCAGTCCGCCGCCCGGGTCAGGCTGTTGACCGCGATCACGCGCACGCCGGGCACCAGGGCGGCCTCCGCCGCGTTCTGCTCGGCCACCATGACCTTGCCGAACCCTTCCTCCGCCGCCCTGGCCACCGCGGGCAGCACGCCGCGGACCGGCCGCAGCCGGCCGTCGAGGCCCAGCTCGCCGAAGAACATCACCCTGGCGGCGGCTGCCCTCGGCACCTTGCCCGCCGCGGCCAGGATCCCGATGGCGATGGCCAGGTCGAACCAGCTGCCCCGCTTGGGCAGGCTGGCCGGGGAGAGCCCGACCGTGATCTTCCGCTGCGGCCACTCCTCGCGGCTGTTCGTGATCGCGGCCCTGATCCGGTCGCGCGCTTCTCGCAGCGCGGTATCGGGCAGGCCGACCACGATCACCGCGGGCAACCCGTTGGCGATGTCCGCTTCGATCTCGACCACGTGCCCGGTCACCCCGATCAGGGCCACCGAGTACGTGCGAGCCAGCGGCACGGCTACCCCACTCCCCGGATGTGCTCGACGGAGAACCCGCCGGTGCCGTCGTATATCAGGCCGACCACGTCGATGCGGACCTGATCGAACCGGACGCCGTGGGCGTTGAGCCATTGCACTGCGAGCCGGCGAAGCCGGGCCCGCTTGGCCCGGCTGACCGCTTCGAGCGGGCCTCCGTACCGCATGCCGGTCCTGGCCTTGACCTCGACGACCACCAGCGCCTGCCGGTCGACCGCCACGATGTCGATCTCGCCGGTGGCGCAGCGCCAGTTGCGATCCAGGATCCGCAGACCGCACGACTCCAGGTACTCGGCCGCCGCCTGCTCACCGGATCTGCCGAGCACGTCCTTGGCGTGCATCGCCATCACCTCCGGCTCCGACATTGGCCGGAACCGGGGGCGGCCCGCATGACGGCATCGGCGGCTGTGGAAAACCGGTGAGGCGGTTCGTGTTCGTGGACAGGCAACCGGGAATTGTCAGTGCCTGGTGATCTAATCCGGCCGGGGCACTATCGGCCCGGCGCGGACGTGCTAGCGGACGGGCTAGTTGGCGGCGCGGCTGTAGGGGGCGCGGCCCGGCGGCTGCTCGGGCCGGGGGCCGGCGGTCACCGCGGGGATGCTCCGCTCCACGGCCTTCTTGCCCAGTTCGAACTCCTTGCCGTGGTGCATCACGGGCAACGGCTCGCCGTCGAGCAGCTCGTACTTGGCGTGGCTCGAGGTGATCGTCACCCGCAGCCTGCGGCCCCGGTAGCGGAGCCGGAACCGCAGCTCCGCTATCCCGCCGGGCAGGTGCGGATTGAAGGCCAGCGACCCGGCGCCCGCCCGCATGCCGCCGAACCCGGCCACCAGCGCTATCCACGCGCCGGCCAGCGACGCCATGTGCACGCCGTCCGAGGTGTTGTGCTCGACGTCTCTCAGGTCCATGAGCGCGGCCTCGGCCAGGTAGTCGTGCGCTAGGTCCAGCTGGCCGACCTCGGCGGCGATCACGGCCTGGGTGCAAGCCGACAGGGACGAGTCGCGCACGGTGAGCGGCTCGTAGTAGGCGAAGTTCCTGGCCTTCTCTTCGGGCGTGAACGCGTCCGGGCGCATGTACATGGCCAGCACCAGGTCCGCCTGCTTGACCACCTGCTTGCGGTAGAGCTGGAAGTACGGGTAGTGCAGCAGCAGCGGGTAGTGATCCTCGGGCGTGTTCTTGAAATCCCACCGGGCGTAGTCGGTGAATCCCTGGTGCTGCGGGTGCACGTTGAGGCGCTCATCGAACGGGATGTACATCGACGCCGCCGCGTCACGCCAGGACGCCGCCTCCTCGGTCGTCACCCCCAGCTTCTCCGCCACATCGGGCAGCTTGGTCGCCAGGTCCGCCGCGCAGGCCAGGTTCCGCTGTGCCATCAGGTTGGTGTAGATGTTGTTGTCCTTGACCGCGCTGTACTCGTCCGGCCCGGTCACGCCGTCGATCCTGAACCCGCCGGTGGCATCGTGCTGGCCGAGCGACCGCCACAGGCGCGCGGTCTCGACCAGCAGCTCGAGCCCGACCTCCTGCTCGAACTCGGCGTCCTCGGTCGCGTCCAGGTAGCGGAGCACCGCATCGGCGATGTCGGCGTTGATGTGGAACGCCGCGGTACCGGCGGGCCAGTAGCCGGAGGTCTCCTGGCCGCGGATCGTCCGCCACGGGAACGCGGCTCCGGCCAGGCCGAGGTCGGCCGCGTGCCGTCGGGCCTCGTCCAGGACCAGGTGCCGCCAGCGCAGCGCGTCGCCCGCGGCGGACGGCTGGGTGTACATGAGCACGGGGAGCACGAAGGATTCGGTGTCCCAGAACGTGTGCCCGTCGTAGCCGGTCCCGGTCAGCCCCTTCGCGGCGATCGGCCGGAATTCGGCCCGCGCCCCGGCCTGCAGGATGTGGAACAGCCCGAAGCGCACCGCCTGCTGGATCTCGGCGTCGCCTTCCAGTTCGACGTCGGCGCCGTCCCAGAACTCATCCAGGTAGGCCCGCTGCTCGGCGAGCAGGCCGTCCCAGCCGGTCAGCTGGGCGGCCGCGAGCGCCCCGACCACCTGGTCGATGAGGGCCGGCCTGGTCCGGGTGCTCGACCAGCCGTAGCCGATGAACTTGACGATGTGCAGCTGCTCGCCGGGGGCAACCTCGGTCGCCACGGTGAACCGGGCCAGATCGGGATAGGACTCGATCCGGTTCGCCATCTTCTCCGGACCGGTGATCGCGTGGGACATCCCGGCCGCGATCCGCAGCCCGCTGGCCCGGGTCCCGTGTACCAGCAGCGCGCGGGAGGGACCGCCGTCGCTGGAGCACTGATTCTCCTCGCCGACCAGCGGATTCTCCAGAACAGCGGAGAGCCGGGGATCGTTGCCCCGCTTCGGCAGCTCCTCGTTCGTGACCAGTTCGGATTGCAGCACGAGCCGCAGCTTCGCGTCCACCGGCTCGACCGTGTAGCTGATCGCCGCGATGGCGCGCTGGGTCAGCGACACGATCCGTACCGACGTGACCTTGATCCTGGCCCCGGCCGGCGAGGACCAGTCCACCTCCCGGGTCAGCGTGCCCGCCCGCAGGTCCAGGACGCGCTGGTGCGAGTGCAGCGTGCCGTACCTGATGTCGAACGGCTCGTCGTCCACGAGCAGCCGGATGATCTTGCCGTTGGTGACGTTGATGGCGGTCTGCCCGTCGTCGGGAAAGCCGTATCCCGCCTCGGCGTAGGGCAGCGGCCTGACCTCGTACACCGAGTTGAGGTAGCTGCCCGGCAGCCCGTGCGGGTCGCCCTCGTCGAGGTTGCCGCGCAACCCGAGGTGTCCGTTGGACAGGGCGAAGATGGACTCGCTCTGAGCCAGCAGGTCCAGGTCGAGTTCCTTCTCGACCAGACGCCAGGGCTCGGTTCCGTACGCCGCCTGCTTGATCATCAGGCTTCCTTGTCCACGAGTTCCGCGAGGTCCTTGACGACGATGTCGGCCCCGTGCTTGGACAGCTCGTCGGCCTGGCCGACCCGGTCCACGCCCACCACGAGGGCGAAGTGACCCGCGTGGCCCGCCTCGACCCCGGCCAGCGCGTCCTCGAACACGGCCGCCTGGCTGGCCGTGAAATGGAGCTCGGCGGCCGCCGCCAGGAACGTGTCCGGGGCCGGCTTGCCGTGCAGCCCGCGCTCCGTCGCGATCAGGCCGTCCACCCGCACGTCGAACAGGTCGGCCAGCCCGGCGGAATCGAGGATCTGCTTGGTGTTGGCACTGGACGACACGATCGCCGTCGATATCCCCTTTTCTCGTACCGAACGGATGTAGGTGACGGTTCCCTCGTAGACCTGAACGCCCCCCTGGGCCAGCTTCGCCAGCACGAGGTCGTTCTTGCGGTTGCTAAGGCCGTAGATCGTGGGCGTGCCCGGCGGGTCATCCGGCTTGCCCTCGGGCAGCTCGATGCCGCGGGACTCCAGGAAGGACCTGGTGCCGTCCTGCCTGGGCTTGCCGTCGACGTAGGCGTCGTACTCGTGGTGCGCGTCGAACGGGACGAACTCCGTCCCGGTGCTCTCGGCGCGGGCGCGGAGGAATTCGTCGAACATCTCCTTCCACGCCGCCGCGTGCACGACCGCGGTCTGGGTGACCACGCCGTCCATGTCGAACAGGCAGGCCTTAACCCCGTCGGGAAGCCCGAACATTGCCCCTCCGCCGTTAGCTACGCCGGAAAGTCCGGCTTGTCCTCTGGCACCTCAAGGTCGGCCTTGGCCAGTTCCTCGATGTTGACGTCCTTGAAGGTGACCACACGCACGTTCTTGACGAACCTAGCGGGACGGTACATGTCCCATACCCAAGCATCCCGCATCGTGACCTCGAAGAACACCTCACCGTTGTCACTTGACCGTACGTTCAGCTCGACGTCATTCGTGAGATAGAAACGGCGCTCGGTCTCGACCACGTGGGTGAACAACCCGACGACATCGCGGTACTCGCGGTAGAGCTGGAGCTCCATCTCCGCCTCGTACTTCTCGAGGTCCTCCGCGCTCATGATTCCATTCTCCTCTCGTTCTCCCCCAGCGCACCCGCCGGGCCCAACGCGGCGGCCACCAGGGCCCCGGCCGGGTCGTCGACGGCGGGATCGGCGTCGCCCAGCAGGTCAGCAGGCTCCAGCAGGTCCGCCGGGTCGGTCGGCGCTACCGGAACGGCCAGGGCCGCCGCACGGGTTACGTTCACGAACGAATACCGGTGCACCGGGCTCGGCCCGTGCTCAGCCAGGGCGGCGACGTGCTCATCGGTGACGTATCCCTTGTGCCGGTCAAAACCGTATAGGGGATAACGTTCGTGCAGGTCCCGCATCATCCTGTCCCGGCTGACCTTGGCCACCACGGAGGCCGCCGCGACCGACGCGGTGACCCGGTCTCCCTTCCAGACCGCGAGCCCGGGAACGCCGAGGCCGCGGACAGGGAAACCGTCAGTGAGCACGAACCCGGGCTTGCTCCGCAGGCCAGCGAAGGCGCGGCGCATGCCGGAGACGTTGCACACGTGCAGCCCGGTGGCGTCGATCTGGTCGGCTCCGATGACCACGACGTGCCAGTCGATGGCCCGGCGGAGCACCTCGGTGTAGGCCTCCTCCCGAGCCTGAGGGGTGAGCAGCTTGGAATCGGCCAGCCCGGGCATCCGCCGGATGCTGGCCGGATCGAGCACCACGGCCGCCACCACGAGCGGTCCCGCGCAGGCCCCCCGGCCGGCCTCATCGATACCGGCGACGGGCGCGAACCCGGCCCGGCCGAGCACGGTTTCGTACGCGCCGAGCCCTCCGTCCCGGCGGGGCGTATAGCCCGGATACCTCGGGTAGAGATTCCGGAACGACACCGGAGGGCCGGAAGGGGTCATAAGGGGTTCGGCCGCCCGTGAGGCCGGGTCGCTGGCGGGCGGCACACCAGGATGGCGCGTCATGACACTGGGAAGGGTAACCCAGTTGCCGGCCTCACGCGGACAAGCCGGCTATCGCGCCCAGGCCATGTTTACGTCGCGTCGCGCACTGGCGAATGAGGTCGGCATGCCGCTGGTCCTGCTCGGACGTGCGGAGGAAGAATTCCGCCTCATTGCGGTTTGCCTCAGATGCCACAGCCGTCACGGCGCTCGTGATTGCGTGTCGTTTGTACCCGCCGCGAATCATGGGGTGCCCGGAGTCCTGACCCGCCATGACCGGCCCGGCCGCCGCCTGTCCCCGCGGGCCTGGTGTGACTGCTGTTGTGACTCGCGCAGCGACAGCAAGGATCGCGGATCGTTACACCCCCGATCCCGGGTGTCTCCGGCGGCCAGGATTCGCCTCTCCTTGGAGGCGTACTAGAGCTGCATCGTCGCTTCGATCGTCAGCCGACGCCTCTGGCCGAGATTTTGGAGTTTGGAACCATCCCGATGACGGGGAAAAGACCCACGATCTTAAGCCCTGCCTGGCGAGTCGCACCGGCAGCCACAGCAGCCCAGGGACTGGAACCCGGGTCAGCCTTGTCACCTGATCATGAGGCGATATGCTGATGCGCCGAATGCGGCGAGTGAGGACGTGCTGCCGCCGGGCCTGAGGAATCGCCATGCCGGAAACCCCCGATGACGGCCTGCCGGGCCAGCAGCCACAACCGCTCGCCCCGGGCCTGGCCCCGGCAGATCCCGCGCCGACCGTCCCGCGCCGCCGCTCGGCCTGGAGACGCCGGCGCGTGCTGATCCCGGCCGCCGCCGCTGCCGTGGTCTTGTGGCCTGGTCCCCAGGCGCAGGAGTACCGGGCCCTGCCGCCGCCCTGCACGCTGGTCACCACCGCAACCTTGGCCAAGTACGTACCCGGCGCGACGGGCAAGCCGCTCAGCCCGCCGGCGGGCGGCTGCGAGTGGCACGGCATCTCCGGGTCACTCGGGCAACGCGACCTGCTGGTGTCGGTGGCCGTCTTCGGCTCCTCCTCCGGGGTAGCGCAGGCCAGGCAGCTCTTCGACCTGGACGCTCATGCCACCGCGATCTCCGCCCCGCACATCACTTTCACCGTCACCAGGAAGCCCCTGCCCGGCCTCGGCGACCAGGCCATGGTGCAGATCTACCAGCCCGGCAAGAACGTGGTCCCCCCGCTGGCGGACGTGGTAGTCGACGTGCGGTCGCAGAACGCCGAGTTCTCTGTCACCTTCAACATCGATCTGCCCGGAGCGCAGCCGCCGCCGACCAGCGCCGAGCTGGTCTCGGAAACCATCGCCATAGCGCGGGACGTCCTGGCTGTCCTGGCCAGTCCCGGAACGGCCTAGAGAGCGGCCCGCTCATGCTGGCCGCCATGGCGGCGTCCGGCCGGAAGGCTGGAGCGCGGGTCTGCTGGCTGGCCAGGGTGCCGGGCCGATGGCGCACCGGAGCGGCCAGGACGTAACCGGTAGCACGTCGGCTCAGGTACCCGCAGACGGGACGGGCGGGGCGCGCTGTGCGCCGCCAGGCGCGCAGCGCATCG
>Ga0207683_10004899_pt1 | contig 11525 bp, 20 predicted proteins | sample KBSM73metaG_FD_184333 | JGI IMG/M metagenome (GOLD analysis project Ga0207683, IMG submission 184333) | Miscanthus rhizosphere microbial communities from Kellogg Biological Station, Michigan, USA - KBS M7-3 metaG (SPAdes) (version 2) | ecosystem: Host-associated > Plants > Roots > Rhizosphere >...
ACTTCGAGAGAACCTGATCGCGCAGGCCGATGCATCATTCATGGTGATGGTCGAGCAGGTAGATCGTCTTCTCGACGGCGCCCAGACCTTCACTGACACCAACCCGTTGCGGACTCGATCCGATCGCATCAAAGCGGATCAGCTCAACATTGCGGTGCGTGACCTGGGTGCGTTGATGAAGTCGATCGGGGCGGAAATCGAACGTTGGAAGAAGGAAGAAGACCGAGTGCTGAGTAAGCTGGGAGTCGAGCTGCAACTCTTGAACGAGCTGTATTCGACAGTCGAAGCGACAATGCTGTTCTTGATCCGCGAAGACACGTACTTCTCAGATTTCTTGCTTGGCGCAGTGAAGCAAGCTCACACCGAGCTCATTCGCTGCAACAAACTTCTGTAACAGTCAACCTAAATCAGGGGGCGTGATGTATAATGGCATCATGCAAAAACTTATCGCAATCCTTCTGCTGATTCCGATCATTATCTGCCGCTGCGTGACAGATGCAGGCATTGCGATGGGTAAAGCAGCCAAGGCCGAATGGAAAGCTTTCCTTCGGATCGTGACAGGTAACCCCTACAGGATCTGACATGTTGATTCGACTCGCGTGCGTGGCATTGGCAGTCAAATACCAATGCCAGATCTGGGCCCTCCAGATCCGTACAGCCTGCGGCTACTAAGCTCGCTTTCGCGGCAGACGGATCCGTCCGTAGGTCGGATCGACTATCACGCGAATCTTGTCGCCCTTCTTCAAGGTGGCTCCATTGCCACCTTTGCCGACGTAGTATTCGACACTGAACGGGCAGCCCTTGAACGGGCCTTCATCGAGGGTGCCGAAGACAGGGTGTAGACCGAGATCGTGCTGAATGAAGTTGGTCTTGGCCTTGATGCCCCACTCCCGACCTTTCTTCTCGTACGCCCTCACTTCATCCCAGTTGCGGGGTGGCAGCTTTGCGTGTTCAGCATCAAGCGTGTCTTGCTTCTTCTTGATGGTCGCCTTGACCTTGGGATCAGAGTCGTCATCCATGTCGATCATCCTCGAGAGAGGATGCTGCTCAGGTCCTTCAGGCGTGCCGTTGAAGATGACCTGATCGAACTCTATCGTGCCTTCGGTCGGATAGTCCCAGTTCCAATCGAACATGATGCTTCGAACCCAGTGGGCCTTGAAGACATTCACGGTTGGTGGTGTCACTGACTCGAGAGCTTTGAGAAGCTGGGCGACCGTGAAACCGGCATCCTTGGCGACGGTGACGACGACGCTGCGCTTGGCCCCTGGGTCCAGAGGTGACACACCTGGAATCGAGGCGAGGAACTTGTGGTAGTTCGCGTACGTCAGGCCCTTCTTTGCTCTGACGGCTTTCAGAACTTCATTGTCGGCGGCTTTCGCTTCAAAAAGCCGATGGAGCTCCATGTTAACCCTTCAGACGTGGATCGTCAGAGCCCCAACCCATGCGAAAGCCAGACTTGAAGGACTTGCCCCAGCCCTTGACCTTGTTCCAGTCAGGTTCCTTGTTCTTCTTACGAAGGGCACGTGCGTAGGCTTCGCCTGATTGTTGAGCCTCATATTTCTCGTCGCGTGTCATATCGAACTCTGGCTTGTTGGCGTTCGATGCGAGGCCGGTCTCTTCCTCGTCTTCGCGGAGTAGTTCGTTGAGCTTCATGATTATTCCGTGATGAGCCAGCCGCCGCGACCCTCTTCCTTCTCAGTGAATTCACCCATCTTCTTGTCGTCCTTGAAGGCGCCCCACGTTTGATCGCCATCCATCAGGTTACCTGACAGCTTCTTGACCTTGTAGCCAGCTTCCTTCGCGTCGTCTTTCCAGTACGACTGATCAGAATAGGATTGCTTGCCCTCGTTGAGGGAGGCCTTGACCCAACCTTCCTTGCGACCTTGACTCCACTTGGCGACGATAACACCTTCTGGACTGGCGAGATTGTGATCGCGACCATCATCTTCGGTAGCCGTTTTCAGGTATGAGACATCGGCCTTGTCAAGGTCAAGAGACTTTGCAGCAGCCTTCCAATCGCCGAACTTTCGGAACGTCTTGCGATTTGCTCGTTCTGTCAAAGGCATAGATTCTTTCATGTGAGAGCTATGCCAGGCGTATTCACCTGATCGATGAGAACCGATACCGCCCTTGCGGCCTGATTCAACGCGTTCCTTCGACGCAGCCCATGCTTGATTGCGCTTGTCTTCGAGTTCCTTCTTGCGCTTCGCTGCTAGCTCCTTACGCTTGTCATCAAGCTCCTTGCGTGTCAGAACCTTTTGACCGGAAGAAGGTGTCTTCTTGTCGTCATCCTCGTTCTCTTCAGCTTCCTTGTCGGCCTTCTTTTTGCCGAGGATCCTGTCCCAGATCTCATCGAGCTGGGCAGGAGAAGCATCGTCCGGAGCCGCGAGATAGGTGGCGAACTGCTTGAAAGTAAGTGTCATTGCGATAGCCTCGAAGGCGGGTGATATGCGGCTATTTATGTCGACAGTCGCGGTCCTGAACAAAAATCTCATCAGGATCTCTAGATGTTACAATCAAGCATCAACCGGAGATAGACATGAAGATCCTTCCTCAAATGCGGTACGTGGTCGGATTTGCATTCGATCATGATTTCTCCCACGTCCTCCTGATCTGGAAGAATCGGCCCCTGTGGCAGGCTGGCAAGCTGAACGGCATCGGTGGAAAGATCGAACCTGGTGAGTTGCCACTCAATGCAATGATCCGCGAATTCGCAGAAGAAACCGGCATCATGGAAACACAGTGGAAAATTGTCGGTCGGAGGTTCCGCGCTGCAATAGAGGACAATCAACCAGGTTCGTACGAGATGTACATGTACGCCGCGCAGATTGATCTTGATCTGCTTCAATCAGCGGTGAACCCAGAAGGCGACGAAGAGGTCACCTGCCAAGCGATAGATATGGAGAACATTCGACAGATGGGCGTGCCTGGATTGCCGTGGTGCATTGATGGAGCTCTCTGTTCCCTCCGAGAAGGCTTCCACATGACCGTGGAAGATCCAATGATAATCGATCAATGATCAAAGAAAACAAACGGCTCATCAAGGTCGTTGCGACCATCATCACCGGCAACGGTGTATTGGGTCGCGGCAATCTCAAGACCACGATGGCCCGTGGCATTCAGCATTTGAAACGCGGGATGACTGTTCAGGATTTCATCCACTCGTTCATGCAAGAGCGAGGTGTAACGACCTACACTCTGCACCAGAGAACTGAGGACATTTGGGCAACCTCGCCCATCATGCACCTCAATGAGGAACCGAAGGTCGTCATCACGTATCACTTCGTTTCCTTCATGTCGCAAGACATCGGCTACCACGCCAAGGATCTTTCTGACGACGAGTTGGAAAGGGACATGAAACACTTGAAGAAGCTTGTGTATGGCTAAGATCATCGGGGTCTCAGGACCACAAGGCGCTGGCAAAACAACTCTCATTAACGGTCTCTTTGACAAAGGGGTCTTCGTCGACAACTACAAGGTGTCGCGAGACGTGCAGCAGGCTTTAGGCTGGGAATCACTTGACAACGTGTTGAACGAGGTCGACACGATGATCGAGTTTCAAAACATGATTCTCCAGCGGAAGATTGCACGTGAACGACTTAATGCAGGTCGAGCCGAGATCTACGTGCTGAGCGAGCGAACGTTCGCTGACATCGCATCTTACACGCAGCTCTGGACCTGGGAATTGGTGCATGCTGGTAAATGGCCGGTCGGCAAGGCGCTTGAATTCCTGATCGAGTACGTCGAAACGTGTGCCGAGTATCAGCACGTTTACGAAGGCATTCTTCTTCTGCCGTACATGTCCCACATGAAATGGGAACACGATAAACACAGAGCCAGCGAAGCTCATGTCGATTTCATTTCGGAACAGCTTGACAGGTTCCTTGAAGCGAAGACCCCTAGAAGCGTTCCTGTTTTTCGTATTACCGAGAGCTCAGTTGATGGTAGAATAAACCAAGCCCACGACTGGATCAAGACGCTATGAACCTCGATACCGACCGCGCGTATGCTGAGAAGTTCGCGAAAGACCATCTCGTCGAACTCGTCACAGAGCTTCTCAAGTGGCAGGACACGGGTGTCCTTGCTGAAGAGAGCGAACTGAGAAAGTTGAGCAGGCTATGCTATTACGCGAGTGGTGCTGCGATGCGTACGGCAGAATCGTTGGTGCAGCGCGCTGCCTTGGAGAAGGTCTTCGACGATGCATTCAACAGCCCGGAGATTCAAGCGAAGAGGCAGCAATTCCTGAGGGAGTTCTACAGCGAAGATGCGATTGGCGGTCATACATGAGCGAGTCCTACGACAAGCTCGAGCTGCTGACGCAAGTGGCACGAGAGTTTCTCGAGAGCCCAGCCGCTACTCACTTCGAAAGCATCGAACTTGATCTCAAGTGGGTCACCTACGATTATGGTTCGATCCTCTTGCCAACCGTTTCCCTTCGATTAGGACCAGCACGAAATGACTAAGGCCGCCTACAGCCGCTACCATCCTGGCAAATTCGGCCTCACCATCGATTGGGAGACGAGTGGTTCCGATTTCGATGGTGACAGCACGAAGAAGTATCAAGGTATTGCCTTCGGCGCCATCATTTTCAACACGGAAACCTTCGAAGAAGTCGAGAGCCTCTACTGCGAGATGCAGTTCGACGAAACGAAGTACCAGTGGTCTGATGAAGCTGAGAAGATCCACGGCCTGACTCGTGAGCATCTTGCCACGCAGATGACACGTGAGGATGCTCTTGCTGCTCTACTTGATCTGATTCTTCGCTACATCGGCGCCGACTCAAAGATCTTCTTCCTCGGACACAACGTCGACTTCGATATCGATTTCACTTTCCAGTTGGCGAACGATTTCGGTGTTCAATTGCAGGCGCACCATGTGAAGCTCGAAACATCAGGTGCTGGATTCATCGCGATGGGCAAATATCGCTCAGACGATGTCTTCTCGTTCTTCCTTGGAGATGCGCGCCCGAAGGTTCACAACGCGCTCAGTGACGCTCGAATGGCTCTCCTCGTTGTTCAATCTATGCGGTACATCTTCGACGCCGCGTTTGAGGAGATGGCCCATGATTAACAAGTTCGACGATCTACTGGAGCTGTTGAGCGCGGCGCCTGACAGCCAGTTCGACAAGTCCATCACTCCAAGATTCGCGGCACTCGTTGGACAGCCACCAGAAAAGGTCGCCGAGGAGCTCATCAAGATCCGAGATGAGTGTGTCTTCAGCGCCCTGACATCAGACTTCGGCATCATGGTCCTGTCCGAAACAATTCGTATCGTTCAGGCCGAAGCAAAAGCTGCCTGAGAGGTTATAATGGAACATGTCGTATACACTGTTCCTCGATGACCTGCGTGACCCTCCATGGTGGTTGGGTCACGAACCCGTAATTGCGCGTGATGTGGCTGAGTTCAAGCTCGCCATCTTCATGTACGGCGTGCCAAGCATCATCAGCTTCGATCACGACCTAGGCAAATTCGAGAGCGGTGAGATCAAGCCGACAGCGATGGTGGGCCTGCAATGGCTCATTGACGAGCATCTCGATGGCCGCCGCAACCTCAACGAAGTCCAACAGGTCTTCGTCCATTCATCCAATCCCGCCGGTGTCCTCAACATCATGGGCCTGTGGGATAGTTTCGCGGCCCACATCGGTTCGAACGTTCGAGCCGTGCGGCGAGAAGCGCCACCATCAAAAGGCCTTGCATGAACCAACAGACCTACGTATTCGGAGAAATCGAGGTCAAGAAGACCGGGAGAACAGCAAAGAAGCAGATGCCAGGCACTCGCGCGCCACTGGTCGTTGAGGAGATTACTCCTGTGAACGACTACGATGGCACCTGGAAGAAATGGGTGCAACCGTCTGCTCTCTTCACAATAGACCCCTCCGAGGAGACGAAATCTTGAGATATGCAACCCTTTCGACGCTCCAACTTTTGTGCCTCGCAATCGTGATGTCACTCTTGACGGCAGTTCTGGTGTCCATAAATATGTGGTACATGGACTATAGGATCTTGCCGGTAGTTTTCAGAGACGCATCAGGTACCTGCACCAAGGTCGAGAACTTCGAAAATGGGCATGCCTTCAACTGTGCTGATGTGGATGTGATTCTCCGGCGTTATAGAACGCCGAATGAAAAAATTCCTACGATTGACTTGCACCGTCTGCAAGAGAAGCATTGACAAGCTTGTCGATCTAACCCACTATACGCCCGACCAATGCACCATCACCCTCGGTTGCGAGGGGCGTCTTCAGCCAGTTGAGTATCGTTCAAGCGGTGGTATCGCGGTTGCACCAGAGATTGGTGTCACCGACTGGCGGCCTCGTGGCTCGACGGTCACAGGCCTCATTGCTGACACCGAACCGGATCTGATCGGTCTCGAAACCGGTTCCCTCAAGCAAATTGCTCTCGCTGTCTTCAGCAGCAGCGTGCCAGCTCCAGGGACCATCTACCCTGTCGAATTCACAATCAAGGCTGACACGCCGAAAGCATATCGCTCATACATTTTCCGAAAGGAAGGTGCTTTCTCCACCATATCTGGCATTGAGAGTGGGCTTGAAAAGAAGGCGCTTCGCTTCACAGCATACGGCACCGATCCTGATGAGGTGGAAGTCTACCTGAACGGTGTGAAGCTCGAACCTGGAACAGATCCGGAGAATTATCAGATCTACGATGGGACGAACACTTCAGCGGTTCCGCCGAACACCATCCTCTTCAACACGACACTCGATTCTCCTGGCTCTACACAGGTTGACATCATCGTGTCGAAGGAAGCTCCAGCATCGAAGATCACTCTCGGCTTTAGTCGCAACCAGGCTGATGAATCTCGTGTCAGCCTCGGTTCATGGGAGAACGTCTCCTATGTTGACAAGCTGGTTGGATCCACGTGGCGGCGGTACTATCTCTTCACGCTTGATCTTGATACGACGGCCGACATTCCGCTGAACTCAATTCTCCTGCCATCTGGTATCGAGGCATTCTTCCTCCTTGCCCGTGAACCATACACTCGTCTCGATCGCTATACTGACGTTGCAGTCCTCTTCCAAGGCCTTGATCAGGAACGCGATTACCTCAAGTACTACGCAGAGAATGGCACGACGACATTGAAGGTGACGAGCACTGCCATCTCGACTTTCTTCCCGCCTTTACGGCCGGGCAAATTCACAGTCGAGAAGATCATTAAGGTTGCCACGGCTGGTGTTGAAGAACAGCTCGTTGTCGATGGCAAAGTCATCATAGGACCTGACGCATGATTATCCCTCCAACCAGTTGCTTCTGGATGGTGCGCGTCGAGGGTGATGCTGCTGAATTCGTTGCGCATACCCTTTCAACGAGCGCAATGTCTGACATTCACGAAGCCGTTCTCATCTCAGACGATTTCAAGAGCGACATCGAAGGCACGAACTCGATGGATGATGTCATCGAGTATCTCAAGCAGTCTGTGCCGAATGAAGACACACTCGTTGAGAGCTTCGACGTCAATCCACTCTACATTCCCGCGACACCTGAACAGCTTGATAGCGTTCTTGAAGGTGACATTCGCTCTGAGAATCTCTCCTTCACTGGCATGGATGGAAGCCCATTCACGCTGAAGATGGTAGAGGTCACCGATGGTGATCGCGAAATCATTCAGGGGAAACTAACATGTCGTCCATTCGACCTACCGTCATACTCCGAAATTCTCCAAGGGCAGAAGGACGTTCGGCTGAACTGATGGACCTCAAGAATTCCTCCTTCGCCTACAGCGCCACGATCAAGCTCAGCGAGCTGCAGGGCGGCACTGCGCAGGTCAATTTCCCTGGCGTCAGTGATGTCGCGGTCAATTCACGGTCCTTCGATTCGTATGTTGAATGCGTTACCTCTGCAAAGTCTTTCATGGAAGATGTTGTGAAGGATGTCAACGAAGCCGGCGAAATCAAGCTCACCGTCTCAGCTGAAGTAAACCCGCTCCACTCTGGCATTGACACGAGATCCAAAGACTGGGGTAGCGATGAGATGGCGCGACTCTGGATCTTCGATAAGGCACAAGAAGGCGCTCGTGCAATTCATGCCTTGGGCCAAGCCCGCATCTTCGCTCTCTCAAAGAGCAAATTGATTCCGCTGTCGAACTAATCGCCAGCTCATTGTAACAAGGATAGATCCGTGGTAGAATGTTACCATGGAGTTCGATCCATTTCAGAGGAATATCAAATGGGAAATAGTGTTGTAGACCTGACAGGAAAGTCGGCCAAGTTCCGCGAGATCAAGGAAATCATGGAGCAGCCTTCGATGAAGGCGAAATTGACTAGCTACGTCGACGAAGCAGTCAAGTCGAAGGGCAAGATCGCCTTCGAACAGGATCACGTCAAGCAGATTCGGGATCAGGCACGTGACGAACTCGGGCTGAAACCGGCAGTGTTCAATGCGTACGTCGCAATGGTCTACAACAACGACTACGTTCAACGGAAGGACAAGCTCGAAGAGCTTGTCGATTTGATCGATTACGTCATGGAAGACAACAACCTTCTGCCAGGCCCACGCGCGAATGGCTGAAGCTCGTGCCAATTACGTCGGTGCGTACTACTCGTATGACATCGATGCAGTGATCGTCTGGGAGCGGGACGAGAATGGACGGCGCCCTGTCGCCCATCATGCGCCATATTATTTCTACGTGCCTGATGAGAATGGCGAGTACAAGTCCATTTTCAATCGGAAGTTGAAGAGAATCGATTGCGAGGATCGCGATCAGTTCCAGCAGTATCTCCGCGGCTACAACAAATACGACGTTCACGAGAGCGACATCCCACCGATGTTTAAAGTGCTCATGAACATGTACCACGATCTGCCGACTCCGATCATTCACTATGCCTTCCTCGACATTGAAGTCGATTACAAGTCGAGTCAGGGCTTCTCATCTCCTGAAAACCCATACGCGCCGATCAACGCTGTTACGATCTACCAATCGTGGACGAAGCGATACTTTACGTATGCAGTACCACCGAAAGGTTGGAAAAACACGCCTGAGTTCGAAGGGCAGCTCGACTCTCTGTGGAAGGAGCACTCGCTCGGGTTCAATCGAGAGCTCGTGCTGTGCAGCAACGAGGAAGAACTCCTGAAGTGTCTCGTTCGAGACATCCAAGATGCTGACATCATCTCTGGTTGGAACTCGGAGTTCTTTGATCTACCGTACATCATGAAGCGGCTCGAGAGGATCGCACCGAAACTCATCGATCAGATGTCGTTCAAGGGTTGCAAGCCACCGAAAGAAAGCACGATTGAACGTTTCGGTGCCACGTCGATCATCTACCAACTGAATGGTAGGACCCACCTTGACTACCTCGACCTCTTCAAGAAGTTCACATTTGAAGGGCGCACATCATATTCACTTGCCAACATCTCAGCTGACGAACTCGACATTCCGAAGCTGCACTACGAAGGTACTCTCGAGCAGCTCTACAATCGCGATTTCGCCCACTTCATCGCATACAACGCACGAGACGTTGAAGTCTTGGTGAAGCTCGACGACAAGTTCAAGTTTATCGCCCTTGTCAATCAGATGGCACACGAAAACACGGTGCCATTCGCTGCGATGCTTGGTACCGTGCGCTACGTCGAAACAGGCATCGCGAATCGAGCTCACAACGTTCACCAACTGATTGTCGCCGACAAGAGACCGGCGCGAGACAAGGAGCGCCCAGTTGAAGGCGCTCTTGTGCTGTCACCTCTCGTTGGTCTCCACGATTGGCTCGGATCGGTTGACATCAATTCTCTGTACCCATCGGTGATTCGATCGATCAATATCTCTCCAGAGAAGTACATCGGACAATTCGGTGGAACCGACGGAGATGGCTGGTCAGACTGGCGCGGCATCCTCGACATGGATGATGAGCAGCACACCCTCGTCGATGATATGAACGAAGTCATGACGATGACGGGTGCTGAATGGTGGAAGTGTCTTATCGACAACGGATGGGTCATCACTCCTTTTGGTACGGTCTTCGACGAAGGCAATGGTCTCGGTTTGGTTCCAGAGGCCATCCAGTTCTGGTATTCAGAGCGGAAAATCCTGCAAGCCGAAAAGAAGAAGTACACGAAGCTCCTGAAAACCGAGACAGATCCCGCGTTGAAGGCAGAGTACAAGAAGCTGGAGGAACATTACGACCTTCTCCAGCTCACGAAGAAGATCCAGTTGAACTCGACCTACGGTGCTCTTCTATCACCGCACTTCCGTTTCGGTCGTCGTGAAATGGGTGGCTCCGTCACAGCATGTGGTCGGTCGATCACGACACAGATGATCCAGTGGATCGGCTATCTCGTGACTGGCAAGAAGTGCAACGTCATCAAGGTCGAATGGGGACAGGGCAATTCGTTCATCCAGCGAGTATGGGTCAATGATGAAGTGAGCACACCAGCTGAACGACTTAAACTTCTCGACGCAGTTGGGAAAATCCCAACCTCGCATACCAACAACTCAGGGACGAACGCCTACACATACGAGACTGACACTCACGTTATTCTCCTATCTGATACTGACTCCTGCTACTTCAAAACCTTGGCATCAACGAAAGAAGAAGCTATCGAGGTCGCTGACACAGTTGCCGAAGCGGTAAATGGCATGTTCCCTGAGTTCATGCGAAAGGTCTTCAACTGTCAGCCAAAGCACGATGACCTCATCAAAGCAGGTCGCGAAATCGTCGGTTCAAAGGGTCTGTTCCTCAACGCCAAGAAGAAGTACACGATCAAGGTTGTCAACCTCGATGGCTTCGATCTCGAGAAGCCGAAGCTGAAGACCGTCGGTTCAGAGATGAAGAAGGCGGACACCCCGAAGGTCATTCAAGACTTCCTCAAGGACATGATGAACATGATCCTTGACGGTGCAGAGTATGAGGAAGTTGAGAAATTCATCAACACTCAACGAGGTGTCCTCGTCACCGCTGTCAAAGATCCAATCGCATTGGGCGTCTCGAAGCAGATCAACAACCTTGATGCGAAATATGATGAGTGGCAACAACTCGAGAAGACTGGCAAGGGGAAGGTCAATCTGCCAGGTCACGTGCGAGCAGCTGTGAACTACAACGAGATGGTATCTCAGTTCGACCCTGGTAGCAAGCTCCTCCGATCTGGTGACAAAGGTATCATTTTCTATTTGAGGCCCAACGACTTCGGCTTCAAATCAATTGCCCTACCAGCTGATGCTGATAGATTCCCACCGTGGTTCCTCGAAAACTTCAAGGTAGACCGCAAGTTGACAGAAGACAAGATGATCGATGCCAAATTGGGTCGAACCTTTGAAGCATTGAAGTGGGATATTCCAACTCCACAGAAGACGATGGTGAAATCCATCCTCAAATTCTAATGAAGATCAAATCTAAACGCGCCAAGCTTCTTGAACCGCCACCGAGAGTGTGGCCATTCCCCACGGGCCACATCATTCATGAGGAAGAAGATGAGCCACCCGAGGATTGGATGGACGATTTCACGGATGATGAAGTGATTCGGAAGACCACCGAAGGGGTCATCGTGGATCACAATTGGATCCAGACAGACGACGACTGA